>Ga0208789_1000070_pt1 | contig 162942 bp, 143 predicted proteins | sample Methanotroph_Enr_FD_187368 | JGI IMG/M metagenome (GOLD analysis project Ga0208789, IMG submission 187368) | Enriched soil microbial communities from Old Woman Creek wetland in Ohio, USA - Methanotroph_Enrichment_5 (SPAdes) (version 2) | ecosystem: Environmental > Terrestrial > Soil > Wetlands...
TGATGTGGTGATGTGGTGATGTGATGATGTGATGATGTGGTGATGTGGTGATGTGATGATGTGATGATGTGATGATGTGATGATGTGGTGATGTGGTGATGTGATGATGTGATGATGTGGTGATGTGGTGATGTGATGATGTGATGATGTGATGATGTGATGATGTGGTGATGTGGTGATGTGGTGATGATAGTAGACGTCATGGGGCGCATGTGCGTCGGGATGGTGGGCAGTTACGTGACTCAACCATAACTTTGTCGGGGTACGACTTCAGCAAGACTGGAGGAATGCCCTTTCAAACTGCAGAACCTAAGCTACTCGTCGTGCCCCGACTTAATTTTAACGCCTGCGGCGCTTGCCATTATGGCAAGAGGGTTTTATGGCCTGCGGCGCTTGCCACGAAGGCTCTAAGGCGCGAAGGAAACATTAGAAGATTCTTAATGCGATGCATTTTCGAAGGTGATATGGCCTGCGGCGCTTGCCACGAAGACGCTGTTTCGGGTTGTCACGGGGCGACTGCCCTGTGCGTCGGGATGGTGGGCAGTCACCCCGTGACTAGCGAGACAAATGGTTAGCGAAACTACTAACCAACTACTTAACTAATTGACTAATCAACTATTCAACCCCAAACTCTCAGGCAATCTACTATCCGAATCCCCATAATAGCAATCGGAGACCTTGAGCTATTTAACATCAAAACATATTTAAGTCTAAAATTTATTTATATTTTTGTCTGATAAATTTCAGACCATGAAAAATCGAGGTTTTCTATTGTTGCTGCTGGCTTTTTTGTTCCTTGGGATTTCAGCCACTGTGGCACAACCCACCATTTATTCCGAATCGCTCACCAGTGAAGATGCGGTGATTTTGCAGAAGCATGATCAGATTAATATCATTGGTAAGAAACTGGGATTTATATTTTATGAGTTCACCAGAAAAATACGGATTAAAATCGTGAACGAAAATGGGGTAAAAGCATTTTCAACCTATACGTTACCAGAAACTTACGATCCGACCTATATCAGCCAGGCACCCAAAGTCAGAAACGATGGCGGGTATTATCTAACCCGACTCAACATTCCAGGTTTCAAGGTTACTATTCATAATTCCGCCGGTGATAACGTGCTTCAGCTTACACCCGTCGAAAGGGAAATGAAATGCGTAACCACAAGGAACAAATATGGCAGTTTATATGAGTATGATTATAGTATCCCGGGATTAAAAATAGGAGATGAGGTCGAAATAGAATATACGTTTAGTGTGCCTTTCGATGAAAACTTAAAAAAACTGCTGTCGTTCAGATTGTTTCCTCACGATTATTATGATGTTCAGGATTATTCACTTAAGGTTATCCACGACAAAGATCTGATGGTAGACCTGGCCTTCCATAATGGTTTTAATCCTGATTCGTCGAAGGTGGTGGAAGGGAATAAAATCATTACCTGGCATAAAACAGACCTCAAAGGTTGCCTCGGCGAAGCCAACGGGAGACCTTTCAAAACACTGCCGTACATGGTTTTTTCAATAAAACCAAGCGAGATTAGTTACTTCGTTCCGAATACTTTTACTTCGAAATCCTTGCCGGGATATTTTATTCCCGTTAGTTTCAGAGAGGAACACTTTCAGCCCATCATACAAAATATGATGAACAATGTTATGCTGAGAGATTATCCGGCTTTACACAATTTTGTTAAGAAAAACCTTGGGGAAACTGTTACGGATACCATTGGTTATCTTCAACTCGACAGGCTCCACAGTATTATTGTGGATAGATTCAAATACGACGATAACTCGAAATATTTTAACGATCTCTACAATTCCGACCCCTTGCTTGGTAAAAGTGTCGGTGCGGAAATCATTCAGGAAGTCTCGCGTTATGATTTTTATTGTGCCTGGATCAGCAAAACCGGACAGTTCTTTTATTCGGCATATTTAACCGATGTGCGATCGGGCGAAATTGATGAGAAGTATTACGCCCCCATGTTCAGCGACGATTTTTTACTGGCCGTACAGTTCAAATCAGGAAAGGTGGTTTTTTTATATCCTAAAAGGGATAATTTTGGCTACTACATCGATGAAGTCCCGTTTTACTTCGAGAAGGCACTTACCCGATTGGTGTGCATTGAAGATTATTCAGATGCCAGATATCCCATAAATGAGGATTTCAGGCATATAAAAACCCCCGGTAGCAGCTGGGCTGACAACTCACGAAAAACCAATGTGCAGGTGAATGTGAACGCTGGAGGGACTTCCGCAGTAATGACGGGCAATGTGACGCTTTTAGGACAGTTTTCAACCATGACAAGGGGAAGTTATTTGAATAACTACAAGGACGCAACGGTTAATCCACTCTACAGTCATAAAATCTGGGATGTTTCGTCACAAACCAAACTATTAAGCTCCAATGTGGAGATACAACAGAAAAACTTCCCGTTTAAAACAACCGTCAAAGCCTCATACGAAGTGCCGGGTTTGGTTACTCCGGCAGCCGATTCCACCTATGTTATCAGTCTGGCAAACCTTTTTCCGCATATCATCTCTTCAGGATTAAACGAAAACCGCCGGTCGCTCGATTTTTACAGCGATTTTCAGGGGCAGGATATGTTTACCTATTATTTTGTGTTTGCTGACAACGTTGAAATCGTGAAAAACATTGAAAACGTTAGCATTTCAAACGCGTTCGGAGGACTTATCATCGAAGCCGTTCAAGCCGACAGCAACTCATTAAGAATTACCAGTTGTCTGAACATACGAGCTGATAAAGCAAGTGCAGAAAATATACTCACTGTAAGTCAGTTGTTTAATGCTATCGATGCACTGAACAGATCAACAATCACTTTTAAAAAAGTACGGTAAGGAATTTAGTACCTTTCGCTGCGGGCAAAGAAAAAGTCGCACTCCCTTTCAGCATTTTCATCGCTGTCGGATCCGTGAACTGCATTTGCACGCAAGGAGGTACCGAATAAAAACCTCAGTGTGCCGTCTTCAGCTTCTGCAGGGTTTGTAGCACCAATAAGCCGGCGGTAATCCTCCACGGCATTTTCCTTCTCTAAAATGCCCACCGCTACCGGACCGGATGACATAAACTCTACCAGGTCGTTGTAAAACGGCCGATCGGCATGCACTTCATAAAACTTTTTAGCCTGTTCAATAGTAAGCTGAACTGTTTTAAGGGCACAAATTCTGAACCCTGCCTGGGTGATACGGGCAAGGATTAACCCGGTATAATTTTTCCGAAAGGCTACAGGTTTGATGATCGTAAAGGTGATGTTTCCAGCCATGGCGAGAAATTTAAGATGGATTACATTAGGAGCCATAAAAATAATAAAATTGGAGCCTATGTCAAGCGTTTTGAGTAATATTTTACTTTTGTAGTGAAAGTATTTTACAATCAGTTGCCCTAAGGCTCACAAAGTCTGTCTGAAGGGCTCTGTAAGGCAGAACAACATTACCGTTGATAAATTCCGGAACTACACGTTTTCCGGGCTTCTAAAACAGAAATAACTAAGTATTTTGGAAAAAAACATAACAGATAAGATTCAAAAAGCACTCTCACATGCCGGCAACGTATGCATCCTTACACACACGAATCCTGATGGGGATGCCATAGGGTCGGCCCTGGCCATGTTTCACTGGCTGAAAGGTAAAGGAATGCACGCCTCGGTGATCGTGCCGACGTCGATCCCTGATTTTTTAGCCTGGATGCCGGGTATAAAAGAAATCGTTGTGTATGAGGATGATAAGTCGCTCAGTATGCAGCACCTGCAAGAGGCGGATGTCCTGATTTGTGTCGATTTCAATGCCGCTGACCGGCTTGATGAAATGGAACAAACCTTCGAAAATAGCATCGCAACTAAAATTCTTATAGATCATCATATTGAACGTGAGCATTTTTGTGATCTGGAATATACCACCACAAAAGTTTCTTCAACGGCGGAATTAATCCACCAACTGATTGTTGAATGCGGCGAAAAGCACTTGTTGACCAATGAAATTGGCAGTTGTCTGTACGTTGGGATTATGACAGATACCGGCTCGTTCAGCTATGCCTGTAACAACGAAAGTACATTCAGGGCCATGGCTGATATCATTGCCCTTGGGGTGGATGGCGAACAGATTCATCGCCTGATATACGATACTTATTCTGAAGAAAGAATAAGGCTTCTGGGTTATTGCCTGAGTGAAAAACTGGTCGTGCTGCCCGAATACGGAACTGCTTACATTGCCCTATCCGCGGCTGAACTGGAACGTTTTCATTCAAAAAACGGCGATACCGAGGGTGTGGTCAATTACACCTTAGGCATCAAAGGAATTGTATTTGGAGCCCTGATCACAGAACGAAGTGGCCGTATTAAAATCAGCCTTCGTTCCAAGGGTAACTTTAATGTTAATCAAATTGCCGGTGCTCACTTCAACGGCGGTGGACATAAAAATGCCTCCGGTGGCGATTTATACTGTAGTTTCGAGGAGGCCATTAAGTTATTCCGTTCGGTGGTTCCCATGTATGGAGCTGAACTCAAAAAGGCTATTGAATAACGAATTCAGCCCATTCACGTTAAATAATTAACACGAAAAACAACCATGAAATTTTCATTTCAACAATATACGGGCAGGAGCGGAGGAGTGCTATGTATCCTGAAAAAGGCCGTGGTGCTTTCGTTTGTCTTGTTATTATTTTCCTGCGGACAGGGAAACAATAAAAATGAAAACATTGTGCAGGACACCTTGGCGTATAAAGATCCGCTGATGAATGTGAATCAGGACCTGGTGAAAAAAGAAAGTGCGCAAATTGATGATTACATTGCCCGCTATCAGTGGGATATGCAAAAATCGGGAACCGGATTACGTTATAATATTTATAAAAAAGGTTCAGGAGCAGCTGCTGTGAAAGAAGCTCGTGCAACTATCCGTTTTACCGTGAATCTTATTAATGGTACCGTGGTGTACGATTCAAAAAAGGATGGACTAAAATCCTTTGAATTGGGAAAAGCCGAAGTTGAAAGCGGCCTGGAAGAAGGCATTATGATGATGCACGTGGGCGATAGGGCCAAACTCATCATCCCGTCTCACCTTGCGTTCGGTTTGCTGGGCGATGAGGATAAAATCCCCAAAAGGGCTACACTCATTTACGACGTAGAGCTTATTTCTATCGACGGGAAATAAAATAACAGATACAGATGCGTTTATTCAAAGTAACACTTAATGAGCTTGAAAAACGCACGTTCAAACTTCATTTGATCTATTCTATCATTGAAGGGGTTATCCTCGGTGTGCTGGCACTGAACGAATTTGTTTTTCTGAAAAGTCTTAAAGGCAGTAATATTCAGGTGGGACTGCTGTTTCAGGCCAGCGTTTTTGTGCTGGTTTTTTCCATTTTTCTGAATGCCTGGGTAAACAAGGTAAAAAATAAGCAACGTTTTGTTCTGATAACCGCTATTATTACCCGCATTCCACTTATGTTTCTGGTGTTTTTCCCTGCCGGGATCGGCACCCATCCCGACACTGAATTGTATCATTATGTGTTTCTGGGAATTTTCCTTATGTTTTACTTCGCCAACCCTATCATTTACCCTGTTATCAACCTTTTCCTGAAGGCAAATTATACCCACGACCACTTCAGTGTTTTGTATAGTTATTCGACCACCGTGAATAAAATAGTGATGCTTGTGGTGACATTTTTCTACGGTCTGTTGCTCGATTTCAACGATCAGTCATATCGTTATGTTTTTCCGGTAATCGGCATCCTGGCTATTTTTTCGGTGTATATTTTTTCGCGCATCCGGTATCAAACCCCGCCTGAACTCGTGGGAGAACTAAAGGCCAGTGGCGGCATACTGAATACGATCCGCAATATGCAGGCAATCATTAAGGGTAACAAATCCTTCCGTGATTTTGAATCAAGTTTTATGTTTTACGGATTCGCTTTTATGGGTACGGTTTCGGTGATCACGATATTCTATGAAACAGGCCTGGGGCTGAATTATTCCAGTGTGGCATTTTATAAAAATTCCTATAATCTCATTGCCATAGCACTGCTGCCGTTTATGGGGCGACTGATGGGAAGAATAGCCCCGCGCAAGTTTGCGGCCCTCACTTTTGCTTCTCTTTTATTTTACCTCGTATTCACCATGCTGACAGAATATTTTCCGTGGAAAACGGAGATATTAGGTGTTCAGGTATACTATTGCCTGTTTATATCCATGCTGTTTAACGGGGTGTTTGCAGCCACCATGGCCTTGCTATGGAGCATAGGGTCAGCCTATTTCTGTAAGAAAGAAGAAGCCTCCGATTACCAGGCCATCCATCTGACCTTTACGGGTGTGCGTTCATTTTTTGCTCCCTTACTTGGGGTTTGGACTTATGAACTCCTTGGATTTACCGGCACCTTTTCAATAGGAATTCTCCTGTTAACGGTTGCGGTTTGGTTCAGTCTGCGGAAAGGGGCGCTGGAGGTATAAAACAAAGCGCCCTGCAATGAAATCACTGCAGGGCGCTCTTAGGTCGTCAACCATCGTTTATAACAATTCTTCAATCAATTCTCCAAGACCTGGTCCTGAAGTTACAATACCTGGCTGGATTGGTTTAACGGGCATGACATATTTTGTGGTGTCGAAATCCAATGGGACTCCAGCTTCGTTCCGGTTTACACCGAATTGTTGCTTATGCACATTTCTTGTCTGATATCCTTTGTTCAGTGAAAGGTAGAACAGGGCAGAGTCAAACCCGCACATCGCATTGGGCCAAAATCTCTTCATGATGGATGAGTTGGCGTACATGCTTTTCTGGAGCTTATTGGCAGATTCTAACAAGAGTTCCGGGCTGAAATTTTTAGGCTGGATCACTACTTTTGTGGTGTCGTATTTACTCCAGTCGTCAGTCAGGATGCGGTTTTCAGCTTTGAGTCTGTCAAATACGGGTGTTCCCGGATAAGGAGTCATAATGCACGACTGGAAGAATGCGGCTTTTGACTTAACCAAAAATTCCTGTCCAGCATCAAAAACTTCTTCTGTATCGTTATCGAGTCCAAAAATCAAAGAGGCCATCGTTAAAATGCCATTATCCTGAAGGCGTTTAACGGCATCAACATTTTCCTGAATTGATTTGAGGGATTTCCTGTAGCTGTTCAAACCGGAATCGGTCATGGATTCAAAACCAATCAACAACGCCTTACAGCCCGATTTATGAGCCAGCTGCATCATTTCTTTATCCTTCGAAATATTAACAGAAGCTTGTCCAACCCAGTGTTTTTTCAGGGGAGCCAGATTTCTGAACAGATCTTTGGCAAAATCTTTAGTTCCGGTGATATTATCATCAAGAAAGAACAAATAGTGCTGTTCAATTTCTTCAGCTTCGGAAATAATATGGTTCATTGTTTTGTGACGCTGTTTTGTGCCAAAAAAGCGTGAAACAGTGCAAAAATCGCAGTTATAAGGACAACCACGTGTGGTTTCAATAGGAGCTACTGCGAATTTTCCTGATTTGCAGCGGACCAGGTCGCGACGCGGCGAGGAAATATTCTGCAGATCGGGCAGGGTAGTGTGTTTATAGTATTGCTGAAGCTTATTCTTTTTGAGGTCGAGCAGCACCTGTTCCCACAGACCTTCTGCTTCGCCGATTACCACTGCGTCACCGTATTGGAGTGCCTCCTGTGGAATGCAGGTTGCATGTATACCTCCAAAAACAACGGTGGTTTCGCGTTTTTTGAATTCGTTGGCAATTTCGTACCCCCTGTAACAGGTTTGGGTCATAATGGTAATCCCTACCACATCGTAATGGCCATCGTAATTAATAACATCTCCATATACTTCTTCACAGATTTCAACCTCGTGTTCAGGTGGGGTCATTCCGGCGATAAGAGAAAGGGTAAGTTGCGGGATATCCATAGTATGGTGCCGCATTTCATTTTTTGGGCAAGGAGCCACAAGCAAAATTTTCATATTCAGGCTTTCAGTTCCCATCAACATCAATCAAAAAAAAACCAGCTGCACAAAATAATACATGGGCAGGAAACTTATCTGATGTCATGGAAAATTTCTGCAAAGATACGGATATAAGTGGTTCGGACATAAAAAAAGACCCTGTTTTTTAGCAGGGTCTTTTCATTACAGTCATTAAAATCAGAACGTACCTCTCAGGGTCACACTTACATTGCGGCCCGGGGCACTGAGACCGGAGGCATAATTGCGGTAATGCAGGTCGAGGATATTGTCGATTCCGGCCTGTACCTGCAGGTATTTATTTACCGTAACCGAAGTGCGCATATTCAGGGTCCACCACGCGGGCATTCCAATATAGTCGCCATTTTCATCTACGGGGCACACCTGAATGTTGTCTTCGCTGTTGGGACGATAATCCTTCAATGATTTTTTACCGTTAAAACGGACAAAAACCTGTCCTTTAAACCTTTTGACCTCGGTTTGAATTCCGGCCATTCCATAAACAGGGGGGATATGGTCGAGGGGTACATCGAAGTTATCGCGGCCATAAGTGTAGGTCACATTTCCATGTGCTGACAGCCAGGGGGTAATTTGTGCCGCAGCGTCAGCCTGGATTCCGCATTTGTAGGCGTGGTCACCATTCTGAAAGGCCATTGAAGCCACCATGGTACCGTTCCAAAGTACAGAATCTGCACCGTTATAAGGGTAGGCGGACTGAAGGATGGGATCGATGATATAGGTATAGAATCCCGTGGCCTGTAACGTCACTTTTTTGGCAAATGTTTTTCCAAGGGTAAGCTCACCATTGTAAACATATTCTGGTTTCAACTCCGGATTTGGAACAATAATCACATCCCCGGGTTTGGAATCGTTAAACTTAAAAGCATCGTCGGTATTGGGTGCCCTGAAACCTGAAGACAGGTTTACAGCCGCACGCCAGTCCTTACCCGGCATATAAACCAGGCCCAACGAACCATTCACCGCCATATTATCGATGGTATTCACTTTATCGATAGGGGGTTCCTGGATCAGAACGAACATGGTATCGGAATAGGCGGCTTTAAGAGAAACATAGCTGAATCGCACACCCTGCGAAAACACCCATTTGGGGCTGAGTTCCCAGTTGTGGGTCACATACGCTGCCGCGGAATACTGGTCAATACCGGCATCAGGGTAACGACTCACCATGTCATACGTTTTTTCATCAGTAATGATGTTGTAGTTATATGCTTCCGAAATCACATTGTTATAAAGCCCTTCCAGACCGTATCTCAGTTCATTTTTTTCAGTCAGTTTTTTCATAAGGTCCACGTTGACCGATGCCATATGCACCTGATCTTCGTTGACCTGGCGTTTCTTCGTTGTAGGAAGTCCCGATTTGTCAAAACTTCTGCTGACACGCTGCTCAAATGCATACTGGTAAGCCAGAATAATGGCCGCATTGTCGTACAATCCTTTATCATTGGTAAGATCCGTTCTGAAAGCAGCCAGATACCTGGTTTGCGGACCGTAATACCATTCGGCGTATTTGGGTTTCCCGCTTTTAAGTTCATTCAACCGGTCGTAACGAGGGATATTGCTGCTGTTCGACGCCTGAAGATTCAAGGTGAACTTAACTTTTTCGTTTGCCCGGTAGATGAACTTCTGCAAAATATCGTACTGACTATACGCCGTTCCTTTTTGGATATTTTCATTGTCGTTGGTTACAATGGAGTCGACACCATTATGTGTTTCTACGTACCAGAGTCGCTTGCCCCAGTCGCCATATTTGCTTCCATAAGCAGCACCTTTTCGCAGGTCGCCAAAGTCCTTGTAAGTAAAAGACGTAAACGATCCAAACTTTTTCCATCCTAAATTCAGATTAAAGCCGCCGGCTTTCTCGAAATTGGCGCTGGAATAGCGCACAAAGGCGTTCCCGTGGATGTTGGCTTTTCCGTTAGCGGCCAGCATAGGTTCGCGCGTAATAAAATGCATTACACCGCCCAGGGCATCACTGCCGTAAATGACGGAGCCGGGTCCGTAAACGACTTCGGTTTTTTCCAGGGCATTCGGATCAATGGTGATCACACTCTGGAGGTGGCCGCTGCGGTAAATGGTGTTGTTCATGCGTACTCCATCCACAACAATCAGCACCCGGTTGGCTTCAAATCCCCTGATAACAGGACTTCCGCCACCCATCTGGCTCGACTGAACAAACACTTTTCCGCTTTGCTGCAGCAACTCACCCGTATTCTGGGGATTCATAAATGCGATTTCCTTTAACGGGATCACATCAATTTTTGCTGCAATGTCGCGCTTATATTCCTCGACCTTATTGGCCGACAGCACCACTTCGTCAAGTTTCACCACAGCATCGGTGAGATACACCTTGTAATTCTTGCTGGCAATATCCTTCCGTGTGATGCGCAAGGGTTGGTACGACAGGTGGCGGAAGCTGAGGGTATCGTCCAAGGCGAATGCAGACAAATCGGCGGTTCCTTTTTGACTGGTGGTAATCTGCTGATGGGTTCTGCTAACATAAATGGTAACGCCCTGTATCGGCTGCAGGTCGCTTTGGTCGAGTACTTCTACAGTCTGTGCCTGCAGCGAGGACCATGAACCTATTGTTAAAATGATGGCAACCATCATTTTAGTGGCTGTTGAGATCAACAACCTGTTTTGTTTATTGAGCTGGTGGAATGCACTGATTCGCCATTCCCCCAATGAAATATTTTTCATTTTGAAATAATTATATAGTGGAAAGCATCCTTTAAAAAAGGATGCGTTACGATAAGATTAATAAAGTTGGTTAACCGGTATTATTCGATTATAAACCTTTTACAGAAATGGTTCTGCTGGCCGTTAATGCTCAACATATAAACACCTTGCGGGAGTTGTTCCAGATCAATCACAACATTACCGGATGCAACAGGCAGCACTTGAGATTTAAGAAGCTGGCCGGTTACGTTAGTGATGCTAAGTACAACCTCTTCCTGAATTGGATTGCTGAAATTTAAATGCAGCGTACCTTGGGCAGGATTGGGGTATAAGGTGGTAGAACCTGAGAGGTCGTAATCATTGGTGCCGGCGGGAACAGTAGCGGTATAAATAGCTTCCCAACCGGGATACTGGTTGCTGGCATCGCTGTTGAAAACAATCAGCATGCTGCCGCCCGTAGAGGTCAGGGTTGGTGGCATATTAATTCCGGAATATGTTCCTAACAAAGGATCCGATGTCGTGGTGCCATCATAAACGCTCAGGACATCTTTATCTTCTTCCGTGTTAAACAGTGTAAAGTTGAGGATAATTCCTGTGGCATCAACCGGCTGGATCAGCCAATCGCAATCGGTATCGTTCCAGTAGTATGAATAACCGCTTCCATCGCCAAAAGTGCGGGTTTTATCGGTCATCAGTTTCTGATCGTTACAATAGTATTCGAAGTTCGGGATAATATTTGCCACAATCTGATGGCCCGAAGGGAAATCCGTAAGGTTATCCAGATCAAAATAGGCATTGTTGTATCCGCCCCAACCCCAGTTCATATGAAAATTTGAGGTATCCTGATATCCATCGCATACCCATGCGTGTCCACCACCACTACCTGAACCTGAATAAATTAATGGTTTTCCATCGTCGAGGTTATCCATAATTATCTGGCGCCATTCAACCCAGGTGTAATCATTTTTTTCAAGCAATGCTATGGTCGAACGATAGTGGTAATAGTTTTTCAGTGCGTCTTTCGCCAGTTCGGTATACGAACCGGAAGAGGCCGGTGAATAGTTCATCTCTACTGAAACTCCACAATGGTACATCAGCAGTGAAATGGGAACTTTACTGGTAGAATTGGCGGTGTTGGTCATTCCTGCCCAATTGTAAGTAGCCGCTGAAAAATCAACAGCCAGTGTACCATAAAAGGGATGTTCATACGAATGGCTTCCAAATCCGCTTTCCGGATAATTCCAGTATTTCATAACCTGGGCCATAGCGGTAGCCACACAACCGGTAACGCAATGCCCATCTGGTCCTGAAGCATGAGCAGGACAACTATAATTATAATAGGTTCCCTGATCCCATCTGGTGGTTACAAGCGGCAAAACAGCCTTGGTTCCGGCTTTGGTATCCGGACTTACCGGACTGGAATATAAAGCCCATGCATCAGCCACACTTTTTTCGGCTTTTCGTTGCTCTGAGCGGCAGGAATTAATAAACTGTGTGTATTGCTGCATCCAACCGGAAAACGCAGGGGACTGATTATCGGCCTGATAAAAACCTTCAAATGAATAAGCTAATATCGGTTTTACGGCATCTTCAGCGGCCACGATTACAAATCCTTCCGGATAAATATCGAAAACATAGTAAACAGGTGCATTTTGATCCGTAATGGTATACGATTTTAAAATTGCAGGGGTTTCTTTCACTGTAGCGGCTTTAGAGGCCCAGAAATTCAACCCTGTCTGTGCAGCAGTGCTTTGATTCACTTCATCAGCTGATCCGCTGAACGCTGCGATTAAAAAACTAAAAAGAACCAATAACTTTTTTGTCATAAAAATATAATTAAAAGTCTGTAATATAAGGTGCAAAGGTAATAAAAAATCAGCAACGGGTAGCATAAAAACCGCTGTGACCTCTAACTTATGTAAATAGGTGGAGGTGTGGGTACTTCGAGATAAACATATGTAGTACCATTGATCAATTTGGCAGGAAAATCCTTTAAAAAGGTTTGCGGCTTATCTCCGGCATTATTATCAACAATTGCTTCGTGAATGAGCAATTGCAGCAGAGTTCTTGTTTTTTGCCGGGTATTCTGGTCTTTAGACGAAGCCTCTTTGGTCATTTTATCAAGTTGTGCAAACAAGACCTCTTCCTGTACATCATTTACGCACTCATATATAGTATAATCACCTGAATATTTGGTGTGTACAATATCATACATGCACCCTTTATACTCAAATTCGCGGGATTCTTTCCAGTGAATACCGGCAGTTCCGTTTTCGATTTCGCTGTTGAGAAAGCGAAGGGTATGTAATTGATCTTCGGGTACCCCGGCTTTTATTTTTCGTTTTACTTCTCTGCGGATATTCATTCTCGCTGTTTCAAAAATCACATAGGCTCCGCCAATATTAAAAAGCACAGCGAAAATTAACATCCATGAAGCCGTTTTACGAAGCATAGTTGGCAAATGTACAAAAACCTGTTGCTCGTAGTAAAAAAAGCATAAAAAAAACCCGCCGGGTAGCGGGTTTTGTCTTTCATGGTCGGATTATTAAATTAATCCCTGGGCAAGCATTGCATCAGCAACCTTTACAAAACCACCGATGTTGGCTCCATTGACGTAATTGATATAGCCATCGGGACCTTTGCCGTATTTCTCGCAGGTTTTGTGGATATCAACCATAATGGTGTGCAGTCGGGTATCGACTTCTTCGCGGGTCCAGCTAAGGCGCAGGCTATTCTGACTCATTTCGAGACCGGAAGTGGCAACACCACCAGCATTGGCAGCTTTACCAGGTCCGAAAAGGATTTTATGCTCAATAAATAGCGTAACAGCCTCAGGAGTAGAGGGCATATTGGCTCCTTCAGATACACAGAAACATCCGTTGGCGATAAGTTTCTTTGCATCATCGCCATTCAGTTCATTCTGTGTAGCGCTGGGAAGTGCAATATCGCATTTCACACCCCAGGGCGTTTTTCCTGGAATGTACTCACAGCCATACTTTTTAGCGTATTCTTCAATACGTCCGCGTTTTACATTTTTCAGTTCCATCACAAAGGCCAGTTTCTCAGGTGTAATGCCGTTGGGATCATAAATGTAACCAGCAGAATCGGACATTGTAACGACTTTACCTCCAAGCTGGGTTGCTTTCTGTGTAGCATACTGGGCAACATTTCCGGAACCAGAAACCAGAACCGTTTTACCATTGAAATCCAACCCACGGGTTTTAAGCATTTCATTGGCAAAATAAACCTGTCCGTAACCTGTGGCTTCCGTGCGGATTAACGATCCGCCCCATCCCAGGCCTTTGCCGGTAAGTACTCCGGTGAACTCGTTACGGATCCTTTTATATTGTCCGAACAGATAACCGATTTCGCGTCCGCCAACGCCAATATCACCCGCAGGTACATCCGTGTCGGGGCCGATGTGGCGTTGTAATTCTGTCATAAATGACTGGCAGAATTTCATGACTTCATTATCAGATTTTCCTTTTGGATCGAAATCTGAACCGCCTTTACCACCACCCATAGGAAGTGTGGTAAGGCTATTTTTAAAGACCTGCTCAAAAGCTAAAAATTTCAAAACGCCAAGATTAACAGTGGGGTGCAGACGCAGTCCGCCTTTGTAAGGACCAATAGCGCTGTTCATTTCAATCCTGATACCCCGGTTGATCTGATGCTCACCTTTATCATCAAGCCATGCAACCCTGAACAAAATAACGCGCTCCGGTTCACAGATGCGCTCCAGAATACCATTATACTTCGGATTTTCGTCGATGAAAGGCATCAGCGATTCCGCAACTTCTTTTACGGCCTGATGAAATTCAGGTTCTGCCGGATTCTTGGCAATAATTTTTGCCATGAACTTTTCAACTTTCTCTTGCATTGGACTCATAATCGTGTAATGTTTGGTTGTGATTGTTAATGATTAATTAATATTGCTTTGCGAAAATACATGAAAAAAATGCATCTCACAAAAATATTTGATTTTTTTTTATGAGTTAATGTATTAATTTTAAGATATATGAAATACTGATACGGTCTAAGTGAATCTCTGAGAAAATTCAGGTATTAACGTATTGTTAAATTTTTCGGATACATCACATATTATTGCTAATATTGAATTCTAATAAAAACAGGCCGAAAACATGATGGATGAATTACGTGATAACCAGCGAAAGCTTCAGAAGTTACTTGCGGAAAACACTGAGCGGCTCAAGGAGTTAGCCTGTATTAATCAGACTACCCAGATTTTAAAAGAAAACAAGCCCATAGGTGAGTCGCTGCAAAGCATTGCGAACATCCTTCCACGGGCCTGGCAACATCCCGAATATACCTCTTCCCGGATCACCTTTGTTGGCAAAGAATATTGCACCCCGGGTTTTAAAGTCTCAAAATATCGTCAGATCCAGTATTTTGAAACCATTGATGGCAAAAAAGGCAGCATCGAAATTTATTATAATGGAGACGTGCCCGAAGGCGGAGCGGCTCCGTTTTTAAAAGAAGAGCAGAATTTAATCGACAACATTACCAATATCATCACCGGCTACATCAATGGATTGAAGGCCAAAAACATCCTGAAAAAGCACCCCGATAAAGGGACTGTCAGGGAATCCGGACCTGAAACCCCTGAGGAGACAATTTCCTCGCGCCAGTTATTACAGAAATATTTAAGCAAGCAGAATTACAACCGCGATATTTTTCACGACCTGATGCCCTTTAAAGTCAGGGAAATCCTTTTAGTGGCCAATCTTTACGATGCCTACAATATCGAGAAAGAAGGCCATTTTGCCGAACATATGCTGGGCGAGTACCATCAGCTGAACCTCACTTCCATGCCCCGGGTTACAGGGGTTTCTTCGGAAGATGAAGCCTTTGCCCAACTTAATGTCCGCCATTTCGACCTGGTTATTTTTATGATGGGCGCCGAAAAAAGCACCCCCATCGAAATCAGCCTGAAAATCAGGGAAGAATTCCCTTACATTCCTGTGTTTATGCTGCTGAACAATAACAGCGACATCGAAACCTTTGAACGTAATCCGGAAAAATTCGGGGCAATCGATAAACTGTTTGTATGGAATGGTGACCCCAAGGTTTTTTTCGCCATGGTGAAATACCTTGAGGATAAAGTCAACCTTGAAAACGATACCCGGATCGGACTCGTAAGAATTATATTACTGGTCGAGGATTCTGCCCGCTATTATTCGCGCTACCTGCCGCTTTTATATAGTAATGTGCTCGATCAAACCATGCGCATTATCGAGGATGTCAGTTCCGACGAACTGCTGAAAGTATTGCGTCTGCGTGCACGGCCAAAGATTCTGATGGCCGCCAGCTACGAGGAAGCTATTGAAGTATTGAACCAATATAAGGATAACTTACTTTGCCTGATTTCAGATGTCAGGTTCTTCAAAGAGGGTAAACTCGATGATGACGCGGGGGTTCAACTGGTTCAGCATTTCCGTTCGCAGGTTAAAGACCTTCCCATTGTGCTTCAGTCATCAGATCCGGAAAATGCAACAAAAGCTTACGAACTCAAATGTACCTATATCGATAAGAACTCTCAATCGCTGCTACAGGATATCCAAAGTTTTATCACCCATTACCTGGGTTTCGGGAATTTCGTGTATAAAAATGCCCAGGGCGTTCAGATAGCGGTTGCCCGTTCGCTCAAAGAATTTGAAAATCAATTGCGCGAAGTGCCTGATGAATCGTTGCTTTATCATGCCCGCCGCGATCATTTCAGTCTCTGGCTGATGGCGCGCGGAGAAGTACAAATCGCGAAATATATAAATCCCTATAAAGTTGCGGATTTTAAATCGGTTTCCGACCTGCGCGAGTTCATGCTGAATGCCATCCGCCGTCACCGTTTAGAGCAAAACAAGGGAAAAGTAATTGCTTATGACGAAACTGAACTCCCCGAAGAAAGTAATGTGCTTTCATTGGCCTCCGGTTCCCTTGGTGGGAAGGGCAGGGGTGTCGCTTTCATTAATACCCTGATTTATAATTTTGATTTCCATCAGATCATTGCCAATATAAACATTCGTGCTCCCAAAACAATGATTATCGGAACGGATGAGTTCGAGTACTTTATGGATCGAAATCAGCTGCGGTCACTGGTTATGGAGGAACAGAATTATGAATCAATCAGGGAGGCATTCGTTAAAGGGCGTCTGAGCGAAGGCCTGGTTAAAAAGCTGAAACGACTCATGAGGCTTATCGAAAAACCAGTGGCAGTGCGCTCTTCGGGTCTTTTTGAAGATTCTCTTATGCAGCCCTTTGCGGGGATTTTTGAAACCTACCTTTTGCCCAACAGTCACCCTGACCTTGATGAACGTTTAAGCCAGGTTTGTGATGCCATCAAACTGGTGTATGCTTCTGTGTATTCGCCCATTGCCCGGGGATACATCGATGCCATTCATTATAAAATTGAAGATGAGAAAATGGCCATCGTGCTGCAGGAAGTGGTCGGCAACACTTTCGATCGTTACCATTATCCCCATATCAGCGGTGTGGCACAGTCGTATAATTATTACCCCTTTGCCCATATGAAGCCCGAAGAAGGTTTTGCTGTAACAGCCGTTGGATTGGGCTGTTACGTTGTAGAAGGGGAGAAGGCATACCGGTTTTCGCCCAAATATCCCACCACCGAAATCAATACCCCCAAAGATCAATTCAAAAACTCCCAGGTATATTTTTATGCCATTGATACTGAGAAGCATAATGTAAATTTACTCGAAGGTGAATTTGCAGGTCTCGCCAAACTCGATATCGACGTTGCCGAAAAGCACGGAAACCTGCGGCATTGCGCCTCGGTATATGATTTCGACAATGAGCGGATTGTTCCCGGACTCACTGCTGCCGGACCGCGAATCATAAACTTCTCAAACATATTAAAATACAATTACATCCCTCTGGCCGAAACCATACAGCTGGTGCTGGATATTGTGAAGGAAGCGCTGGGGACCGCGGTGGAAATAGAATTTGCGGTAGACCTGACCAAGGACAGCAACAACAGGGCATCATTTTATCTTTTGCAAATAAAACCCCTGATCGGGAGTGCGCAGGATTTTGAAGTAAAAATGAATGAGATCGAAAAAGACAAGATTCTGCTCTATACGGAGAAAGGAATGGGCAATGGTAAAATTGATCATATCACCGATATAATCTATGTAAAACCAGATACTTTCGATAAATCAATGACAGAGAAAATGGTCGGTGAAATTGAGAAATTGAACACCCTGATGCACGCAGCCGGCCAGGAATATATATTGATTGGCCCCGGTCGCTGGGGTACGCGCGACCGGTGGATTGGCATTCCGGTGAACTGGCCACAGATATCGCAAGCCAAGATGATCGTTGAAACCAGCCTGGAAGATTTTCCGCTCGATGCTTCCTCAGGTTCCCACTTTTTCCATAATGTGACTTCGATGAATGTGGGCTATTGCACGGTACAGCCCGAATTACTGAACAGTTATATCCGTTATGAAATTTTGGCAAAGCAGGAAGTGGTGGAAGAAACTGAATTTTTCCGCCATGTGCGTTTCAAACAACCGTTGGTTATCAGGATGGATGGGAAAAAACGCCTTTCGGTTATCACTTTTAGTGAGTAACTTTGCGGCTGATTTAATTGCCCTTTACCGATGATCTATTTTGACAATGCTGCAACCACGCAGTTAGACCCTTCAGTGGTGGATGTGATGGACGATGTACTTCGGAACCATTACGGAAATCCTTCATCCGTTCATGCGCTCGGTCGTGATGCACGTGTCATTATCGAAGACGCCCGGCGGAAAGTAGCTGCACAGCTGGGAGCCAAACCTTCACAAATATTCTTTACCTCATGTGGCACGGAAGCCCTGAATACCGCAATATTCGGCGCTGTTCAGTCCCTGGGCGTACAACATATCATTAGTTCCCCCATCGAACATCATGCGGTAATCCATTCACTGGATGTCGTTAAAAAGACCACTTCCGTGAAGGTCCATATGGTGCGTCTGCTGGCGGATGGGCATATTGACATGTTGCATCTGCAGGAGCTACTCGCCGAAAACCCGCAAGCACTGGTTTGCCTCATGCACGCGAATAACGAAATCGGCACACTGCTCAACCTGGAAGAAACGGCTCATTTATGCGCAGCACATAAGGCTTATCTATTAATTGATACCGTTCAGAGCCTGGGAAAATATCCGATCAACCTGGGCCATTTACCCGTTCATTTTGCTGCTTGCTCTTCGCATAAATTTCACGGTCCAAAAGGCTCCGGATTTTTATATCTTCATCCCGAAATAAAAATTCCTCCCTTTATTCATGGGGGCGGGCAGGAGCGCAGTATGCGCAGCGGTACTGAGAATACCGCAGGCATTGCCGGACTGGCCAGAGCATTCGATCTGTCGTGTTTGCAAATGGATCAGAACCGTCGTACGATTACCGAAATCCGCGATACCATGGCAGAACTACTGAAAGCTCATTGCCCGGGTATCGTCTTTAATAACGACCTCACAGAACGCGGACTTTATAACCTCATCAACGTTACCTTTCCGGAGTCAGCCGTTTCGGATATGTTGCTCCAACGTCTCGATATGGAAGGTGTGTGTGCTTCGGGCGGCAGTGCCTGTGCTTCGGGTGCTGTAAAAGGATCAGCCGTTCTGCAGGCAATCGGCAGGGATCAAGCAGGAACAGCTGTCAGATTCTCGTTCAGTAAATTCAACACGCTGGCAGAGGTGCACGAATGTATCCGCATCCTTAAAGGCATCCTTTCCTGAAAATAGTTTTCTTCGTGCCTTCGTGTCTTCGTGTCTTCGTGTCTTCGTGGCAGACGAGTGGCCGCGGAGCGGACACTCTTTCTTCACTTGTTATTGATCTCGATGAGGGTCTGTGGATCAGTAAACGCATCTACCCGTTTGTAATCCTTAAAATGATAGATACAGATTTTCGTATTCTCCCACCCGTCGTTAATCTGGTGCTCAAATTCAAAACTGGTCTGCAGAAGCTTCGGCCTGTATTGGTCCAGGCAATGCTGAAAATCTTTTCCGTACAAGTGTAAGGCTTCAAGGTAATACATTGCCACATCGTAACCTGCAAAGGCATATTCGTCGGGCTCTGTGTGGTAGCGGGTGCGATATTTTACCACAAACTCTTTTACCTCTGGTTTGCTGTAATCGATAAAAGAGTGGGAGAGAATATGAAGGTGGATGTTTAACAGGTATTCCGCTTCAAGGCTGGTATAACGTTCCCAGTCGGCCTGTGCAAATACCACCATGGGATATCTGAAACTCAATTCGCTCATATTGCGGATATAGTTCGATGTAGCGGCTTCTCCCTGAATAAAACTGATGACTACATTCACTTTATCAGTTACCATATTTTTCGATACCCCGGCAAGTCCTTCGGTATTATACGATACTATTGTGAAGTCAGTGAAACTACTGTCGGGACCCTTGAGGGCACACAGATAAGCATCGGTCATTTCTTTGTCGGTTTCACGGTTACAATGTGCCAGAATGATGTTACAGCCGGGCCAGGTTTTGCGGATATACTCCACTGTTTGCCTGGTTTGTTGTGTCGCGCTGGGAATGTTTTTAAAAACCTGTGGATTGCCTACGACTAATTCGCTGCGTGAAGTAAAAGGATTTACAATATTGACTTTTTTCTCCTTCGCCCATGCAGAAGCCTCATCAAAAACATTACTGTAAAAGGGGCCAATCAGCAGGTTCAGGTCAGAATACGATGGTTTGTTAAGAATCGTCTTCAATTTATTTGAGTCTTCCGTAACATCATCCACCATCATCTTTACCGAAAAACCAACATCTTTTAACGAATCGAGGGCAATCATAAAACCTTCATAAAACCCGATAAAAGCAAAGGAGCTATAATTCTTTACTGTTTTTTCGGCATCGCTGGTGTCGATGTAACTAGCCTTTTCGAGATAAAGCGGAATCAGCAATCCTACATTGTATGAAGGCAAGATACCGGTTTTCATGCATTCAAACGGAATGGAATCGACAGGTTTCGGAACTTTTACTTCAACACCTTTTGAGGGTACACGTATCTGCTGTCCGATCTGGATGGTTTCGTTCAGTCCGGGATTCGATTGTTTTAACTCGTCAACAGTCACACCATAGGTGCGCGCGATGGAAAAGAGGGTCTCGCTTTTTTGCACCGTATGAGTCACAAAAGCCCCCTGGGCAACGGTCTCTGAAGCACCTGAAGCTTTGGGCACTTTCACTTCCTGTCCGGGCTTGATGCTTGCCGAAATTCCAGGGTTCAGTTTAAAGATATCTTCCAGTTTTACCTGGTATTGCTGGGCAATGCTGCTAAGGGTTTCTCCTTGTTTTACAATGTGGATGGTAACGTTTCTGGAGGGCTCATAGCTTTTAGCCAGAATTTTTATCACCTGATCCACTTTCAGCGCCGTCTTCATTCCCGGATTTGCTGCCAGAATATCGTCAACCGTAGTGCTGTATGCCATGGCAATGGCAGTAAGGGTTTGCCCGCTTTTTACGGTATGCAGATAATAATTCTTTCCACCAATGTATTCAATCTTGGTTGATTTTTCAATGACCTGCGCTCTGGCTGAAATACTGAGCACAAGACAAACAGAAAGAAGTAATGCTTTTATAATAAATTTCATGTTTCAGATATAAGGGAAATATCTTTTTTAATAAGAGTAGTGAAGAAACCGGACATTATGTACAAGCACTAATAATTATTCCCACTCAATGGTTGCCGGTGGTTTAGAACTAATATCATATACTACACGATTAATTCCTTTTACTTTATTGATGATTTCATTCGATACCTGGGCAAGAAATTCATACGGCAGATGTACCCAGTCAGCCGTCATACCATCGGTTGAAGTTACAGCCCTGAGCGCGATCACCTTGTCGTAAGTCCGTTCATCACCCATTACACCCACACTTCGTATGGGCAGCAGGATGGTTGCGGCCTGCCATACTTTTTGATAGAGCCCTGATTTCTTGAGGCCTTCGATGAAGTAATAGTCGGCTTCCTGCAGCAGGCGCACCCGTTCAGCAGTGACTTCACCCAATATCCTGATGCCCAGTCCGGGCCCGGGAAAGGGATGGCGATTCAATATTTTTTCGGGAATGCAGAGGCCGGCACCTACACGGCGGACTTCATCCTTAAACAACGTATTTAAGGGTTCAACCACTTTAAGTTTCATAAAATCGGGCAAACCGCCTACATTATGATGAGATTTAATGGTTGCAGAAGGACCATTCACCGACATAGATTCAATGACATCAGGATAAATAGTGCCCTGAGCCAGCCATTTGACTTCTGAGATTTTATGTGCTTCTTCATCAAAAACATCAATAAAAGTTTTCCCGATGGCTTTTCTTTTGGCTTCCGGTTCGGCAATGCCTTCGAGTGCTTTAAGAAAACGCGCCGAAGCATCCACCCCGAGAACGTTTAATCCCATATGTTTGTATGATTCCAATACTTCAGGGAATTCGTTTTTGCGAAGCAGCCCGTTATCTACAAAAATGCAGTAAAGGTTCTTTCCGATGGCCCGGTGGAGCAGGGCAGAGGCTACTGTAGAGTCCACCCCTCCTGATAAGCCCAGCAGTACTTTATCGTTGCCCAGTTTTGCTTTTAACGCAGCAATGGTGGTCTCGATAAAACTATCGGGGGTCCAGCTTTGCTTACAGCCGCAAATGCCAACGAGAAAGTTTTTAAGTAAAATTTGTCCTTCGGTGGTATGAAAAACCTCCGGGTGGAACTGTATGCCGTATGTTTCTTCGTTTTCAATTTTAAAACCGGCCACCTTAACTTCCGGAGTGCTGCAAATGGTTTTAAAGGTAGCGGGTGTTTCTGCAATGGTATCTCCGTGCGACATCCATACCTGGCTGCCATCACTCATCCCTTTTAACAGAATGCTGTGCTGATCGATCCAATCGAGGTTGGCCCGGCCATATTCCCTGATTTTTGAGGGCAATACCGATCCTCCATCATGTTGGGCAAGAAACTGGGCACCATAACAAACGGCCAGTACCGGGAAACGCCTGCGAATACTGGTGAGGTCGGGATTAGGAGAGCCTTCATCCCTTACCGAGTAAGGACTTCCGGATAATATAACCCCTTTAATATGCTCGTCAAGTGTTGGGATTTTATTGAAAGGATGGATTTCGCAATAGATGTTCAATTCTCTGACCCTGCGCGCAATAAGCTGGGTGTATTGTGAACCGAAATCCAGGATTAGAATCTGTTCCTGCATATGCTTATTTATTAAGCAGCAAAAGTAATCATTTGGGGTGAATTGACGAAGATCGAAAAGATCATTCTTTGATTGGAATTTCCGCGCACAGCGTAAAAAACAAAGAGCCGCCATAAATGACAGCCCTTAGGGGTTTAGGAGAAAATTGAAAAAAGCTTAACGAATTTTAAAACCGGGGAATGGGGTTTTGAAAACAATGACGCTGCTTGGGGTATAAATGGTTGCCTTAATATGATAAATAATGCAGATTTATCAAATAATTAACACATTCAATAGGGTGTTATTTACTCACTAGTATTTGAATATGAATGACTTTGACGATAATAATAATTATTTTAATATCTCTGTCATGACTTCACCCTCACCGGAAAATGGAAAACCCATTAAAGCGGCAATGGTAGTTGGAATATCCACCAGGTCGTAATGGTGGTTGATGGTTTCGCCCTGTTTAAAATCCGGTCCTGTAGCTACGAAAAACAGATGCCGGCAGCCATCGCAGGGACACCCGTGATTGTTAAATCCGCTCTGAACGCCATCAATATGGCGGCCATGGTCGTTGGTAATGAAAATTGCCGTGTTGGATTTGTAGAATTTATCGTGCTGCAAAAAACTCCAGAGTTGATAAATGTATTTATCTGTTTTGGTAATGGACGAAATATAATCGCGCCAAACACCGGAATGTCCGCTGCCATCGGGCTCTTCAAAATTCACCAGCATCAGGCGCGGGTGTTGGTTACCAAGCACCTCCAGCGCTTTAACACAGGTGAGGCTGTCGTTGCGGTATCCGCAGCCTGTCCCTGTTCCGGTGGTTCCGCAATTAAACAGGGGGTTGAACTGATGATTCCATGCGGGATCGGTGCAATCGGAAAGCACCGATAGCTTATCCTTACTGGTCACAATCCAGCTGAGGTTTTCTTTGGAACCATTGCTTTTGTTGAAATACTGAAAAACTGAAGGGTGTCCTGGATTTTCAAGGCCACTGTTGTTGATTTCGGCGTAGTATCCTGTAGTTATTGAGGAGTGTCCTGCAAGGGTATAAGTGGGTCCGTCGTTATAAAAGGCTGTATTGACCACCGCCTCCGGAGCAATTTCACCAGAAATAAAGGGGATATTCGTATGTGTGCTATCTCCCCAGGTTTCGCTGTACCTGGCCCCATCCATGATAATAATGAGGGCATTTTTTGTTCTGTATTTTGGCGCTGAAACCGGTTCCGTATTGTGCCCCTGAAAATCGCAAAACGACAGTGAAAAAATGACAAAAAGTATAAGAGCGGGGATTCTGAAATTGATGGTCATGAAATAAATTTTTATGCTGAATTGTTACGCAAAGATCGGAATATTATAAGTGTTCAGACCCGTTCCGGTCAAATTTATGAAACTACTAATCGCGTTACCCAGTTCATAAGCATTTGAATTCCCAGGGGGGTCATAATGGATTCGGGATGAAACTGCCAGCCCGTCAAAGGGAAAGTGCGATGGGTAATGGCCATAATGACTCCCTCATCAGAAACCGCATCCACTTCAAGACATGCTGGCAGATGAGGGTCAGCAACAGCCCATGAATGGTATAAACCCACTAAGATTTCACCGTTGAGCCCGCTGAAGACGGAGTCGGTTTTTAAAATCCTCAGAGGCACCTGCACTCCATGCCTTACCTGTGGCAAATGGTAAAGCGAAGCTCCGAAAACCTCTGCGATCGCCTGATGACCCAGGCAAATGCCGAGCATCGGCTTATGTGCAGCATAACGGCGGATCAGATCGCAACAAATACCGGCTTCTGAAGGTGCTCCGGGTCCCGGGGAAATAACAATCACATCATAATCACCGGCTTCATCCAGGTCGATTTCATCATTTTTCTTTACAGTGATGTCGGATAAACCAGCTGTTTCAAGCGCCCTGAGCAGGTTGTAGGTGAAACTGTCGTAATTATCGAGAAGGAGTACCTTAATAAGTTGGCCGGGTTTCATTATTTTTGTGCCTCATTGATGCCGCAAAGATATTGAAATCTCATAGTAAACAAGACGCTGTTATAAGGATGAACCGGTTAGGTGCTGCCGGTGAAGCATTTCTGTTCATTATTAACTTTATGATGGATGAGGTGTATATTATCCCGGAAACGGAAATTCCAGATTGTCCTTTAAAATTTCAGATACCCGGAAGGTCAGGACTGATGGGAGAAGCAGCGGGTATATCTGATTTTAATTTTAGCGCTACACCGGTTCCTTACCCGCAATATCTCGCTGCCTTTAATAAAGTTCAGGCTGAATTGCAGCAGGGGAATTCCTACCTGGCAAATCTCACATTGCCCACACCAATCTCAACCGGCCTTACACTCGAACAGATTTATACCCATAGCGATGCGCCTTACAAACTACTGTTCGACGAGCGGTTTGTAGTTTTTTCGCCTGAGCCTTTTGTTCAGATAAACAAAGGTGTTATTTCATCGTTTCCGATGAAAGGCACTATCGACGCCAATGTTGAAAATGCGGAATCGGTTATTTTGCTCGATCCCAAAGAAACCGCCGAACACCGCACCATTGTTGACCTGATCCGTAACGACCTGGGGATGGTAGCCGGGAATGTTCAGGTTAAAAGATTCAGATATATCGATAAGATACAAACACATAAAGGAACACTGCTTCAGGTAAGCTCAGAAATTACAGCTGATTTGCCAACCGATTACCCTGCGCGTATTGGTGAACTGCTGTTTACGTTACTTCCTGCCGGTTCAGTGACCGGTGCCCCCAAGAAAAAAACGGTGGAGGTTATTCTGGAAGCAGAGCAGTACGACCGTGGATTTTATACAGGGGTCTTTGGCTTTTTTGATGGGGTTAATCTTGACAGCTCAGTCATGATACGCTTTATTGAACAAGAACCTGATGGAAATAAAATATTTAAAAGTGGGGGAGGAATAACCGCTTTCAGCGATCCTGAAAAGGAATATCACGAATTAATCGATAAAATATATGTCCCTTTTACTCGAATCCATTAAGGTAGAACAAGGCCACATCTGCAACCTTGAATACCACCAGGCGAGGGTTACCCGATCATCCCGGGCGATTTTCAATATGGACGGCATTGATCTGAACGAAATATTTCGGCTAAACGAATGTCCGGAAAATGGCACCTATAAATGCAGGTTGATTTATGATCAGCAACTCAGAAGTATCGAATATCTTCCTTATGTAAAAAGAACGATTGCACAGTCCTTGATGGTTGATGCATTTGATTTCACGTACCCACACAAATATCTTGACCGCACTTTTTTTGATGATCTTAAAATACGGTTTCCCCAATTTGATGAGATTATTCTGTACAAGGACGGGTTGATTACCGACAGTTGCTTTTCGAACCTGGCTTTTTATGATGGAACCTCCTGGTTTACACCCGAAAACCCCTTATTGCCGGGTACAAAGCGGCAACAATTGCTCGATCAGGGTAAAATACAGCTGGCCAAAATTAATATCAATGACCTTCAGCAATTCCAGCAGGTATCCTTTATCAACGCAATGCTCAATCTGGGTGAAAGCTCGCTCCCCATCACATCCATAATTTAATAAGGTGTGATAAATCTACAAAAATGTTCAATTACCGCGGAAACTGATTAATTTTGCATGAATTCAGATGTTAAATCCGAACGGAAAACCGGATTTCATCACTTTATTATGGACATTTCTTAGTGCCTTCGTGGCAAGGCTTTTATGTAATTCAATTTAAAAAAATGAAAAGAATAATGATGATCAGTCTGGCATTGCTCATGACCGGAATAATAGCCCGGGCCCAGGAGAAAAATAACAACCCGTTTTTCAGTGAGTTTACCACCACTTTCGGGGTTCCTCCTTTCGATAAAATCGATACCTCACATTACGTTCCTGCCTTTACACGCGGCATTGCAGAACAACAAGCCGAAATCGACGCTATTGTGAATAATCCGGCCAAACCGGATTTCGCCAATACCATTGAAGCGCTTGATCGTTCCGGTGCATTGCTTGCCAGGGTTGGATCAGTATTTTACGCACTGAATTCGGCCAATACCAACGCAACCATGCAGGACATTGCCCGGAGAATTTCACCGATGACGACCACCCATTCTGATAATATCATGCTGAATGGAAAATTGTTTCAGCGCATCAAGAGTGTTTACGAAAACCGCCTGCAGAGCAATCTCGATGAGCAGCAAATCCGCGTAACCGAAAAATATTACACCGATTTTGTGCGCAATGGAGCCAATCTTAACGATGCCGATCAGGAAAAGCTCAGAAAGATCAACCAGGATTTGTCGGAACTGCAGCTGAAATTCAGCGAAAACCTGTTGGCAGAAACCAACACTAATTTTAAGCTGGTGGTTGAGAACAAGGCGGATTTAAAAGGATTACCTGAGGATGCCATCATGGCGGCCGCCACAGCTGCGGAACAATGCAACATGAAAGGCAATTGGGTGTTTACCCTGCAAAAACCCAGCATGCTGCCATTTTTACAATATGCTGAAAACAGGGCGCTGAGAGAAAAATTATACCGTGGGTATTTCATGCGGGGCAATAATAACGATGCTTTCGACAATAAAGAGAGCATTCTGGGCATTCTGAACCTTCGTTCTGAAAAAGCAAAACTGCTGGGCTATAAAACCTATGCTCATTATACGATCAGTAACAACATGGCCGGTACCCCCGAAAAGGTGTACGAGTTTCTGTATAAAGTAATGAAACCCGCCACCGCTTCCGCGGAAAAAGACAAGGCGGAGATGCAGGCCATCATCGATAAAGAAGGTGGTAATTTTAAACTGGCATCGTGGGATTGGTGGTTTTATGCCGAGAAACTACGTAAAGAAAAATACAACCTCGAAGAATCAGAACTAAAACCTTATTTTGTCCTTGAAAATGTGAGGCAGGGGATGTTCAATACCGCGTCAAGTCTGTATAACATCAAGTTCGTAAAACGGACCGATCTGCCGGTGTACCATCCCGAAGTTGAGGTGTTTGAAATCACCGAAATGGACGGACAACATCTGGGCATCCTTTACCTCGACTTCCATCCACGTCCGGGTAAACGGGTAGGGGCCTGGTGTGGCGATTTCCGCGAGCAATCATACAAAGACGGAAAGCGAATCACCCCGATCATCACCGTTGTTTGCAATTTTACGCGCCCTTCTGGGGATGTCCCTGCATTACTGACCTGGGACGAAGTTAATACCATGTTCCACGAATTTGGCCATGCCCTGCACGGATTGTTTTCCGATGGAAAATACCGCCGCACAGCCGGTAGCCTGGCCCGCGACATGGTGGAACTGCCCTCACAGATTATGGAAAACTGGGCATCGGAACCTAAAGTGATGAACGGCTATGCAAAACATTACAAAACAGGCGAAGTCATTCCTGCAGAATTAATGGACCGCCTTCAAAAAAGTCTGACGTTTAATGAAGGATTTGCTACCGTAGAATATGTAGCTGCATCCTTACTCGATCTGGACCTGCATTCGTTCGATACCGTTCAAAACATCGACATCCTGAAATTCGAATCGGAATCCATGACCAAAGCGGGATTGATCAACGAAATTATTCCACGTTACCGTACCACCTATTTTAACCATATCATTGGCGGATATGCGGCCGGATATTACGTTTATTTATGGGCTGCAGTCCTTGATACCGATGCGTTTAACGCTTTCGCGGAATCAGGAAACATCTTCGATCCGGCCACAGCAGCCAAGTTCAGAAAATACATCCTTACCGAAGGCGGCAACAATGAAGGTATGGTGCAGTATCTTAAGTTCAGGGGCAAAGAGCCCTCCATCGAACCTTTATTAAAAAAACGCGGGCTAAACTAAAATGCGATGAGATGATGTGATGATGTGATAATGTGATGATGTGAAAACAAATTATGAATTATGAATTATGAATGAAGTGGGGAGGTAATGATTAGCAGTCATCCCGAACTCGTTTCGGGATCCCCGTGTCAGACAAAGGACTTTCAATCATTCAACTAATTAACTATTCAACTAATCAACCAAATGACAGGCAAACTATATTTAATTCCGGCCTTTCTGGGCGAAAGCGAAGCCGATAATGTATTTCCTCCCCACAACAAGGCCGTAATGGCCGGAATAAAACATTTTATTGTGGAGGATGAGCGTTCGGGCCGCAGGTTCCTGAAAAAGATTGATCCGGCCACGGATATTTCAACGCTTACCTTTTATCTGCTGGATGGACACACCCGCGATCAGGAAGTTATGACTTATCTGGATGCTGCTAAAGAAGGAAATGATGTCGGATTGCTTTCCGAAGCGGGAATGCCCTGCATTGCCGATCCCGGCGCTATGGTTGTGCGAATGGCGCACGAAACGGGCATTACGGTGGTACCTCTGGTGGGTCCCTCTTCGATTTTTATGGCCCTTGCCGCATCCGGTTTTAACGGACAATCCTTTGCGTTCCATGGTTATCTGCCCATTGATAAATCACAGCGGTTCAAAAAAATAAAAGAACTTGAACAAACGCTCATGCATCGCGACCAGACACAAATGTTTATCGAAACGCCTTACCGGAATGTTGCCATGTTTGAAGCCCTTGTGCAATCCTGCCGTCCCGATACCATGCTATGCATTGCCTGCGATGTCAGTCTTGATACTGAAAGTATTACCACATGCAGCATCGGAACCTGGAAAGGTCGCAAACCCGATATTCATAAACGTCCGGCGATTTTTCTGCTGGGGCAGTGATGGCTTGTTACGGATCAAGTCGTATTATTGAGGAGGGTAATCCCTAATATTCATACTCATTTTAAGCAGTCATCCCGGACTTGATCCGGGATCCCCTTGACAAGCAAGGAGATGCTGAAACAAGTTCAGCATGACTCCCTTATGCTAAGTTATCGGACTTCTCAAATTTTCCGCTTGATCAGTGTGGATTTAGATATTTAAGAATCCCTTTTTAGTGCTCTGCTTATAAAGCACGATGTTCACTTTTTCTACGGTAATCATGCATCCATAGTCAAGTACATCAAACCATGGGAGAATTTTTTCGGTAAACTTTTCAATTTTTTCCGACTCGTCCACGATTTCAATGACAATCGGAAGTTTTTCGGTTATTTCCCAAAGTTTGATAGAGCGAACAACGCTTCCCGAACCATAACCCATTACCCCTTTGAGTACCGTGGCCCCGGCCAGTCCATAACGCCTTGCCGCATATACTATAGTTTCGGAAAGGAGAGAATGTTTGAATTTGTCAGTATTGCTGATGAAAATGCGCAATAATTTGGCTTCGCCTTTAATTTCCATAGCTAAAATATTTTAGTGGTTAAATTACCTGCATAGGTTGCCATAAGACATAAAAACACGGAAAGACTGGTGTAAAGGGCAAAATGTAAAAAGTTGCCATCTCTGAGCAATGCAATATTTTCGTTGGTAAAGGTGGAAAAGGTAGTAAAACCGCCACAAAAACCTACGGTCAGAAACATGCGCCACTCGGTATTCATAAGGTTTTCACGTTCCGAAATACCAAAAAATAATCCGATCATAAAGCACCCCAGAATATTGACAATGAAGGTGCCGAATGGAAAAGTTGAAACAATACTATTCTGGACAAACCGCGAAAGGAGGTAACGGGCAACGCCGCCGATAAAACTCCCCGAACCGATGATGAATAGTATTTTTACCATTTAATGTTGTGGAATATCTGATTCAAAGTTAAGGACACTTTTGTTATATGCATGCACCGCAATGTATTGCATAATTATTCCCTGATTAACTTCAAATATGCGCAAAACGAACCTGAACTGATCCGGCAAAGGTACATGCCGCTGTTGATCATATTTCCGTTATGATCCCTGCCATCCCAGCTAATGGGTTTTTGAAATGGAGTATACTCCGGATAATACAGGCTGCGGATCTGTTTGCCCTGAAGATCGTAAATGTCGATTCGCAGATCACGCACCGGCGACTCGAGAATAAATAACATTTCGCCGGCTGAAGGATTTGGCTGTACGTGTACAGCGTCACTGTTCAGCATGGCTGAAATGCCGGAGGTCAGTACATTAATATAAAACTGTCTGGATTTGGTGAGTACTTGCGAGTTAATGGTGGAGGTGAGGTTCACAGTGTATAATCCAGGCATGGTGTAAGTAAAAACAGGATCCTGGAGGTTGGAATCACTGAAGCCATCTCCATCAAGATCCCAGTCCCAGTTCGTGGGCGTCTGCGCCGATAAGTCAGTAAACGCTACGGTGAGCGGTGCAACCCCGCTGGTGATATCTGCAACAAAATCCGCCTGATCTGCCTGACTGGCCACAACAGTAAACATCAGGGTATCAGACCAGTCGCTCCACCTTACGTTTTCATCGCGGTAACGCATACGCCACATATAGGTGGTTCCTGTGCTCAAAACGCCCCCAGCCACAGTGTATCTATGTAAATCCATGGCAGCATTCAGGTTCAACGGCGTATATAATGGGGAGCCGCTATCGCCAAAAAGATTTTGGCTGTCCCTGGTAACATCAATTAACGGACTGCTGAAGCTTCCGCTGATAGCAACCAGCTGAAATTGTGAACTCATCAAAGTATCCTGACCTGCAAATGGGGAAGCTGTAAGCACTGCGGTGTTCAGCGCTGTTCCTGACGGAGCCAGTGCCAGCGGTTTGGCCGGTGCAGCCTGATTGAGGTAGCGGTGCCATTGGTCGATCACTTCCAGGTTTCTCGGCTTATCATTATGCCCCAGACTGAAGGTGGTGGCATGCACTGTTTTTGCATCCACATTCACATCCATCAGGTTGAAATTGTAATGATCAATCGTTTTCTGAATGTCGTTGTAATTTACCTGGTTCGCATACATTCCCCAGCGGTCTAAAGCGCCGCCGGCACCGCCGCTCAGTACTGCCCTGAAATCCCAGTTACTGCTGTGTGTGGTGCGGATGGTGCCCCTTTCGTAATTGTGCGAATGTCCGCAGGTGGTCATTACAATTTTCGGATACTGTTTAAATAAAGGTAACAGCGTACTTTCAACATAGGAATTGTTGCCATCGGGCCAGAGTTCGCTATGGCCGGGTTGGTGGTTGTAGATGAATACGAAATCAATCGCCGGGTCGATAGCGCTCTGGTTCAGCTGCGACTGCACCCAGTTAGTCTGGGTGGAATTATTATAGGTGCCGCTGGTGTTGAGGGCAATAAACTGACAGTTTCCTAACTGGAAAGTATAGTATTTTTCATTGTTTCCTGTCAGGTCAGAATATTTCATAAACTGATAAAAATAAGCACTTTCGCCTTCATGGTTTCCTATCGATATCATCACGGGAACATAGGCGGAAATCACCGAATAGGGATTGAAAAATTCATTCATGTAGCGACCGATTTCGGAACCATCCTGGTTGCAATCGCCTGAGTGCATCACAAACGAAATGGAATCCATCCAGTCGTTTCCGTAAAGCTGCTTCATTTTAAAAACAATGGTATCGGCAATATTACGGCTGATATCGCCTGCATTTGCCTGAGAATCACCAACCTTAATAATACGAACATGTTGTCCCGGTGTCGCGGAATTGGCCGGTGTGCGGAAATGATACATCGCCGAGGTGTCGCTTCCGCTGATGCAGCGGTAATAATAGCGGGTGGCCGGGGTAAGACCGGTAAGTTTAACGGTATGCCAGCGGTTCGTGCTCACATTTTCAAACGATCCGGAAGTGCTGTTGCCAAGGGATGTGGTAGTGCCATACTGAACCACGGTTGAGGCATTGTCCAACGCATTCCAGCTGACGTACATGGATGCAGGGGTGGGCGTTTGTAAATAGGGTTTGATGTCGGAGGTACGAAACCCGCCCAAACCGGCCACTTCGGAAGCGGAAAGACAGGTACTGAAAATGGCAATCTGGGCTGCATAGATCATATTGTCTTCTGCATTTTCATCTGCAAAGAACAATAAGGAAGGATCCAGCGAAAAGCGGTCGTCAACGGCCTGACTTACACCTTCAAGTACCTGATGTCCATTTACATATATTCGATAGCTGGCGCCATTATCCACACATACCAAAATGCGGTACCAGGTGCGTGCTTTCAGCGAAAATCCCGAATATCCGGTAGTGCTCAGGCCTAACTGGCTACTGGTATTGATGAAACAATCGCCATCGTTGGTGTTACCGGTATTGGTCTGAAACAGGGAATGATATTGTGTGGGGTTGGTAATCATCACATCAAAAAGAATGGAGTACTCGTTTACCAGGCTGCCACCGCCATTAGCAGCCATGCCGTGGGTACAGCTGTAATAACTCCCCACATCAATGGAAACGGCACCATCTCCGGCTTGCGGACCGGCAACCGCTGCGTGGCTTCCGGTGAGTGTGAGCGGATTACCAGTGGTGGCAGCCAGCAGGTTTGAGGTGTTGTCAAAGGTCCAGCGTCCGGCAAGGCTGGCAGGCCATGTTTGTGAATAACCAAAACTGATACATGTTGCTAAAAGAAAAGTAAGGATTGTTTTCTTCATAATTGGGTGTCGTAGGAGATGTGGACACAAATTTAATAAAGATATGCAGATCATTAATGTTTTGAAGATGTAAAAGAAGAATAATCGTGCACTTCTTAAAAAACAGAAGCTGTGCTTTTTTCTTAACTTTGTACCGGCTCATTCAGAGATCCCATTTCCATGGCTGTTCAGGAAAACCACCAGGTATTATTGGAAGGAAATTATTACCGTTTTCGCATTTTGCATGAAATTGCGATGCCTCCTGACGACGAACCCTATTATGTGCTTGAAACCGAATCAGGTATCCGTCACCTTTTATTAAAATCATTCTACCGGCATTATCAATTTGCTCCGGGTATGGAAATCCGCTGCAAAGTGGACAAAGTAAACTGTAGCGGTAAGATCTTTCTGGAGCCCGATCATCCTTTTTGCAAACCCGGTGATCTGCTTCATTTTAACTTTACCAGCGATGTAAAGATCCTGAATTCCATTGGTATAGAAGAAGATTTATTGCTGCTCGCCGATCCCTGGGGACAGCCGGCACATCTGCAGGTTCAGGACGTGGATTATGCGAAATTAAAAGAGGGTATTGTATGCAGGGTCGATCGCATAAAAAAGGGGAAGTTGCTTATTTCTGATCCTTTACGGAATTATTTCGGAAAGGGCGGTGTTCCAGTTGAGAATTTGCCCTTCACCATTACTGGCATTTGCAGTCTTGCGCCTAACCTGGAGTTTTATATCCTCGAACAGAATCAGAATATCCACTATCTGCGTACAAAATATTTCAGCCAGTACGGTTTTGGCGTGGGCGACCAGATTCACGCCAGGGTATTGGGTGAAGCGGCACTGTATCAGCACTATCTCGAACCGGTGCACCCAGATTATAAACCCGGCGAAGCGTATTATTTTGATGTTGTACGTACAGAAAAATCTTCCGTATCGGGTGATACGCCATCCTATATTTTGGTGATTAAAGACGTCCTTGGGCATGAATATTCCCTTGAACAACAAGGCGATGAACCCCCATGGATCGCGCGGGTAAGGGCGGTGGTGAAAGAAATCAGAATGAGCAAATGCATTTTTCAGGAAATCAGCATTGAAGGATAGGGTCGCCGCAAAACCTGCACTTTCCGAAGCCATCCAGTCCGGACGCATCAATTGAATAGCCTTTTCGTCGCACTACCACATGATTGCACACCGGACAGTTCGTGTTACATCCGGTTTCACCGGCAACATTACCCAAATATACAAAGTCCAGCTTTGTTTTTGCGAAATTATAGAATTCAGTGAGTTGCGAAATCGGCGTAGCGGGAATGTTTAGTTTATAATGGGGGAAATACCTTGAAATATGCAATACGGTTCTGCTTCCCAATTCATCGTGGATCCAGTTAACCATATTACTAAACTGCTCTGTGTCGTCATTCAGTTCAGGGATGAGCAAAAAAGTGATTTCCAGATGGGCACCTGAGGTGCGGATAAGCTTCAGGTTTCTGAGTACAGGAGAAAGCCTTCCACCCGTGACCTTGGTGTAAAAATCATTGCTGAACGACTTCAAGTCAATATTGAAGCAATCTATTACAGTCAACAGTTTTTCAAGAGGTTGTGTGTTAATATATCCGTTCGAAACAACGACATTTAACAGTCCGTGTTCTTTGGCCAGAACTGCAGTGTCGTACATCATTTCATAAAAAATCGTGGGCTCATTGTAAGTATAAGCAAGGCCGATATTTTCGGTGTTTTCCAGCGCTTTAACCACCAGGTATTCGGGGGTCGTTTTTGAGGTAACATAAGCATTACACGATTCCTGCGAAATCTCATAATTCTGACAGAAAGTGCATTGCAGGTTACACCCGTAACTGCCCAGCGATAAAATCTGTGATCCGGGATAATAATGATACAGCGGCTTTTTTTCGATCGGATCGAGGTGTAACGCGCTCACCTGCCCGTAAGTAAGGGCCTGCAAAAATCCATTGTCATTAAAACGGACACCGCACTTGCCGTACTTTTGGGAATCGATTAAACAGTCATGAGGACAAAGACGGCATTCTACCTTTTGATCCTCCCGGGTGTGGTAAAACATAGCTTCTTTTGACATGCTGCTTGTGTTTTCTTATACCAAAGTAACGAAAAAATCTGACTGATTGTTTATTTCTTTAATTTTACAGTCGATTGAGCAAGCTATGCAACTGAAAACGACTGTATTAATTCTGACTTTAATTTGCCTGTTAAGTGTTCAGGGGTTTGCACAACAGATTGAAATAGAAGCAGAGGCGAAACCACGGTATTTCAAAAAAACAGTTCCGGATACTTCCTATGTAAGACCCTACAGTAATAAATTAATGGTTGCCGTAATCGGAACGCGCAAGTATCAGCATATTGACATCTCACCCAATCGTCATTTTGAAAATCTGACATACAGGCCCAACAATCCATATGGTTTTGGACTAGGCGTAGCTTACAATTCACTTTCGCTTGACCTGACAATAAAATTTCCTTATCTGACAAAGTCTTATCGAAAAAAAGGTGATTCAGATATATACCGGATCAGATTGGGGTATAATAAACCACGTGTATGGTATTCGACCATGATACAGTATTGCCGCGGTTTTTACTTATCTAATATAGAGAAACTTGATCCCGGTTGGTTCGATAATAATCAAACCTATTTGTTACGACCCGACATTACGAATATTTCGTGGTACACTGCAGCCTATTATTCCTTTAACTACAAGAATATCACCTATCAAAGCGCCATGGGGATAGAGCAACAACAGAAAAAAAGCGCAGGTACCTTTTTGCTCGGTGGTTCCGTTTTTCTTAACTTCCTTTCTGCCGATTCCTCCATGATTCCAGCGGTTTATTCGTCCTATTTTTCAGACGATATGGCGCTTAAAAAGCAATTTAATATTCAGTATGGATTAAATTTCGGTTATGCGCATACGATAGTGATCTATAAAAAAATTCATTTTACGCTGGCGGTATTTCCCGGGATGCATTATCAGACAGGGCATCAAATCACGCCTTTGCAAGGCAAAAAGAGTATTGGCGGCAATTTCGGGAGTATAACAGAAGCCAGGGCTGTTATAGGTTACAACGGCAATAAATACTACTGGGGTGCTACGCTTAATAAAATTATGATCTTACATTTCCCAGAGAACACAGTACTAACCAAAGGATATGCGCATCTGAAAATCTACTTCGGCCGGCGGTTTAACTGGAAGGGTTGGCACAGTAAAAAGAAAAGGATTTAATAAGAAAACCCTTTTCGCACGATTCTGCCCACCGACAATATTATCAGGGAACCGTCGTTTTTTTGCAAATTTATCGCATGAAAAAAGGCCTCCTTAAATTTGCCTACCTGCTGGTAGCCTCCTTTTGCTTCACTAATTTTTTATTTACCGACCATCTCGGGATTAATCTTCCCCTTACGGAAGTTATTATCCTTGCGGGATTGGTGATTTTTAACCGGGTGAATCTGCATCGTACTTCGCTCTACTATCTTTTCGCATGGTTGTTAAGTGGGTTAGCTGTCGTTTTTATTCACACCAATCTGGCTATTTGGATGAATATCCTCTTTTTCCTGATCTGTTGTTCGCAGCTGTTATGGTCCGAAATTAAACACCCCTTATTCAGCCTTTGGATGTGGTTTCTGAACCTTTACCGGGCACAGCAACACCAATGGGTGCGCTTTGCCCAATATCGCGGACAAAAGGGCAGGGGAGCGCGTTTTTTAAAAACATTGCCATTAATGGCGATCATTCTCGCTATTGTAGTCGTGTTTATATTGTTGTACAATTACTCCAGCAGCGATTTTCAAAACAGCATGAGCTGGTTAGGTGAGGGGCTGAATAATTTTTTCACTTTTCTGGTAGGGGACCTTACTTTTTGGAAACTCCAGTTTTTTGTGCTGGGATTTACGTTAATTGCAGGGTTGATGTTGCGTACGACCTCGCTGCGGGGACTGGTCCGGGTAAATAAACAGCCATCGCAACTGATGCGTGTGCGCAGGACCCGATCATCCGAGAACCTCACGCTGGGGCTCAAAAAAGAAAGGAATTTCGGTATTATATTGCTTGGATTATTAAACCTGGTGATCTTCCTTCTGAACATATTGGACATCAAGAATATCTGGATAAACTTTACCTGGGACGGCGGCGTGCTGAAACAGTTTGTGCACGAAGGAACTTATATGCTGATTTTATCCATTTTTATTTCGGCAGTTATAGCGTTGGTATTGTTCAGGAGAAATCAGAATTTTTATAATAACAACAAATGGCTGAGAGACTTAACCTACATCTGGCTGTTACAGAACGCCCTGCTTACAATGAGTGTGGGAATGCGCAACTACTGGTACATCAAATATTTCAATCTGGCATACCTGCGGATTGGAGTCATTATTTTTCTGATACTGGTATTGGTCGGACTGTTGCTGGTGGCTTATAAAGTCTGGAAACGGCAAACCGGCATTTCTGTATTCGGTAAAGGACTGCATATTTCATTGTTTATTTTACTCTGTTGCAGCTTCGTGAACTGGGATAAAGTAATTGTTAATCATAACCTTGAGCACGCCGATACCGCATTTTTTCATCGCGATTTCATGGTAACCCTGCCCGACAACACCCTGGCAACCTTGAAAGCAAACGAAGCCTTGTTTGACGTTCCCGACAGCACCGATTCGGTGAATTGTTATACCCGCGAGTATTTTGGATGGAGCGAAACCGAAAGAACTTACAGCGAATGGTTGCGCATCCGTTACACCACATTTACCCGCGATTGGGAATCGCGCAACTGGCGCACATGGAATTACCCTGAAGCTGAAGCATACCAGGAACTCAAACTGATGGAATAATTGACTTTTTTACGATTTCATGAGTTCAAAATGGTGGAAAAAGGAGTAACGAAGGATTAAATTTTGTTATATTTGTGCACAAAATTCGCTAAATCATACGCTATGGAAAAGTTCATGAAAATTCCCTGGTATTATTCTTTCTTCGGAATAATGATAGGTTTTGCCCTAATCATTTTTGTGGCATTTATACCAAATATTGCCTTGCTGTTCACGGGTATAATCTTCTTGCATATTTTCGGATGGATACTGGCCGCCAGGTTTTTCCTTTGCGGAATAGGCTTCTTCAGTCTGGCACTCGAACCCGGAGAAAAATCAGAATAACCCAAAACGATCTCCAACAACATTTTATATTACCAAAAAGCTTCCTGGTTTCAGGAAGCTTTTTTTGTGCGTAAGTGGCCGGAAGACAACGTGCCTTTTATTATTTTTCTAGAGTTGCAGGAAGCATTTGGGGTCCGCAGGAGCAGATTACCAGTTAACAACATTAAACCATGTTTCTCATTTAAATCATCATACGACGAATTAAATATTTATCTATATTTGTTCTTTGACCAAGATGTCAAAAAAATAAATTGCCACTTAATGCACAAAGCCAGCAAGTACAGACGGATATTTTCCATCTTATGGCACATATAAAAACGTTACAGGCAATATAAAAACCCAACAAAATGAGAACAACAATCCTTATATTTATTCTGTTTTCTCTGGCGACAAGTCTAACAAAAGCACAATCCAAGCAGACAACATTTGACTCTAAATCCCTGTCATGGAAATGGGATACTATTATTACTTATAATGATACCCTTGGACTTTTGCAAAGGCGTACACAGACATTTGATAGTAATGGTAATGTTTTAATTTGTTTGTGGGAGAAATGGCAAGACAGTGTTTGGGTCAATTTCTGGAGAAATTCTTTTACTTATGATTCAAATGGTAATAATATTTTAGAATTGTGGGAACAATGGCAGGATAGTATTTGGGGTAATTACGAGAGATATACATACACCAATGATGGAAATGGTAACAGGCTAACCAGATTTTGGGAAGATTGGCAATCGAATACATGGGTGAATTTCCATATGACTACTTGGACATATGATAGTGACGGTAACATGTTAACTCATCTTGAACAACAATGGCAATCTAATATATGGGTGAATTATTGGAGAGTTAGTTATTCCTATGATGGTAGCGGTAACATGCTGACTGAAATATGCGATTTGTGGGGAATTGGTTGGGAGAATAATTACAGAATTACTTATACCAACGATGGAAGCGGTAATATGCTAACTAAATTGTTGGAATATTGGTATACCCCTAGTTGGGTTAATAATTCTAGATTTTCATGTACTTATGATGGCTATGGAAACAGATTGACTCAATTAGAAGAACGTTGGCAATCTACCATATGGGTGAATTACTCTAAATACACATATACTTATGATGTAAATGGTAACAGGCTGACAGGAATAAATGAATTATGGCAATCCAATGTCTGGAATAATTATCAGAAAAGCACCTTTACTTATGATATAAACGGCAATTCACTAAAAGGTCAAAATGAAAAATGGGATAGCATCAGTTGGCAGCCAGGTATTATAGATTATGACTATTTACCGGTATTTTCTCAAAAGAAAGAAATATATCAAAAATTATTATCTCTTTATAAATACGAAGCAAGTTTTATATCCTTTATTTCGGGCATTGAGAATAATCAGTTTAATAATATCTGCCTTTATATTTATCCAAATCCTTGCTCAAATAGCATCACTATTGAAACTCTATCATTAAATACAAATAAGGAAGTATTGGCCTCTATTTATGACATCCAAGGTAAGTTGCTATATAGACAAAGCATGCGTCACGACAAAACTGAAATAAATATTTCTAACCTTGACAAGGGAGTTTATATTGTGAGAGTGGCGGGTGCAGACATAAATGTGACAAAAAAAATAATAAAAGAATGAATATACTGCGAAAATTGTGAGGGTAATATTAAAACTTTTATCACTGACTCCATTAATTGGCCTCATTCCTCTTTATTATATGTGGTCACTTGAAACATATTGGGTACTAGTTAATGAGAACAAAATGGGCTTTGCCATTAGTTATCACGATCCTAAAGTGTATTCAATTCACTATTTCGTGTATATATGCATTTTTATATCAACGATTTTATTTATTCCTGCATTAATATCGACAATTTTAGGAATGGTCTTGACAATCAAGAGAGAAAAGAAAATTTGGGCCAGGAAATTATTATTTTACTTAGCCCCCTTGACACTAATCGTTATATGTTTATTGAATATTTGGCATTCAAACCAATTTGATTTTGAAAACCCCTTTGCAGCATTATGTTGGTTTTTGGACTAATAATCCGACAATAAAACAGAAATAAAAGCAGCAAACCGCTAGCACTAACTCTAAAAAAAACCGGATAAAAACAGAAATGATAGAAACGGACATTTACGAAAGAAAATATACGTTTACGGGGAAACAGGACATATAGAATAATCAAAAAAATTAAAACCATGAAAAAGATTTTATTGATTCCGTTTTTACTGTCATTTCATTTCGCTTATGCCGGAACAGGTAGTGGAAGTGATGAAATTCTTTTTATCCTTTCCATTATTGCGATAATGTCAATTATTCTTGCAGTTCTTTATACAATTGACTTTATCAAAAGAATTATTAAAGAGCGCAAAAACAGGAAAGCCGCTCATCTGAATGATGAAGGTATTAGCGATAATAATAGCTAAATAGCTTTTACGGGGATGTCCTGACAAATAAATTGAGTACCAATAGTTGTCGGTACATACTAAAGTTAAAAAAGTAAATTCAACAATTGTCAGCATTGGATGACTATCAGGGGCGGGGCATTTAGTTTTTAATTAACGCTACCTCTGGTGGACCAGGAAGCAGCTTTAAAATCGCCGCCGGTTAGCCAGCCTTTATCGTTACCAACAATATTTGAAGTAATATCACCTTGAAATGTTTTGTTGTTTTGACAATATATCTTTAGCATAAAAATCTGGAAGCCAAAGTCTTAAAATAGTTGACATTAGTTAAAAACGAAACTAAATTGTACCCATGAAAAAACATCCTATAATAATTCTGATTACAGTTTTTTACTTCTTTTTGGCTCCATCGGCTATCTTCGGGCAAATCAACTATGAGGATGTTGTATACCTGAAAAACGGCAGTATTATACACGGAATGATCATTGAGCAGATACCCGGAGCATCTGTCAAAATTGAATGTAGTGACCGCAATGTCTATGTTTTTAAAACCGAAGATATAGAAAAAATCACCAGGGAGCCCGTGACTGATAGTCCATTCATAATGAAGAAAATACAGATTGATTCTGTGAAACAAAGAGGATTTACGATTATTCCGGAGATCAACTTTAGCAAAATAAATTTCAGTGGCGATGACTTTTATTATTTGTGGGGTATTGATCTCACCGCTGGTTATCTGATCAACCCGCATATTAGTGTAGGAGTAGGCACAGGGCTGGAATACAATACCTATGCACTATACTTTCCGCTGTTTGCGGCTCTTCGCTATAACATTCTTAAAAAGTCAGTAACACCGTTTTTTACTGCCGAAGGAGGCTATGCGCGGGTTATCAAAGGTGGCTTCCCTGATTATACAGGGGGATTAAGGATCAAAGGGGGCGTAGGAATGAAATTCTTTGTGAGCCGGCAGATCGCAATGAACTTTTCCACTGGCTTCAAATACCAGGAGTTCAGTTATAAATATGATTATGCTTGGTGGCTTCCATCTCCTGACTGTTATAATTATACCATAAGCGGCGCATATAAACTGTTCGATATTTCTGTTGGAATGACATTTTAAAGAATAAATCAGCAAGAAGTGCAAATACAAACAGGATTAATTTCCGCGGAGATGAACCATTAATACCCGGTAATTGACAATTTGATGAATGTACAGGATAAGGTCAGGACGGTTAAAAACCCGCTGTGTGAAAAAGGAAATTGGATTAATGAAGAAAGCTTCCTGAAAAATCAGGAAGCTTTCTTATAGGGGATTGTCGGGTCATTAGTGTTGTGTAGGGGTAGATTTCTATTTAACAATAAGAAATCATTATTACTCATACAAAAAGCATATACGATTGAATATCAATTTCATACGCTATATTTATTTGTCTTATAATTAACATTATGTTAAATAGCAATTCTCAAAATAAGGGGAACAACTTTCGTTGCTCCCCTTTTAAATACTATTTCATACTGTTGAGTTTCTCATCGATAATCTTGAGTTTATCGAGTTTACCAGTACGGGTGTAAAGTTGTTTCAGCGAATATAAAGTATTCAAATCTTTTGGAGAAAGTGTTTCCGCTTTTTCCAGCACAGGAATGGCTTTGTTTAATAAATCATCAGCCTTTGCTTTAAGCTTATTATAACCTTCTGTATCTTCCATTGGAAGTTTGTTGGCTTCTTCCATTACTGATGCTGCTGAATTCACGTACAATGCACCTAAGTTATAAATGGCGTCAAAATAATCAGGTTTCAGTTCGATCGCTTTATTGTATGATTTCTCAGCTTTTTCGAATTCACCGAATTCAGCCATATTCACACCAATAGCGTAATGCAGCATGGGATTCAAAGGATCTTTCTCCACGGCTACATTTAACAGATTCTGGGCCTCTTCAGCTTTACCCTGAGCAAGGTAAATATTGCATTCTGCAATGATCAGGTTCAAATTATCACCCATCAATTTGCGGCCTTTCTGAATGACAGACATAGCTTTAGCAGTGTCGCCTTCATTTCTGTAAATAGTAGAAAGTGAGCTATAAACCAGCGCTTCGTGGTATTGATTTTTCACCAGATCTTCCAGCAATACCTTTGCTTGTTTGTCATCTTTCATCTGAATGGCGCACAATGCAGCGTTGTAAGTGGCAATGGTATCTTTCAGACTGAAAATGCCATTGATTTTACGGGTCATTTCAAATTTCTGAATCGCTACTGCGTAGTTCTTTTGATTATAAAGCTCTACCCCCTGATTGTAATATTGTTCACCCACCACATAGAGTCCAATAACCGGACTGGGCGGATTCAGGCTTTCGTTCATGATTTCTTTATCAATTTCGATCGCTTTTTGATAAGAATCATACGCTACGGTTAAAGCGTTGGTGTCGAGAGACTTGAACTTTGGGTCAAGATAGATCTTCAGATAGATGTTTCCGCGGTAAAACCAGGTTTTTGCTAAACCACGGGTTTGATCGTTAACGGTAGCATTATCAATATTGGTCCGGGCTTTATCCAACTGACCGTTTCGCAAATAATTAAATGCGCTAACAACGGCAGCGTTCTGAGCGGAAGCACCCATAACCACCAGGCTTGCCAGGATAATGAACGCAAATTTTTTCATATTGCAATTTTTTAGATTATTAATGGATTTATTTCTGGTCTGAATTATTTGTAAACACCAGCAAAATTATAAATTTTTATGGTTTTACAAACGCCCTGCCAAATATATGCTTTCAAAAAACTTAATCAGAGCGGGTTTCAATGTTGGCAGATGCATCAAATATTGCTATTTGGTGACATCGTCATCATCGTCATCCTTGTCCTCATCCCCTACTTCAGGTTCAACCGCATCTTCGTCAGTATCGTCATCGGTATCATCCTCAATTTCCTCCTCCTCAATTACCACTGTATCGTCAACTTCCTGAACTGCAAGATATTCCTTATCGGATGTGTGTTCTACTTCTTCTTCCTCATCGGCGCTTTTGGCCACTTTCGTGACTGCAGCTATGGTGTCGTTGCGAAGATTGATGAGGCGAACACCCTGGGTAGCACGTCCCATAACCCGGAGGTCACTAACGGCGATACGGATCAGGATACCGGATTTGTTGATGATCATCAGGTCGTCCTTATCGGTAACATCAAGAATTGAGATTAACGCACCGGTCTTATCGGTAATGTTCATGGTTTTTACCCCTTTACCGCCACGGTTGGTAATGCGGTAATCGTCAACCTTGGAGCGTTTTCCATAACCATTTTCGGATACCACCAGTATTTCAGATTCTGTTCCGGAGATACAAACCATACCTACCACTTCATCCTTTTCATCCCTGAGTCTGATACCTCTTACACCAGCGGCATTACGGCCCATCGGTCGCGCTTTTTCCTCGTTAAAACGGATAGCCCTTCCGGAAAGCAACGCCATAATCACTTCATTTTTACCGTCAGTCATTCTGGCTTGCAGCAATTCATCCCCTTCGCGAATGGTAATGGCATTGATACCATTAATACGTGGACGGGAGTAGGCTTCCAGTGTAGTCTTTTTAATAACGCCCTTACGGGTACATAAAATGATATAATTGTTGGCAATGTATTCTTTGTCGGTGAGGTCCTTCACATTCAGGAATGCCTTCACTTTATCATCCGTAGGAATATTGATCAGGTTCTGAATCGCTCTGCCCTTGGAAGTCTTGGTTCCTTCGGGAATCTCAAATACCCTGAGCCAGAAGCAGCGTCCCCTTTCCGTAAAGAAGATCATATAATCGTGCATAGTGGCCACAAACAGATATTCCAGGAAGTCTTCATCCCTGATGTCGCTTCCGCGTGAACCACGTCCTCCCCTGTTCTGTACCTTGTATTCCGAAAGCAGAGTCCGTTTTATATATCCCATACGGGAAATAGTGATCACCACTTCTTCGTTGGCAATGGTGTCTTCGATACGGAAATCGCTGGCAGCGTACACAATTTCGGTGCGGGGTTCGTCGCCATACTTTTCTTTAATCTCGAGTAATTCATTCCTGATAATGGCCATGCGCATATCTTTGCTTGCAAGCACACTCTTCAGGTGTTCGATGAGTTTCATCAGCTCATCATATTCGCGCTGGAGGTTATCGCGCTCCAGTCCAACAAGGGCACGGAGACGCATATCAACGATAGCACGCGACTGAATATCAGATAGTCCGAAACGCTCCATGAGGCCATTGCGGGCTTCATCCACTGTACGTGATTCGCGGATCAGTTTAATAACTTCATCAATATGGTCGAGGGCAATAAGCAATCCTTCGAGAATATGAGCTCTTTTCTGAGCCTGATCGAGTTCAAATTGGGTGCGGCGAACTACAACATCGTGGCGGTGTTCGACAAAGTACACAATGATGTCTTTCAGATTCAGCATCATCGGCCGGCCTTTGACCAACGCGATGTTGTTAACACTGAATGAACTTTGCAGTGAAGTCTGCTGATATAGCTTATTCAGCACCACATTGGTAATGGCATCTTTGCGTAATTCATACACGATGCGGATACCGTTTTTATCACTTTCGTCGCGGATATCGGAAATTCCTTCGATCTTCTTTTCCTGTACCAGGTCGGCGGTTCTTTTAATCATTTCCGCTTTGTTCACCTGATAAGGGATGGAGGTAACAATAATGTTTTCGTGCTGGTGCTCAACTTCAACTGTTGATTCACCACGGACAACGATTCTGCCCCTACCTGTTTCGTAAGCATCCCTGACGCCTTCGTAGCCATAAATTGTCCCACCGGTGGGGAAATCAGGGGCCTTGATAAACTTCATCAGTTCGGGTATGGTAATCTCGCTATTATCAATATAGGCAACCGTACCATCGATTACTTCTTTTAAATTATGCGGAGGCATATTGGTGGCCATACCGACAGCAATACCAGAAGTGCCGTTAATCAGCAGGTTCGGGATTTTAGCGGGCATTACCGTGGGTTCTTCCAGGGTATCGTCGAAGTTAAGTTTGAAGTCGACCGTATTTTTATCGAGGTCGGCCAGCATTTCTTCTGCAATTTTCTGCAAACGGGCTTCGGTGTAACGCATGGCTGCCGGACTGTCGCCGTCGATCGAGCCAAAGTTTCCCTGTCCGTCAACCAATGGGTAACGTAACGACCACACCTGGGCCATACGCACCATTGCATCATAAACGGAGGTATCGCCGTGGGGATGGTATTTACCTAATACTTCCCCGACAATTCTTGCTGACTTTTTATGAGGCTTGTTAGAAAAATTCCCCAGGTCATACATTCCGTATAAAACCCTGCGGTGCACTGGCTTAAAACCGTCTCTTACATCCGGGAGTGCGCGTGAAACAATTACCGACATCGAGTAGTCAATGTAAGCAGTTTTCATCTGGTCTTCAATGTTCACCCGGACAATTCTTAAATCTTCTCTCATAATTTATAATTCAATCATTTATAGCAACTTAAATATAGTTTAAACGCTGTACGAAAGTAAGCATTTTTGTGCACACAAAAAGGCTTTTTTTTTAATAATTATTATAAACACAAAAGTGTTGATAAATATAGGTTTCCGGGGCTGTTGCATGTACCTTAAACCGGCTAATTTTGATGGTTGCGAAATTATTACTAACTTTGGTGGTTCAAATACATTATTATGGAAGCAAAATTTTCCCAGAGAGTGAAAGATGTTCTGGCTTATAGCCGGGAAGAAGCCATTCGTATGGGCAATGATTACATAGGAATTGAGCATATGTTTCTGGGTATTGTACGCGAAGGTGAAGGGATGGCAATCAAAATCCTTCTTCTTCTGGGCGTAAACCTTACAGATCTGCGCCGGAATATTGAAAAAGCCGTGAAGAACAACGACGATAAGGAACATAATCTCGAGAATATCCCCCTGGTTAAGCAAGCCGAGCGTGCATTAAAAATCACTTACCTCGAAGCAAAAGTGTTTAAGAGTGAAATGATCGGCACAGAACATTTGCTGCTGGCCATTTTAAAAGACGATGCGAACCTTGTAACCAAAACCCTGGCAAAGGGTGGAATTACATACAACGATGTTAAGCAGGAACTCAGAAATCTGATTACAGGTCATGACGAAACAAAATTTGACCCGCGCGATGAGCTTCCCGGCAGTGGTGGCGGCGACGATCCGGACGAAGGTCCGATGGGCGGAGAGTTTAAAAAACCTGCCGATTCAAAATCAAGAACACCTGTTTTAGATAATTTTGGCCGCGACCTGACACGTCTTGCCGAAGAAGACCGCCTCGATCCGGTGGTGGGCAGGGAAAAAGAACTGGAGCGCATTGCCCAGATCCTCAGCCGCCGTAAAAAGAATAACCCTGTACTGATTGGTGAAGCAGGTGTTGGTAAGTCAGCTATTGCTGAAGGCCTTGCCCTGCGTATCGTTCAGCGAAAAGTCTCCCGTGCGTTGTTTGATAAGCGTATTATTTCGCTCGACCTGGCTTCGCTTGTTGCCGGTACCAAATACCGTGGACAGTTCGAAGAACGCATGAAAGCTGTTTTAAACGAACTGGAGAAAAACCATGATGTGATCCTCTTTATTGATGAAATTCACACCATTGTTGGCGCCGGTGGTGCTTCGGGCTCGCTGGATGCCTCTAACATGTTTAAACCGGCTCTGGCCCGCGGCGAAATTCAGTGCATCGGGGCTACAACCCTGGATGAATACCGCCAGTATATTGAAAAAGACGGTGCCCTGGAAAGAAGGTTTCAGAAAGTGCTTGTTGAACCAACCACTCCCGATGAAACCATTGTGATTCTGCATAACATTAAAGAAAAATACGAAAACCATCACCTGGTTAAATATACAGATGAAGCCATAAAGGCCTGCGTTACATTGACCTCGCGCTTCGTCAGCGACCGTTGCCTGCCCGATAAAGCAATCGACGCCCTTGATGAAAGCGGCGCCCGGGTTCATATCACCAATATTCATGTCCCAGAAGACATCATTAAAATGGAGACTGATATTGAAGAAACCAAGCAGCTGAAACGTAAAGCCATTGATGGTCAGAAATATGAAGAAGCCGCTGAGTTCCGCGATAAAGAAAGAAAGATGATGGACGAGCTGGAACGCAGCAAGAAAAAATGGCTTAACGAATCCGATGCTAACCGCGAGGTGGTAACAGAGCAGGATGTGGCTGAAGTTGTTGCCATGATGACGGGTGTACCCACTCAACGTATTGCACAGAACGAAAGCAACCGCCTCCTAAAAATGGAGGATGAGCTGCAGGCTATGGTCATCGGCCAGGATGAAGCCGTACGAAAAGTCACTAAAGCTATCCGCCGCAACCGGGCAGGACTGAAAGATCCCAATAAACCCATTGGAACCTTTATTTTCCTCGGTCCTACCGGCGTTGGTAAGACTTATCTTGCCAAAGTTCTTTCGAAATACCTTTTTGATTCTGACGATGCCATGATCCGCATTGACATGAGCGAGTATATGGAGAAATTTGCCGTATCGCGCCTCATCGGAGCACCTCCGGGATATGTTGGTTACGAAGAAGGCGGCCAGCTGACCGAAAAAGTACGCCGTAAACCTTATTCTGTGGTGCTGCTCGACGAAATTGAAAAAGCCCACCCCGATGTGTTCCATTTATTGCTGCAGGTCCTCGACGACGGACAGCTGACAGATAGCTTTGGCCGAAAAATAGATTTCAAGAATACCATTATCATCATGACCTCCAATATTGGTTCGCGCCAGTTAAAAGAGTTTGGTCAGGGTGTCGGTTTTCAGACCGCTTCAAAAGAAAGCAACAAATCTGGCTATGCCAAGAGTATCATCGAAAACGCCTTACGCAAATCATTCGCTCCGGAGTTCCTGAACCGTATTGATGACGTGGTTATTTTTGATGACATTAAGCGTGAAGATATCCACAAAATCATTGATATTGAATTGGTTCATTTGTACAACAGGGTTGCCGAGCTTGGTTATAAGCTTGAGGTTAGCCTGAAAGCCAAAGATTTCATTATTGATAAAGGCTGGGATCCTAATTTTGGTGCTAGACCTTTAAAACGGGCCATTCAGAAGTATATCGAGGATAGCCTTGCGGAAGAAATCATTAAATCTAACCTTAAAGATGGCACTTCCATTATGGTTGACTTTGATGAGGAAAAGCAGGATGTTGTGGTAAATGTGATTCTTCCGGTAAAACCTGCGAAAGAAAAAGAAAAGAAAGAGAAAGAAAATAAAAAGAATGCAGAATAACAGGAAAGCCGCTTCGTGCGGCTTTTTTTTTATGGATTTCTGAATTCCTCTAAAAAATAAAGACCAAAGAGTACTCGCTATGATTTCAAACCGGCAGATTTTTCTGCAATCCCTGGCACAGACTTCCGACAGCCCATTAGCATTGGAGATTGAATACGCAAATGGCATTGATATGTTTACTACGGACCATAAACGGATCATGGATTTAATATCCGGAATTTCGGTGAGTAACCTGGGACATAGCCACCCCGAAATAGTAGCATCCGTGCAGCAACAGGCGGCCCGGCATATGCACCTGATGGTTTACGGCGAATTGGTGCAGGCTCCGCAAACCCGGCTGGCCTCTCTATTAACCTCACTCCTGCCCGCTTCGCTGCAAAGCATTTACCTGGTGAATTCAGGTAGTGAAGCCGTAGAAGGTGCCCTGAAAATTGCCAAAAAGTTCACCGGCCGCTCACAAATCATAGCTTTTGATAATGCTTACCACGGATCAACGCATGGTGCCCTGAGTGTTATGGGCAACGAAACCTACCGGAATGCTTTCCAGACGCTCCTTCCGGATGTTCTTCACCTCGCCTTTAACGAGCCGAACGAGCTTCAGCAGATCACCGAAAAGACGGCCTGTGTGATTATTGAACCAGTACAGGCCGAAGCCGGGGTGCGCATCCCCGCAAAGGGCTATTTGCAAGCATTACGTAAACGCTGTACAGAAACCGGCACCCTGCTGATTTTTGATGAAATACAGACCGGCATGGGCCGGACAGGCACTATGTTTAATTTTGAACAACAGGATGCGACCCCCGATATTTTATTGCTTGCTAAAGCCCTTGGCAGCGGCATGCCTTTGGGAGCTTTTATCGCTTCACGCGAAATCATGGAAACCATCACTTTTAATCCACCTTTGGGACATATCACAACTTTTGGCGGACACCCTGTGTGCTGCGCCGCGGCCAGCACCGGAATTGAAATACTTTTACGCGACCAGATCATTCAAACAGTCGAAAGCAAAGGGGCTTTATTCCAGTCGCTGCTCAGCGAAGCCACAGCGGTTAAAGAAATCCGCAGAAGCGGACTGCTGATGGCCATTGAACTCGAAAGTCCTGAAAAGGTACAGCAGGTAATTAAAACATGTCTGGATAAGGGCATGCTGCTCGATTGGTTTTTGTTTGACGCGAAGTCTATACGCATTGCACCGCCCCTTATCATCAGCGAAGAGCAGATACGCGAAGCGGGGGAAATTCTCGTTAACGTGCTTTCCGCCTGAAACAACGACAGGACGCAATGTGTAAAGACGCAAGATTTTGCGTCTCTAATGGGGATGCAATCCATATAGACGCAAGATTTTGCGTCTCTACTTCACCCTGCATTTCAACACCTTCTCCCCTTCCAGATAGGCTTCCATGAGGTCGCCAATGGCCAGAGGCCCAACGCCGGCTGGTGTTCCGGTAAAGATCATATCGCCATGTTTGAGGGTGAAAAACCGCGAAACATAGGTGATTATTTTATCAACAGAAAAAATCATATTTGCTGAATTGCCCTGCTGTACGGTTTTCCCGTTAAGGTCGAGGTGAAAGGAGATTGCATTACCATCACCAAATTTTGTTTTAGGAAAAAAGGCGGAGATGGGTGCGCTGTTATCAAAACTTTTGGCCATTTCCCAGGGCAGGCCCTTTTCGGATTGCTGCCGCTGGAGATCGCGGGCTGTAAGGTCGATGCCAAGGGCAACTTCATCCCAATAAGTGTGGGCGAATTTTTCAGGGATGCATTTTCCTACTTTACAGATTTTTACCACCAACTCAAGTTCATAATGCAGTTCGTTGGTAAAATCAGGAATATACACCGGCCGGTTTGATTTCACCAGGGCGGTATCGGGTTTTAAAAAGAAAACAGGCTCTTTTGGAAGCTCGTGGCGAAGTTCGGCGGCATGTGCCGCGTAGTTCCGGCCAATGCAAATGATTTTCACGACCGTTAAAATTATCGGGGTTTGATATCCACCGAACTGTTATTAAAACCTCTCAGCATAATAACATCCAGCAATTTTTTTGTAGAAAGCGGGAAATCGGCTTTTTTCATCCAATCGAAATACTGAGGTTCTTTTTTAAAGACTTCAATAACGGATTTGCCTTTGTATTTACCGAAGTTAAACACTTCAACACCTTTGTCATCATAAACAATATGACCAACAAGGTCAGCATTCCGGGTATTAAACGAGAAGTTATGCAGGGCTTCAATATCATTTACAATCGGGGTGCTGATATTTCCTTTGCCGTCGTCATATTCAACGCCTTCGTACCGCTCAAGCTGTGCCAGAAGGACTTCATAGGTTGCCCTGATGTCGGCCTCGGCGCTATGGGCATTGATAATGTCTTTGCCGCAATAAAACTTATAGGCAGCCCGCAGCGTACGGGGTTCCATTTTATGAAAGATATTCTGTACATCCACAAATTTGCGGTTTGTTACATCAAAATCAACACCTGCCCTGTAGAACTCTTCCGCCAACAGCGGGATATCGAACTTATTGGAGTTATAACCACCCAAATCGCAATTTTTCAGAAACAGCGATAATGATTGGGCGACATCGGCAAATTTTGGACAGTCCTTTACGTCATCGTCATAAATACCGTGAATTGCAGAAGAAGCGGGAGGTATAGGAATGCCCGGGTTGATTCTCATTGATTTCACTTCTTCTGTTCTATCAGGATGAATCTTGATAATGCAAATCTCAACAATGCGGTCGCTGCCAACCAAAACACCGGTGGTTTCAAGGTCGAAAAAAGCTATAGGATGCGATAATTTTAAACTCATTTTATTTTTGTTAGCACAAAATTCTGATTAATTTCTTTCAATGGCATTTCCATATCTCTGATTTTCACATCCGATATAAAGGGCTCATACCCTTCGCAGTTGACATTTATCTGATATTCGCCCGCTTCAAGAGCAATGGCAAATCGTCCGTTAGCTGGGTTCGGTCTGTAAGTACCATACGGTTTCCCGGATGTTTTATTCACTACGGTAATGGTTACTGCCGGACCTATGCTTAACTGTTTTTCTATCTGCGAAAGCCTTAGTTTCCGGGAAGAAATTGTGGTATCGCTGACCTTATTCACCGCAAGAAACGTCGAATCAAGAGATGCGCGGAGAGAATCCAATCCTGCCTGTAATTCTGTCCGGTAGATTTCAAAAATATTCAGTGAATCGCTGGAGGCCAGCGCTCCCTTTAATACGGTACAACCGGATTTCACCTCGTGAAAAATAATGCGGTAGATATCCAGATTTCCATAACCTTCGGGACGTAAAGCGGCCGTATAAGCATATCGTCCACTTGCCGTGAAGCAGATCTGCACATTATCGTCGGGCGTATTCACCGGATACCCGATGTTTACAGGCTCTGCCCAACGGCTGTTCGTGCTGTCCCAATCGGAATAATATATATCAAAACCACCCATACTATTATGGCCCACGGAGGAAAAATAGAGCCGTGTATCGTTGTATGCCAATTGTGGATAGTCTTCGTCAAATTTGGTATTTAGAATAGTCCCCAGGTTTTCAGGAGGCGTCCATCCCCCATTGGGTAATGCACGGGCTGTGTACAGATCACTTCCTCCTGTGCCACCTTCACGTTCCGCAGCAAAAATGATGGTTTTTTTATTCTTGCTCATGGTTACAGCACTGGCACCCTCATTATTAGGGTTAATGTTGGCTCCCATAGATTGCATAAAACGGAAACTTTTTCCTTCTTTCTCCGCATACCTGACCTGAAAGCGTGCATCGAGGTTATCGACATAAGAAAACAACGTATTCCCATCTCCTGACAGACCGGCCATTTCTTCAACCAAAGGTGTATTTATGGTAGTAGGAAGCCGTTTGCACTTTTCCCAGGCACCGTATTTATTCTCGACATAAAAAAGGTCAGAGGTAAAATACCCGTCGTAATCCATGAGATTACCCAGGTTTCCGGTACGTTTAGAGGTAAAAAACAGGGTGGTTTCACTTCGCGTGATATAGGGGTTGAAGTCAGGGAAAGGCGTATTGATGCGCGATCCGAGATTCTCAAAGGTCACGTTGGCAGGATGCAGCATCATTTCTTTTGCCCTGTTGCACATTTCAATCTGCAGATCGGCGCTGATATAATTAACATCCTCTCCGGTGAGCAAAGTTTTGTACTTTTTATACGCTTCAATGGCTTCATCAAATCTGTAACAGGTTTGATAGGCCCTTCCCAGGTCGTAGAATACGAGAGGATCCATTTTAGGATCCAGACTGGCCTGCAGCATGTATGGGAGTGCTTTTACCTTATCGATATTGGTATTCAGATAGCAGGTGGCCAGATTATAGTTATACTCCGTATTTGCAGAGTCTTTTTTAATCAGCAATTGGTATTCTTTCAGAGCATTCACATAATCGCCTGCAATCAGAAAAGCCCTTGCCCACTTTTCATCACCACCCGGATCAGTAATAGGTTTTTGAGCATACGATGTGCCCAGTCCCAAAAGGATTATCGACAGCATAAAACACACGCTGTATATGCAATTGGGGACTTTATTTATACTAAGCGGCATAGTCATGTTTTTGGCAGCACAAAAATAGAAAAATCCGTGGTACTGAACATGAAAAACAATGAAGTTATGAACATTATAATGATAAATCACTGAAACGGATTTTCAATAATTTAGCTATTTCAATTAATAAAATTTGAATTATACTTCCACTGCTATCTGAGTTTCCGGCCCAGATTACGAAAACCCTTACGCAGAATGCTGAGATCAGTATTTACGCGATAGTCTTTAGCATATAAGATATTCAAACGGCCGGTGATCTCAGGCGTCAGCAGCTCATTTTTAATGACATCGCTTGGATTAAGGACTCCTTTTCGAATATGTGGCAGATGCTGTTCCTGCGAACTTAATGGATAATATCCCACCCAGGAACCGAAACCGGTCATAACACAAAAAATATTGATAATCAGTCCATGGGGACGCTTTACAAAAAACAGTACAACAGGAAGTGTTGCCAGCAGTACCAGGCACACCAGTATATCCAGCAGGAATTTACTGCGCTGGTTACTGGGTTTGTTGATGCTATTGATGTTCAATACATAAAGATCGCCCGATGTATTGATCGAATTGCTTCCGATAATGGTCAGGCTTTCCGGAGGAGCTATTTTAAATTCAACACTTTGTGAGTTCATATCCGACATCACATCAATAATTTTTTGCGGAGCGATATCTTTTGAGCAAAAAACCACTTCGTCAATATTATATATGCTGATGATGTCTTTAAGCTGATCCAGTGTACCGATAACGCCTGCAGCGGTTCCATTATGTGTCAGTCCAACACGCCCGATGAAACCTGCATCGAGTTGTATATTTCTGAGAATTTCCGACACCCGCCGGGTTTCTTCTTCCTCTCCCACCACCACAAACCTTTTTTTACCTCGTGTTTCCAGGGCGAAGGCTTTTGATTTGGTGAATTGCAGCAACATACGGGTGGCTAACATAGAAAGCATGGCCCAACCAGCGCCGAGGATAATCAGTGCACGCGAAAACCTCATGCTTTCGCTTAACAGCGCATAAGCAGTCAGAATCACGATGGTTCCCCAGAACAATCCCTGAAGAATGCGCGCCATGCGGATAGGTTTATCGTATCCCCCGCTGGCAAACACCGAAAACAACCACACGAAAATATAGATGGGAAGCGCAATAAAAATAAATTCCACCGGGTATTCGCCCCCTGTGCGGAAAACCACATGTTGCTCCCAATATCCTTTAATGAAGTAGATGCCTCCAAAGATTACCAGTGCATCCAGTAAGGGCAGAAATACCTTTTGCAAAATGCGGCTTACAATAGCTATAAACGCCCGTAAATAAACCGCTGTGTTGATCATAAAGGAGAAAAGTCCCGCATTTTTTTTGGAGAAATGCTTACGGGCAAAAATGACCATGGCATTGTAAAACACAAAAACATAATTAATACTGCTTTTTTTTGTACTCTCGCCCTTGTAGTGTATGATGCGGGTGCGGGGGAAATATACATTCGTATATCCGCCTTTGGTGATGCGGTACGAGAGGTCAATGTCTTCGCCATACATAAAGAAATCTTCATCAAGCAATCCGATTTTGTCGAGCGTGGCTTTACGCAACATCATAAATGCCCCTGATAATACAGCCACTTCATGTATTTGTTCGGAATCCAGAAATCCAAGATGATAGCGTCCAAAAATTTTCGACTTCGGGAATAATTTAGAAAAACCAAAAATCTTGTAAAAAGCGGTCGAAGGGGTTGGCAGGTCCCGTTTGGATTCAGGAAGAAAGTGCCCGTTTCCGTCGAGCATCTTCACGCCCAGTCCGCCAGCTTCCGGATGCTCATCCATATAATTGGTGCACAGGCGGAAAGTATCCTCTTCAACCACCGTATCAGGGTTGAGCAATAGTACATATTCCCCTTTGCTGATGCGTATCGCCTGATTGTTGGCTTTTGAGAAGCCAAGGTTTTCACGGTTGGCAATCAGTTGAACCTCAGGGAATTTTTCGGACAGCATTTGCTGAGAACCGTCAACAGAGTTATTATCGACCACAATGACTTCCATGTCACAATCCTGACCAGCCCGAAAAACAGAGGTCAGGCATTGCTCCAAAAAGTGCCTTACATTATAATTGACAATAACAACAGATAATTTCATGTTTATTATAACTTTTTAACCCACTTTTAATACGCCCCGCCTCGTTTACGTAAAAACCACTCGGTCGAAAGCAGCCCGATGATCAGCAGTAACACCCAAAATAAATTGATGATATCACTGAATTTTTTCTGATTATAAGATACCGAAGCGATATCATCGCGTTTGCGGATCATTTCTGCAAGCTGCGACAATTGCGAGGGATACACCATTTCTCCTTTATGCGCTGATGCCAGGGAATGCAACAGCGAATGATCGGCGACTAAACGTAACGACTCCGTATATACTGCTGTCACTGAAAATTCGCCACGCTCCTGAAGAACTTTATTCCCTGATTTTACCCTTGCAACGTAAGAATAATCTCCCGGAGGAAAAACGCCGGCATTCAAATGATAGGCAGCTGATGTACGCGAAAAAGTAAAGTCAAATTTTTTCCCTTTCTGATCCGAAATGCTCATTGTGACTTCGGGCGTGTTAATCATTTCGAAGCTCTCGTTATATAACTCTGCAGTAAACTGAACCTGTTCGTGTTCCGAAAAGCGGTTGTTACAATACACCCTGAATAAACCCTTGTCAGCCTTGATCGATAAAAACTGTATGGTTTTACCTATCAGTTCATCAAATGCTGCATGTTCCTCTTTCTGCAAATAATTATTGAGTCTCCAGCGCCAGATTCCTTCTCCGCAAATAATCCCGCTGCGGACTTCAGCGCCCTGGCTGAATAATATCAGGGGTTTGGATGTTGAAACTTTGCCAATCTTTTGATAAAAGAGCGGCACCAATGCAGGTGTAATTTTGTAATCACCGTAGGGACAAGACAGCGGTGGTGCTTCTGTACATATTTTTATCGCCTCATCGCTTAGCGTAAACATTGAAAATCCGTTATTAAGAACCGCCTGGGATTCGTCTGAACGATTCTGGCCTGCGTTGATCTTTAAACCGGTATTCAGTGCGTTAAACTGGTTAACATCGCTGTTTCCACCAAGAATGTAAAGCACCGGAACCTTGCTTCCGGCAACTTCTTTTACAGATGAAGATAAAGGCTGTGATTTTCCCGGCAGTTGATGCAGGATAATTAAATGATAAGCATTCAATGGCTTATTAAAATCCTTTTGCAATGCAACTTCTACTTCGTAGTTGCGGTTAAGCTCGAGACTTTGCCTGAGGGCTGTGATATCGGGATGGGGCGCGGCGGCCAGTATCAGTATTTTCTGACGGGCATCCAGAACATCTACATAAATATCCTGAATATTATTGGTTTTGCTGATTTCGCCCTCTACCGTTGTGAGCGTCACCTGGTAATGCTGCAATCCACTCTGCCGTGCATCAAGGGTGAGTGCAACGGTTTCCATAAAGTCATCCTCGCTGAGGGCAATCTTCTTTGTGAACAAACTCTGTCCGTTCCTGCTGACCGTCATGGTGGTCGAAAGCCCCTTGCACCGGTGTGCCGTAATTACCGCCTCTACCGGAAAGCTGTTACCAAGGTAGCTTACCTTGTTATAATTAACCTCGCTTAGAATAATATCTTTACGGATATTGGTGTCGCCCATTGCAATGGTATAAACAGGAAACGAAATATTCGCCGAACTGTACAATGGATTGTTGCCATGATTGTAGATTCCGTCTGAAGCGATAATGAAGGCCCCAACATTGCGGTTTGCATACCGGACTTTAATATCATCGATCATCGAAGAAATATCTGTAAGGGAACCTGTAAAATCCGTTTTCAGCCCATCCTCGGTTTTTTCGCTGAAATTATAGGGCCTTACTTCAAAGTCGGACTTCAGATCTTCGATAAATGCATTGATTGCTGCAGGATATTCATTTTTATAAAAGAGTGAATCGGTATTCATTAACAGCGAAGTGCTGTTATCCTGAGCCAGAATAATTACCGGCTTTTCAACGGTTTTTACATTAGTTTTGATCAGGGGAGAAAGCAGCAACATTGCTATCAGCGACACAGCAAGGAATCTAAGACCGGCAAGGATCCACTTTACGGGCACCCTGAGTTCGCTGGTGCGCTCACGGTAGTATAAGATACCCGCATAGGCTGCACCGCCCAGGAGACAGAGCGGGAAAAACCAAACAGGTGCTTGAAATATCAGATTCATGGATAACGATTATCGACCGCTTAATAACGGAGACAAAGATAATTTCTTTTGTCGGTTCATATACAATCGACTTTTCTATAGAAAAACAACCTCATCAATAACCTTCGACCCTGCCTCTTTATTCAGCGATTCTGCAATATGGGTGCGCGACATGGAGAGTTCATTCCGTAAAGCGGCGGAATCGAGGCGGACGAATAATTTGCGTTTATTGATATACATTTTCATGGTATGCCGTGCAATGAGCTCACCACAAACATTTTCCCAATATTTCTTGAAGTTTATTTCGTGAAGCTTTTCATCAAGATGATAGTAACCGATCATTTCTTTGATGACATCTCCAAGTTTCGAATCATTGCTGTTGCGTTTCATGGTAAGGCAAGTAAAAAGACAAAAGATAAAAGACAAAAGAAAAAGTAAAAGTAAAAAGAAAAAAGACAAAAGATGCAAGACACAAGACACAAGACACAAGACACAAGACACAAGACACAAGACACAAGATGCAAGATGCAAGACACAAGACACAAGACACAAGACACAAGACACAAGACACAAGACACAAGACACAAGATTCAAGACACAAGATGCAAGACACAAGACACAAGATGCAAGATGCAAGATACAAGGAAGAACGGGGCTTAGAGAGTAGTTTGTGTCCAGTATGGAACAGAGCGGTTTAGTGAGTTAAAAATTCGGATGATCACCATGGCTATGGTTTTGATTTGATTTTAGGTGTTTCATTCGCGGTTGTCCTTGAGTGGGATGGTTCTGCAATACCTTTATTGATGCGGAACATAGCGTAGGGTGAATGGGTTTTTTCAACAGATTTTTTAAGCCGATCTTCGGAGGTATCTGTTATAAAGATCTGTCCGAAATGGTCTTCACTTACCAGCAGCAGGATATTCTCAACCCGTTTATCGTCGAGCTTATCAAATACGTCATCGAGCAGTAGCAAGGGTTTGTATCCTTTAATATCGCGGGTATAATCGAATTGAGCCAGTTTAACGGCTACCACAAAAGATTTTTGCTGACCCTGGGAACCGAATTTTTTCAGGGGCATGCCCCCTATCTGAAAAACCAGGTCGTCTTTATGAATCCCAACGGTGGTGTAACCTGCGTATCGGTCGTTATCTTTACTTTGCTCGAGCAAATCTGCAAAAACATGCTGATGCAAACTTGATTCATATTGAATTGCCACCTCTTCGTTTCCACCGCAAATGCCTGCAAAATGTCGTGTAAAAACCGGTATGAATTTCTCGATAAACTCACGACGTTTCAGGTAAATCCGGTTACAGGCAGGTATCAGTTGAACGTCCCAGACTTCAAGGGCGCTTTTATCAAAGGTGCGTGTTTCGGCAAATTGCTTAAGCAGTTTATTTCGCTGAAACAGTAATCGGTGATAGGTAATCAGATCGTCGAGATAAAACTTATCGAACTGCGAAATCACACTGTCCATATATTTCCGGCGGTCTTCGCTCCCACCGTGAATCAGGTTAGCGTCGGCAGGGGAAATCATCACCAAAGGGAACAGTCCAATGTGGTCGGCCAAACGATCGTATTCCTTATCGTTTAATTTCAGGATTTTACGATGGTTCCGCTTTTGAATACATACAACGGTTTCCTGCCGCTCACCTTCCATAAAGTAAGAACCTTCGATACGAAAAAATTCCTCATCAAACAGAATGTTCTGCTGGTCGAGGAGATTAAAAAAACTTTTGGTAAACGACAGGTAATGTATGGCATCCAGCAAATTTGTTTTGCCGGATCCGTTATCACCCGAAAAGCAATTTATCTTTTCTGAAAGCGCTAATGCAGCGTTGCTGTAGTTTTTAAAATTGGTGAGAACGAGCTTATTCAGATACATGCCATCAATTATTTAAGTAACCTGGCAGATTGTTTAATGTAACCTGACCGTAAAGGGAGAAATGGATAGCCTGCATCACACGGATTGCACGGGTTCCCCATCTTGCTTCAAACAGGTTTTTACAATTCCTGATGGCATTTTCGCGCGAAGCCATGGTATTACGCTCGTACAATAAAATGAAATCTTTAAGATCCTGATATATATCTGCTATGTTATCAGCAATACTATACTGCACAATCTCTTTTTCGCCGGCGTTTTCGTTGGAATAAAACGCATCGAATTTCCCGAATTTTTTCTTCAGGTCCTGAAAAAACGTTTCCCATTGTTCTTCGGTAACAAACCGTTCGTTCGCTGAATCATCGCTCACTTCAACATCGGGCAACAGGCTACCTTTAAGGTATAACAGAGGAATCACACGCTCCAGATAAGCAAGAATCTGAATGGGATCATACTTTGAGTTTTCTTCGATAAAAAGACAAAACTCATTAGCCACTGTTATCATATCCAGCACTTTCCGCGAAAAAACGAGATCATTACCCGGGTTTTCCATAGCTTCAATATTATGTCGTTTGTGTTTGAGAATTCCGGAGGTTTAAGTCTGGCTTCAAAGCCTGCGGGATTAGTCGCAAAGGTAGCGATTAATTCCGGATTTATGGGCGTGATCATGCTTTTTTCCTGATAATTATTTAGGAGAAGTATCATCGTAATCTGTTAATTTTAAATATTATATAAATTTTAACGCTCCTTGGAGTCCTTAATCAGGGCCCCTGTGTTACAGGAATATTTTGTGAGCAATTTTGTTATCCCCGAAGTTTATATTATATTTGTTATGAAAAGCAAAAAACCACCTATCCTTTCCAATAATCATATATTTGTATTAAAAGAGGACTTTATCTACCCTTGAGGTTATTTATTTTTGTACCTGCCCCGGGTTAAGGGGTAGATTATAATTTAAACCAACATGAAAAACATTGAGCTCAAAGCTGGATTAATCGGGGAATGCATTAAAAAGCACCAACTCATGGCCGATACTTATGCCGCTTCGATGGACGAAGCCCAGCAGAGCGCCAACGAGTATGGGAATCCTGAAGACTGGTTTGATACCTATAAAAGCGATTTGCTGAATAAGAGGGATATGCTGAGTCAGAAATTATCTAAAATTCTGGAGGAAATAAAAATTCTCCAGCAGATCAACCTCTCCAAAGAATCAACCATCGTAGAATTCGGTAGTGTTGTGATCACCAAAGACCAGAAAATGATTGTGGGTGTTGGGTTAGGTAAGGTTGAATATCAAGGCGAAGTTTACTATGCCATATCCCCTTCTGTTCCTATTTATGCATCAATGCGTGATCTGAAAAAGGGCGATACCTTTGAGTTTCGCGGAAAAAAGACCAAGATCCTTGATGTTTTCTGAGCAATCCCTTGTAATTCCCTACAGGGTACTGTATTTTGAATCCCCGGTATTATTCGTAAAGCTTTATAAATTCGTAGGCGTTTCCGGTATAATCCAGATATTTCATAAAGTCTGCAAAGGAAATCACCAATGATGCGGTATTTATATTGGGATGAAAACTGATACGTTCGTATTTTTTCAGTTGTTCATCGATAAACAGATGGGTGTGCTTTCCGCTATCGTACATTAACCCAAAAGGACTGACGGAGCCAGGCTTCAGACCCAGATATTTCGTCATTCGTTCTTCAGAGGCAAAACTCAGTTTTCCCTGTCGCAACCGTGCTTCCAGATCTTTTATATGCAGCACATACTGATAATGTAATATCACCAGGTAATGCTTATTTCCTTTATGATTTCGAAAAAAAAGATTTTTGCAGTGGGCTGCATCTATATCTTTCCAGTATTGAGCTGCAATTTCAACCGTAGGAGCTTCGGGGTGTTCGTAGTAATCAAACCGGATGTTGAGCTCTTTTAACAGCGCATATACCTTTGGATCTCCGTTCATTGTCGGGCAGCAATTAATTGGCTGTAAACGTCAATAACCTGCGGAATCACCAATTGCTGGTCATCATTGATGATGACATGGTGCGATTTTTTTACTTTGATATCCGGATTCATTTGCGCATTCAATCTTAGCCTGACCTTTTCTTGAGTAACCCCATCCCGCTGAATAATGCGATCGATGCAAACCTGTTCAGGAGCATACACACAAATTATGCGGTCGAAACGATCGTGCAATCCGGCTTCAAAAATGATGGCAGATTCCATAATGCAGATAGCGTGGGGTGCTTGCTGCGCAAGCCATTGCTGGTATTCTTCCATGACCAGTGGATGAATTATCTGGTTCAATTTCTCCAGGGCTTCATGATCGTTAAAAACCTTGTCTGCAAGGGCTTTCAGATTAACTTTCCCCTCCTTTACGCAATCGCTGCCAAACGTTTCGCTGATGCGCGAAATCAATTCAGGCTTTGTATACAGTGATTTTGCAGCTTCATCAGCATTAAATACAACCGCTCCCAGAATAGAGAATATTTTGCACACAAGGGATTTCCCGGTTCCGATTCCTCCCGTCAGGGCACACTGTATCATTTATTCAGGATAAATTCCACCTTATCGGGTTGAACAGAAATAATACTGATATAAGAGGGATATTTGGTAATATGAACTTTAAGTTTGTGATTACCGGGCTGGATAGCTTTATGTCCGCTAATGCATGCCCTGAACATACTGGCATCGACTTTATTAAAATCTGGCAGTGCCACCTGGTAAACAACTTTCACAGTGGGAGGGTAAGTATTTACGGTGTAGACATCCGGCAGGCTGTCGCATTTCACGGGCACATTAACGCTTGCTTCTGTATATTGGGCCACTGGAACCATCACCCTGACATAATCCTGGCTCATGGTAATATTCTGATTCTTATCGCTGATAATCAGCGGAAGCGTAAAATTCAGGGTCTGGTTTATTTCTTCAGCGGTATAGGCTGGGGTTGTAACATACCTTATGGATGCAACCTGCTGGGCCGGTCCCGTGATCGTAATACTGTCGGGCACGGTATACACCCTTTTATACAGCCCATATTGTTTTTGATACTTCAGTTGAAGATCGGGCTTTACAGCAACCGTTTTGGAATATACATTCTCAAAGCGGAAGGTAATATTCCGGGGATAGATGTCGGTAAGTTTTTCAGAACGCGGCAATTGCGACTGAATCAGCACACTTAATTCGTTGGTTTGTAAACCCCCATCATAGTTTGATCCGTTTTTCTTTAAACGGATCTGGCTGATATCGATTTTCAGGGGATCTTTGGGTGCTACAAACTTTCTGTATAATACGTGATAACCTGATGACCTTATCGTCAGCAAAACCACAGAATCCGCTCTGCGGTTCATGGTTTTTCCCGGAGGTGCATTGGTATATGTTACTTTGTAAGTAACATTAAAATTATACTCCTTCGAAAGTTTTATCATCAACCATATGGCTGTAGCAATACACAAACAAACCAGGAAAACCCTGATTTGTTTGCGTGACCTTAATGGCTGCTTAGACTCGCTTAACTTTGCGGGATTGCCTGTGTCCAATGGGATTTATTTAATCATATGAAACAATGACTTACCGCAGCTGCTTCCAAAAGGAAGTACTCAGGATGCTCAGGAAGCAGGCTGCTGATCGGCTGAGTAAGTAGAAGCGATGGACATTTTTTCCACTTTCAGTTTACCCTGACCTTCAGTTTCGATAATAACGGTGCTATCATTTACTTCGAGAACCCTGCCATGGATTCCGCCAGCTGTAACGACTTTATCACCTTTTTTCAATCCTTCGCGGAACTTGCGCAAATCTTTATTGCGTTTTGATTGCGGACGGATAAAGAAAAAATAAAATACCACGGCAATAAGAGCAAACATAATAACGGTTTGCCAAACACTTCCGCCGCCCTGCGCACCGGTAGCCGGTCCGCCAAATAACATTACTGAATAGAGATTCATAAGAGAAATAATTAATTCAAATTAAACATTCAATGATTAAAGTATAACTTCTGCCTTAATGGTAAGGACTTTTGTATTAGGTTGTGTATTCGCCGTAAGGGTAACTGTTTTGGTCTGCATTCCTTTTTTCCCCTCACTGTTGAAGGAAATAGAAATCTGGGCTGATTCCCCCGGTTTTACTGGATTGTGTGGGTAATCAGCTACCGTGCAGCCACACGTGGCTTTTTGTCCGGAGATTACCAAATCCCTTTTACCGGTATTTTTAAATTTAAAAACGTACGTCACCATTTCGCCCTGCCTGATTCTGCCAAAGTCATGAGTTTCTGTTTCAAATTCGAAAACAGGTAAATCGTCCATATCAACTACTCCATCAGCAGTATTGGGATTATTTACCAGTTCAGAAGCTTTTGGTGCATCGCTGTTACCACAGGCCATCATGAATGCCAATGTGATAATACTAAGTGTTGTAAGTGCAATCCTTTTCATAAAAAAACATCTATATCAGGTGCAAAAGTACGAAATCTTATGTAATTAATCTTGATTTTAACTGAAAATCCGTCAGGTAGCTTCTGACACCCTTGAAGGTGGGCCTTGCTTTCAATCATGACATGGGATTTATTCCATGAGTCCTCTTCCGGTTTTGCGGATCTTTTGCTCCTCTTTGAGCTGGGTGATGAGTTTATCCAAAAGGCCGTTAATAAAGACCTTACTTTTTGCAGAGCTGTACATTTTCGATATCTCGATATACTCATTCAGCGTGACTTTCACAGGGATGGAAGTAAACGACATCAGTTCGCAAAGAGCCATCCTTAAAAGAATGGTATCCATTAGCGCGATACGCTCGATCTCCCAATGTTCAGCTTTCGCCGCAATTAATTCATCGTATTTTTGAGTATTCACAATCGTCTTCCGAAAGAGGTCTTTCATAAATGCCTTATCCTCCATTTCATCATCTTCATTCTCGCCGGGTTTGATAAACAAATCAGGCAGTGGTGCGAATTCATCCATTTTAACCGAAAAGCCATTCAGTGTTTTAATGATCATGTAGCTCACAATATCATAATCGTCCACCCAGAAGATGTTCTTCTCTTCATAATATTGTTGCAGCTGCTGATTGTCGGCGAGGAAATCCCTGAAAAGAGTAATAATAAACCTGCGATCCTCTTCAAAGTTGTTTTTTTCTGACGACATATATGTTTTATATTCGTCAGTTTCACGAATCTGAAGATAAAGCTTACGAAATAAGTCCTGCTCTTCCGACCAATTGATCCTTAGTGCATCAAAATGGCGGCGGTAAGCATTATTGTTTTCAATAATGGCAATTATACGATTTTCGGTAAATTTGAGGCTGGGATTTTTCTCTTCATCAGTAGGGAAATATTTTTGCTTTCCCGTTTCCATGTTCTTGCGGGCAAATTCGATAATTTCAACCAGCACGGATAACTGGTGAATAAAAAGGTCGTAAATGCGTTCAGTATTCAGCATCATTTGTTTCTCCGCCCTGTCCATGCGATCTTCGCCGCTTTGGTAAAAGGCATATAATGCCTGCATCACCTTTATTCTTAAAACCCTTCTGCTTAACATTGCTGCTTATGTAAGGAACATTTTTATTTGATGGTGCAAAATTAATCTATTTTTTCTGTTCCCCTGCCCCATTCCCGAAAATTCATTTGATCTGGAAAACATATTTGAACAACCTCTATAAGAACATATCGAAATTTAAATATTTATTAACAATTATTATTTTTATAATGTATTAATATTCATGATATAACGATAATTGTGAACGAAAGTCAAACGAATATTTACATTTTTTTTTTTTTGATCATTGAGAATTACTATGTTTTTTAATATTTTTGTGGTGAAGTAAAAAACTAAACTGAACCCCACATGGAAGATATCGAAAAGAAAGATCGTAAAGACAGGGACGAAATTTACTCTAAAGCTGTCAGGGCCGGAAAACGCACTTATTTTTTTGATGTAAAGACTACGCGGACTGAGGAGAAGTATTTAACCATTACTGAAAGCAAGCGAAAATTCAGTAATGAACAGGGAAAGTTTTTTTATGAAAAGCACAAGATCTTTCTTTATAAGGAAGACTTCGAGAAATTCGTAAATGGGTTAACAACTACCTTGAACTTCATCGAAACGGGCATAGTACCTGAACCCGAACCTGAAGAAGTTCATGAAGAGAATCCCGAGTCGCATTTTTCGAATGTTGATTTTGATGACCTTGAAGCCCCGGCTTCTGAGGTAAAATAAAAAGTCAGTAACCTTATTTTTTATAAGTTATCCTGCCGGGTACCATTTGCCGTTTCCCGGATACCAACAATCAGGCTGGTAAATTCTTTGACCTTCCAAATACCTTTATTATTTCGCTGTAACTGAACAGGTCGTGCTGAATCAGCACCGGACGAACGAACAAAAACCTTAAATTTTCCACTACTTGGATCTCCACTGTAGGGATTCGTGGTTATATCGAGTTGAAGGTTTCCTTCATCTATTCTATAGTCGTTTTCGGGGCTGGTCCCAACGAAATATGAATCCGGAATATACGGTTGGCGGCATAACTGAGTTTTAATCAACGATAACTCACAGCCAGGTAACGCGTATCCTGAATACGAATCTTCCCCACCACTCACATTCAGGTCGTTGATATCCCTTTGAACGATAAGGCATTTCAGTCCTTCTGAAGAATGACCCGAGTATATTTATAACGCAATTATAAACATCGCCGCTCCCCCTTCAGGCGTTTTCGCCACCTCGTCGCGCATAAGCTTAAATTCTTCAACATTAGCAGGTAATCCTTGTATTTTCATGGTCTTATGGATAAGTGATGGTAGTTGAAATAGTTGAAATGTTAAAATATTATTATATGTTCGTTAAATATTTACGGTATAAATGCTTGATGGAAAAACGGTATTTACATAACTAATTAATAATGAAATATATAATAAAATAGAATTCCATTTTCAATTCCCTGATTTATACATACAAAAATAACAATATAATAACATTTATGGATAAAACTTCGGCCTTTTTTAATGAAGTAATTGCAGTATCCATAAATATTTTCACTTAACATTATGATTGAAGGTAATTTGATACTTTTGTAAAAAATGTAATATGGAAGCATTCAAAATAGCTATTGAGGAGGCGTGGCAACACCGGGAGCTGCTCAACGACAGTGCAGTAAAAGATACGATACGGAAAGTAATAGCCATGCTTGACGCTGGAGCCGTGCGGGTTGCAGAGCCTGATGGAAGAGAATGGAAGGTAAACGAATGGGTTAAAAAGGCCGTAATCCTTTATTTCCCGATTCAGGAAATGCAAACCATTCATGATGGTATATTTGAATTTTATGATAAAATCCCCTTAAAGAAAGACTTTGAAAAACTGGGTGTAAGGGTGGTTCCTCACGGAATTGCCCGCTATGGCTCCTACCTGGCCCCGGGGGTAGTTATGATGCCTTCTTATGTCAATATTGGCGCCTACGTCGATAGTGGAACAATGGTCGATACATGGGCTACTGTGGGCTCCTGCGCCCAGATCGGCAAGAACGTTCACCTGAGCGGTGGTGTGGGTATTGGTGGTGTACTGGAACCGGTTCAGGCAGCTCCTGTCATTATCGAAGATGGTTGTTTTATCGGGTCACGTTGCATCGTGGTGGAAGGTGTGAGAATTGAACGCGAAGCGGTACTCGGTGCTAACACGGTTATTACCCAATCCACCCGGATTATCGATGTGTCCAACGCCGAACCTGTTGAGTTCAGGGGTACAATCCCTGCACGATCTGTGGTAATTCCCGGGACATACCCAAAGAAATTTCCTGCCGGCACCTACCCTGTCCCCTGCGCCCTCATTATTGGAAAACGTAAGGAATCAACCAATCTTAAGACTTCCCTTAATGACGCTTTACGCGATTTTTCTGTAATGACGTAGACACTGCACTAAATCCAATTACCATGCAATCAGAACCAACCTGCACCTTTCGTACATCGGTCACTGAGGCCGATGGCCAACATGTCCGCGATATCCTGATTTCGAGTGGCTTTTTCTATGACTTTGAAATTGATGTGGCGGAAGACCTCGTTAAAGAATACCTGAAATCGGGTGAGGACTCCGGCTATCACTTTATTTTCGCGGATGTGGAGGGTAAAACCGTCGGTTATACCTGTTTTGGGGATATTCCCTGCACAAAAAGCAGTTATGATATTTATTGGATCGGTGTTCACGAAAACCAGCGGGGAAAAGGTATCGGTGGTTTGCTATTGCGCGAAGCAGAACGAAAGATCGATGAACTCGGAGGAAATGGGATTTACCTCGAAACTTCTGGAAAAGAAAAATACCTTCCGACAAGAAATTTTTATCTGAAATACGATTACAAGATCGAAGCCCATATCAAAGATTTTTATGATTATGGTGATGATAAGGTCCTTTTCGTGAAACGATTAAGACCCAACGGTTAAGAGACTTCCTCATATTCGAAAAAAGCCCGCAACCGTTCATAAAAAACCAGGCGCATCCGCTCTGCCAATCCTTCCTTGTGCCGGGGCTCATCCTGTTTAATGGAACGGGGTTCATTACGAACCTCCCTTGCGGCTTCATACTTTTGTTCCTTTTCACTAAAGGTATTATGAGTGAAAGAAGTCGGCGGAAATTTTTTCGGACTGTATACTTCCATGGCTTTTTTTATTAAGAGTTTGTTATACTTGCGAAATTGGAGTGGATGAATTACTAACGCAAAAGTATAGCATTATAATGCTGATATAAAATATATTAGGTTAATTCTAAGCTACATTTTACTTAAAACTTAATTGAACTAGTTGCTTAATTCATAAACTTTAGCGCTTAATTTATACTTAATTATTTGCTTAATTCGTTTTTGATAAGTATATTTGTAACCCAATAGACAGACCCTATTTTTATCCCATGCCCTACTCTTTTACCGAACCGATTGTGATGCAGTTGATGCAGATGGCCCACAGCCTGGTGCCCGGCATACAGAAAGTGGTGGGTTTGTATTGGGATGGAACCGACCGCGCTTTGGTAGCCAGCCAGATAGTGAGTCCCCGCGAAGGAGCCTGCTGCGAAGCACTGGAAATCCCTGCATCTTCTCTGCAATCAATTAATCAGTTAAGGGAGGAGCAAAAGAATTTCACCTGGTTCCACCTGAGTGAATTGCCTTTCGAAACCAGCATGCTGCACGAAAAGCAACTGGATGTGTTTCATGAAATGGAACGTAATATTCTGATGGTGGCTTTACCGAATGATGATGACCAGAAAAGTGACCTGCTTTTTTTCTACTTTTCAGAAAACTTCAGCACCTTCAAACTTAGCAGTGTCAGTAAAAACCTGTTTTCCGAACATCGCATCATCATCGGAACCATGCTGCAGAATTCAATAAAAACCATCTGGCAACTAAACCGCACCGATCGCGAAATCCTTCGTCAGGTGAACGGTAGCACCCGTTCAATTATTGAACGTTACAAAGAATCGCAGGAAGAACTGAAACGGCTGACCTCCGGGGTACAACGAAATATTCTCGATATCTGTAAACACTTACTCGATGAAATCACACCGGGAGGTTCTTCCCAATATGTGCTTACCCCTGCTGCTGCAGAAAAACTTAAAAAGTTCAAAGGTGAAATCCCCGAACTAAAGGCTATCTTGAAAAAAGCAGTCACTTTTGCTTCAGCCCTGGAATTTGACCAGTACCGTGAAGAAATCCGGTTGGATGAATTCCATATCGACCTTGACCTTTCCAGGGATAGCCACCGCCACGCAAATGTTACAGTAATGCCTTCTGCCCGCTATGCCAAAACGGTGGTCTTACTCGATAAACTTGAAGAAGCGGCCAAAAAAGTACTCCTTAAAGATCTTCCGCTAACCGGCGCCAATGTTGGAAATGCCTGCGCCAAATCCATCTCGGCTCCTGCCGTGAGTGATGCCCTGAAAAAGCATCGGGCGAAAATCATAACCTTATTAAATGAATACCCCGACCGCTGGAACCTGCTCCGGTCTGAGTTTAAGCCCCTCATTAATATACTCTCCGCTAAAAAACAGGATCAGGAAATAAAAAGCGTTGGATAGTCCGAAGGCCCTAGTCCGAAGTCCCTAGTCCCTAGTCCGTAGTCCCTAGTCCCTAGTCCCTAGTCGGGGTGGTGGGTAGGTTTGGGTTTGGGGGTTATTGCTATCGAGGTTGAAGTTGAGGTTGAGGTCGAGGTTGAGGTTACTCCATCATTCATCATTCATCATTCATCACCACATCACCACATCAATTACGGCTTCAGCGCGGCTTTCCGTTTGATATCAGCACGAAGGAAATCGCCGATTTTATCAAAACCGATTCTTTTAGCCAGTATGGCTTTGTTTGAGTCAAGAATGTAAATCACCGGAGTGGAATAAATATCGTAAAGCTCGCCATAAGGCTGGGTCAGTGCACGGGGACCATTGACATTAATCCACGACAGTTTATGTTTAATGATAAAGGATTTCATTTTTGCCATATTGGTATCTGCACACACGGCAAAGACCTCGAAATTCAGTTCAGCCTTTTCCTTCAAATAAAAATCATGAACCGCCGGAACTTCGGTCTGGCAATGCCCGCATTCAGGATCCCAGAACAACAGCACCGTATAGTTTGCTTTGATTTCGTGCAGCGACTTTAAAACAAGGGCCGTGTCCTGCATAATCAGATTTGGGGCGATTTTCCCGAGAAGGATAGGTTTTAATTTATCTGACCTTTTAATCACATTGTCAAGTACCTTCGGCGACACCCAATAACACTGATTGGTTTTATAATATTTCTCGACCATGTAAACGTATATGGCATCAAAACCCATGATATTCGATGTTTCCGACATATAGGTAATGTACCACACCACAAACTTGAACATTTCTTTGTTAGGGCGCGCTTTTTCAGCAAGGATATCCGCTTCTTTTGTAATGGAATCGGGCGTCTGTGCGACGACACTGGTTATATAATTATTTAAGCGGTTGTAAAATACGGGGGTTCTCAGCAGCCGGTCATCAGTAAAATCAATATCATCAAAATAATGGGCTTTATAATAACGATATTGAAATACACTATCCTTCCGTCCATTCGAAAGCATCGGAGCCTCTGGGATATCCGGATCTTTTGAGGCTTTAAAGACTTTTGAAATCAAGAGATCGGGATTTTGCTGCATGAAATCTGTTTTATAAGTCTTTACCCTCTCATCAATCTCCGACATCTTTAACTTATAATACGATGAACTGTCTTTATTGTCTTTAATCTTTTCAAAATGGTCTTTATACCGGTTAAATTGAGCTTGCTGCCCGTTTATGTAATTCAGATATTCGTAAAAAAGGATATTTTCTTTTGATCCTTTTATCTTCATATTCGCTACGTAATCGGCGGTATCAGTATCAAAAGAAATGACCTGCTCTTTATTGATAATGAACTCAAATACACGTACTTTTTTATGAATAATAAAGTAAATCCCTCCCGGAAGGTCCTCTTTTCCCTGAAATACAATCTCTCCTTTTTCGTTCGAGATGGCGGTGTCGTTCACCTGGTTGTATTGTCCGTAATAACTTCCGAGATATAAAGTATCCTGCCCCAAACCATTGATTTTTACTTTAATAACATATCCTGATCCGAAAGAAGTGTTAGGAAAAATCAGGGCAAGCATCAACATTAAACTAAGGTACCGATATTTCATAACGTTCAATTTTTAAGCATTTAATTACGATGGTGCAAAATTAAAGAATAATGTGCATTAAATATCAAATCTGCAATTAAAACGGATCAAGCAGAAAAGTTGATGCATCTGATAAAATAGCACATAGCAGTCATGCTGAACTCGTTTCAGCATCTGCTTGCCTGTCAAGGGGATCCCGGATCAAGTCCGGGATGACTGCAATGGACAAGTATGAATATAATGAACTACGCGCCTCAATAAAACAAATTGATCCATTAAAACCTCTGCTCAAACTTGTGGGCTAAATGCCAAAACTGCGTACTTTTGTAGCATGATAAAACTCCGCAGTTTCATTTTTATTTTCATTGCATTATTTTTTGTGCAAATTTCATATTCGCGCCCATCGGAATCCGGCAAAGAACCTTTTCCGGGCGATACCAACCAATATAACACCGGGTTTAGCTTTGGGTTTAACATGGGTGCCTATTTTGCCAACCCCACCCAGGGTAATTTCTATAACGGATCTTCCGGAAACGTGGATTCTATCGGATTGGTTATGTCCAATTATTACATGGTTGAAGACATCAAGCGCGAACTCAACAATACCTTTCGCTTGTTGGAACTTCCCACTGCAATGCACTATCAGCCTGCCATGCAGATTGGTTTTTATGTCAAATACAGCTTCAGCAGACAATTAGGGGCTTTTATGCAGTTCAATTATGCCAAACTGAAGGCAAAGGATGTTTTTACCCTCGGAATTGGACCTGACCCATCATACCTGACCTTTGATAACATCCAGACCTTCCCTATCTGGGGCACTGAAGAGCGGATTTATATCGACCTCGGTGTTTCAAAAACATTCGAAACCAGCCAGTGGGTGCACGTATTTCTTGAAGGTGGACTCAACATAAACAACACCCGGGTAAAGGAACACAAAATTGCTATCGGATCACTCGAATATAGCCTGATCAATGTTTATGGTAATTCACCTTATGTCCCTAACACCCAGATGCAGACCTATGAAACCAGGCTTGGGGGACTTGGTATTGGTGCTTTTGCCACGACCGGACTCCGGTTTGTATTTAACGAGAAAGTATCGCTTGATCCCGGTGTTTCTTTTTATTGGAGCAAAGCGAATCTGGAAGGCTATTCCGCATACAGGCCGCAATACTCGGTCTTTGTCAGGCTTTGCTATCAAAACCTTTCATCATTGACAGGTGAATAATCAGGAAACGCCGGCATTATACCCTGAATTTTCGCACTGCACCCTGTGCCCCAGGTCATGCGGTGTCAACCGTAACTCAGGAGAAACTGGTTTTTGCAATGCTGATGCGGGCGTGCACATCGCGTCCATTTGCATCCATCACGGTGAAGAGCCCGTGATCAGTGGGAAAAACGGCATCTGTAACGTGTTTTTTTCGCACTGTAACCTGCAATGCCTTTACTGCCAAAACTACCAGATCAGCAACAATCAGCAAACCGGAAATGACGAGCTGAACAATATCGAGGGTGCAGTGCAGAAGATTATCTCATGCCTCGACCAGGGGTGCTGTGCAGTAGGATTTGTAAGCCCCACACACTTTTTGCCTCACGCAAAAGCTATCATCAGGAAACTGCATGCGAGAGGCTATCATCCCATATTTGTTTATAATTCAAACGGATATGATAGTGTTAGTGAATTAAAACAACTCGAAGGACTGATTGATATCTACTTGCCCGACTTTAAATATTTTTCTGAAGATAACGCCCGTGAATGGTCAGAAGCTGAGGACTATCCAGCAATGGCTAAAAAAGCCATTCTCGAAATGTATCGCCAAAAGGGAGCCACCCTGCGAATGCGCGATGAATTGCATGCCGAATCGGGATTGATCGTCCGCCACCTGGTATTGCCGGGTTGCGCAGATGAAAGTATCAGCATTCTAGAATGGCTTGCCGAACATTGTAGTCCCCGTATTCACCTTTCGTTGATGTCGCAATATGCCCCGACAACGTATGTGAGAAATCACAGATCGCTTGGACGTTCCCTGCAAAAAGAGGAATACCAGCGTGTAGTGCAAGCAGCTGATCGGTTAGGGTTCACTTACGGATGGACACAAGAGTTCAGTAGCCAGGATCACTACCTTCCAGATTTCAATAAGGATCAGCCATTTAGCGGATAAAGTTTACTTTTGTAAACAGGGTCAGCCCAGATGCTGAGTCAGCACTTCGCAGATACCTGCCGCTGCTTGTCCATCGCCATAAAAGCCGGGAAACTCTTTTAAAACCCTGGTTTTGAGAATCTCGTAATGATTGAGAATGCCCTCATGTGTGATCCCGGCTACTTCAACGGCCCCGTGCTTTGCGAGTTCCACCCATTCGGTTTGATCGCGGAGTACCAGGCACTTTTTGTGATGAAAATAGGCCTCCTTCTGCACCCCGCCCGAATCGGTGATTACCATATTACAATCGCTCTCAAGTTTCAGCATTTCGAAATACGAGGCGGGTTCAATCGGGATAATATCATTATAAGAAAGCCCTTGCTCCTTCATTACCTTTCGGGTCCGTGGATGTACCGGCCAGACAATTTGCAGATTCTCCTTACGGGATATTTCTGCGAGGGTTTTCAAAATACTACCTAAAATTTCCGGATCATTGGTATTTGACTCGCGGTGTAAGGTCAATAAAATAAATTGATCTTTTTTGAATTCAGGCACGCCTGATTCCATTGCGGCCTTTTGTGCAAAATATAGCGCATTATCGTACATCAGATCCCCGGAATGAACCAATAGCGGATTGTCAATGTTAAATGAAATGTTAATTTTTTTTTTAAATCCCTCTTTAATAAGATTTTGAATACCTGTTTCCGTTGGTGAAAATAAAAAGGTAGAAACATGGTCAGTTACAATCCGGTTGATTTCTTCCGGCATCGCTTTATTGAACGAACGCAATCCGGCTTCAATATGCGCAACAGGTATATGTAATTTTGAAGCAGCCAATGCCCCGGCCAAAGTTGAATTCGTATCGCCATAAACGATTACAACATCCGGCTTCTCCAACAATATCACCTCTTCAATCCTACGGATCATCTCGGCAGTCTGTGCTCCATGCATGGCCGATCCAACACCCAGGTTGTATGCCGGGTCGGGAATCCCCAGATCATTAAAGAAAACCTGCGACATCCGGTCGTCGTAGTGCTGACCGGTATGCAAGATAAGCTCCTGTATACTGTGGCTGAATTTGGTAGTGATCGCCCTGCTTAACGCAGATGCTTTTATGAATTGAGGCCGTGCTCCGACCACTGTCAGGCATTTAATCATTAGAAAGTGTTTTTTTACCAGTGATAAAATTAGTCAATTCCCCCAGAAAGGCCATGGTGTCGACGCCATCGGCGTAATCGTGCAACGACGGGATCTGAGAGGTACCAAAGGGCTTGGCACCGGCTATTTCCGGTATGTTTGAAAGGATGCACTGGAGCTGATCGCTGTCGTGCAGCAATTGATTATTAACCTCTTTTATATCTGCATATTCCGTATAATAAACCACTGAAACCGGCGAGCCGTAGGCATTTTCCTTTTTCAAAAGCAGAATACCATTATCGCAAAAGCGCTGTCCGTTCATTAAAAAAATAGTCTGATAATATATATAATTTGATGCATACTTGTGATGGAATGCAAACTCCGAATAAGCTTCTGAAGCCTTCAGCAGGTCATCAAAAGAATATCCTACCGGCACAAACAATCGGGATACATTCCGGCATCCCAGGCCAAAATACCGAAAAATGTCTTCGCACAGATTACTGAGATCCTCCGCTCCTTCCTTGCCGCTTAACACCGCTACACTATTTCTGTTTTTGCGGATGATATGAGGGACCTTAGAAAAATACGATTCGAAATAACGTGAGGTATTATTGCTACCGGTTGCAATTACCGCATCAAATCCCGAAAGGGGTTTATCAATGATATCGATCAGCGCTGAAAACCTTTTGTCAAAAGTGATCAGGAAGTCTGCCACGAAAGGAATAAGAAAACGGTCGTTTGAAGAAAGCTTGACCAGGGCTTGATGTCCCGACATCAGCACGCACAGCAGGTCGTGAAACCCAACAGCGGGAATATTCCCGGCCATAACAATCCCCACCTTTCGGGGATGCTGTACGTTAGCAATATTTTCCTGGTAATCCGAAAGCCACTGTTCCAGTTGATCTTGCTGAAGCTGCAAACCGATATGTTTAAGTGCGAAACTTATCTGTGAAGGGGTAAACCATGGGTTATACTGGAACGACAGGGTGATAGCCTGATCCAGTTTTTCTTCCATCGACCCGCCTGTTGCGGATTCCCCCACATGAAATGCCCGTAAAAAAGAACCCAGGGCAGAGAAAGCCGAAATTTTATCCTTTAAATTCATACTGAAAAAACGTTTATTTTTGCATCATTCGCACAGTTGGTAAAATTAAAGGAATAATTCGAACGTTGTTAGTTCAATGAAAATGAAATTCACTCCATCGCACATAATAAAATACACCCTTCCTGTTTTAATCGGATGCCTGTTCTTTTTTTCGACGATACATTATAATATATGTAACGGGCAGTCGCAGGAATTTGAAAGAGCCGAAGATTCCCTGAAAAAGTACATTCATAAGGTACATTTCGGCATTACCGATCAGGAAAAGTATGAGAACAATGAGTTATTCATTAAAACCATGAACAGGGTTTTATCGGATGAACGCTCGTTTAAATACCCTTTCGACTCCCTGGTAAACATTGCAAAGCTCTATGCCCCCGACGATAAGTTCCGCATCATCAACTGGAACCTGCCCCTCGAAAATGGCACCCATGAATACTATGGATTCATCCAGGTAAAAGGCAGCGGTGATCTGGAATACAGGGTTTACCAGCTCATTGATAAATCGGCAGAAATAGAATCGCCTGAAAATATGTTACTCACCACCGATCGCTGGTATGGAGCCCTGTACTATAAGATCATTCAACATAAGGTAAAGGATAAAAATTATTATACTTTACTGGGATGGGATGGCAATAACCTTATGTCGAAGAAAAAACTCATCGACGTGTTGAGTTTCAAAACCAGCGGCAAGCCTCAGTTTGGTGCGGGTGTGTTTAAAAAGTATAGGGATAAAGATAAGGTGGTGCGTATTATTTTTGAATACTCAGCGAGGGCCACCATGACCTTACGTTACGAAAAACAATACATGCATGTTATCGCTCAAAGCAAGGATAAAAAAACACAAAAAGATAAAGTAAAGATTGAACCAATGATTGTTTTTGATAATCTTATTCCGCTCGATACACGCCTGAGTCCTGATCATCCTGATCTTATCGGCCAGTACCAGTTTTATGTCCCCGAAACAAATGTTCTCAACGGTTTTATCCTGATAGATGGACGCTGGTACTTCGTACGCGACATTGATGCACGCAATCCCAAGGCACCTAAAAGGAAAAAGGTCAGTGGCGCTGATAAACCGTGATAAAACGGGTAAAAATATTTGCATTTCCATTCATTGTTGCATAAAAATTCTTTTCTTTGTTGAGATATTCTCAACAAAGAAATATTTTTACACATTTAATTTAATTATATATGAAAAAAGTCCATAATTTTAATGCCGGGCCTTCTATCCTGCCCCGCATTGCTATTGAAAACACAGCCAAGGCAATTCTCGATTTCAACGGAATCGGCATGTCCATTCTGGAGATTTCGCATCGCAGCAAAGAATTTCAGGCAGTAATCGATGAGGCCGTTGCACTGTTTAAAGAGCAACTGGGAATTCCCGAAGGTTATCATGTATTATTCCTTGGAGGTGGCGCCAGTATGCAGTTCTGCATGGTCCCCTATAACTTGCTGAATAAAAAAGCAGCATATGTCGACAGTGGTGTATGGGCTAAAAAATCAATTAAGGAAGCCAAAATGTTCGGCGAAGTCAATGTAATTGCATCTTCTGCAGAAAAAAATTACAACTTCTATCCCCCTATCGAAAACATCCCCACCGATGTTGACTACCTGCACATCACCACCAACAACACCATTTACGGAACCGAAATCCACACCGACATTGACTGTCCGGTACCTTTGGTTGCTGATATGTCCTCCGATATTTTCAGTCGCCCGGTTGATGTGAAAAAATACGCAATGATTTACGGTGGCGCACAAAAAAACATGGGTCCTGCAGGCGCTACTTTCGTGATTATCCGTGAAGATATTCTGGGAAAAGTGGATCGCACCATTCCTTCCATGCTTGACTATCGCACACACATTAAGGAAGGTTCCATGTATAATACCCCTCCTTGCTTACCGATTTACACCATCATGGAAACCCTTCGCTGGATTAAAAGTCTGGGCGGCGTGAAAGTGCTCCAGGAAATGAACCGCAAAAAAGCGCAGTTACTTTACGATGCAATCGACAGCAGCAAAATCTTCACAGGCACTGTGGCAAAAGAATCACGCTCACTGATGAACATCTGCTTTGTAATGAAAGAAGGTTTCCAGAACCTTGAAGAAGAATTTATGAACGTTGCCAAAGCTAATGGTATGGTAGGTATTAAGGGACACCGTTCTGTTGGCGGGTTCCGTGCTTCAACCTACAACGCCCTCCCCATCGAAAGCGTTCAGGCTTTAGTAGATTGCATGAAGGAATTCGAAAGTTCCAAAGTATAATCGCTAGTCACCCATTTTAAAAGGTCGCCCACACGGCGGCCTTTTTTTATGCCCCTCGTGAAACAGATGGTATAAATAATAATTTTATGTTCACAAAGCATAGGTTTTTACGTATGCTTTTTACGAGAAATTGAATATTAACAAAATCCTAACACTGACAAATATTTGCCGTATATCAATGATTTTCTGACTTTTACAAATATTTTTTATGAATATCGCTCTTTTAACACAGAAAAAACCTAAGTAAAATACGTATGCTTCCTTTACAAGAAAAACGCAATCTGAATTTTTATTTTTACGGATTTTTTTTATACAGATACCTTCGGAATTGCTAATTAGCCATTTATCCAAGAATATTTCCTTGAGCGAATACATCAGTATTTTAACGTTTCGACAAAAAATTAAAAAAATTGCTTGGTTATTTTTACGCGTATTAAAAAACTATTATCTTTGAGCACTATTAATTAACAACGTAAAACTAATTACAATGTCAAAAGTACTCGTTGCTACTGAAAAACCTTTCGCTCCCGCTGCGGTGAACGGAATAAAAAAAGCCTTTGAAGAAGCTGGCTTTGAGATGGTATTACTTGAAAAATACACCGACAAAGCTGATTTGCTCAAAGCTGTTGCTGATGTGGATGCAATGATTGTGAGAAGTGACAAAGCTACTCAGGAAGTCATTGATGCTGCTAAAAACCTTAAAATCATCGTACGCGCCGGCGCCGGGTATGATAATGTGGATTTAAAAGCCGCAAGCGATCGCAAAATCGTGGTTATGAACACCCCTGGACAAAACTCCAACGCGGTAGCCGAACTGGCTGCAGGTATGATGGTTTTTATGGCCCGCGGTTGTTTTAAAGGAATTTCCGGATCTGAGCTCAAGGGTAAAAAACTTGGATTGCACGCATTTGGCGCTGTAGCCCATAACCTTTCCCGCATCGCTAAAGGTTTTGGAATGCAGGTATATGCATTCGATCCCTTTGTAGATAAAGCCAACATCGAAAAAGAAGGCGTCATTGCGGCAGGATCTATCGAAGAACTTTATGCTACCTGTCAATATATTTCGCTTCACATCCCGGCTAATGAACAAACCAAAAAATCCATCAACTTCGGTTTGCTTTCAAAAATGCCCAAAGGTGCTACCATTGTCAATACCGCCCGTAAAGAGGTAATTGATGAAAATGATCTGAAAAAAATCATGGAAGATCGCCCCGACTTCAAGTATATCTCCGATATCGCACCTGAATGCCATGCAGAACTTGCCGAAAAATTTGATGTCCGCTATTACAGCACTCCCAAAAAACAAGGAGCTGAGACGTCCGAAGCAAATATTAACGCTGGATTGGCCGCCGCGAATCAGATTGTAAAATATCTGAAAAACGGTGATACCACATTCCAGGTTAATAAATTCTAAGATCTTCCTTTCTGCTTTTAACATATTTCTTTTTATAGCTATATTAAGATTTAGCAGGTATTTCTCCTTACTAACCCTCAAAAAAACTACACTAATTAAAATAAAACAAAATGGAAACTGAAAAGCCTAATAATTTCTTTTTCAGGTTTGAAGACCTGCGCATTTATCACAAAGCGCTTGACTATGTGAATTGGGTGTACAACCAATCACAAACGTTTCCGGAAATCGGGCAGACTGATATCTCCAGGCACTTTAATAAAGCCGCGCAATGCATTGCTATTTACATTGCTGAAGGCAGTGGCAGGAACAAAACACAATTTATCTATTATCTGAAAATGGCCAAAAGTTCTATCAGAGAGTGCATTGTTCTGACTACTATGGCTCATCGCTTCAACTACATGGACGACCAGCAAAACGAAGATAGCCGCAATTCACTCATCGAAATGACCAAAATGGTGGGTGCGTTGATTGCTTCTCTTCAGCGTAGTGTGAAAGGAACCGAAGAGCGTGAAGAAGAGGAACTACCAGAACCTGTAGAAGATTTTAACAGGTATAATACGTAAAAATTGTTTCCAACGTTATGCTTTTTCCTAATTTTGCGGCTAAACTTATCGGTTTAGCCGTTTTTTTATAGAACCATTCAAATATAAATTTATAACTATGGCAATACTCAAACCTTTTAAAGGCTTACGCCCACCTAAGGAAATTGCAAAAAATGTTGCATCCCGTCCTTACGACGTGTTGAATTCTAAAGAAGCACGCATCGAAGCTGCAGAGAACCCCTGGTCGCTCCTGCATATTATTAAACCCGAAATCGACCTTCAGGAGGGAATTGATGAACATGATGAATCCGTTTATCTGAAAGCCCAGTCGAACCTGGCCATGTACCGCGAAAAAGGATGGCTGGTGCAGGATCAGGAAGAATGCCTTTACATATATGGACAAACCATGAATGGCAAAACCCAATATGGTATGGTGGGTTGCGCCGGTGTGGATGATTATATGAACGGTGTCATCCTCAAACATGAGCTTACCCGTAAGGATAAAGAAGAAGACCGTATGAAACATGTGCGCATCACCAATGCGAATATGGAACCCGTTTTCTTCACCTACCCCGCAGTTCCTGCTATTGATGCAATCGTAAACGATATTGTCACCAAACAACCCGCCGAATACGACTTTACTTCCGTTGATGGCATCGGTCACCATTTCTGGGTCATTAAAGATGCTCAAACGATTAAAAATATCTCGGAACTTTTTGCTAAGGTACCGCATACTTATGTTGCCGACGGTCACCACCGCACCGCAGCTGCAGCTCTTGTCGGAAACGAAAAAAAGAAAAACAATCCTGACCACACCGGAAATGAAGAATATAATTATTTCCTGGCGGTTCATTTCCCCGACAACCAGCTGACCATTATCGACTACAACCGTGTAGTAAAAGACCTGAACGGACTCACCGCTGAACAATTTCTTGAAAAGCTGAACAAGTTCTTTGAAGTCAGGCAAGAAGGCACCGAAATTTTTAAACCCTGCTGTCTCCATACTTTCGGACTTTACCTCGAAGGTAAATGGTATAGTCTGGTGGCGAAACAAGGCACCTACGATGATAAAGACCCTATTGGTGTGCTTGATGTAACCATACTTTCAAAACTGATACTCGATGAGATCCTTGGTATTAAAGACCTTCGCACCGATAAACGTGTTGACTTCGTTGGCGGAATCCGCGGACTTGGCGAATTAAAAAAGCGCGTCGACAGCGGAGAAATGAAAGCAGCCTTTGCTCTTTACCCTGTATCGATGAAACAGTTGATCGACATTGCAGATACCGGCAACATCATGCCTCCGAAAACCACCTGGTTTGAACCAAAGCTTCGCTCAGGACTCGTGGTTCATTCATTAGAATAAAATTACTTTCCTATTTAGCCCGGCCTTTCAGCCGGGCTTTTTTTTTAATTTTATTTTAGAAATTTAGGTACTCAACACCCCACTCAAGTATAAATACGGCTAATATATCATATATAGACATCCAGATGTTATTATATGTTAAGTTGTTAAAAAACAGCCATGTTAATTACTTGTTGAAAAGTTTCATACCATAATTACCTCAGGAAAGAGAAATATGAATTTCCGTAAGGTGCTGTATTTCAGATTATTTATTAATTCATAATTAAATAAATTTGACCGATTATGATTATTTCTGATTAATGTAAATATTCCCTATTTCCGATTTGAAATTTTGCAAAAATTTATATATCTTTAACAATCAGAGATTATTTTCAATATTCTCTTTTATCTAAACTGTTTAGGTGTGTTTTTGAATCGCAAATTTCGAATAGGTGTATTAATGGTATTTTTTATAATGCTTCCGTATTTCACGGAAGCCCAATCGACCGTTTGTCATATCCAAAACACCGAACGATTTCTGAAAAACATCCATTCGCCGGGAGAGAAGACCATCGATTTTCAACTTTCCGGGTTAAACGACAATGTTGCTGTACGCGGATTTATTCAAAAGGCCTCTGCCGCTGGTCAAATCCATCACGTAAAAGTTGCCCGGTTGCATAAGGGACAACGTAAGGTAACAGTCACGATTGACGAACTTGGAGGCTTGAATTCCTTTCGGCTGATGCTGATGGCAGCTTCCGTGCAAACGCTCACAACCCCTGATAAAACCTTTGACGTGATTCATTTATCCGTAAAAAAATATAATCCTTTTGAGTAGAAAACATAATCCTTTTGAGTAGAAAACATACATGATAAAAAACTACACCCTCGCCCTTATCCTGTTTGTTTGTATCATTAATAATGCTTTTGCGCAGGTGCCCACCAACGGTGATTGTCTGGGCGCAATTCCCGTATGCCAGAGTGTATACTCCTTCGGTAGCTCGGCAAATGGCGCCGGAGCATACACTGATCTTCCCTACCAGGGACCAGCAAGTAATAATTATTGTCCGGGTAACTGTATTTCATCTGGCGAATCAAACTCCACATGGTATATTTTCACTACGCAAAATGCAGGGAACATCTCTTTTGTTATTGATCCGGTGGATGATAACGATGATTATGATTGGGCACTTTATAATATTACCACCAACGATTGCAGCAACATTTTTGCCGGAGGTATGCAGGTCAGTTGCAACTATTGCCTGAATACCGGCAATACCGGCCCTAATCAGGCCAATGCCGATTATTGCGAAGGTCCTTCGGGCTGTTCCTCTTTTAATAAAATTATTCCCTCCCCGGCGGGTAGCACTTATGCGCTCATGGTCAATAACTTTTCCGGTTCTTTTAACGGCTATTCGCTCGATTTTTCAGCATCAACTGCCGGTGTGGTTGATAACAGTCCGCCTTTTATGTCTGCGATACAAACGCCCGTGATTTGTGGAGCCAACAACCTTGTTATTACCTTTAATGAAAATATCCGATGCAATTCCATTACCGGAAGCGACTTTACGCTTACCGGACCGGGGGGTCCCTATACGATATCATACGTCAGTGGCTCTGCCTGTAATGCCGGCGGAACCTTTGAAAACATATACACCCTTACGGTGATGCCTGATATGGCAACCGGAGGTACCTACACCCTATGGCTCAGCGGCGCCGTACTCGATAATTGCGGTAATGCCAGTAATCCCGCTGACGCGAGAAATACAAAAACCTTTACCATTACCCCTGTTACTACTACCCTTTCCTCCTCTCCTGCCACCGTTTGTCCGGGATCCAGCGTTACCCTTACCGCGGGTGGTGCGACCACATACCAGTGGAGCCACGGACTCGGAACCGGTAATCCAAAAGTAGTGACACCAGGTGCTACCACTACCTATAGTGTTGCAGGAACAACTGGTGGTTGCAGCAGTTCCGCAACCGTTACCGTGAATATTACGCCAACCCCTGCGGGAAACGTTTTTGCAAATCCCATTAATTTAGGAACCCTGACTTGTCAGAATTATTCCGATATAAAAAACAACAGTACCACAAATTGCTTTGGTAATGAGTATGGGCATACCAGCGATGATATTTACTACTCATTTACCCTTGCAACCGCTGCAACGATCGAAATTTCTCTTTGCGGTACCGGTTTCGATACCTATATGTATCTTCTTAACAGTGGTGGGGGGTTAATTACATCCAATGATGACAGCGGTCCGCTGTGTGCAGGATTGGCATCATCAATGAGGTCATCGCTCGCGGCAGGAACTTATTATATTGTTGTAGAAGGATACAGCAGCAATGCCGGCAACATCAACACACAAATCTCATTTCCGTCACCTGCAGGTTCCATTACCGCTTCCACCGCTGCTGTTTGTGAGGGCGGACCCGTTACTTACACTGCAACAACCACTTCAGCCTATGGAACATTTTCTATGTTCCAGTATCAATGGGATGGAACAGGTGGCGCATGGAATGACTGGGCAACGACAAATCCCTACATCTGGACCTCAGGATGGGGCGGGCACACCCTTTATGTACGCGGAGTTTTTGTAAACGGACCCTGTACTGCATATTCCAATATCGTATCCACCGTCGTAGCTTCACCAACTGCGGGCGCCATCACTGGTGTTCCTGCCACGATATGCGATGGGTCAAACGTCACGTACACGTTAACCGGTTATCCCGGAACATTTAATCTTTTTCAGTATCAGTGGGATGGAACAGCCGGAGCATGGACTGACTGGGGAACAACCAATCCCTATGTATGGACCGCAGGATGGCCAGGACATACCTTGTATGTAAGGGGAGTTGTTACGAATGCCCCGTGCGGAACGGCGTATTCTGCGCCTGTAGCTGTTACAATCACCGCTATACCTGTAGGGGCCACAATAAGTAATCCTATTGCTGTCGGGACACTGGGCTGCACCTCCTATTCCAATATCCAGAATAATAATTCAACGAACTGTTTTGGCCATCAATTCGGGCAGGCATGCGACGATATTTATTACTCCTTTAGTTTATCTTCAAGTACCATCGTAAATATTTCACACTGCGGATCGGGTTTCGATACCTATATGTATTTGCTGAATAGTGGAGGTGGAATTATACAAAATAATGATGATGGCGGTCCAATCTGTGGAACATACAATGAAGCCTCCATGCAAACCACCCTCGCTGCCGGAACTTATTATGTTGTATCCGAAGGCTACGGCACAAATTCCGGAAATATCAATACCCAATTTTCTGTTCCTGTTCCCTCAGGTGGAACCATCGCAGGAAATAGTTTTTTATGCTATGGTAGCAACTCAGTATCATACAGCATTTCTGGAGTTACTGCAGCAACTGCCTATAATTGGACTGTACCGGCCGGTGCGGGTATTGCCTCCGGTCAGGGAACCGCCAACATTACGGTCAACTGGGGAACAGCAGCCTCCGGAAATATTACCTGCACCCCATCCAACGGTCCTTGTACCGGCACAACAGTTTCTTCCGCTGTGACGGTAGTACCCGGAAACAACTGGATCGGTGTAACGAGCACCGATTGGTTCACCGCATCTAACTGGTGTCTGGGGGGCATTATTCCGCAAATCACCACAGATGTGATTATCCCTAACGCCATTATCACACCTAACGATCCGAACATAAATGCGGTGGGCGCCGTTTGCCGCAATATGACCATGCAGGCCGGCAGTATTACCAACATTACCGGCACCAACCCACTTAACGTTTATGGAAACTGGAGCGATGCCGGAGTCTTTAACGAGGCCAGTGGAGTGGTGAATTTCGTTGGAACCGTTGCCCAGCAAATTAATACCGCAGAAACCTTCTATCAATTAAACATTAATAATACAACTGGCGTCACCATTACATCCCCCAATACTGTTTCAAACCGACTGATACTGACGAGTGGCGCTCTGACTCATGGAGCCAACCTTACAATCGCTAATAATGCCACTATCGAACGCTTTACAGGAAGTCTGGCAAGTGCCCCTGTATTTGGCGCAGGCGTTAACCTGATTTACAGGTCTGCCGTAAACTCTGGCTACGAAATCCCTGTTGCTGCAAGCGTTCTCCGCAATATGGAATTAAATACCCCGGCTGCAGGTATCGTAACACTAACCACACCCGCAACACTAAATGCACAGCTTACCTTTACTTCGGGTGTGTTACGGACCACTGCTACCAATATCCTGACGTTCGCTGATAACAGCATATACACAGGCGCTTCAAATTCCTGCTTTGTTGATGGGCCAGTTTCGAAAATCGGTGATGATGCTTTTGAGTTCCCTACAGGAGATATCGTAGGCGCAACCTGGGTGTGGGCACCCCTTGCTATTGCTGACCCCGGAGCAGTGACCACCGACCGGTTCACTACGACCTATTACTTTACCTATGCACCCAACAACTGGGGCGTACCAAATATGTGTAACCCTCTCGTGCTCGACCATGCCAGTGGAATTGAATACTGGGATATCCAGCGCGTGAGTGGCTCAACCTATCCAAACGTCACCCTTTTCTGGAAGGATGCGAACCGAAGTGGGATCAGTAGTCTTTCAGGACTCACCACTGCCCATTATGAAGTCTGCAGTGGTCCCAATAAATGGGTCGATAAAGGCGGAACCGGGACAGGAACCGTTGGCGTGGGTGGCATTGGACAAATTACCGGTTCAGGATTCACTTCATATAGCCCCGTAACCTTTGCCGCACTCAAAGGATCGCCGAATTCCCTGCCCGTAAACCTGTTGGAATTCTATGCAACCTGTGTCGATCGTATAGTTCATCTTACCTGGTCCACAGCAAGCGAAACCAATAATGATTACTTCACCATCGAAAGAAGTCCGGATATGAACCTTTGGGACCAGCTCGCCATGATTGATGGTGCAGGCAACAGTAACGAGCTTAAGACCTATGAATACGCTGATGAATCCCCTTATGAAGGAACTTCTTATTACCGGTTAAAACAAACCGATTATAACGGAGCCTTTGAAATATTTACACCACTGGCCGTAGCATGTATTTCACCGGGCAGCGAACCAAACGTAATTTTTTACCCTAATCCATTCGATGGATCCATCGTTGCCCAACTAAATAATGTTTCTGACGAAACAATGCACATCCTCATTTTTGACATGCTCGGAAAACTTGTATATGATCATCAGCTGGTTATCGAAAACTCCTCACAACAGGAATTTATCCTGAGCCTCAACCATCTTACACCGGGAATGTACTTCGTAGACCTGAAATCGGAGCACTTTACAACTACAGCTAAGCTTATCAGGCAAGACCGCTAATCTGCACCAAAAACCTTCCATCTCTATTAATAAGAAAGGAATTTGTGTAACTTTGCTATGCAAAATTCAGCAAAGGATGCTGAAAAGTACTTCCTTTGGCATTTTATAAATCTAATACCAATCACATGGACGCTAACGAAACTGTTTTGAGCACCTTAAAAAAAGCCGGTAAAGAGCTTAAAGCCGGAGAAATTGCAGAAATGAGCGGTCTGGATAAAAAAGAAGTTGACAAAGCCATTAAAAAGCTGACAACAGAAGGTAAAGTGCATTCACCAAAAAGATGTTATTTCGATCTTAAAAAGTAGATGAAATTTTGAAAATTAAATCCCTGGTCCTGGTTATTATTCAGGTAGCTGGTATTGTCATTTTGTGTGTCACTGCCAGACCAGTTTGTACAAAAATCCCCTTGATTGCGTTGCAAACCGCGAGTTTTGTCCTGATTGTCTGGACAATGTGGCACCTTCGTCCGGGGAAATTTCATATACTTCCTGATGCTCTAAAAAGCACAGAACTGATTACAGGGGGACCGTTCCGCTGGATACGTCACCCGATGTACCTGAGCTTGTTTTTATATCTTGTACCTCTTGTGATTGAATATTATAATTGGTGGAGATTGCTCGTTTTACTGATTTTTCTGGTGAATATGATTATAAAGCTTTTATATGAAGAGAAATTTTTGCAGCAAAAATTCCCGGAATATGTTTCTTATATGAAAAGATCCAAACGACTCATCCCCTTTATCTTCTGAACCCACACTAACACAAAGCAACAATGACAGATATACAATATAAATTTCTCACAGAAGCCATTCAATTGGCCATCGACAATGTGAAACTTGGTAATGGCGGCCCTTTCGGCGCCATCGTTGTGAAAGACGGATTGGTCGTTGGTCGTGGTGTAAATACGGTTACCACCAGTTTCGATCCCACAGCACATGCGGAAGTTAACGCCATCCGCGATGCGTGCAAAAACCTGAATAATTTCCAACTCGATGGTTGCGAAATATTCTCAAGTTGCGAACCCTGCCCCATGTGCCTCGGTGCAATCTATTGGGCCCGTCCCGCTAAGGTCTACTTTGCCTCAACAAAAGTGGATGCAGCAAAAGCCGGATTCGACGATTCCTTTATATATGAGGAAATAGAAAAAGATGGTATGCAACGCAGCATCCCGTTTATTTCGGTGAAACACGATGATGCCATCAAAGTTTTTGAAGAATGGGGTATGAAAACCGATAAAACAGAGTACTGATTAGTGTTTGTCTCTAAAGTCTCGCTGCGTTGCCCTTGTATTAGGATTGTCCCGCTTAATCCGTTTGTTCCGTTGTCCTTGTATTAATATTTTCGAGTCTGAAAGTAGAAAGTAGAACCTTCTAACTTTTTAACTTTCAACTTTTTAACTTTCTAACTTTTAACTCTATTTTTCCCGATTAATCTGTTTGCTCTGCTGTCCAAGTATTTTACAGCCGCTGATTACTTCTTCAGTTTTTCCTGAAAGGTCTTCCTGAACTTTTCCATCTTGGGTCTGATCACGGCCTGACAATAACCCTGTCCGGGATTCTTACGGAAATAATCCTGATGATACGCTTCTGCTTCATAAAAGACTTTCAGCGGTGAAATTTCTGTTACCACAGGTTTATCAAGTATTCCGGAAGCGTCCAGTGCCTTCATTGCTTCTTCCGCAATGGCTTTCTGCTCCGCATTATGGTAAAAAATTACGGACCGGTACTGCGTGCCAATATCTCCACCCTGCCTGTTTTTAGTAGTCGGATCATGGGTAAGCCAGAAAACATCCAGAAGATCGTTGTAGCTGATGCTATCCGGCTGATAAACGATCTGAACTACTTCGGCATGACCGGTCTGCCCGGTACACACAGCTTCATAATCCGGAAATTCAGTATGCCCGCCTGCGTAGCCACATTTTACTTCCACAACGCCAATTAAGCTTTCAAACACCGCCTGCGAACACCAAAAACATCCCGAACCAAAAATAGCTGTGTCTGTTTTTTGCTGCAGATTTGTTTCAGATTCCATAAAAGTCCTCCCCGTTTCTGATGAACATGAAATTTGCCCTGTTATCAGCAGCAAAACAAAGAATATTGAAGATATACGGGCTTTCATGACACTGTTTATTACCAACAAAATTAATCGATTTATGAACAATAAACAAGTATTTCGGTATTTATTTATATATTTGCAGAATGATCTCCATGAAAGATTCTAAATCCCGCAGCCTTATAAAAGGTATCACCTGGCGTATCATCGGAACTGTTGACACCTTTCTGCTTGCCTGGCTATTTCTGGGAGATATAATGCTTGCCGGACCCATTGCCCTTGCAGAAGTTGGTACAAAGATCTTCTTATACTTTATTCACGAACGACTCTGGAACCAGTTGGCCTGGGGACGAACCCCATCGCATGTATCCCACCTTCGCAGTATCCTCAAGGGAATCAGCTGGCGTTTTTTCGGAACCATCGATACCATATTAATCAGCTGGATTTTCTCAGGCAATCCCCTGAGTGCACTCAAGATCGGATCCACGGAAGTTCTGACGAAAGTGTTTTTGTTTTACCTGCACGAGCGGGTTTGGACAGCCATCCGCTGGGGACGAATCCAACAACCCATCCCTGTTGAAGTAGCATAAAAATATATATCTTCGCAAGAATTAATAATTACGCTTGTGAAAATTTCCGTAACCGGTGCCAGTGGTCATGTTGGGGCCAATCTTATTCGTGAACTTCTAAACCTGAATCATGAGGTCAGGGTGCTGTACTATAAGGATGAACGCGGTTTTGCCGGACTTCCGGTACAAGCCATAAAAGGAAATTTATTCGATCTGAACGCACTCAATGAATTAATTAAAGGTTCGGAAATAGTAATCCATCTTGCAGCACAAATTTCAATCTCGGGCGACAGGGATGGTTCTGTTTTCAGAATTAATACCGAAGGAACACGCAATGTCTGTCAGTCATGCCTCGAAAACCACGTCAGACGGCTCATTCATTTCAGTTCCATTCATGCGTATAATGCCCGTCCTTTTGAAGGCATTTTGGATGAATCCCGGAAAATGGTTGATGAAACCGCCTTTCGATATGATTTTTCCAAGGCCACAGGTCAGAATATAGTAATGGAATATGTCAGTAAAGGCCTTGACGCTGTAGTGTTGAATCCGACTTCCATCATCGGCCCTTTCGATTACAAACCCTCCCTGATGGGCCAGGTTTTTCTTCAACTCTATAAACGCGAGCTTCCGGCCCTGGTGCATGGAGGTTACGATTTTGTGGATGCCCGCGACGTAGCGCACGCCGCCATTCTGTCAATCGATAAAGGTAAGTGTGGCGAAAAATATCTGATCGGCGGTACCTGGAAAACCATAAAAGAACTGGGCGATCTGGTGCATAAGGTAACAGGTAAAAAACCACCACGTTTTATCGCACCGTTCTGGCTCGCCAATGTTGGGGTGCCTTTTTTGTGGTTGTGGGCTAAAATGCTGAACAAGCGACCGATTTACACCAGGGAATCACTGGATATCCTGAAAAATGCCCACCGGAACGTCTGCCATCAGAAAGCTGCCGATGAACTCGGCTTTACTGCACGACCCTTAGAGGAAACAATCAGCGATATTTATTCCTGGTACCGCGAACATCATTACATCGATAATTAACTTCTATCTTTGCTTTCATGATCTACGAAAATTTTGACCTTATTGTTATTGTCTGGATAGGCCTTGGCCTGCTCATATTACCTGCAATACTCCTTGTACAGGCTCCTTACGGAAGATACGCTGATACCAAATGGGGTGCAATGTTCAGTAACCGCGTGTCGTGGTTTATTATGGAACTGCCTGCATTCCTCGTTTTCCCCTGCCTTTTTATTTTTGGCAGCGGCACCAAATCGCCCGTAACCTGGATATTCTTTGGCTTGTGGGTGTTTCATTATGTCAACCGCGACCTGGTTTTTCCGTGGCGTTTGAAAACCAAGCATAAAAAAATGCCACTCGCAATAATGTTTTCAGGAATGTTCTTCAATTTCATGAACGGCTTTGTGAATGGTTATTATTTAGGGTACCTGTCTCCCACCTACGAAATTTCCTGGCTCACAGATCCCCGTTTTATTGGGGGTGCCATTATTTTCCTTGGCGGGATGTACATCAACTGGCACGCCGATGCCATCCTGCTCAGCTTACGAAAACCCGGCGAAACAGGCTATAAAATTCCTGTGGGATGGTTTTATAAATACATCTCATGCCCGAATTATCTTGGCGAAATCATCGAATGGTTTGGATTTGCACTCATGGTCTGGAGCCTGCCTGCCTTATCGTTCGCCTTATGGACCGCAGTAAACCTTCTTCCCCGCGCCCTCGCCCATCATAAATGGTACAGGAACAATTTTCCCGATTATCCGCTCAGGCGGAAAGCGATCGTGCCTTTTATTCTTTAAGTTAAAAAGTTAGAAAGTAGAAAGTTGGAAAGTATAAAGTTGGAAAGTATAAAGTTAGAAAGGTAATGGGGGTTGGTTGAGTAACAGCAATCCATTGACAACCATATTCTATATGAAACCTCTGTGGCCTCTGTGTAATTCTGATTTATAAAAGGATCCTGAAATTTCAAGCCTTTACCTTACCCTGATAAACTTCGGGCTATAAGCTTTGAACTTTCGAACTTTCAAACTTTGAACTTTCGAACTTTGGACTTTCAAACTTTCAAACTTTCGAACTTTCAAACTTTCAAACTTTCGAACTTTCGAACTTTCAAACTTTCAAACTTTGCACTTTCAATAGTTTCGCCCCATCACTGGCTCTCCCGATCATCACCGCATAGCTGGTTTTATTGATTATATCAACATCGGTAATCAGATGGAGATCGATCAGACAGTGGGTTCTTAGTCCGGTGCGGTAAAAGTTCATGTCGGACAATACCTGTCCCCATGCCTCAATGCATTCTTCAAGGTCTTTTACCTGCTTCTCATCACCGTGATGATGAACCAACAGGTCAATATCGCTGGAAGGTCCGGCCACGGCATTTTTTGTGCTCCCTATTATATAAACACCTTGTATACCGTACTTTTCGAAATTAAGGGAATCTGTCACGACCTGGGCCATGGTTAAACGCCATTTCCAGTGCTCCTGGTGACTGGATAAAATAAAGTCCACCATATCTTCAACGGAATGACTGCAATCAAGCGCTTTAAACTTGTTGCTCAGCCGGATAAGGGCTTTACCGATGGTTCCGTCTTCTGTTTCCATGGTACAATCGAAAATATAGGGTGATGGCGGTTTGTGGTGAATTTCGTGCGAAAGTTACTAAAATCTTATGAATTGCAAAGATATTTTCATGAAGGGATAAAAAAAAATCCCGCCGAAGCGGGATTTTTATAACAAAATATGTTTGATATTAAGCTCTTGCCAATACAGGGAATTTCAACGTGGCCAGGGCAAAGGCTCCGAATAATACGGTGTTGTAAAATAAATCACCCACCAGGCTATTCATGAAAAATGAAATGCCATTGCCATCATTCAAAAAGATCAGACCTGCAGTATAACTTTGCAGTAACCCGGCAAACGATTGTGAATACATAGGATTGCCTAACCATGCTGCAAAATTGGTCACCAGAAAAAACAATATTGTAGAACCAATAGAGGCCAGCGCAATATTCACCAAACGTGGTTTACGTGAAATGATAATCCCAAGAAGCACAGTTGCACTAATGGAAGCATACACGGCAATCATCGACATATGGAAACCAAGAAAAATATCACTGATCAACATAGCTGCCAGAGGCACCAGAAACGCCAGATAGTTGCGGCCAAAATAAGCACCACCAAATAATGCCATGGCTGCAATCGGAGTAAAATTGGGCCAGTGGGGAATCAATCTGAAGGCTGCAGCCGTGAAAATCAAACTGAGGATAACCCAAAAACGCTTAGTAAAAGTTTTGCTGTTCATTTCCATTCTTTTTAATTATTACGAGCGCAAAAATAACAAATAGTTCCCTAATTGGGATTTTTTTTCTCAAATTTATTGTTTGTTTATTCTGGATCAAGCCAGATTGTTGAGGAGTCCGATAACCTGGCTTATGGATGTCATGCTGAACTTTTTTCAGCATCTCCTTGCCTGTCAAGGGGATCCCGGATCACATGAGCTGAGCGCAGCCGAAGCAAGTCCGGGATGACTGCCGATTGATTTTTCTTCTTTTGATTTCAAAAATCCAAACAGTTTCTATGACTTCTGACAAGAAGTGCCAGGTTGCATGAATACAGGCCTTTTTGATTTTCTATTCGGTTTTAAAAAAAGTAGGCTTCACTATCAGCATCACATATGCCCAGTGCGCCGTGTGAGCGGCGTTTCCACCCGCTACAGCCTCAAGCGTATTACTTCCGGATAGAAATGAATAACCTATCTGCAAATCAACTTCTTTAATGAAACTGTATTTATAGGTAAGGTCGGCTTCCACGGCAAGATAAGGATTCATGGTACCAACCGAACCCTTATCGGGAAATTTGTTGGTGAGGCTGAAATAATGAAAATCCGCTGAAACTTTATGCTTCTTACAAAACTTACCTTCCAGTTTCAGATATACATCCATCAGTCCGGCATTTTTAGTATCGGATGGTTTGGTAAAGTAATCCATAAACCCGTTGAAGCTATGATTGCTGCCATACAAAGTGCAGAAATTATGTATATGTTTATCCGTTTTATCCGTGGAGTCCTGCCCCGATTGCCATTCACCGCCCAGTGTCGCACTCAGTGCGTCGGTAATCTTTCCCGTAACGTCAAAACCTGCATACCAGGCGCTGGTCCATGCACCCGTTTCACCCTGCCCCGATTGATAAAATCCGCGCAGTGCCGCACCTACCCTGCCCTTCTGGAAACCTGCAATGGCGCCATTGGTAGTTCTTACATACAGGGTGTTGAGGGTTTTTTTCTTCTGATAAGCATCGGTAATGGAAACGCCGGTCACTTTAAAGTTGCCAAGTTTTTTCGATAATATCACAAAACCGAGTGCTTTATAATTTCCCAGCGAAGTGTTATAATCTGTACTGAATAAGGTATCGCGCGATTGATTAAACGCTGCCGCTACATCCAACCTCCAGCCCAGATTCTTGTATTGCAGCAGTAACGCATCATGTGTTACCCCCTTCTGACCCCAGTTATTATTGCTCAGCAAACGCTGATTGTCGTATACCAGCTCCTGGCGACCCATCTTTACCGTTAAACTATCGCAAACCTGCAGCGCAACCCATCCTTCGTATAAACCCAAACCCGCGATGTCTTTCTTCATCGCCTCATCGCCCCACACCCTGATATCCTGAAAACTGATCCGCGTCTGCAATTTTTTTGTTTTGTAATCAATGTTCAGACGCGTACGCTGGCTTACCAGATTGGCCGCGGTAGTGCCGTATTGAGGTAATTTCTTGTACCCGTTCCGATATTCATAGCGGGGACGGATTTCACTGCTAATGCTGAACTGCGCGCTGGCAGCGAGACTCATAAATAACATTACAACAAGTAATGAGGTAATTTTTCTTTTCATATTGAAATATTGAATAGTTGATTGGTTAATTGGTTTATTAGTGTCAGTTCATAAATCAAGTGCTTGAGCCAGAATGTTCGGGTTCGAGGCACTCGAAATCGCAAACAAAGCGCAGTTTACTTGCGTAAATGAGCTTTTTTGCGATGAGAGTAACGAAGAAATCGGACATTCTGGTCAAGTACTAATTAAACAGTCCTTCAAAATACATCTTAGTCCGTTCCTCTTTAGGATGATTAAAAATCTCTTCAGCCGGGCCTTGCTCAACGACTTCACCGAGGTATAGAAAAACAACATGGTCGGCGATACGCTTTGCCTGTCGCAGGATATGCGTAACCATCACAATAGAATATTCCTTTTTGAGCCTGATAAATTGCTCTTCAATGCTTTTGCTCGAAATGGGATCCAGCGCAGAAGTCGGTTCATCTGCAAGAATAATTTCCGGCTCAACGGCCAAACCCCTTGCCAGACAAAGCCTTTGCTGCTGCCCGATCGAAAGACGCCCTGCCGGTTCGTGAAGGCGGGTACTGACTTCCTCCCACAAATTTGCCTGCTCCAGATATTTCTGAACACGTATTTTCAATTCCTTTTTATTATTCATACCGTGAATGCGCATCCCATAGGCCACATTATCAAAAATGCTCATAGGCAAAGGATAAGGCCGTTGTGAAAGCAATCCCATCTTTTTGCGGATATCCGTTATGTCGGACTGCGTATGTAAAATATCTTCGCCATCCAGGGTGATGCTCCCGGTAATACTGACACCTTCCTGAAGGTCCGTCAACCGGTTCAGACAGCGCAACAACGTGGTTTTGCCACAACCCGAAGGCCCAAGGATTACCGTAATTTTATTGGGCGGAATCGAAACGTTGATGTTTTTCAATACCTGCTGTTTCCCGAAAAATAAATTAAGGTCCGTTATTTCAATTTTAGGTTTCATATCAATATCAGAATTTAATACGGTGTTTTTCAAAACGCCTCGATAAAATCCGCGCTGTAATGCTGATGATCAGCACAATGATGGTAAGGATTACCGCTGCGGCATATGCACGGTCCTGTACCTCTTTGATAGGACTGCTTAACTGAAAAAATATAGCAAGCGGCAAGGTAGCAGCAGGTTGGTTCAGCGAAGTCGGAATGTGATCCGTATAGCCAGTGGTGAACAAAACCGCTGCAGCATCACCAATGGCACGGCCAAACGATAGCAACACCGCCGTAACAATACCGGGCAGAGCCTGACGGATAAATACTTTGTAGGCGGTCTGTGTGCGCGTGGATCCCAGCGAAAGTGAAGCCTCATATAAACCCTTTGAAACCCCTTGCAATACTTCATCTATTGCACGTATCATAATAGGTAAAATGAACAGGGCAACGGTGATGATCCCCGCCAATAGCGAAGTTCTCATTCCAAGCAAGATCATTATGGAAAAGCCAAATGCACCATACACGATAGAGGGCACGCCCCATAATAAATCAAGGAAAAATCGTATGGCATGCACCAGGCGCTGACGCCTGCGGATAAAGACATTCATGTATAAAGCCACCGGAAGGCCAATGGCCATCGCCAGCAAAGTAGCGCCCACGGCAAGATACATAGAGCCAATAATGGCATTCAATACTCCGCCACCCTTGCCATAATAAAAGCCCCCCTTGGGCGATTGCGAAATCATTTCCCAGCTAAGTGCCGGAAAACCGCGATAAAAAATACTGAAGATGATCATCAGCAAAACTGCGGCTATAAAGATAACAGCGAAGCGCATCAAGCCTACCATTATCATTTCTTCTGTTTTTCTGATCCGCTTCATTTTATACATGTTTAAATTCAAAACGTGCAATGGTAAACCGCGAAGCCAGGTTAAAGACCAGCACAATCACAAACAGCAGTAATGCAGCAAGCATCAGGGCAGAGTCGTATAACGGAATGGAAAGCATCTCACCATAGTTATTCGCAATCAGGGCAGGCAACGGGTAGGCCGGATCCAGCAATGATTCAGGGACTTTGGCCACATTTCCCACCACCATCAGCACCGCAATGGTTTCACCAAAAGCGCGGCTTAAACCAAATACAATCGCTGAGATAATCCCCGGGAAGGCCTTGCGCAGCAATACTTTCTTAACGGTCTGCCAGCGGGTGGCGCCCAACGCCATAGATGATTCCGCCAATTCCTCCGGGATGGAACGCATCACTTCAATCATAATATTTAAGATGAATGGAATGATCATCACGGCCAGCACCAACGCGCCGGCCAGTAATGTGTAACCCGACGACTCCACCCCGAACATCGGGGCGATGGTGCGTGAAATAAACGGTACAATCACCAGTACACCCCACACACCATATACTACAGAAGGAATGCCCGCAAGGATATCAATCACAGGCTGCATGATGCGTAGCATATTTTTTCGCGCATACTGTGTCAGATATATTGCCGACAGTAAACAGAGCGGCGTGGCAATTACCAGGGCCAGCAGGGTCACATACAGCGAACCCATGATAAACGGCAGAAAGCCGAACTTACCCTGCATCGGTTTCCAGTCCGAAGAAAAAATTACTTCTGAAAAACTGCTGTCGCTCAGTACTGCCTGCGATTTCAGATACAACCCTATACCCAGTAAAAAGGGCAGGGCGATCACCAGCACCAGGCAAACCAGCATCCAGACCGTATTGGCTTTATCGCTCAGATTGAACTTCATCCGGTTGAATTATTCTAGTTTTTTTAATTCACTTTGAATATGATCTTCCTTCAACTGTACATAACCTGCTTCATCTACATACTTCTGTCCTTCGGTCATAACCCAGTTTAAAAATGCCAGTACGATTTCGTTCTGTGGTTTCCCTTTGCTGATAAAGTATAAGTCGCGTGCGGGGGGACAAGGATATACGCCATCACGGATGGCCTTCATTAAATCATCCAGCGAACTATAAACTTGCTCGGTGCTGTCGATGATTCCATTATTATTAATGTCGATGGGAATCACTTCCATCCCATCATATTTTTTCCGGGAAGTAACATCGTACGCATAATTCAGATTATTGAAACCAATACCCGACGCGTCGCTTTTGACCGCGCTGGCAATTCCGGGATCACCAAAAACGCCCACTCCCAAAAGGTCTTCCTGGGCGCCCCCCAGATATTTGGCCCACATTTCTGCAGCACCACAAGCATCAGAACGATTGTAAACATTGATTTTACTTGCTTTTCCAGTGCCATAAACCTGTTTCCAGTTGGTTATTTTGCCGGAAATAAAAATATCGGTAAACTGCTGTTGAGTCATTCCTTTTTTCTGCAGATCAGCATACATCGGATTCTTAGCACTGATGGTCGGCAACACCGCATCCCTTGCCACTGCTATAAACCATGCTCCTTTTTTAATTTCTTCCTGATTCACACCGCGCGAAAACATCGCCAGATCAACCATTCCGGCCAGAACGTCGGCCATCCCCTTCCCGGCTCCACCGGCAGAAATATTAATACTGACCCCCGGGTGCAGTTTTTGAAATTCTTCGGCCCATTTGCTGGCCATAGGATATAAAGCAAACGCTCCCGAAACAGAAATGCTGCCCTTTAATTCCTTTGCAGTTTCTTTCGAATCTGACTGGCCGCTTCCGCATGATAATCCAAAAATCATGATCAGACCTACACATACCGCCTGAATTGTCTTAGTTACTAGTTGTTTCATACTATTGATTATTAAGGTGTTGGTTTAAAATGAATCAATTTTACGCCACAAATATACTAGTTCTATCGTTTTAGTAGACTAATTGTTGAAAAAAATATTTAATTGTGAGGATGTGAAAATGTGATGATATGATAATGTGATGATGGGGAGACGAAACCTGAGATTAAAAATTAACTATTTGATTGATCGCAATTATACCATAGTAAAACAAAAAAGACAGGTTTCCCGGTCCTTCGACAGGCTCAGGAACCACCCTTCGACTACGGTCGCCTGTAAAGAAGTCGACCTTCGCTCAGGGACCGGTTTTTCGGCATAGAAGGGGGGCTGGAGATGGCGGCTTCGCCGCCATCTCCAGCCCCCCCATAAAGATAAATTCCCGGTCCCTGAGCGGAGGTCGACGATGTTTTATCAGTCGACCGCAGTCGAAGGGCGGGGGCAATAATTGCTTGTGCTTTTTTTTTTAGTAAGAGTTATTCAATAGCGGAATTCTGTCTATGAACCAACAGTTGTATGATTGTAATCAATCGATTAACTCTCATTCATTATTAACCATTAACCATTAATCATTAACCATTAACAATTATTCCTCATTCATCTTCGCCTTCATCTCCTCTTCCCGTCTCAGGATATCAGCAAGGCTATTACGTTTCAGAATTTTTACAGATTCGTCGCGTACTTCTTTTATTACCGCACGTATGCCGCAGGTTTTTTCTTCCTTACAGAAATGGCACGATTCGTAATATTTATAGGCAACGCACGATATCAGGGCGATGGCCCCGTCGAACAAACGGATAATGTCGGCCAGATTCACTTCTTCGGGCGGTTTGATCAGGTAATACCCCCCACCCTTTCCCTTTTTGCTGCTTACCAGGCCATGATTCTTTAACTCCAGTAAGATAACTTCAAGGAATTTTTTCGGAATGCGCTCGTTTTTCGCAATATCACTGATCAGAATGGGTCCTGCCTGATAGGTCCTCGCCAAACTCACCAGCGCCACTATTGCATATTGGGTTTTCTTTGATAACATGATGATTAATAATTGTACAAATTTACGCATTTTTTTAATGACGGGTTTTGGGAACCCTTCTAATAACTTCCAACCCTATGCTCTTTTTATTAATTTTGCAGAAAATTTAGTACCATGAAAACCATTAGAAATTATTCCATCATACTGCTCGTTGTTACCCTTTTTATTTCTTCATGCGCCTCCTCCAAATTCAATGTGGTTAAGGTGAATGGCCAAAAAGAAGTATCGGATAAGGACGGTGTTTTTTACAAACTATCCCAAACAACCTTTGTTATTGATGTTACGGTAACCAAAGTGGAGAAGGTAAAAGGGCCGTATGCTGAATTCGCAGGGAAATATCTTGGACTCTCTAATGTGATTAGCGAAAACAGCGCCGTTTACGGACTGACCGACATTGCGGTAGAGTCACTGATCAGCCCCGATCCCTCACAAAATTACTTTATCGAGATGGACGGCTCCTCAAAACAACAAGCCGGTGAATTACAACTGGTATTAAGCGAATCAGGAATCCTGCTGAATACCATGGGTGAAGAACAAAATGCAAATGGAACCCAGGAACGCGTTTTTCAGCCGGAAGCCGATAAGGTCTTTCCGGATGTATTTAAATATTTTTCCGATCTGAACCTGTTTGAGCAAGTCGATACTATTATAGAACGTGTAAACCTGGATACAGCCACCATCGAAAAAATGGTGTTTCGCCGCACGCTCGTTGAAAAAACCACCGAGCAGAAAGCTAAAGATGCCGCGGATTTCATCATTAAGGTAAAAGAAAACCGGCTGAATCTGATCAGTGGTTACCAGGAAGTCAATTACGATAAAGAAACATTCACCCTGATGAATTCCGAACTGGAAAAACTGGAAACTGAATACCAGAAACTCTTTACCGGACTCACCTTTACACGGACCCAGCAATATCACTTTACCTATACACCCGATGCCTCTAAGAAGTCGGACACCATCGCGCTCTTCCGCTTTTCCTCGTTACGCGGCATGCTCGACACAACCAATATGAATGGTGAACCCGCATGGCTGATCATCAATGCCGACGGGGGCTGCCAGCCGATCAGCGAATTTGTGAACGAAAAAGATTCCCTGAAACATAAGAGCCATGGGTTGTATTACCGCATGCCTGAATTTGCGGCACTCTCGCTGGTCATTGGCGACGAACCTCGCCTTGTGGCTAAATATCCGGTGAACCAATATGGTGTGGTGAGCTGGTTGCCCGCCAGAAATCTGGCCATACTACTCTACCCTAATACCAGCGGAATCAGAAAAATTAAATTTTAGGTTCTTTTTTCAGCGCCTCTAAACGCTTTAACAAAGGTGGATGCGAATAGTGAAAAAACACTGTGGCCGGGTGTGGACGCAGGTTGCTGAGATTATTTACCGACAAACGAATCAGGGCCTGCTGCAATGCTTCCGAAAGACCATGCTCGGCAGCAAAACGATCAGCCGCATATTCATGCTTACGCGAAACAACATTCATCACCAAACCCGTCAGCAAAGAAATAGGTCCGTACAATAACGCAAAAGCAATCATTCCCATATGAAAACTTGGCTGTTCCGCACCCAGCGCGGCACTGAGTTCGGGACGCTCCATCACCAAAGAAAAAATATATAAAATTATTCCCGTATTGAGCAATGAGGTAATAAGTCCTGTTAAGGTATGCTTCTTTTTGTAATGCCCTATTTCATGGGCAAGCACCGCTACCAGCTCTTCTGTTGAACGTTCCTCAATCAGTGTATCGTAAAGTACAATCCTCTTTTTCGAACCCAGTCCGGTAAAATAAGCATTGGCTTTTTTTGATCTTTTAGATCCGTTAATGACATAAATATTCTGAAGTTTAAATCCCACTTTCTCCGAAAACTTCATTACCGCATCCCGCAAAGGGCCTTCTTCTAAAGGCTTTTGCTTATTAAACAGCGGCACAATAATCTGCGAATAAAACATGCTCATAAAAATGGAAAAGAAACTGATGGCCGCCCAGGCAATCAACCAGAACCATTCCCCACTGATGGAGTACAGCCACATCACCAGCGACAATAACCCACCCCCAAGGATAACCGCCAGCATCCATCCTTTCAGCTTATCAGTAATATAGGTAGGCACCGTGGTTTTGTTAAAGCCGAAACGCTCTTCAATATTAAAAATGGAATAAACCGAAAAGGGAATACCCAGAATATCAGAAGCAAAAAACAGTATTCCAAAAAACAGCAGACCCTGTAATATCGGCTGGGTGCTGATACTCCCCGCCAGATCCGACACCCATGCAAATCCCTGCAATAGCAGCATTCCTGCGGTGAGTGCCAGCGAAAAAGAAGAAACCAAAATCCCGAAACGGGTTTTAACTTTTTCATATTCCTGCGACTTCCGGTATTTTTCTGCATCATAAATTCCGGCAAGTTCTGTTGGGAGTTCCGGCGACCAGTAACGGCTGTCGAGATAATCGAGCAGGCGTTCCAGGGTAAATTCAAAAAGGATGAATCCCAGAATTATGGCAAATAAAATTTCGCTCATATGTATAAGTATCAAATATAGCCGTTGATTTTATATATTATGGTCCCTATCCATTCATGCAGCAGCTTGTTCCAAACAACAAAATTGGCCGGCTCGGGAACCAGCAGGTAACCGATGTCCCACCGGCGTTTTTCCGTTTTTTTACTCACCGGAAAAACGTCAGTCTGAAGACCACACTTTACAAAACAACCTTTTGCACGCGACATATGCAATGCCGAGGTAATCAGTAAAAACTTTCCTCCGGGAAGGCTGTCGTTCAACAAACGAGTTGAATTCACTGCATTTTCACGGGTGTTGTCCGAAGTGGAATCAACCAGAATATCAGCCTCAGGAATTCCCGATTGTACCAGATAATCCTTTAACAGCGGGGCTTCCAAACGATCGCGAAAGACCAGGCTACCGCTTCCGCTCGATAACAGAATTTTCTTAATCCTCCCCTGCTTATAGAGCAATTCCGCTTGCAGCACCCTATCGGTATTATCATGAAAAATTAATCGTTTAAAATTCCGATCATACGTCACCATACCGCCCCCCAACACGATTCCTGCATCATACGTCCCGATAGATTCCATCGATACCATCGGCTCTTCCGTGATGCGCATAAACTCGTCCACTACAAAAGAATTTGAAAAAACAAAAAACATAATTAAAGAGGCCATCAGCATCCCGCGCGAACGCTTATGCCTCCGCAACACCAGTCCCAGCAATAACAGCAGCAGGCACCAGATGAGTGGAGACAACAGAAAGTAAAATATTTTTGACAGGATAAAAAACATGAGTGGATTGACGGTTAGTATTGCAAAGATAATATTTTAGTTATAGTCTATAAAGTCAGTTTGCGGCGTCGCCCTCCTGTCGAAGGGCCGGAGATTTATTTTTCTATTATACTCTGCTAAAATTTCTATCACTCAATTACCTTATTATTCACCAAAAAACCGCATCCCAAAATCAAATCTGACTATTATTTTTTACACAAAAGAATTATACAGAAATACACCCATGTTTAGTATCATTGCAACCGCCTGAAAATTAATCTATTAAACAATGCAAATTGTTGAAAACCGTGTTAAAAAAAAAACACCTGCATAAAAACTCATAGTTTAAAGTGGGTTTATATTCGCATACGCATTTGAAAGCGTCAATTAATATTAGTTTAACATAAATATCTCTTCAGGTCAATTATCTGACAATGGACAAAACAAATTCTTCAGTACCCGATATCAAGGAGGTTGAAATCATCAACGATGAAGAACCTCCAAGTAAAGAAGGGAACAAAACCCTTCTGAACACCCAGCTTACCGATCAAAGGACCCGGAAAACTACAACCCCCTCCCGCGAAAACGTTTCTCCTTCACAACACTCATTAAGTTTCATGCAGAAATATTTTCCTTCTGCAACAGAAGCTGAATGGCGCGACTGGCGATGGCAAGTGAAAAACAGTTTCACTTCCCTGCAAAAGCTCGACGAAATGTTTCACCTTTCCGACGAAGAAAAAATTACGGGAAGCGACAATTATGATGCGCTTCCTGTAAGGATCACACCTTATTATGCAAGCCTGATCGATCCCAACAATGCGCTGCAACCCTTACGTAAATCGGTAATTCCCGTAATCGACGAATACCGCGTAACACAAGGCGAAGCATCCGATCCGCTTTGCGAAGATGCCAATAGCCCCGTACCTAACATCGTACACCGTTATCCTGATCGTGTATTGTTTCTGGTCACAGGTTTTTGCTCTACCTACTGCCGCTACTGTACCCGTTCGCATATGGTGGCGAAAGATAAATGTCATTTTGGTGTGAAGAATCTTGAAGATGCCTTCAACTACATCGAGTCGCACAGCGAAATCCGCGATGTACTGCTTTCCGGTGGCGATCCGCTCACTATGAAGGACGAAGATATCAGTTATATCCTCACACGATTGAGCCGTATTTCGCATGTTGAATTTATCCGCATCGGCACCAAAGTGCCTGCAGTACTGCCCCAGCGCATTACCTCACGGCTTGTGAACATCCTGCGCAAATTTCATCCACTGTGGCTGAGTATCCACTTTACCCATCCCGACGAGCTTACACCGGAGGTGGCCGAAGCCTGTGCACGCCTTGCTGATGGCGGAATTCCGCTGGGTAGTCAGACCGTTTTACTGAAAGGCATCAACGACGATATGGACACGATGAAAAAACTGATGCATGGCTTACTGAAAATTCGCGTGCGCCCATATTACCTCTATCAGTGCGATCCCATCCTGGGCTCTGAACATTTCCGCACACCTGTTGAAAAAGGTCTCGAAATAATTCGCGGACTGCGCGGCCACACCACCGGATATGCCGTTCCTTCTTATGTTATTGATGCCCCCGGAGGCGGTGGAAAAATCCCCTTGCTGCCCGAATATTTTATGGGACGCGAAGGAAACGATGTACTGCTGCGGAATTTCGAAGGAAAAACTTTCCGTTACCCGGATAAAATATTGTAACCCCGGTGCAATTTATCAACAGGGACGCAGCAATTCGCGTCCCTGCGTTTTTATAGATTATCATAATCCAATAGCCTGTTCACCAATCAACTTTCTAACTTTCTAACTTTCTAACTTTTTACTTTCAAACTTTCAACTTTCAAACTTTCTAACTTTTTACTTTCTAACTTTCAACTTTCAAACTTTCTAACTTTCTAACTTTTTACTTTCAAACTTTCCAACTTAAATGAAAATTGGTATCACCTACGACCTCAAATCCGACTACCTGGCCATGGGCCTGAGCGAAGAAGAAGCAGCAGAATTTGACAAGATCGAAACGATCGACGCTATTGATAGCGCTTTGCTGGAACTGGGTTATGAAACGGTCCGTATCGGTCACGCCCATGCGCTGCTAAAGCGTATTGCCGCAGGTGAGCGCTGGGATGCGGTGTTCAATATCTGTGAAGGACTCGACGGTATTGGCCGCGAAGCACAGGTTCCCGCCATTCTCGATTTATTCAGGATACCTTATGTTTTCAGCGATCCGTTGGTGCTTTCGCTCTGTCTTCATAAAGGAATGACCAAGCGTGTAATCCGTGACCTCGGATTAGCAACCCCCGGTTTCGCAGTGATATCGCAGGAAAGCGAAATTTCAGAAATCAATCTTCCCTACCCGCTCTTTGCAAAACCTGTGGCAGAAGGCACCGGCAAAGGAATCGGACAAAACAGTTGCATCAGTAACGTAGAAGAATTAACCGCTTCAGTTACCGAAAAACTTCATCGGTACAACCAGCCTGTTCTGGTCGAAACCTTTTTACCCGGACGCGAGTTTACCGTGGGCGTGGTGGGAACCGCTGATAAATCGCACAGCATCGGACTTATGGAATGTCACTTCCGTGAAAACGTAGCATTAAACGCCTATTCTTACGACAATAAATCCAACTACGAAGATTTTATGGATTACAGCGTTCCAACGGATGACGTTGCCGAAAAGGTTTGCAAACTCGCTGTGGATTCATGGAAAGGCCTCGGTTGCCGCGATGGCGGCCGTGTCGACATCCGTCTCGATGCTCAGGGCGTTCCCAACTTTATCGAAGTAAATCCACTGGCCGGTCTGCATCCCATCGATTCTGACCTGGTGATTATTGCCGGTAAATATGGAATCAGCTATACACAACTCATTGGAATGATCATGGAGTCTGCAATGATAAGAATAGAAACGAGAAATGAGTGATTGGTTGCTAAACTAATTATGAATTAAGAATTATCAATTGTCAATTATCAATTAAAAATGTCCAAAACCGCAATAATCTATTACAACCAGCTCTCAGAAAATCCGCAACCCGACGAACTTGATGTGCTCGAACAGGCCGCCATGGTTGAAACTGCACTAAACGAACTCGGTTACAAAGTGCAGCAACTTCCATTCTCGTTTGACCTGCAGCGTGCCATTAAGGAAATTAATAATCTGAAGCCTGATCTGATTTTCAACCTGGTGGAATCCATTGATAACAATGGGGAATTCTGCTATTTCGCTCCGGCCATTTTTAATTTCCTGCAGGTGCCATACTCGGGTGTGCCACTGGAAGCCATGTTCAACACCACCAATAAAATACTTGCAAAAGAATTATTCCGGGCTAAAGGAATTTCAACGGCTGACTGGTACAATATGGATCAACTGGATCAGTTAAAAACTGATCGTCGCTACATTCTGAAACCCGCATGGGAAGAGGGATCGCTGGGTATCGATGCGCATTGCGTTTTTCATGGCGGCGATACAGACTATATTCAGAAGCTCCGGAAGTACCCGAAAGGGCGGTATTTTATTGAAGAGCTCATCGACGGCCGCGAGTATAATATTTCTGTCCTTGGCGGGAATAAAGGACCGGAAGTCCTGCCCCTGGCCGAAATGCAGTTTCTGGATTTCCCTGCCGACAAACCCCGCATCATGGGATACACGGCCAAATGGAACGAAGATAGCTTTGAATACGAGCATACACGCCGCACGTATGATTTTCCAACAGAAGATATCCCCCTGCGAAAAACGCTGGAAACACTGGCCCTCAAGTGCTGGAACGAGTTCAATATGAGCGGCTACATCCGTGTTGATCTCCGCCTCGATCACAACAACATTCCCTATGTTCTCGAAATCAATACCAACCCCTGCCTTTCTGAAAACGGCGGCTTCTACGCGGCTTCAATGAAGAAGGGATATACCTTTAAGGATATTATGGAACGGGTGGTGGAAGATGCGTTGAGAATGAAAATGGGGAACAGTTAATAGTTGCTGGGTAAAAATAATGGATTAAAAATGTTGGCAACGGAAAACTAATAAAATAGTTTAGTAATCAGTATAGTCACAATCGTTTAATATAAATAAGAATACAATAAAAAAATAACGATTCCAATCATACTCAGAGTAGGGATAGCACAAAGTTATTTAAAGGATCTGATAACAGCTACCACCTCAGAATTGAATAATTCTCGAAAAGGTATTTTCCACATTATTAATCCGGAAATTCCCTTTAATCACGAACCGATCTTCGCTGATGCGATATAAGGACGAAAGGTCGAAATGGGTTTGGTCTTTTACCCGATCATCCAGAACGCTCTTCACTATAGTTCCATCGGGTGATATTGTCGCATAACCAAGCCCCCAGAAACTATTAGTTTCCATAATCTCAGGCTTGGTATTGGTAATATTTTCTGATTTATCGCCATAAAATAAAATTACATTAGTCCCCATATTATAAGCTTTAAAAATTGCACTCCTGCTAGGTAAAGCGCAATATCTTTTGATCATTTTTACCCACTGCAACCCTCCATCATTTCCAAATTTTATCAGAATAATACCTCTGGCTTTACATTGCATAATATTTTCATATTCAACGCCGTATAATCCGATATATAAAATACCATCAGTCATCTGGATGATTTCTCTGGGAGGGCAAATCTCCACTTCAAGCTGCGGGGCACATTCTGGCCACGCAGTAAAAAATGCTTTATTTAAAAGTATCTCTTTATAACTCTCAATTCCTGCTAAGGAACAATTCTTCTTTATGGTAAACAAGCGTGTATAGGCATCTTCAGAATAAGGTTTTTTAAGTATTCCACTAATATATAGACATCCATCGTCTAGCAATATATGTTTAAAACTAATCCATTCATAATCAAATGCCTGACTTTCTTTAAATGCAATATGGCCCGGGGTATCATAAACATAAATATCTATGGAAGTTGGGATATTTTTCGACTTTATTGCGGTTCTATCCACTAATAAAAGCAATTTTCCATCTGTTGTATAATCGAAAACACAACTCCGTGTTGTCACACCTTTGCCCAAAACCTCTTCGAGGACAATGGTGTCGAGCCAAATTATATTTAGATTATCATTATATACGGTTATCACCGATACCTCATGTTTACTTGATTCATCCGATGTATTTATGGATTCAGTTGAAACCACAATTAGTTTTGATTTATCGGAAGATGAATACAGGTTGGCTTCCTGATCCAAGGTGCGCTTCTCGCTTATCAGATGAACCTCTTGCTTAAAAAGTTCATTACCGTCCGGTGAAATACCCATAATCAATTGCTCGCATGTATAATCTGGCACTTTTGGCATTTTTACATCACACAAGCGGCTCCCTGTCAAAACTATATAATCAGAAAAGCCCATAAACCAATATTTTTGCATATTATTTTCCGGAAGGGGAGTTTCCTGATATGAAGAAAAATCTTCATTATATTTCCGGATTCGTGTAAGACTACCGCTGGTTTCAGTGCCCTGAGGAAGCGTAACCACAATAGCTGTAGACTGATCATCACCAGCAACAAAATTATAAAAGTAAGTTCCCTTTGGGTTTGTAGTCAGATTAACCCACTCACCTGCATGTTGCGCAATACAACCAACTGCAAACAAACAAAATACATAAAAGAATAATATTTTTTTCATTTTGATCAAATCTATAAATTCAACCTACAAATATCTATATAATTTTCATCCTAACGTACAAAAAGTATTAAGGGGGGTAATCCTTATATATGGGCGCTATTTGATATATTTGTTCCTTCATTACGATAAAACATATTAATAATTAGAATAGTCACAATATTTAATAAAAATAAATAAAAACTCAATGAAAAAAGTAACGGTTATTTTCGGAATCCTTACCGCCTTATTTGTGGTAGCAGGAGTATGTTTTAAAAACCTTCACTGGCCAGGTGCCGCCATAGCTTTGATTACAGGAATCGGATTATTCTTAACTGTTTTTCTGATACTGTTAACCATCCAAAAATGCAAAGGTGCAAGTGGAATTGAAAAAACAATGCACATTATAAAGCACATCGCTTACATGGATTTGGCTGTGGCCGTATTATTCGCCATTAATCACTACCCTGGTACGTTCATCATGATGGTTTTTGGTTGTGCCGTATTTATTATCGGTTACTTACCCCTGAGTTATAAAGTGCATAAGGCAAAGCATCCGGAAGAAAATGCGCTTAATAAAGTCATGATGTCGCTCATTATTTTAGCATTGGTGTTTGGTTATGGTAACAGAAACATGAGCCACAGAATCTTTGAAATGCTTTCCAACGCTGATCTGCAGGTTACCACCATGACTGCCGCTGCTGACACCACAACGAATCAGGTTATGGTAGATTTTGAAATGAACAAGAACCAATTCCCGGCACAGGTCCATCCCAAATATTTAAAAGCCCTGAAAATTCAGCATTTGAGCGATAGCCTTGTGGATTTCCTGAACACCTGCAAACAAGAGGCAGCAGCCCTTTGCGGAAGTGAAGACATCAAAGGGTTAACCCTTGAACAAATCCCTGGCATGTGGTATTACTCTGAGGCTTCCAACTATTTTGTTGGTACCGAACCCACCGGAAAATCAGGGAAAGCGTTTGAAATCAGGCAGCGCATCGAAGCGTTGAATGATTCGCTCAACGCCATCATGAAACCCGATTCCGGCATTGTGCTTTCTGTTCCCGTATATATGGGGCCGTATAATGACAAGGACAATAATGAAGAAGTGAACTGGGAAATCAGCATGTTCTATCATAGCATGCTCATCGACGATCTGGCCTATCTGGATGTATTGATTTTAGCGGTAAAACAGACCGAAAGCCAGTTAATCTCCTCCCTGCTTTCCGATGCCCGTTCCGAGGCCATGTGGTCGTTCTGGAATAAATACAAGGAATTGTATCCCGATCAAAACACGAAATAAACGAACCGTTTATTTTTACACGTTGTAGAGACAAGGCATGCCCGTAGAGACAAGGCATGCCTTGTCTCTACCGCAAAAAAAAATGCTGCCCTTTCATGGCAGCATTTTTTTTGGCAATACGATGATGTGATGATGGGGGAACGTCACGGGGCGACTGCCAAGTGCGTCGGGATGGTGGGCAGTCACCCCGTGACTGGCAAAGGTGGTGATGTGGACGCAAATGATGAATGATCAATTATGAATTATGAATGAAGTGGAGATGTGATGTATTATTTTCCCCATCCCATCGGGATGGAACGTTGGTAAAAAAATGGCTACAAACTGGAACCTGCGACCCCATCGGGGTCGAACAAAATTGCGTGTGGCGACACATTGTAGAGACAAGGCATGCCTTGTCTCTACAATGTGTAAAAAAAACGTCCGGAACGCAAGGGGTACCGGACGATTATAAGGCCCTTAATAAATCATCAGAAGGAAATGATCCCGAAAAAAGTATTCATTTCGTCCTTCACCTTTGATTTACCTTTAAGCACGAATTGATTATCACTAATTCGATGCATGCTGGAAAGATCAAAATTAATTTTGCTCTTCACCCGATCCTCTAACAGCGTTTTTTTAATCGTCCCATCGGGGGAAATAGTGGCAACCCCCAATCCCCACAATGTTCTGCTATAAACTATTCCCGGCTTGGTGCTAGTAATATTTAGCGGATTGTCACCATAAAACGCAACCAAATCATTATTCATGGGATAGACCTTTAAAAATGCATTCTCAACGGGAAGCAAGGCAGATTTCCTTATCATTTTCACCCATTGGAGTTTTCCGTCAAATCCGAATTTGATCAGAGAAATGCCTCCGGAAATACGGTTAGGCATTGAAGTGTTTTGTGTATAAGCGTAGTTTGACATATACAATACGCCATCCACCATTGGAACCAGTTCAGCTGGCCCGCCCAACTCAGTTTTTAACTCAGGACAAGTTTTCTTATAGGTAGAGAATATATCTTTTAATGGATATTGATTATATGCTTCAATTCCTGATGATGAGCAATTTTTTTGAAATGTAAACAACTGTTTATAGGTTTTCCCGGAAACAAACAGGGTTTCACCAATCAGCACTTGTTTACAAAAAACCCATTCATAATCGAATGTCTTGCTCTCCTTACTGGCAATTTGACCGGGCATTTCATAAACGTAAATATCTATTGAAGCAAGACATTTTGTGAGCCTGTTTGCTTGTTTATCCACTACTATCACCAATTTCCCGCTAGGTGTAAAATCGAATTTGCACCGCCTGAGCGACACCTCCTCTCCCATGACTTCTTCATAAGCTATGGAATCATTCCAAACCTCAATTAAGTCCTCATCATAAACATGGATATAATATTTCGGAACGTATTTTCCTGTGCTGTTATCCATTTTCCAACCAGTGAAGACCACTATTATTTTGGATTGATCAGATGAATTGAACAATGTAGCGTCACCGGAATAGATCATTAGTTGCCCTTCAATGTCCCGGTACTCCTGTTCAAAAAGGACCTTCCCTTCCGGTGAAAATCCCATCACTACCTGATTGCAGGGAACGCCGGACGAACTAGAAGGTTTGTCCGGACATTTTGTTGATCCGTTCAGAATAATTTTATCAGAAAACCCCATTAACTGGAATGTTGCACAATGGGTTTCAGGAATATCCATATCTTCGAAAGAAGAGAAATCTTCATTATATTTTCTGATAAAGGGCATAGCATTCGAGTTAGCCCCGGCGGAGCGTGTAACGACCACATAAGTCAATTGGTCATCGCTGTTGGCGAAATTATAAAAGGTCGTCCCCCGCGATGCAGCGGTAACGTTTACCCATTTATCCAACGTTTGTCCGTAACAGGACATTCCTAAGGCAAAAATGAGAATTAATCCGGCAAGTTTTTTCATCGTAATCTGATGTTATATTAGTCATGCAAAGGTCAGCCTTTTATTTATTAAATATAAAAAAATGAAAAATATTTACATTATACATCCATTATTTTTATCCACACCCGGGTTTGAAGAATAAAAATAAATGTATCTTTGCCACCGTTATGCAATTAAATGCATATCCAATTAATTTATTGTAAAATATAGAATAACAGGCAAATAATTACTATATTTGTACTCATTCTAAATAACAAAAATCAATTTCATCATGAATAACGCAGTTTATCATATCAAAGAACCAGTGAATGAACCGATTTTGGGTTACTTGCCCGGTAGTGCAGAACGCCGTTTGCTGGAGGCCGAAATCGCTCGTCAGAGTAAAAATGAAATCGTCATCCCACTGATTATAAATGGTAAAGAAATCTTTACCGGCAAGAAAGGAAAAGTTGTCATGCCGCACGATCACCAGCATGTGCTGGCGACTTTTCACATGGCCACCGAAAAAGAAGTGAATCTCGCCATCGAAGCGGCGCTGAATGCCAAAGATACATGGATGAACCTCGCCTGGGAAGAACGTTCTTCCATAATGATTAAAGCCGCAGAACTGATTTCAAAGAAATATCGTTCAATGATTGTCGCAGCGACCATGCTCGGACAGGATAAAAATGTTTTCCAGGCTGAGATTGACGCGGCTTGTGAGGTTATTGACTACCTACGGTTCAACGCTTTTTACGCTTCTCAGATTTACGGAGAACAGCCATCCTCCGATGTCTCCAACATCAACCGTTTGGAATACCGTCCCCTTGAAGGCTTTATTTACACCATCTCCCCTTTCAACTTCACAGCCATCGCCTCCAACCTGAATGCCTCTGTGGCTATGATGGGTAATACCACTGTATGGAAACCAGCCAGCACAGCCCTGTTGTCGAATTTTTATCTCATGAAGATATTCCAGGAAGCCGGTTTACCCGATGGTGTTATCAATTTTGTCCCCGGTTCCGGTCCGTTGGTAAGCAGCGTGGTGCTGAACCACAGAGATCTCGCCGGCATCCATTTTACTGGCTCTACTGCTACGTTCCAGAATTTATGGAAGACCACCAGTGACAACCTGACCATATACCGCTCGTTCCCGAAACTCGTGGGCGAAACCGGAGGTAAGGATTTTATCTTTGCCCATGCCTCCGCCCATCCGCTGGAACTCGCCACGGGCATTGTCCGTGGAGCATTCGAATACCAGGGACAAAAATGTTCCGCAGCATCGCGAAGCTATATTCCCAAATCCCTTTGGCAGGAAACAAAGAAACACGTTTTGCGCATGGTTTCTGAAATAAAAGTCGGTGGTGTGGCCGATTTCAACAACTTTGTAAATGCGGTGATCGACGAACATTCCTTCGATAACATCATGTCGTATATCCAAAAGGCGCAGAAATCAAAGGATGCAGAAATTATTGCAGGTGGCACCGGCGACAAATCGAAAGGGTACTTCGTGCAGCCTACCATTATCCTGACCACTGATCCGCATTTCCTTACCATGGAAGAAGAAATCTTCGGTCCGGTAATGACCATTTATGTTTACGATGATGCGGATTATGAAAAAACGCTGAAACTTTGTGATGCCACCTCTCCTTACGCCCTTACGGGATCAATATTCTCCAACGACAAATACGCGATGGTGCAGGCCTGTAAAATCCTCAGGTACGCCGCTGGAAATTTCTATATCAACGATAAACCCTCGGGCGCCATGGTCGGTCAGCAGCCCTTTGGCGGTGCCCGTGCTTCGGGTACCAACGACAAAGCCGGCAGCAACCTGAACCTCCTGCGCTGGACCAGCCCAAGAACCATCAAGGAAACCCTGATGCCCGCAACGGACTTTAAGTATCCTTATATGAATGATGAATTATGAATTATGAATAAAGGATGAATGATGCGGTGATGTGATGATGCGGTGATGTGATGATGTGATGATGGGATGATGGGGGACGTCACGGGGCGACTGCCATGTGCGTCGGGATGGTGGGCAGTCACCCCGTGACTAGCAGCTGTGGAGATGGGATGATGCGAATATAATTTATCCAATCAAACGACAAGGGGATCCCGAAACGAGTTCGGGATGACCGCATCTATGTAGTCTTTTGATCAACCACTCAACTAATCAACCAATCAACTATTCACCAATCAACTAATTAACCAGTCATCAGCCCTCAGTCCGCCGGAACACCCCCAGCACATCCTCCCCGAATCTCACGATCTCGTTGGGAACATTAGGAAAATCGGGGGCTTTGACGCCTTTGCCGAAATATTTATTGCCGGTAAACACCCGTGCTTCATCCCACAAACCGGCACTAATAAAGGATTGCAAAAGAGTGCGGCCACCCTCCACAATAAGCGACTGTATTTGTTGCTGATACAACTTTTCCATCAGTTGTGGAAGTATATCTTTGGTAAAATCGAGCACTACATTTTCAGCTTTCGCTGGATGGACGGGCGGTGCAGCACACAGCACCCAGGTGGGCGCTGAACCATCGTATACAGCAAAATCGTGCGACACCCGCAAATCCTTATCAATAAAGATACGCAGCGGGTTTCTTCCCTCCCACTCGCGGGCGGTGAGCTTTGGATTATCCATTAATACCGTCTGTGTCCCAACCATGATGGCATCCTCTTCGGTGCGCCACTTGTGCACTAAAGGTTTCAACTGTTCCGAAGTAATCCATGTGGGCGCCGGCTGAGTACTGGCCTGACGGTCAATATCAATGAAACCATCCAGGGTCTGTGCCCATTTCAGAATAATATACGGTCTCTGTTGCTGATGAAAGGTGAAAAATCTCTTGTTTAATTCCCTTGCTTCGGCTTCCAAAACGCCCGTTGTGACTTCGATTCCGGCGTCCCTGAGTTTTTGAATGCCTTGTCCGGCAACTTTTGGATTCACATCCGTACAGGCCACCACAACTTTTTTAATCCCCTTTGAAATGATCAAATCCGCGCAGGGCGGTGTTTTCCCGTAATGCGAACAGGGTTCAAGACTCACATAAAGTGTAGATTCTGCAAGCAAGCCCGCATCCTGAACGCTATTAATGGCGTGCACTTCAGCGTGAGGGCCACCATATTGCCGGTGAAATCCTTCCCCAATAATCCTTCCCTCATGCACAATCACGCAACCCACCATCGGATTCGGCGACACCTGTCCCCGGCCATTAGCGGCCAGCTCGAGACAACGTTGCATCCATAGTTGGTTCGTTTCAGAGACCATGATTCATATTTAAAAACTTAGCATTTATAAGGCTTTCCACCCTTCCCTTAATTGTCAATTCTCAATTGTCAATTGTCCATTAATTTTTTCATCGCTGCCCCGATCTCTGCCGGCGAATCAACCACCGTAATCCCGCACTCGCGCAAAATGGCTTTCTTAGCTTCGGCGGTATCGGCCTTTCCGCCAATGATAGCGCCTGCATGTCCCATGGTCCGGCCTTTGGGAGCTGTGGCCCCTGCAATAAAGCCCACCACCGGCTTGGTTCCGTGTTCTTTTATATAATAGGCAGCATCTGCTTCCATATTGCCGCCGATTTCTCCAATCATCACAATACCCTTGGTATCCGGGTCATTCATGAATAATTCAACGGCATCTTTCGTTGTGGTGCCGATAATGGGATCGCCACCAATGCCTAGTCCGGTGCTTTGACCAAGTCCGGCTTTGGTTAACTGATCCACTGCTTCGTAGGTAAGGGTTCCTGAGCGGCTTACAATACCGATATTGCCCGGTTTATGAATAAAAGCAGGCATAATGCCGACTTTGGCTTCGCCGGGTGTAATCACGCCCGGACAGTTCGGCCCGATGAGCCGGCTGCTGCGGTTTTGCATATAGGCTTTCACATGCACCATATCATTCACCGGGATTCCTTCGGTAATGCAAACGATCACGCCAATTCCAGCATCCGCGGCTTCCATAATGGCATCCGCCGCAAAGGCAGGCGGAACAAAGATTATAGAAACGTTTGCCTGAACCTGTTTCACCGCATCCGCAACCGTATTAAATACGGGCTTTCCGAGATGAACCTGCCCGCCTTTGCCGGGCGTAATGCCACCCACCACATTGGTTCCATATTCAATCATCTGTGTGGCATGAAAGGTACCTTCGCTGCCGGTGAAGCCCTGCACGATCACGCGGGAATCTTTATTTACAAGTATGCTCATTGTTGTTCTCGGTTAAATTGTGAACGAAAATAACCATTTTTTCTGAAATCGTCTGTGTACTTTCGCTAAAACCCTAGGGCAAACACAGCTGGATTATTTGGACCGTGAACCTACCACTTGTTATATATACCTTAAATAAATTTCACTTTCCCCTTGCTTTGCAACCATTTTGTGTGTATATTTGGGATCATATTTTATATATGATATAGACATATAATAAAACTATGATATAAAAAAACATAAGTTATTGCATATCCTCGGTTTTTATTAAGGTGGTTGCAAATTAATGGTGAGGTGTAATAAGTGATGAATTTTATTTCAACATTTATAAGTACACAGTAAAGGAAGGCATTATCACTTTCTATAGTATTGCAGGACATTTTTCCATAAATCATTAATGCTATGAAAAAGTTTATACGTGCGTTCAGTTATATTCTTATCATTGTTTCCATTTTTTTACCAATGTCTATCAGATCTCAGAACGCCCTAGTTTGGCAGAAATGTTTCGGGGGCCCAGTTGGGAGCCTATTTAGAAATATGTGTAAAATGTCGGATGGAAATTATCTGTTGGCCGGAGGTTATTTGTATACCGGAGGTGATTTTGACGGAAATTATGGTGGTTTTGACATTGGTCTGATAAAAATTGATTCAAACGGGAATAAATTATGGAGTACACATTATGGCTCTGAAGACCATGAATCTACCTCGAGTCTGATTAAAGGCATGAACAACAGGTATTATAGTATCGGCAGTACGGACCACTATGGTTACCCGAATTTTCATGGAGTGCCCGAAACTACTAACCCACATGACGGTTATGTGATATGTATTGATGAGAACGGGGGAATGATCTGGCAACATTGCTATGGGGGTTTTGGGATCGATTGGTTTTATACAGGGGCTATTCTGGATAGTGCCTATCTGTATGTTGCCGGATATACAAAAACATCCAACGGGGGGGATACAGGCGGCAATTACGATCCCGACACCTCGGCAATAGCCACCTATGATGTATTTGTTTGCAAAATCAGGGTATCAGACGGCAGCCTGGTACGTGCAAAGCGATTCGGCGGGACTGAGACCGAAGTGGTTCATAATATGATCGTTACTAATGACGGAAATTTGTTATTATTATGTCAATCCCGTTCCAACAATATCGATGTACCCGTAAATTATGGTTTTCCGGATGCGTGGGCATTGTTGATCGACACTTCCTTCAATATCCTGTCAAGTGTTGTTTTTGGAGGCTCAAAATTAGACATGTTTTATGGCGCTGTCCATCTTGCAGGCGGTGATTATATGCTTTACGGAAATACTGAAAACACCGATACCCTGACCGGTAACCTGGATGTGACGATCACATCCGGTGACGAACAAATTCTGCTGATAAGGACCGATAGCAACTTTGCCCCGAAATGGCAAAGAACCTACGGTTGTGATTATTTACATGATGGAGGATATGGTTCAAATAGTTTTGTACAAACCGCTGATGGTGGTTTCATTATGGGAGGGAGGGCCATTGGAAGCCAAAGCTGTAATCCGACACCATTTTCGATCGGCAACAGCATATTTGTGAAAGTTGATTCAATGGGCAATCAACTTTTTGAAGTGCATTACGGTTCGGGCTATACCGGATTAGGTGATTTTGTCAGAACAATACTTGTTACAAAGAGTGGAGGGATCATTGTCGGTTCGGTTGGTCATGCTGATGCAAATAATACCTGTACCTCTCCCGGTGTTGATCCCACGGGCTTCTGGAATATTTATATGCTCGACAACACTATGGGAATAGTAGAAAGCAAACCGCGCGGCCTATTCTCTTTCGTATATCCAAACCCTGCAAGTACAGAAATACACCTTGGAACAAACCGCTTTGAACCGGGGTCACGACTCAGCCTGCAGGTCTACGATATACAAGGAAAAAGTGTAATGAAGGTGTCCGTTACAAAAGAGGAAGGTGATATTCTGGTAAATCTTCAGGGCTTGCCGGATGGATTGTTCCTGGGCCGTCTGGCTGATAATGACGGAAGGGTGGAGTGTTTTAAGTTTGTGAAGGAATAAACAAACGGGCTTCAACACTTTAGCCAAGCACCTAACAAAACTTTTGTGCGTACTCCAAAATCCTTTTTTTCCAAGCTGGGTAGGATAATAATTACCTTTTAGCTATCCTATAAAATTAGATGCGTTTTCACTGGCTAAAACCCGGATGGTTGGTGAGAGAAATATACAGGAGACAAGGGAATTTCGTAAGGCCAATAATTATTTACCAGCACCCCCTATTTTGGCTTAGGTGCCGTGCGGACAATGAATCCCATTACAATGGTTCCAATGATTCCGGTAATAATGACAACGAGCTTTAAAACCTGGAGGTTTATAAAAAACAAACAGGATGCACTAATCATAAGCCACATCATGATGATCGCATATAGTTTTGTTTTTTTCGTCATTCCTTTACTTGAATAGAATTCTTCTACAAATGATCCGATAAACCTGTTATTGATTAATTTTTGATACAATTTATCAGAGCTTCTGACATACAATGCCGCCGTCAGCAAAATAAACGGAGTAGTGGGTAATCCGGGAACTACAACACCTATAACCCCAATACCAAGGGATATTGTTCCTAATGAAATTAATATGACTTTGAATAAATTCATCTAAGTCTGTGGCATTGATGATTACTGCCACAAATTTACTAAAAATCCATAAGGCAGCCTGCTTTCGGGACAATATCGCACCAGATGGCCTTATGCTGAGTTTACTTCGATATGCTATTCGGGATGACCGCACCTATCGGGCTTTTGAACAATTAGTTAATTAGTCAACTAATCAACTATTCAACTATTCAACTAATCAACTATTCAACTAACCAACTATTCAACTAACCAAGCAATCAACTAAAAAAACCATCATTCTCCAAAAAAAAGTAACTTTACCCCACAATCTCCCGCATATGAAAAACTACCTCAAACCCATTGCCCTGCTTGTTTTAATTCTGTGCCCCTTAATAATGAAGGCGCAAGCTGAAAGGATACTGAATTTTAAAAGTCATCTCCAGGTGCACGCTAATGCAGGAATCACTGTAACTGAAGAAATAACAGTGTATTCGGCAGCTATAGATATCAAACGGGGCATTTACCGCTCACTGCCGGTAAATTACACAGACCATCTCAATAACCAGTACAAAGCCCGCTACGAGATTATCAGCGTGCTGCGCGACGGTCAGCCCGAACCTTACCATATTGAATACGACGGTGATTATAAAGTAGTTTATATCGGGGAAGAAAATGTGTATCTGAATCCCGGAATATACACCTATACCATTACATACGAAAGTCCCCGCCAGATAAGGTTTTTCGATGGTTACGACGAGTTGTACTGGAATGTCACCGGCAATATGTGGGGTTTCCCTATCGATAGTGCAGAGGTCAGTGTTACCATGCCCTCCGCGGTGAATATAATATCGCAAACGGCCTATACGGGCTATTTCGGTGATCAGGGACAGGATTATGTCATCAGCAAAGGCGCGAATGGGGACTTCGTCTGCCGGACCACCCGGCCGTTATTTGCTACCGAAGGACTGAGTTTTGCGTTTTCATTCCCGAAAGGGGTAATTCTTGAACCCACGCAATCAGAACTTTTCGGATATTTTATCAGCGACAATATCGGCACCATTATCAGCATTGTGATATTGCTGCTTACCGCACTATATTTCATTTTTGCATGGTTTAAAGTCGGACGTGATCCCGAAAAGGGCGCGATTCCCGTATTGTACTTCCCTCCGGAAAAAATGACTGCCGGAGCATTACGCTTTGTACACAAAATGGGCTTCGACAACAAAGCTTTTACTGCCGCCATCATTCAAATGGCTGTAAAAAAATTCCTTGTCATTGAAAACGAAAAGGGGGAATATACCCTTCGCAAAATTGATCAAAGCGAGTCCTCACTTAGTCCCGAAGAAAAAGCTATTGCCAGCACTCTTTTCAGAAGTGGTTCGGTTGTTAAACTTAAAAACACGAATCACGAAACTATCAGTAAAGCCATCAGCGGTTTTAAATACCAGCTAAAAAGCACGTATCAGAAAACAAATTTCTTTACCAATATCAGGTGGTTCATTCCCGGACTGATTGCGACTTTGGTCGCCATTTTAATCATGCTCGTTGGTTTGTTCCGAGGGGGTCCGGTGGGATTACCAACCATACTATTCCTGATATTCGGAGGTGGTTCGATACTGTTTTTTTATGCAATGATCACTACATGGAAAAAAGTAAAAACCAATAAAAAATTGATCGCAAGCGCTATTCTGCTCACTGTTATTTCGGTACCCCTTCTGATTGTTTTTACCATAGTCAGTCTTGCATACATTACCGAAATAGCCTACCTGCCCATGCTCTTCCTGATGGCGGGAATCGGCAATGCTGTATTATTTCATTATTTGCTGAAAGCCCCTACCATTGAGGGACGCCGGTTAATGGACCAGATTGATGGCTTTAAAGAATACCTGGCTGTAGCCGAAAAAGATGAGCTGAATTTGCAAAATCCCCCAGAAAAAACACCGCAACTTTTCGAATCCTATCTCCCCTACGCGGTGGCATTAGGCGTTGAAAATGCCTGGGGATCGCGCTTTGACGATCTTATTAAGAAAGCACTGGAGGATCACTCCTACAATCCTTCATGGTATATCGGCGCAAATATCGCGACTTTCAGCGCTGTCAGTTTTGCTTCCGGATTGAGCGGGTCGTTTTCATCAGCCGTTTCATCTTCTTCTGTTTCGCCTTCATCGTCAGGTTCAGGCGGTGGTGGGTTCAGTGGTGGCGGCGGTGGTGGCGGTGGCGGCGGCGGATGGTGATCAATTGACAATGGACAATGACAATGGACAATGGACAATTGAGAATGGAGAACTGAGATTATTTGGTAGGTGGAAAGAATGTTTAATTGGGGGTAAAAATTTTATATTATTTGAGATGAAAAAGTTTATTGTATTTTTTGCGTTGTGTGTTTTTTTGTGCGCGGGTTATAGCGTATTTGGACAGCAGGAGATTGCGCTACCTGCACCGGGAATGACGGGAGGAAAGCCGCTGATGGAAGCGTTGAAAGACCGTAAGACGGGTCGCTCGTTCAGTGCGAAACCTCTTGAAATGCAAATGATTTCTGATTTATTGTGGGCTGCCAACGGGATTAACCGCCCGGAGAGCGGCAAACGCACGGCTCCCTCAGCAGTGAACTATCAGGAGACCGATCTTTATGTGTGCCTTCCGGCAGGCATTTATTTATATGATGCTGAAAAGAATGTGCTTAAACTGATGGTCAGTGGCGACTTGCGTGCGAAAATGGGCAAGCAGGATTTTGTTGCTGAGGCGCCTTTGGTGTTGGTTTATGTGGCTGACTTTGCCCGTATGGGTAAGAGTTCCGATAAGGATAAAGAAATTTATGCAGGTATTGATGTGGGATTTATAAGTCAGAATGTATATCTGTACTGCGCTTCCGCGGAATTGTCGACCGTTGTGCTCGGTTATATTGATAAAGATGAAATGGCGAAGGTGCTTAAATTATCTGAAACGCAAAAAGTTATTTTATCGCAACCGGTCGGATGGCCGGGGGATAATTGACATTGACAATTAAGAATGGTCTCTGATCAGCAAAGATTGAAGGAGGGAGTGAGGGACAATGGAGTTAAAAGCAAAAAAAATATTTCTGATTGGTTTCATGGGTTCGGGCAAGAGCAGCATGGGCAGGATGCTGGCTGATCTTGCAGGTTTACCTTTTGTAGATATGGATGAAGTTGTTGAGAAAGAGACAGGGATGGTGATTTCAGAGATCTTCAAAACCAGGGGTGAGGCTCATTTTAGAAATATTGAACATGAGGTATTATTAAATCTTATTGAGGGAGAGCCTTCTGTGATCGCGACAGGGGGCGGCGTTCCGTGTTTTATGGACCACATGGAATTAATGAAAACCGCCGGCACTGTGGTTTATATGCGTGCCACTCCCGATGAACTATACGAATGGCTTGAAGAATTTAAGGGCGACCGTCCATTGCTTCAAGGGCTGCAGGGAGAAGCCTTAAAGGAATGGATTACCGCAGAACTCTCCATCCGCGAACCATATTATCTTCAAGCTAATCTTTCCATAGAAGCTTACCATACTTCACCCAAAGAATTATTGATTCAATTGACAATGGATAACTGACAATTGACAATTTGGCTTTATTTTTTTTGAGCTAATTTCGATGTTTTTACGATACTGATTAATAGTTTAATCAACTCTTTGCATTCTGGATAAATAGAGATAAATGCTTTTTCGTCTATATATCCACTGTCTTTTAACAAACTGAGCCAATATTCAGTTTCATTGGCTTCTTTAAGTGCGATATTCATTTTACTTATAAAGTCAGCTTTCGACTGGCCATGTTCTGCTTCTCTAATCAGTGCTCCAATGGAAGTGCCGCTGCGTAACACTTGTTTCGACAAGACATATTCGTTCTGAACTCCAGAAAGATACCTGCATAAATTGACAATCCGTAGCGCGAAAGCGTACGATTTGTCTTTTACAACATTTTCTTTCATTTATTCTTTGTTTTTATTCTCAATTGTCCATTCTCAATTGTCCATTCTCAATTCTCAATTCTCCATTGTCAATTCTCAATTGTCCATTGTCCATTCTCCATTGTCAATTCTCAATTGTCCATTGTCAATTATCATTCTTCCCCCGGCCACCCAACCGGCTGCCCCACCACGACCTTCTGTGTTTCAGGAAGTTTGAGAAGTTTACCCAGTTCAACGCGGTCGATTGATCCCAGGACCACAGTGGAAAGTTTTTCGGAAGCACAAAACAAATAGATATTCTGGCTGATGTAACCAGCATCAATGCCCGAGTAAAACTCAGTTTTCTCTTTGGTCATTTCGCCGTATTTTTCGTGATCAGCCACCAGTAATAAAATCATTGGCGCTGTTCCTACGAATGGTTGGGTTCCGATTTTTGAGCGGTGATCGCCCGCTAAAACGCCTATCAACTGATTGGCCTTCGCATCCCATTTGTAAATCCCTGCCGGAAGTACAACATACAGGCTGATTTCCTGAAAGTTCCTTGCCGAGGGCGCTGTACGCTTACCGGATGCGGGACGGTTGATCCCGAATGCCGCCCATAACAAATCAGCAATCTGCTGCATTTCGATCGCCTGATCGCTATACACCCTTCCGGATTGCCTGACCATCAATGCATCCCTTAGTGGCATCCCGCCTGTGGTTTGAGGATCTGGCAAATTAATGTTTTTCAATTCCTGGGAAAACCCATTGCCAATGATGGCGGATAACAGGATAATCAACATAATATATTTTTTCATGGTTAAGGGTTGGTCGATATTATCATTTTTTCCTGCCGATCGATTTCAGGGCGGCGTCCACAATATTCGCGGCCTCCAACCCATATTTATGCATCAATTCAGCCGGGGTGCCGCTTTCGCCGAATTTGTCATTCACCGCAACCATTTCAACAGGTGCGGGGTGATTCAGGGCGAGGCATTGGGCAATGCTGTCGCCCAAGCCGCCATTGCGCACATGTTCTTCTGCAGTCACAACACAACCGGTTTTCAATACCGATTTCAGCACGGCTGCTTCATCAAGCGGTTTGATGGTATGAATGTTAATCAATTCGGCAAAAATCCCTTTTTGTTCAAGGATGGCGCAGGCTTTCACCGCTTCCCATACAAGATGTCCGGTAGCAAAAATGGTAACATCCTTGCCAGGATTCATGATCCATGCTTTGCCAATTTCAAATTTCTGATCTGGGGCAGTAAAATTCGCTACTTTCGGACGGCCAAATCGCAGATAGACCGGTCCCTGATGATCAGCAATAGCAATGGTTGCCGCTTTCGTCTGATTGAAATCGCAGGTATTGATCACCACCATATTCGGCAACATTTTCATGAGTCCGATGTCTTCCATAATCTGATGCGTGGCACCGTCTTCGCCCAGCGTAATGCCGGCGTGGGAAGCACAAATCTTAACATTAATATTTGAATAAGCCACACACTGACGAATCTGATCATACACCCGTCCGGTGGAAAAATTTGCAAACGTACCTGTGAACGGAATTTTTCCGCCAATGGCCAGACCGGTAGCCAGGCCAATCATATTCGCTTCTGCAATACCCACCTGTACAAAGCGTTCAGGGAATGCCTTGACAAATGCATCCATTTTTAAAGATCCAATCAGATCGGCACATAAAGCCACTACTGAAGGGTTATTCTTTCCAAGCTCCAACAAGCCTTCCCCAAAACCGGAACGCGTATCATTTTCATTTAAAACAGGAAAATCAATCATAAATAGATTAGTTTTATTTATTATATCGTATAAAATCCGAAATACTTCAATACTTAAATATCTTTACTGATATAGGTTTACACGGGTTGTGACGCCCGATTCCACCTTGAATGTTTTCTCAATCGTAAACATACTTCTTGTGACAAATTTGGAGCGGAAGACCACCCTGTATTTTCCGGGCAACATATATAAAGTTTCCTGAACGCCCATTTCGTTGAGGTTATAAACCCAGCGCAATTTATTATTCTCTTCCACAAAGATGGCCCCATACCCCCTGTTGACCAGCTGCACAATCACAATCCCGGGCTGAGGAATCTCCACCGTGGTGGTCTTACTCTGCGAAATATCCACATCATTAATGAATAACCGCGGCAGGCACAACACCTCTAAATCATACTTACCTACAATATATTTTACTTTCAGATTAAAATCCTGCACATTCAGAATGTCGCATTTACCGCCACTTCTGACAATGGCATTCATTGCTTTAAAACTCGGTCCGGGACCACTGACTTTCAACTCCAAATCGCCCTGGGGCGCATCGATGGGGATGATCGTATGTTTCCCCGGTGTAAGGACCACCGAATCAGTCGACACTGGTGGTATGGTATGAACTACAATGTCATATTTCAGCAAAGGATCGAGTACGAGAGTATCCGGGAACCCACGATTATCGAGGGTGTGAATATAATTGTACTTGATGGCCCCGGAAAAGTTATCGTAAAACGTCATATTGACATTGGTTTCCGTAGGCTTTCCGTATAAGTCCAACAGGTTCACCTGGCAGGTGGTTGAGTTAAGAACCTGCGAAATTACTACCTTCAATGCAGCAGTGAAATCCTTTTCTGTGGCAGCATCGAAATAAGTCCCGACACAGTCAAATTCATTAGCAAAGTTTCTCCCGATCCCGATCACAAAGGGTTTGAGCACAATGCCCTGTTTTTGCAGGGCCAGCGATACGGCACAGGGATCGCCGTCACATTCTTCCAGTCCGTCAGTAATAAGAATAATGACGTTCCTGCAATTATCACAGGGCGGAAAATCACCGCCGGCGGCCTGCAACGAAGCCGCAATGGGTGTGGTTCCCTTGGGATTCACAGTCTTTAATTTATTTTTGATATTATCAACATTCCCAAAACCGATGGGAATTTCCAGACGGCTGTCGTCGCAATCTTGCGGGGGATAATTCTTTTGGTGACCGTACATTCTTAATCCCAATTGGAGGTCGGGTATATTACGCAGACTGTCGAGTAACTCCGCCATTAATTTGTTGGCGATCGTAATTTTACGGTCGCTCTGCCAGCGGGCCAGCATACTTTGCGAGGCATCAAAAACAAAAAGAATGCGTGTCAGCGGCTTGGGCTTTTCCTTGTCCTTAATCTGTGCATTAAGGAGTAAAGGCAGCGCGAATAAAGCCAGACAGAATATATATTTTAATTTGTGTACAGTCAAAATATTATTTTTAAGTGAATCAATAATCACCCAGTGTTTCCGGCAATTGTGCGAGGGCATTTGCTAATTGCTCATCGTTGGGAGAATTTCCATGCCACTTATGGGTACCCATCATAAAATCAACAGGGTATCCCATTTCAGTATGCATTAATACAACGACGGGCTGTTGCTTTCCAGTATAGGATTGGGCAGTTTTAATGGTTTCGAGAAGTTGCGGAATATCGTTGCCATTGGTTTCTAAAACCTTCCATCCAAAGGCTTCCCACTTGGCTTTCAGATTTCCCAGCGAACATATTTCGTCGACCGGACCATCAATTTGTTTTCCGTTATAATCAACAAAAGAAATCAGGTTATCAACTTTTTTAGCTGCCGCAAACATAATCGCTTCCCAGTTCTGCCCTTCCTGTAACTCGCCATCACCCTGCAAAGTATATACAAAGCGATCGTCCCCATTCATTTTTTTCGACAAGGCCGTTCCTACCGCTACCGACAGGCCCTGTCCGAGTGAACCTGAAGCTACCCGTACCCCGGGTAATCCTTCTGCCGGGGTGGGATGTCCCTGTAATCTTGTATTCAATTTCCTCAGGGTGGCCAGTTCTTTTACCGGAAAATACCCGCTGCGCGCCAGCACACTATACCATGCCGGAGCCACATGTCCGTTTGAAAGAAAGAATACATCCTCCCCTTTTCCATCCACGGAAAAAGGCGAAGGGGTATGCTTCATAACTTCAAAATATAAACAGGTGAACAAATCAGCACAGCCCAACGATCCTCCGGGATGACCCGAATTTACCGCATGTATCATCCTTAATGCATCCCTCCTGACCTGCGTGGCCATGTTCTTCAGTTTTTCTATTTCAGGCATAATCAATTATGTAATAAAGTTAATTTCAGATTGAAGATTCAAAATTAATCCAAATCCCCATGCCATTCGTCATTGTTAATAATTTGTAGAAAGTGACACAGTTAATTGAACACTCCCCTCTGTGTATTCTGTTTTATTTTACAAAGCATGCAGCAAAGCTTATTCTTTCTTTAGTCTTTCTACTTTCCAACTTTCAACTTTCCAACTTTCTACTTTCAAACTTTCTACTTTCAAACTTTCTACTTTCAAACTTTCAACTTTCAAACTTTCAAACTTTCCACTTTCAAACTTTCAAACTTTCCACTTTCAAACTTTCTACTTTCTAACTTTTCAACTTTCTTTCTCTATCTTTGCATAAAATTGAATATATGTCGCTGAAATGTGGAATAGTGGGACTTTCCATGACTGGAAAAACCACCATCTTTAATTGTATCTCAAATACCAAAGCGCAGGTATCTGCAGCAGCCTTCAGTGCTGCTAAAGCCAACCTCGGGGTTGTGAATGTGCCCGATACACGCCTGAAAGAACTGGAACAGTTTCAACCCACCGAGCAACTGGTGCCGGCTACTGTGGAAATTGTTGATATCCCCGGACTCACCAAAAGCACCGGTACTGGCGACAGTCAGGCCAATCGCTTTTTAGCCGACATCCGGCAAACGGATGCCATCATTCATGTATTGCGTTGCTTCGACAGCGTCAGTATCCCCCACATCGAGGGTTCTGTTGACCCTTTGCGCGATAAGGAAATCGTCGATTTTGAATTGCAGATCAGAGACCTGGAATCGGTGGAAAAAAAACTTATTAAAGTGGAACGTGCAGCAAAAACAGGCGACAAGGATGCAAAAGTCATGGCAGTCGTACTTGAGAGATGCAAGGAACAGCTTGAATCGTTTAAGCCCATCCGTGAAATGGAATTTTCGAAGGATGACCACAAAGCCATCGACGATCTTTTCCTGCTCACGATTAAACCAGTAATGTATGTGTGCAATGTGGATGATAAATCCGCCGTTACCGGGAACGCTTATGTTGAAAAAGTCCGTGAGGCCATTGTCCGCGAAAACGCCGAAATGTTAGTGATTGCTGGTGCACTTGAGTCTGAAATTGCCGAACTGGAAGATGAAAGCGACCGTCAGTCCTTTCTGGCAGAAGCCGGACTCGCCGAACCCGGCGTGCACAAGCTGGTACGTGCAGCTTATTCCTTCCTGAACCTTCAGACCTTCTTTACGGTAGGTCCGAAAGAAATACGTGCCTGGACGATCCATCAGGGAATGACCGCACCACAAGCAGCCGGTGTAATCCACAGCGATCTCGAAAGGGGATTCATCCGCGCAGAAGTCATGAAATACAACGATTTTATTAAATACGGCACTGAAGCCAAATGCAAAGAAGCCGGGAAATTTTTTGTTGAAGGAAAGAATTATGTCGTGGGCGATGGAGATATCCTCCATATCCGTTTTAATGTTTAATGTAAGCTTTTGAAAAAATGAATATTCGTTTCATCATCATTATAATATTGAGCTCATTATTATTTGTGTCGTGCACAAATAAAAAAGAAAAAGCTTACGATGCCATGGATGCCGGGAAAAAGAAATTCTACGCTAATGACCTCAATGGTGCCGTGAAAGATTTTACCAAAGCACTGGAACAAAATCCCGGTTTCGATCAGGCCTTGTTTTTCCGTGCAAATACCTTTTATAATTTGCGCAAAAATGATTCTGCACTGGCAGATTACAATAAATGTATTGAAGTCAGTCCCGATTTTGCTGACGCCTACGCTAACAGAGGCTCACTCAAATTCGACCAGGGCGACCGCGATGGCGCCTGCCTCGACTGGCATAAAGCCAAAGAATTAGGAAACCAGCAGATGGGTGAGCGGTTGCAGAATTGTCCTTAGTAGGGAAAAGACACAAGACACAAGACACAAGACACAAAATACTAAACATTGAAGTCAGAACTGAGGCCTGACCAACAGATTCTTGAACTCTTTCGCAATGATGCAACGAAAGAAAAGGCCTTTGCCCTGTTGATGGGGGAATACCAGCAACCCGTTTATTGGTTGATACGACGTATGGTGATGGATCATGAAGATGCCAATGACCTTACGCAGGACACTTTCGTGAAGATATGGCATCATCTGGGCGAATTCAGGGAAGAATCGAAATTATTTTCATGGATATACCGCATCGCGGCCAACGAAGCACTTATGTTTTTGAAAAAACAAAAGGTGCGTTCCTTCATTCCTTTCGGGAAGGTGGAATATAAACTAAGAAACAGTTTGCAGGAAGATCAATATTTCAAAGGCGATGAGGTGCAGCGAAAACTGCAGCAATGCATTGATATGCTTCCGCCTCAGCAAAAACTGATTTTCACCTTACGGTATTATCAGGAACTGAAGTATGAAGAAATGGCAGAAATACTGAAGCTTTCTACAGGCGCTCTGAAAGCCTCTTATCACCACGCTGTCAAAAAAATTGAAAAAAATTTATTGTCGCTTTAAACCTTCGTTGTCATTAATCATCTTACCCCCGCTTTTGACAAAATGAAAACAGACAAAAACCACATTAAGAAAAATGAAGATGCCCCGGCATCGCTCGATCATCTGAAAGATCAGAATCCTTTCGTGGTTCCTGATGGCTATTTTGACACACTGCCTTTAAAGGTCATGAACCGTATCGAATCAGCGGAAACACAGCAAACTGAATCCGGAAATATACGCAGGCTCTGGGTTCCTGTTGCAGCTGTGGCCGCAGCACTGACTGCTTGTGTTATGTTGTTCTATCTGCTGATACCGGCTAACGACGAGCCTTCCAGACCACAAGCATCACAGTCAACAAGTAACAATGCCGCCATCATCGAGTATTTGCAAAACGAAACTGAAGTTGACGATGAAAGTATTATTGCAGTTTTGCTTGAGGACGCTTCCGCGGAAGCGTACGATATTACCGACCTTCCGGGATTAATTCCCGACGATAGCATTACCGGCCAGCAAAAATCATCAGAATCCTTTGTAATGGATACCACCATTTCTTCCGACGACATCTTGCAATACCTTCTGGATGAAGGTTTCGAAATAGATCCGAATTCATAAACATTAAAAAATACAGTCACATGAAAACGACCACTGTAAAATTCCTCACCGGACTGATCTTAGTAATCTTCTGTATGTCATTTATGGCAGAGGTTACCGCTCAAACTACGACCACTGTCGAGCAAAAGAGCAAAAAGGAAATGATCCAGGCACAAAAGATAGCTTATATCTCGCGCGAAATCAACCTCACTCCTGCTGAAGCAGAAAAATTCTGGCCCCTTTACAATGAATTCCAGACCAAAAATGCAGAACTTGGTAAACCAAAACGTGAACTGGAAAAAACCCTGAAACAACTCAGTCCTGAACAGATTACCGACCAGCAAGCGGAAGAACTTCTGGACGCCCAGATGGCCTTTGAGCAAAACCATCTTGACCTGAAAAAACAGTACATCGAAAAATACAAAGTTGTAATAGGCGTTAAAAGAACTGCACTTCTTTTCAATGCTGAAAAAAAGTTTAACAATTTGCTTTTAAAACAACTGAAAGAAAGAAAACCGGAAAATAAGTAACGGGTGACTGATTAAAGGGACATCAGGACAATTGCACCCACAGCTATAGCAATACCCACCCAGTTAATGGGTTTTAGGTGCTGTTTGAAGAAGAATAATCCGGCAAGAGCCGCAATGACCACTACGGAAATATTGAATACAGGCACAAACAGCGATACTTCGAAATGCCGCATCCCGACAAGGAAAAAATAGGTCGAATACCAGTTTAAAACACCCAGCAATATTCCGGCGAGAATGCTGCGACCATCGGGAACCTTTTTAGTTCTGACGTATTTGACACCGCTAAGCATGATGCCAATCACCAGACTTACGGTAAAGGCAGTTGCCAGAAAAAAGATAAAATCGTTGGTGATATAATTCTTTTCGGCAATTTTTAATAAGGAATCGTTTAACCCATTGCCAAAAAACAAAAGAACCGGCAAATAGAAATATATGGTGCGTTTTGCCCCGGATTCTTTTTTTCGAAAGGCCAGCCAAAAGGCAATCATGGCAAGAGATATCCCCACAATTTTGCCCCATCCGGCAGTTTCGTTAAACCAGATCAATCCTAACAAAACGGGGATTACGACCGACATTTTCCCTGCCACCGAAGTAATGGCCAGTCCCGCTTTCTGTACACTGGTTCCATAAATCAGAAAAGTCATCATCAGCATGACTCCCGCAAATAAAGAAATATAAATCCAGGGCTGTTGCAACACGCTAGCGAAATCGGCTGTATCAGAACATAGCCACAGGCCCAGTCCGGCAGCCACAAGGTAATTCACCGTAATGGCCACAAGATTATCAATCTTCCATTTCTCAAACACCTTAAAGATGATGAGAATGAGAGCGGACGTTATGATGGCGGAAATTAAATAGAACACTGCTTTTCGATAAGTTCCTTAGCCGTTTCCCTCGTCTTCTCTGTAACATTGAGTCCCCCGATCATCTGGGCAATCTCATGTATGCGCTCATCGTGGTTGAGTAACTTAAGGTAGGTGCGTGTTTTTTCGTGATCGGTCTTTTTATACACCAGCAGGTGCTGGTCGCCCCGGGCGGCGATTTGCGGCAGATGCGTTATGGCAATTACCTGCATCTGACCGGATAATTCAGTGAGTATCTCCCCGACCTTGCCGGCCACTTCCCCGGAAACGCCGCTGTCGATCTCATCAAAAATGATGGTAGGTAATAAATTCTTTTGGGAAATCAGGGATTTTACTGCCAGCATTAAACGGGAAATCTCACCTCCGGAAGCCACATGGTTGAGTTCCTGCAATTCGCCGCCCTTGTTGGCATTGAACAAAAACTGTATATGATCTTTTCCGGTGGCACTAAAATCTTCGAGTGGTTCACAGAGGATTTTGATCTGTGCCTGCGGCATCCCCAGATTTTTAAGGTACGTCACCAGTTTCTTTTCGGCTACGGGTATGCACTTTTTACGTCCGGCAGATAATTGTGTTGCCGTCTGTTGAAGTGTTGAGGTCTGGCGTTTTACTTCTTCCTGTACTTTGGCAATATCCTGTTCAATGGAATGGATCTGCAAAAGTTTCTGATCAAGTTCTTCCCTGACAGCGATCAATTCTGCTTCGAACTGTACATGATGCTTCTGTAACAATCGATACAGCATATCAAGCCGTGCACTAACTTTTTCGGTTCTTTCGGGATCCAACAAAACCTTTTCGGCTTTCTGTTCAACATCGTGGGCAATTTCTTTGGCTTCAATAAGGATTCCCTGCACACGGTCGGAAGGTTCTTTAAGCGTATCATCATAGCGGGCAGCCTGCGAAAGCAGCTGCTGCACCTGGCTCAGTTTAAGCAGAATATTTTCTTCGGAGTCTGAAAAAAGGTCGCACGATTTCGACAGGGCTTCCTGAATGTTCCCTGCATGGGTAAGCCGCGTCATTTCTGCTTCAAGCTCCTGCATTTCGCCGGCGCGCAAGGCTGCTGCATCCAACTCATCAAACAGAAAACGGTAGTAATCCTGATCTTTTTTCTGTTGCACCTCAATTACCTGAAGTTCCTTCAGATGCTTTTCAGTATCTTTTAGTTTGTTATATCCTTCAGCGTAAGTTTTAACCACGGCCTGCTGTTGACCGAAACTATCGATTACACTTACCTGAAAAGCGGCATGGTTAATATCTAATGACTGGTGCTGTGAATGAATGTCAATAAGTAAAACCGCCAGTTCCTTAAGGATATTCAGGGTTACAGGGGTGTCATTAATAAATGCCCGCGACTTACCCTGGGCATTAATTTCGCGGCGGAGCAGCAAACGGTCATCCGCATCCAGATCGTACCTGGAAAAAAAAGGTTCGAGTCCATAACCATGTACCTCGAATTCGCCTTCAACAATACATTTGCGGCCGGCGTCCATCAACACCTGCGCATCAGCCCGCTGACCCAATATCAGCGAAAGCGCCCCCAGTAAAATCGATTTTCCGGCCCCGGTTTCGCCTGTGATAATTGTAAAACCAGGCTCCCAGGACATTTCGAGGGTATCGATGAGGGCGTAATTTTCAACAGTAAGGCGCTTTAACATGGGTAGAGGGTTTCAGTGCTTACGGTTTCGCGTTCAGAATTTTGTCGTTATAATCGGAGGAATGTGAAGGATCCACTTCCTTGAGCATGGCAACTACTTTGTTTTTTTCAGCCACAGAAGCGCCGGCGAAAATATTACAGATCTCATCGCGCTTGGCATCCATAAAAATCTGGGTAAGATATAAACCCGGCTTTTCGCGATTGGTTTTCTGAACCCCTTCAATCGCACTGGTAACCCCTGCTCTTCCGGTTTGAATATTATCTTTCATCAGGTCGACTCCCTTGCGGTGATAACTGTATATTCCCTGGCGTAATGCATTATACGCCTGATTCAAAAGATTTTCAACAAGCCAGTAACGGTTCTTCTTACTCTCGAATGCTTTCCAGCCTTTTTCTGGAGCATTCTGTGCGTTGTTTACAATCGCCTGTGCTTTGGTATAATAAGGTGATCCACCATATTCCGTAAAGGAATCAAAATCGAGCCCGATAATAATATAAACATAGTATGCCAGCACCGAAGTAAGGTTTGACAAATGACTGTTCTCATCAAAATCGAGCGGTTGCGTTTCAAGATATTTAAACTGAAAATCCTTATCCATCAGGTTTAGCATAACACTGTTGTAGGAGGAACCAAATGCCGGCCGGCGCGATTGCACCTGTATGGTACCCTTGAACTCATCTTCAGCCACGCGCTCCGAAAGGGTGATCAACATGCTGCACTCAATCTTCTCTTCGATCTTTAAGTTGTATTTGGTCCATTTACGGTTGTTGATAAAATCCCGTATGGCGTTTTGCATGTTATCGTAAATATGGCGGTCGCTCCCCTGTATCTGCTGGGCATTCACGCTCACCTGACAAATCAGTTCCTGAGCATTGGAACCCAGGGTAACCATCAGGCTGAGAGCGATCAAGACAAAAACTTTTTTCATAGCATGGTGGAATTAATGTTTCAGCATTTGCTCAACTTCGTCAAATATATCGGCGGCGACCTGTCGTTTTAATTTCAACCCGAAATTACGTTTTTTTCCGTCGCGCCGGTACAAGGTAATTTTGTTGGTATCTACTCCGAATCCGGCTCCGGCTTCCTGAAGCGAATTGAGAACGATAAAGTCCAGATTTTTATTTTTCAGTTTTGCAAGTGCGTTTTTTTCTTCATCCTGAGTCTCAAGAGCAAAACCACCGAGTAACTGTGCAGCTTTTTTGCGTTTTCCAAGTTCGGAAAGGATATCTTTTGTAGGGGTTAGTTCAATCTGCAAACCGCGGTTTCCCTGCTTTTTAATTTTCTGATCCGATGTTATAACGGGCGTATAATCTGCAACAGCCGCGGCCATAAGGGTAATATCTGCCACGGGAAATTGTTTTGTGACCTGCTGAAACATTTCTTCAGCACTCACAACGTTTATGCGCTTAATTGAAGGATGCTGGATTTCCTGGCTTACAGGACCACAGACAAGGGTCACGGTTGCACCTCTGGAAACAGCTTCGCGGGCCAGTTCCAGCCCCATCTTACCAGAAGAATGGTTGCCGATAAACCTTACAGGATCGATGGCCTCAAAGGTAGGACCGGCGGTAATAAGGACGTGTTTATTTTTTAGCGACGCTTTTTTTTTTTGAGCGCCTTCCAGCACTTTCACAATATTTTCAGGTTCTTCCATCCGGCCCGCCCCGCATAAACCGCTGGCGAGTTCCCCTTCGTTAGGGGCGATTAAAATGTTTCCGTAGGAAATCAGCTTCTGAATGTTTTGCTGGGTCGAAGGATGATGGTACATGTCGAGATCCATGGCCGGGGCAAAGTACACCGGACATTTAGCCGCCAGATAAGTGGTAAGCAACAGATTATCGACCATGCCGTTGGCCATTTTCGCGAGGGTGTTGGCTGAAACCGGTGCAATCAGCATGATATCAGCCCAATTGCCCATTTCTACATGGCTGTTCCAACTGCCATCCTCCGGGTTAAAACTATCGACCAGCGCTGGATGCTGCGATAAGGTGGAAAGCGTTAACGGCGTAACGAAATCACAGGCCGAAGGCGTTAGAAGTACCTGAACGTCAGCCCCTTCCTTTTTTAGCAGGCGCAATAAAAAAGGTATCTTATAAGCAGCGATACTGCCGGTGATGCCGAGCAGTATCTTTTTACCTTTTAACGACATAGGATCACATGTATTCGTTTCTACCCTCTTCGTCATGTAAAGGGTTGCGAATGTAAATCTGATTGTTCAGATATTCATGAATAGCCAGCAAAGAGGGTTTGGGAAGCCTTTCATAAAACTTTGCAATCTCAATCTGCTCGCGGTTTTCAAATACTTCTTCCAGGTTGTCCTGATGAGAAGAAAAATCTTCAATTTTAGAGCCCAGTTCTTCTTTAATTTCTAAAGCGATCTGGTTGGCCCTTTTGGTAAGAATGACCACTGTTTCATAAATATTTCCACCGGCAGGCATAAAATCTGAAACGTTCCTTGTTACCGCTACGTGATCAGTCTTGATTTTTTTATAGTCCATAACCTTATGATTTTTGCTCGTTGATTTTTGCGATTTCCTTATTGATATTTTTATAGATAATTCCGACTTCTTTTACATATTTACTTTGCGGAAAAATAGTCATGAACGCATTGTAGGCGTCAACCGCCATGTACAAACGGGGTCCTTTTTTACTTTCCACACTTTGCAATGCATACAAATAACTTGATTTTACAATATAAAAATAAGCTTCTTCCCTATGTCCCGTATCGGGATATTCCTTTAAGAGGTTTTTAAAGGCAACCACTGCTGCCTGGTAACTCTCGGTGTTGTAATACAGTTTAGCGATCATGAAAGCCTTCATCTCCAGTTTCTGCCTGATCTCATCAATCAGCTTGTTACAGGCCTCAATTCGCGAACTGTTGGGATACCGGTCGACAAAATATTGCAGCTGCCGTATGGCATCCAGCGACATGCTCTGATCGAGACTATAGTCCGGCGAAAACAAATACTGGCAGTAGGCACTCATGTATAAACATTCTTCCGAATAAACACTGGCAGGGAACATATCCGTAAATTTCAGGAAATAATAACCAGCCTGAATGTAATCGGCCTGTCCGTAATAACAGTAAGCATAATAGTAATTAATCTTTTCGGAAGTATCGTTGCCGCGATAATAAATCATCAGCTCGTCAAGCAATTGCAACGACCTGTGATAATCTTCCTTTTGATAATAAGCCACGGCAGCTTTGTACTTCTCAGTGTTGTTGGAACTCTTCTGGATTTTCTTGAATTCGCTGCACGAAAGCAGCGTCAATATTGACAATCCAAACACTATGGGTGCTATTTTCCGGAACATGGTGCAAAATTAGTAAAAAATATTGAATAATCCACAAACTGTTTAAGGTGCATTTTATTGCGGGTAAAGGAAAAACCTGCTCTGCCACCAAGACCCGAAGACAGGATGAAATGGTCAGAATAATTCATTAAATATTTTGCATCTATTTTATAATCAACATTTTTTGTTGAAATATTCCACGGTCAGTGGTCACAATAAGCTGGTACAAACCGGAACCTGCTTCCTGGCCTGCCTGAAAAATGACCTCCCCTGCCCTTTCTTCTAAATAAGAAAAACCATTAACTGCTTGTCCAAGAACGTTATATAAAAACACTTCACGGATTTTGTCTGAAGGTAAATCCATTTTAAGAACCGCACTACCGTTATTCGGATTCGGAACCAGCGTAAATCCTTGAAAAAGTGACGGTTGCTCAATCATCGCGCTATACGCGCACGCATCCATCCTCACCGTACTTTCGGGATTGGGCGGGAAGCAGAGAGAGATGACATCCAGGTTGCCGGTATCCTGAAGATAGCCCGGGTCAAATACAGGAATAACTGTTGTGTCGGCTGAAAAAACAAGGGATTCACCCAGGCAATCAATAGATCCGTTCTGTCCGGTACTGACTACCAATATGTTGGTATCTGTGCCGAACCCTGAGGTATAACCGGACCAATATATCAAATCGTTGTTCATCACACATAACTCCTGAAAAAGTTCCTTGCCCGGACCTCCGAACAAACCGGAAGATACGAGATTTCCAACAGTATCAAAAACCAGGGTCACAGCCTGATCATCATCAGGTTGTGCTTCGCGCAGATGCATCATTCCCCCGCCTGCAATATGGTGATTATAAGGGTCGAAAGCCAGACAAGTCACGGATGAACCTCCGTTGGTCCAGTCATTTTTTATGGTACGTTGCCAGAGGATTTGTCCCATATTGTTCTGACGGATTATAAATCCCTCATCTATATCAGGCTCGAGTGTATCTTTACGCTTTCCGCAAAGAAAAACATCATTATTATCCGCACTTTTTTCAATATCCTCCAGAAATCCACCCGGGTAAGACTGAGACCATAGCATTTGTCCGGAGTAATCAGTCTTAATCAATAAGCCACCATCAGTGGCATTTCCACACAAATAGACTTCCCCATTGCCGTTACTCACAATGGCTTTAGCCGCTACGGGACCGACGTCGCTGGTGTACGAACGCTGCCATAACTGACTGCCGGTGCTGTCGATGGCTTGCATTGCCAGTACGTTATCAGGTCCTGAAAAGTTCCCACCGGTAAACAAAAGAAGAATATTTCCATTGGGTAATTCAGTAAAATCCGCCCCGGTTTCCTTATTAAAAGTTCCAAAAACCTTAATCCACCGTATGTTTCCGGCACTGTCCATTCTAAAAAACAGTACATCACCGTTGCCGGCGCCGATGGTGGTATGTTGTATCATCATCAGCACTTCGCCATTGGCCGCTTTCCTGATCGTGCCATTGCTGACACCCGACGTCAGATAGCGAATTGCCTGGGGAGAAAACCCGCTTGAATCAATATTCAGTATTCCTGGACCGGTAAAAACAAAAAGATGTTGTTCATCCATTTTCGTAAGGGAATATCCCGAACTTTTATAAGCGGAATAATAGGCAAATGAGGTTTGCTGAGAGAAAGAAAAAAAGCTGGTGGTGAGCATTAAAAGCAGCGCAGGAATAAGTTTTCTCATGCCATTGAAATAATTTTAATCAAAAATGAAATCCCCCGGAAAGCATCAATATTCGAATCAAACCGTATTGTTGAGGTGCGAAATCCTTGATATTCATCCCTATCCTATTCAGTCATCCCTGACTTGGTCTCGGATGACTAATCGATTGATTTTTCTTCTTGAGTTTTCAAAAATCAAAACAGTTTCTAAAAAGGAAATCAAAATTAGCCAATAATATTGTAAAAACAACATAAAAAGTAGTAGCTTTGCGGCTGAAATTGAAGTTAACTTTTAAATTTTATATATCGTGGATATTTTCGAAAAAACAAAAACCCGCATGGGTCACCTTGGTCAGTATTATGAACAAGGCCACGGGTATTTTTTCTTTCCAAAACTGGAAGGAAGAATTTCAAACAAAATGGTCTTTCGCGGTAAAGAAAGACTGGTCTGGAGTCTTAATAATTATCTCGGACTTGCCGATCATCCGGAAGTCCGCAAAGTTGATGGTGAAGCCGCGGCCGAATGGGGCTTAGCATCACCAATGGGCGCCCGTATGATGTCGGGACAAACCGTTTACCACGAACAACTCGAAAAAGAACTGGCAGAATTTGTTTTCAAACCCGCTGCCTATCTTCTCAACTTCGGTTATCAGGGTATGACCAGCATCATCGAATGCCTGCTCGACCGTAACGATGTTGTGGTGTACGATAAAGAATGTCACTCCTGTATCCTTGATGGTTTGCGCATGCACATGGGCAAACGCTTCACCTATCCTCATAATGATATGGCCTCGCTCGAGAAAAATCTGCAGCGTGCCACCAAACTCGCCGGCGAAACCGGTGGTGGAATTATGGTGATTACCGAAGGTGTTTACGGAATGATCGGAGATACCGGCCGTTTAGACGAAATCGTTAAACTGAAAAAGAAATATAATTTCCGTCTGCTCGTCGACGATGCCCACGGATTTGGAACGATGGGTAAAACGGGTGCAGGTACCGGACAGCATTACGGTGTACAGGACGAAATCGATATTTACTTTGCCACCTTCGCCAAATCAATGGCCAGCATTGGCGCTTTCGTAGCTTCTGAACCCCACGTAATCAAGTATTTGATGTACAATATGCGTTCACAGGTGTATGCCAAATCGCTTCCTATGCCTTTGGTTATCGGTGCCCTGAAACGTCTGGAACTCATCCGCAATCATCCGGAATACCGCGATAAATTGTGGACCATTGTGAATGCGTTAAAAGATGGATTACGTGAAAGGGGATTCAACCTGGGTATTTCAGATACCGTGGTAGTTCCCGTTTACCTTTTCGGAGGTGTTGCCGAAGCTACCCAGTTGATTTACGACCTGCGCGAAAACTTTAACCTTTTCTGCAGTATAGTAATCTTCCCGGTTGTGCCAAAGGGAACCATCCTGATCCGACTGATACCAACTTCAGTACACACAATGGAAGATGTTGAATATACACTCAACGCCTTCACTTTTGTGCAGAACAAGTTGAAAAATAATGAATACGATAAAGAGAAAATTGTGGAAATCCCAAGAGGATAATCACCCTTCTAATAACTACTTGCAAAAAAAGGCCTGACGAATATTTCGTCAGGTCTTTTTTTTAAAAGGGATCAAACCGTATAGTTGAGTAGCGTAATCCCTTATTTTTATACTTATCTTATGCAGTCATCCCGGACTTGATCCGGGATCCCCTTGACACGCAAAGAGATGCTGAAACAAGTTCAGCATGACCCCATTATGCTAAGTTATCGGGCTCCTCAAATTTTCCGCATTATCCTTTAAAATCATGAATGTTAGTATTAATCCTTCTTTTCTTTTTGGAATGCAAGCAAATCGAGTGGTTGCGACACTTTCTGATCGAGCAACGCAAATTCCACCACCGCCATCATGTCGGTCATATAATGGAATTTTAATCCCTTAATATACCGTTCGCTGATTTCTTCGATATCAGCCCGGTTATCAACCGGTAATAGTATATCGGTGATCTTCGATCGTTTGGCCGCCAGAATTTTTTCTTTAATCCCACCCACAGGCAATACTTTCCCCCTAAGGGTGATCTCACCGGTCATAGCCATCAGTTTCCTGACCTTACGCTGGGTAAAAGCAGACGCCAGGGCAGTGAACATTGTAACACCAGCTGAGGGGCCATCTTTGGGCGTTGCTCCTTCTGGCACATGAATATGTACATTCCAGTGCTCGAAAACTGACGGGTCGATGCCAAGTTTTGTGTAATGCGATTTCAGAAACTCATACGCAATGGTGGCACTTTCTTTCATTACATCCCCCAGGTTACCCGTGAGCGTAAGCATTCCTTTACCTCGACTTAAACTCACCTCGATAAAAAGAATTTCCCCACCCACCGATGTCCATGCAAGTCCGGTAACAACGCCGGCAACATCAGGTGTTAATGTATGGTCCTTTTTAAAGATAGGAATGCCGAGAATTTTGTTCAGCTCAGCAGGCTTAATTTCCTTCTCGTACTTTTCGCCGCTGGCAATAAAACGTGCCCTGCTGCGGATTACTTTAGCGATATTTTTTTCGAGCGAGCGCACCCCGGACTCACGGGTATAGTCATCGATAATTGACTCGATGGTCTTCGCTGAAAACTTTAACTGACCATTCTTAATACCATGCTCCCCAAGTTGTTTTGGAACTAAGTGACGCTTGGCTATTTCAATTTTTTCTTCCAGCAGGTACCCGCTAAGATCGATAATTTCCATACGGTCGCGCAAGGCTGGGTGAACAGTGCTCAGGGTATTCGCTGTAGCGATAAACATGACGCGCGACAGGTCGTATTCGAGTTCCAGAAAATTGTCGTAAAACGTAGTATTCTGTTCCGGATCCAACACCTCCAGTAAGGCAGCCTGTGGGTCGCCCTGAAAAGTATTCCCGCTAACTTTATCTATTTCGTCAAGTACAAAAATAGGATTAGAAGATTTTGCTTTACGGATACTCTGGATGATTCTTCCCGGCATTGCGCCAATATAGGTTTTGCGGTGACCGCGCAATTCGGCTTCGTCGCGCAGACCACCCAGTGACATGCGGATGTACTTGCGTTCCACCGAACGGGCGATAGATTTGCCCAAAGAAGTTTTTCCAACTCCCGGAGGGCCCACCAGGCAAAGGATGGGAGATTTCATATCGCCTTTCAGCTTTAACACAGCCAGGTATTCGATAATACGTTCCTTGACTTTTTCGAGGCCGTAATGATCTTCATCCAGGATTTTCTGGGCGTGGGCCAGGTCAAAATTGTCGGTGGTATATTCGTTCCATGGCAATTCCACCAGGGTTTCCAGATAATTCATCTGTATGGAATACTCCGCCGCAGATGGATTCATACGCTGAAGCTTGCTGAGTTCCTTTTGAAAGACCTCTTCGGTTTGCTTATTCCATTTTTTATCTTTCGCTTTTTCTTTGAGTTCAGCAATTTCCTGTTCGGCCGGATTATCGCCTAATTCCTGCTGAATTTGTTTCATTTGCTGATGCAGGATATAATCGCGCTGTTGCTTGTCGAGATCGGTTTTGACCTTATCCTGTATCTGATTTTTGACTTCGATAGATTGAAGTTCCTTCACCAGCAGCAGCAGCACCTCGTTGGCCTGTTCGCTCAGTCCGGCAATTTCGAGCAGTTTCTGTTTCTGGTCAAGTTCAATATTCAGGTTTGAAGAAATGAAATTTACCAGGAATCCCGGGCCATCAATATTTTTGATTGCAAAAGCAGCCTCTGAAGGAATATTAGGCGATTGTTTGATAATCTGCACTGCCAGTTCCTTGAGCGAGGCTAACAATTCCTGAAATTTTGATTCCTTAATACCCGTAGTATTGTGAATAAACGGAAGTACTTTTGCCCGGAAATAGGGCGTATCAGTCTCGAGCGATTCAAGCGTAAAACGCCTTTTCCCCTGGATGATCACGGTGGTGCTGCCGTCGGGCATATTCAGCATTTTCATGATTAATGCCACCGTTCCGACTTTATTCAAATCTTCGAAAGCAGGATCTTCCATTTCGGGATCCTTCTGCCCCACCACACCAATGATGCGGTCGGATTTGTAGGCTTCCTTGATTAATTTAATGGACTTATCACGACCCACCGTAATAGGAATTACGACACCCGGAAACAACACCGTATTTCTGAGTGGCAAAATGGGCAGTATTTCAGGAACAGCTTCTGTATTCATCTGCTCTTCGTCTTCACTGGTAAAAAGCGGAATAAACTCCGTATCGCTGTCGATCAGACTCAAAAAATTAAACAGGCCTTTATTGTTTTTTGTATTCATTTTATAATCTATGTGTCAAACTGACAGTCCAACCATTGTAAAATTGCGATTTAAAAATCACCAACAATCTGCTTATCAGTTATGTAATTAATATTTGAATAATTATCTTTAATGAAGCGGTGATCTAGGTCAAGGGTTATGCCATGCCATGAATAACGCCTCAATGTCACGAATAATATTCATTTCCAAAGATTACACGGGGAATGGGGCCAGCCACCATACACCGTAAAACCCACAAAATGAATAATGTAAAATCAAATTAACCATAGAAATCCCTTCACCGGCACAAATTTCCCGCAAAGGAAAAGTCTGGCGGTAAAAACGTCAAACTGTCAGTCCAGTTTAAAGTCTTTTCTTCCGGTAGGTAAAGGTGTACTGAAAAACAGTTTTCAGAATTTCAGCTTCGGTTTCATCCAGTTGCTTGTCTCTGCGAGCCATCACCAGTGTGGCAACCTCAATCGCCTTTTTAATATCGTAGGTTGTATAACCAACGGTACTGGTTCCCCACGAGAAAGAGGGCACAAAATTACGCTGATAGCCATGTCCGAAAATATTGGCAGACACGCCAACGACAGTTCCGGTGTTAAACATCGTATTGATACCGCATTTGCTGTGGTCGCCCATAATCAGTCCACAAAATTGCTGACCTGTAGGGATAAATTTCTCCTGAGGGTATGACCAGAGTTTCACTTCATCATACGTATTCTTCAGGTTTGAATTATTGGTATCGGCGCCTAAATTACACCATTCGGCAATGACAGCATGTCCGATAAATCCCTCATGCGATTTGTTGCTATTGCCAAAAATCACCACAGTATTGAGTTCACCACCAATTTTACAATAAGGTCCGATGGTGGTTGGTCCATAGATTTTCGCACCCATTTTGAGGACAGCGCCTTCGCAAACAGCCACAGGACCGCGCATCATGACACCTTCCATTATTTCGGCATTCTTTCCAATGTAAACGGGACCATTTTGAGCATTAATGGTAGCAAACTCGACGATGGCACCTTCTTCTATGAAAATATTTTCTGCGCCGGCAACACGATTCGTTTCGCTTATTTTTGCTGATTTACGACCGGCAGTAATAAGCTCGAAATCGGCCTGTAACGCTTCGCCGTTTAAACGAAAAATATCCCATGGAAAATTGATTTTGAGGTGCGGTACTTTTGATTCCACCTCAATTAATGCCTCAGCTTCATCTGTTTTAGGGGCATCTATAGTATCCATATCCGGCAAGTTCTTCTCAACAACATGCATGGCAATAACATAATCGCCATATACAAGACTTTCGTCCGGTTTCAGGGCATTGATCTCTTTTACCAATTCCTTGTTGGGACAGACTGAACCATTGATCAGGATATTGTTCTCGGCATTAATCAGCGGATATTTGGCATTGAGGTATTTTTCGGTCATGGTGGATGTTTTTGCATTCAGCAATTTCTCCCACTTTTCCCTGATGGTCAGTATTCCAAAACGTATATCAGCTACCGGCCTTACGAAGGTTAACGGCAGCAAGTCATTACGTGTATTGTCATCAAACAGGATGTAATTCATAGGTGTTTTTTTTTAATTTTTCTTTTTAACGAACAAATGATATTACAAGTATAACTAAAAGCAAATTTTTAGCGTGTGCAAGATACAAAAACTTTTTCGAAAGTTATTAACATTTTTTAACTTATTTAACGATAAATTAACGATATCGACAAAAAAAATCCCGCCATCAGGCAGGATTTAATTTCGATGTGCTTAACAATCAAGCCTGTTCTTGTTCTGGCTCTTGTTCTTGCTTGGGCTTGAATTCGTCCCTTGAATCAATATGTTTTTTATACTTGGTCCTGAATTTATCCACGCGACCAGCGGTATCAACAAATTTCATTTTACCGGTATAAAACGGGTGCGACATATGCGAAATCTCGAGTTTTACCAGGGGATATTCTTTACCATCTTCCCACATAACGGTATCTTTGGTTTGAACAGTCGAACGGGTCATAAAACTATACTCCATCGACGTATCCTTGAAAACCACTAATCTGTATCCTTTAGGATGAATGTCTTTTCTCATATTAACTTACATTAAATTTCAGGGGTGCAAAATTATACAAATCCCTCAATAAAACAAAGAAAAGGTGATTTTTTTTTCCAAATCAGGCTAAATAGGTCAAATTGAACGAAAAAAAGACAAAAGACTAAAGACAAAAGACAAAAGGAAGTTAAAAGAAGCAAGTGAAAAGTAAAAAGATTGGGGCGGAGCTGGGGGCTGGGTTGTCACGGGGCGACTGCCTATGGCGGGGGCGTTGCGGGCAGTCACCCCGTGACTAACGGATAAAAAAAAGACACAAGAGACAAGACACAAGACACAAGAATCAAGAATCAAGACACAAGACACAAGAATCAAGACACAAGACACAAGACACAAGAAAGATAAAAGAAACAAGTCAGAGGAAACAAGATTGGGGTGGAGTTGGGGGCTGGGTTGTCACGGAGCGACTGCCTATGGCGGGGGCGTTGCGGGCAGTCACCCCGTGACTAACGGATAAAAAAAAGACACAAGACACAAGAGACAAGACACAAGACACAAGAAAGTTAAAAGAAACAAGTAAGAAGAAACAAGATTGGGGTGGAGCTCAGGGCAGGGTTGTCACGGGGCGATTAAACACTTGCCGTACAATAAAACTTTCAGCCCAGTCACCCTCTGACTTCCCGCCGGCATCCGCACAGGCAGTCAGGGGGTGACAATCAGCAGCATTCCCTCTGTGATCCTCTGTGCTTCTCTGTGGTCCTCTGAGTTTTATATCGGCTGAGGGTAGCCACCCTGCGATTGAATCCTTCATTTACCATTTATCCATTCTTAACCTTTTCAGTCAATTTAAACTAAAAAAAGTATATTTGGTGCTCTAATTAAAACTCCCAACATGAAAAAAATCATTCTAACCCTTGCGGCAGTGTTACTGGTTGTTTCAACCTTTGCCCAATCGGAGCTCAAAGCCACGCAAATTAATGTATTTAAAAACGGCACCTACTTTATTGTAAAGGAAGGCAGCATAGCCATGAAGAACAACACAGGATCGCTTCAGATTCCCTTGGCTCCGCTGCAAAGCACCTTCTGGCTCACCACCACCAAAGAAAATAAAATCAACAGCGTGGTTTTTGTTTCCGACACCATTTTTACCAATAAACCACCCCAGAGTTATTACGATTTTCTGGCAGCCAACAAAGGGAAAAAGGTCAGGGTATTGTACAAAGCCACCGACAAAGATCTGCGCGAAGTGAGCGGGACCCTGCAGGATATGATTAAAAGCACAGGCCTGGTGCGTATCAAACAACAGGATAATACCACCACCTTTCTTCCACTGAGCAGCATTTTAGAGCTGGGTTTCAGCGAAACCCCGGTGGATGTCGTGGCTGCTGATTCCATTGCCCGCCTTGCCCGGATTTATTTCAGCAACAACGCCTCCAGTGCTGACATTAAGATGAACTATATGCAGGCCGGCATTCAGTGGTTGCCTTCATACAACATTAAACTGATCACAGATAAAGAACTCCAGCTCGAAATGAACGCCCTGGTCGAGAACTATGCAGAAGCTGTGTCCAATGCCGATCTCACACTGACTGTTGGAAACCCCACCTTTCTATACGGGACCAAGGCCGATCCCCTATCTTTTAATTACCTCACCAGTCTTTACGATACCCGCTCCTATACTACAATCCCCGTTCAGTTCCAGGCCCAGATGTACAGTAATGCCATTTATTCAGAAGCCCCGGCCGGAGATGAAGCATCCTTTGAGGATTATACCCGGTATGACACCGAAGGTGAAAAATCCAACGATCTCTATATGTACAAGCTTGGTAAAGTGAATCTGCCTTTTCAAAGCAAAACCAACTTTCTGATCTTCTCAGCAAAGCTTGCATACAAAGATGTGTATGAAGTAAGCATTGCCGATGTGGCAAATTACTCCTATTATGGGTACAACAGCAGCGACCCTGAAAAAAGGTACGATGTTTATCATTCCTTGCTGATAACCAATGGCACGACCAACCCGTTCACCACCGGACCGGTATTTGTGCAAAACGAAAACCTGCAGCCAATGGCTCAGGACCTTATGAAATATACCCCGATAAGTGCCACAGCCAGCGTACAACTTTCCAAAGCAGGTGATGTTGTCATTAAAAATAAGGAAGAAGAAACATCAAGGGTAGAAAATGTAAAAAAGGTCGGAAAAATCACCTATAATAAAGTCACCATCAAAGGGGTTATTTCCATCGAAAACCTGCAGGATAAAAAAATCCAGCTGAATGTCACCAAAAGCCTTACAGCGGCGATTATCGACAAATCTAATGAAGGGATCGTCACCAAAAGCGGAAAATATTCTGCCCTCAATCCTTACTCGGTGATCAATTGGGAAATCCCCCTGAATGCCAAAGAATCTAAAAATATCAATTACACTTATGAAGTGTATGTGAATGCAGCAACCGGGTATTGAGAGGTGAGAGATGAGAAATTAACAAATTAACTATTTGACTATTAAATAAAATTTAATAATAATTCATCCTGTCAACAGATTAGCCAATCAAAGGGTGAATTGTTATCAACAATTAAAAATTTATTAACATTTGTCGTAAGCCAATAATTAAGATGTATTTTTGCCAAAAATTATTTTTAACCTTAAAACATTATTAAAATGGAAAATCAGGACATTAACCCTATCCCCGCCACTCCCGCAACACCTCCCACCCCTGGTACATCTACCGCACAGGACGTAATGCCAGGTTCAATCATGTATATGGTGTTTGGTATTGTTTCCGTTTGTATTTGCTGGTTTGGATGGATCCCATTTGCAGGCGTTGTTTTTGCCGTTGCCGGATTGGTATTCGGAATTTTAGCTTTTAAGAAAAGCAAAAAAATGCAAAAAGAGTATGACGCAAATACAGCGGCATTTAAACCTGCATCCAAAGCTTTTATTAAAGTTGCCTCCATTACCGGACTTATCGGTATCATCCTGTCATGTATTTTTATAGTAATTGCCATTATTATGTCAATCCTTGGCGCAGTAGGTGGTGCTTATTACAATTTCTAAAACAAAATATTTTATTGAAAGACGGCTCCGGCCGTCTTTTTTTTTGTACAACTGTTACCATTAGCCCACGCTTTTTCTTTAGCTTTGCTCATTATAAAATTTAAAAAAATCAACTATGGAAGATCCTACCATTGTCCCCATTCCCTCAGGCGCACCCAATCAGCCATTCTCACCACCACAACCCGGCAGTGGCCGTAAGGTATATCCAGGAAGCGTTGGTGCTATGATTATGGGCATTATTGCGGTTGTCCTCTGCTGGTACAGCGTTATCCCCATTGCAGGGTTTATCTTTTTTATTCCCGCACTAATCCTTGGAATCATTGCTTTAAAGAGGGGAAGAAAGTACGAAAAAAACATTCAAATTGACCCCGAAGCCTACACAAAGGTTTCGAGCACTTTCCTGAAAGTTGCACGCATCACAGCATTAATAAGCATTATCGCAGGTTCAGTTATGCTCCTGATCGGGATTGTGATTTTAGCCGCTGATGATATGCCAGGACATCTTTTTGATTAAATTGAAAATTGACAATTGACAATTGAAAATTGAAAATTATAAATCAAATCAACCTGAAACTAATAAAATTGATGTTATGAAACTTTTGTTATTAAGCAATTCCACCAATCCGGGGGAGGACTATCTGGGCTGGTCAATGCAATACATGGCCGATTTCATGAAAACCACCGGTACAAAAAAAGTACTTTTTGTTCCCTTTGCAGGTGTTACAGTAAGCTATAAGGATTACGAAGCCAAAGTAGCCGCGGTATACCATGAACTCGGATACGAACTAAAATCGATTCACCACGAGAGTCACCCCATCAAGGCCATTATGGATGCGGAAGCCATTGCCGTAGGCGGAGGAAACACATTTTACCTGGTGTATATGATGCACAAACTGGGCATTATGAAAGTGATCCGCGAACGGGTCATGTCCGGATTGCCCTTTATGGGATGGAGTGCCGGAAGTAATGTGGCCTGTCCTACCCTGCGCACCACGAACGATATGCCCATTATTGAACCCGAAAGTTTCGATTGCCTGAATATTCTGCCTTTCCAGATTAATCCCCATTTTCTGGATGCACATCCCGAAGGCCATGGTGGTGAAACCCGCCAGCAGCGCATCGAAGAGTTTCTTGCTGCCAATCCGGACATTACCGTTGCCGGACTTCGCGAAGCCTCTTTGTTATGGGTGAATGACGGGCGTATGGACCTGATGGGCCGCAAGCCCATGCGTCTTTTCCGCTATCAGCAGGAACCGGTTGAATATGAAACCGGCAGCGATGTCAGTTTTTTGCTGAAATAATCAGCTAAGTATTTTTCAGTTATTCTTTAAGAGCAGCCAGGCTATCAGCCTTTGTCTGCTCTTGTTTTTTCATGGCTTCCAAAAGCACCTGTTCCGGTGTTTTACCGAGGTTATTCAACGAAATCTGAGCATCATCGGTTAATTCATGGTTGGGGTATTTCTGGATAAAGGCCGTATAAGATTCGCGCGCTTTATTCAGATTCATCAGGCTGATCTCATATACAAAAGCTTTTAAGAAGTAGGCTTCAGGAACCCTTGGATCATTAGGATAATCAGCGATCACACGGTCAAAAAAAGCAATGGCTTCATTCCCTTTATTCAGATTGATGGACATTTCTGCCGCTTTATAAAGACAAGTAGACGCCATGGAGTCATCCGGATATTTCGTGGCGTATTTATCATAGAGCACTACAAGTTCAGCAGCCTGGTCTTTGTTCATGCCCGAAGCATCAACAAATACCGTCTTTTCAATGGCTTTAATCTTTTCCATATCCTTGCTTGCCGATCCGCAGGCAAACAGTCCGGTGATGAAAACAAGAAGTACAAATAAGCGTAATGGTTTCATAATAAATTATTTAAAATATTAATATTAAGGTCTTCTTTTCTTTTTTTGTAACGGATAAATCATTTTGTACGAAGGATTCACATACCCTTTTGAAATGTCGGTCAGTTTACGTTTCAGCAACACTTTCCGCAGCGAACTTACCTTATCCACAAACAGTATCCCTTCGAGATGATCATATTCGTGTTGAATAACGCGCGAAATAACGCCTCCATAGACTTCTTCGTGCTCAACAAAATTTTCATCCATAAAACGGATCTTTACAAAAGTCTCGCGATCGATATCCTCACGAATATCGGGCACACTCAGGCAGCCTTCGTTGAAAGTCCACATCGGACCACTCAGCTCTAAAATCTTCGGGTTGATAAATATCTGCTTAAATCCCTTGGCTTCGGGATAATCCACCGCATACACATTCGCATCTATCACAAACAGCCGGATGCTGCGGTTGACCTGAGGCGCGGCCAGTCCAACACCACTTGAAGCGTACATGGTATCGTGCATGTCTTTGATCAGCTCCTTTAACCCGGGATAATCGGGGCCAATATCTTCCGCAACCTTTCTCAGGTTTGGATGGCCGTATGCAACTATCGGTAATATCATAATACTTATAATTTATTCGATAAATATTCCATATAAGATTGTAAAATGATGGTGGCGGAAATTTTATCCACCAAGGCCTTATCTTTACGCGCCTCCTTTTTCAGTCCGGCATCAATCATTGTCTGAAAGGCCATTTTGGAAGTGAAGCGTTCATCGTAGCGTTCAACGGGCACATCAGGGATTTCCTTATGTAAATGTTTGATGAATGCACCTATTTGTTTTTCGATCCCAGGAGCCTCGAAATGCATGCGCATAGGCTTTCCGATTACAAAAAGATCTACTTTTTCGTTGAGCAGATACTTTTTTAAAAAAGGAATGAGGGTATGCGTGGGCACCGTATCCAAACCCGTTGCAATGATGCGGTTTTCATCAGTCACTGCCAGCCCTACCCTTTTATTTCCGTAATCCATTGCCAGTATTCTTCCCACTGAGTTCATTTTTCAGTGCAAAAGTAGTCAAAATCCATGGTTTAATTGCAACTTTTAATAACCGTCGGGGCGGAAAATTCAAACGAAAACATACGAAAAAGCCGCATCCCGGAAAAAAATCAGATATTTGTATTTCGATCTCCAAACAACACAGAAGAAATCGAAGCTCACCTATGAAAAACAAACACGACACCATATTTGCCCCGGCAACTCCTCCGGGAACCTCTGCCATTGCGGTAGTGAGGATCAGCGGGCCCGATACCATTAAAATCTGTAAAAAGATATTCGTTCCGGCAAAAAAAACCGACCTTCAGCACGCCCCCGGCTATACAGCCCATTACGGAACCCTGCATGCAGGGGAAGCCCTGCTGGATGAAGTGATCCTAACCCTTTTCCGGGCTCCGAACTCCTACTCCGGGGAAGATCTTGCTGAAATCAGCTGCCACGGCTCCCCTTACATTGTACAACGCCTTTGTGAAGAGCTGACGCGGCAGGGCATTCGCATGGCCAATCCCGGAGAATTCACCCTGCGGGCCTTTATGAACGGAAAGATGGATCTGAGCCAGGCAGAAGCTGTGGCCGATGTTATAGCTTCTCAATCGCGCATGGCGCACGGACTCGCCATCAACCAGATGCGCGGGGGATTTTCGGCGGTGATTTCAGGATTACGCGAACAGTTACTTGAGTTCTCGTCGCTGATTGCCCTCGAACTCGACTTCAGCGAAGAAGATGTGGAATTTGCCAACCGTGACAAGTTAAGCGAGCTCATCAACCACATGGATACCGTTATTAAAGACCTTTTAAAATCCTTTTCACTGGGCAACGTCATTAAAACAGGGATTCCGGTGGCAATCATCGGCAAACCCAATGTGGGCAAGTCCACCCTGCTGAACGCCATCCTGAACGAAGAAAAGGCCATCGTATCCGACATTCCGGGCACCACCCGCGACGCTATCGAAGACACGATCATTATTGAGGGCATTACCTTCCGTTTTATCGACACGGCCGGACTGCGCGAAGCGGGCGACACCATTGAGCAGATCGGGATGTTGCGCACCATCGAAAAAATTGCACAGGCGCGTATTATCTTATATGTAATCGATATGGCTGAATCGGGTGTTGGAGAAATCGAATCGACGCTGAAAGAACTTTCGGTAACCTACGGAGGCAATCAGAAAACCTTTATCATTATAGCCAACAAAACCGATTTATTGGTTAAGGCTCCCAGGCACTTCAGCGAACTGATGGAACACGAGGTTATTTTTATTTCCGCCAAAAGGCGCGAAAACATCAACCTGATTCTTGACACCCTGCTGAAATCAGTGAATCTGGATGCCCTGAGCGACCAGACGATGCTCACCAACAGTCGCCACTACGATGCCCTGAACCGCACCCATAAAGCGGTAAAAGCCATACGCGAAGGACTTCAATCGGGCGTTTCCGCCGATCTGCTTTCGACCGACATCCAGCAGGCATTGCACTACCTGGGCGAGATCTCTGGTGAGATCACTACAGAAGAAATATTAAAGAATATTTTTGACCGGTTTTGTATCGGAAAGTAACCTGTAAATAGCAAAACAAAGAAAATCTACTTTAACCAATAAAGCATGTTAACTGGCATTTTTTGACAACCTTACAAATCCAAAATCTTCAATCGGCTTTCAAGTAACATTATGTACTTTTCTTTAAACTCAGGCGAAAGAAAACATTCTTTTAGCACAGAAAGCCATGTTTCTTTTGCATGGATTATCGCCTGTAAATTGCTATCCACTACCTTATCAGTAAGTCCGCAGCGTTCCTTCCCAAAATAATCAACAAGAACTTTTCGTGTGAGTTTTTTCTTTTTTCCGGCAAGCGATAAAGCGATTTCTTCAGCACCGCCTTTTAAAACAATAGTCGTATTTACAAGGTCATAGGCCGGGGATAGTTCTATTTTTTCTCCCTTCCTAATCACGGAAAAATTTTTGAGGTGCATATCTTCGTTTCCGGTAAGAAAATTAAAAAGCACAAGCCGGAACAATTTTGACTTCTCAATTACAGGGAAAGTACAAAACTCATCAATAAGCAAAAGTAGTTTCTCCATCGTATAATTGTACTTTGTATCTCTTGAAAGTCCCGCTAATTGTGCAAAATCTTCAACCGGAATTTTATCCTTATGCCCTGCCCTGTCGAACCGTTTAATAAAATAAGTCAGTGACATATCTTTAGACCAGATCATGCCATGCAGCGGAACATTTATTCCGGCTGCCTTTGCCATCCGCATAGTCACATCTTCGTTTTCAGGGAGTTGTGGATAAATATGATGCTGCGGTTTAAGGATGTATTTTCCGCCGGTATCAACCAGTTCAAACTTTCCATCCTTAATATTCAAAATGGCGCTGAGCTTGGGTTGCACGCCCTGTATAGATAATTTAGTCGCCCTGGCCATCGCCTCCGATCTTTGTTCGGCAGCTGTGTATTCGAGCAATTCAAGCCTTTCAAGATTTTGCGATAATAGATTTAACCCTTTTTCGCTGTATAAAGATTTTCCGCAGGATTCGTAAGTGATGGGGCAACGTTTCATATAGATGCCTCCTTCACTGTAACGGATCCTACCGTATCATTCCCAACGATCATTAATTGTGAAAAAAGATCATTCGAGTCAACTTTTCCCTGTTTTAACAAGCCTTCCAACTGGTGTCCTTCTGGTAAAAGTCCATCAAAGAATGGCGGAAAATGATCGAATGTAAAGGATTTCCGGCTGACCGGCATTGTAAGTGAGACGGGTAATCCGGAGTATCCATCATGATATTTAAAACTGTACTCTTTCCCGAAAATAATTTCAGAAAGCAGCCCTGCCTCTTTTCCGCATACATAAACTTTAGCTGTTCTCATCATTACTCAATATTTGGTTCATCAGATGACTTTGCAAGACAACCTTAATATTCAATACCATGAGGATCTTTCTCAGGGTATCCAGTTGTATTGTTTCTTTGCCTTTTTCAAGATCAAAGACCACCGTTTTGCCAACACCTGCCATCTCTGCCAGTTGGAGTTGGCTAAGTCCGGCTGCTTTCCTGTGCTTCCTGATTACTTTTGATAAAATCTCCGGGTTGAGCATAATTACCGTTTTAGCGGCAAAGATACAACAATTTATTAAGCAAGTCAAGGAAAATTCTAAATATTACCGCTATATAAGTAAATTTTAATCTATTTCTACGTATTTGAATATTTATATATAATATTTACCGCCTTAGCAGTAACTATTTAAGACAATTTTATAATTATACCCTTTCGGGGGCATTTATTTTATATGCCTGAAGCATGAAATAACTTCCCGGAACTCAACGATTACAAATCTGAACTGGTTGTCCTTTTTTTGTCATAAAATTCGAATTTTTAGGATAGCTCAAATGCCCTGAACGCGGCCACAATGTCACAAAATCAAAAAAAGAAAAAAATTCAAGGTCGTGTTCTTTTTTTGTATCTCACGGCATATATTGTGGTCGTAAAAGAAAGGAATACCGCTTGTTTCAGTTAAATAAACATCCCATACAGGGAAGTAAGCTTTTATGGCGTTAATTTTATCGCCACAAAATGAACAACTAAAAATGCTTACATGGGCAGAGCTTAACCCTGAGAAGACTAGATGAAATTTGCATCTATATATTTTTGGAATATATCTTTATATTGATCGCCAACAGGGATGAATACGCTACCGTCGAAAACAATCCTGTTCCTTTCTATCACTGAAATCTTTTTCAGATTAACGATATACGAGCGATGAACTCTCATAAACCGGTCTGAAGGCAGTTGTTCTTCGATGGTCTTCAGGCTTAGTTGTGTCATTACAGGCTTACTATTGACCAAATGAATTTTTATATACTCGTGCTGACTTTCAATATATTTTATCTCATCCAGTTCGATACGGATGAGTTTATATTCTGATTTTACAAATAAATGATCAGCTGTAGCCTTAACAGTTTCCTTTTGCTTATTAGCGGTCAATTCAATGAGGTTTTTAACCTTGTTGGCAGCTTTCAGAAAATTACTGAAGGCAATCGGCTTTAATAAGTAATCAACCGCATCAACCTGAAAGCCATCTATAGCATATTCGCTGTAGGCCGTAGTGAAAACAACATATGGTTTTTCTGTTAATGATTTTACGAATTCCAATCCGTTCAGATCGGGCATATTAATATCGATAAACATGAGTTGTATCGTGTTATCCTTAAGGACACTCATTGCTTCAAAAGCGCTGCGGCATTCGGCCACCAATTCCAAAAAGGGAATCTTCTCAATATAACCTGCTATCTTTTTTACTGCCAGGGGCTCATCGTCAATAGCAATACATTTTATCTTCATAATGGAATTCTTAGATTTACTTCAAATTCACTTTCTTTATCAAGGATATTGAGGCGGAAGACATCTCCATACAATAACTTCAAACTCTCTTTAATGTTATCTATACCCATTCCTGAATATTCACCAACATATTTTGTTGCAACTTTAGGCTTGCTGTTTTTTATAATACAATTAAGGGAAGTTTTATCCACCTGAAGTTCAAAATAAATATATGACTTCAGCGGGTAACTCACACCATGTTTGAAGGCATTTTCGAGCAATGAAATAAAAAGCATGGGGGGTATTTTGATATCCGGAATTTGCGCGGGAATCACTATTGTTACTTTTACTTCATCCGAATGCCTAAGCTGCATCAGCGATATAAAACTATTGATGAATTCGATCTCCTTCTTCAGTTCTATCGTGTTTTGCGCCGAATCATAAAGCAAATACCGCATAAGTGTTGAAAGACGCACAACTGCATCCTGTGCCTTTTCCGAATTTATTTCAATGAGCGCGTGGATATTATTAAGCGTATTCATAAAAAAATGCGGGCTTACCTGATGTCTTAATAAAGCGAGGTTGGTTTTGAGCTGTTCTTTTTCAACGTCTTTTCTCCGTTTTTCTTCCCCTGACCATTTAAACACAAGCTCAATGGCTGTGCTCGTTCCAATGATAAGAATCGCAGTGATCAAATTATTAAATATATTCCCAATCACTGAACCTTGCGCAAAAAGTGATTCTGAATGAATATCTCCCGGGTGTGGCCCAATACCTTGTACTTTAGGCGCCAGGAGAACCTTATGCAGAAGGATATCAATTGTTGTAACCAATATTATTGTTACAATTACAATGATTGCATATTGCGTCTTTTTATCGTTGAATAGTAATTTCGGAACCAGGAAATATAGATTTATCAGAAATAAGATGAAAAACAAAAACAGATTTACCCAGTCCCCGATCATTCGGGTTAAACCATGAGGATTTATATCATTCATGTTTCTCAGATAGGGCCCAAGGAATACCAGAGCCCAGATCAGAAAATACAGTACAATAATTATTCTTTTTGTTTTCAACATGTTTGATGCTTTTCTAAAATTGAATTTTATAAATAAAATTCGGGAAAAACCCAAGTTGGTAGGTGGTATTTATGGTTTGCCTTCTGTCGTCATAACTCTGTGAGAAAACATTTTTATTATTTGTTATGTTTTGTAAATCTAAAGAAAAAGATTGAGATATTTTTTTTCTCTTGCTGTTCAGTGTATACCCTGCTTTAAAATCCATTCTGAAATAATCGGGATAATTGCTGGTATAGGCATAATCATCGCTTTTTAACACCTCATGACGAAATATATTTGATAACTCCATATCAATAGGTGTATAAGAGCGTCCGCCTGCATAAGTGGCTTTCAGATCGGTGGTGATCGCATTTCTTTTTGCCTGACCGAGTTTCCATTCTTTCCCGGCCAAAACATTAAACACATATCTTCCGTTAAAGGCTGTGCTTCTTTCCACTCCATCGCTTGCAGTATATTTTGATTGGTAAACCGAACCGGTAAATAAACCATAATATCCTTTGCTGAAGAATTTCTCAATGGTTAGCTCAATCCCATAATTTTTTCCGGTGCCACTATTTGTAAGGCTATCTTCCAGATCGGTCTTAAAGCTTGCACCGGTATTTAGCATGGAGTAACTGCTTGAATAGGTATTAACGGGCACATTGTAAAGATATTGATAGTACGCTTCAACCTTTAAACGCCAGTTATTGAATGGTTGCAGATTATACCCCAAAACAAAATGATGACTTTTTGTAAATTCCAGTTTCTTATTGTTATAGATATAAGAGCCGTCTGTATATAGTGTTTGCAGAAAATATACGTTGAGCGGTTGCAATTGCGAATGCAGACCATATCCAAAGCTAAAGCTATTCTTATCATTTAATTGATACGCCAACCCCAGGCGAGGTTCTAATGAAAAAGAATGATTCAAAAAGAACTCCTGTGCATGAATCCCTGCATTCAGGGTGAGCTTTTTAGAAATGTTGTATTTAAGGTGTGCATAAGCCTGGGCCAACGTAGTGTAACTATTATAGTCCCAGGTCTGAGTCCAGGCCTCAGGCTCACTTCGCCGGTCTCTGCTGTAAAGATATAAATTCATGTATTCAGCCTGAATTCCTGTTTTAAAAAAGAGACGTGAGTTGATCTTCAGGTTATAATTTGTAATGATCTCATAACCTGTCTTGCTGCTTCTATTATCCTCTTTGCTATAAGAGCTACCCAAAGAATCAAAAGCGTAATTCAACTGGTAGTTCCTCGAATAATTGATTCCAATCGTAGTACTTATAAAAGATTTGCTGTTAATTTGCTTGAAGTGTTTTAATCCTCCAATTCCAATTTTGCTATTAAAATCCACCTTATTTCCGTTGCCGTACAATGTACCTGAAGTAGGTTTAGAACTTTCAATAGCAATAGTACTTCCGGCTAATATGCCAAACAGTGTGAACCGGCCAGCTTTGGTATCACCGCTGTTTATTTTAAATGAAAGATCCTGGTATACCGGTGTTGATGTCGTGCCAATATTAATTCCTGCTGCCTGTGCAATGCCTGCCAGGGAATATCTGTAACCGACCAGATAGGATGAGCCATTCTTTTTGCTGAGAGGGCCTTCTGTCATAGCTTCCAGGCCGGTGATCAGACCAAGCTGAACAGATGTTTCTCTCCTTTGTGTATTTCCGTTCCTAAAACCCAGGTCAAAAACGCCGGCAGTTGCATTGCCGTATTCTGCGGGGAAAGCCGAAGTCAAAAAATCGGAACTTTTCAGCATATTTGGATTTAAAGCACTCACTGCTCCGCCCGTTGTGCCTATCATTGCAAAATGGTTAGGATTCGTCACATCCATTCCATCTATGCGCCATAAAACGCCCACCGGTGAATTGCCCCGGATAACAATATCATTTCTGGAATCATCGGGCGCATTAACACCGGCAAAATTGGCAGCCAGACGTGCGGGATCGCTTCGCCCTCCGGCATACCTGTTCACTTCTTCCATCGAAAATGTCCGGGCGCTGATTGTGGTTAAATTGTTTATTGTTTTGTCTTTATTATTATCTGTAATTACTACTTCTGATAAAAGTTTTATTTCTTCTTCCATACCTATATCGAGTATGGTTTCTTTACCGGAAGTAACAACCACATTAGGAACGATCACTTCTTTATATCCTAAAAACGAGATTTTCAACTCATACCTGCCAGGAGCCACATTCGAAAGAACATAATTCCCTTTCACATCTGATTGTGTAGTTAGTTTTTGAATACTATCTGTAATTTGAATAATTGCCCCCGGAATGGTTGATTGCGAAAGTTTATCACTTACCGCACCTCTTATGTTCTGCTTGTTGTTTTGAGCAAATGACAACTGGGTTAAAAAAAGAAAAATAAGAAAAAGGTATTTTTTCATTTTTATTGAATGTTCCGTACAAGTCTTACAAAGTTTATTACCCTTTCCTCTCCTGCGCCGCCCCCTATTACCTTCGTGTCAAAACGCACTGCACCGGCACCATGAAGGTCTTCGCCGTTCCCATCTTCTGCCTGCCCAAAAGCCACATACCAGGCATTAGAATATGAACCATTAGGTTGTGAAATTGCCGATGTACTTGTCCAATAATAAGGATAGTCAGCCTTTCCACCATCGTTTGTAATCGCGGTACAACTGAACAGTGCATTAATTGCGGGCCCAATATTAGCCGAGTTTGTTGCATAAGGCGAACGGGTATAGTCCACAATACTTTGAAGTTCTTTTGTATTCGGTAATCGCCAATCGTTGTGCCCCAGATAATTTGCGTTATTCTGCGTTTGAGCAAAAGCCAATGCGTGTTCACAATCCAGGCCCGTGCCGTTGTCGGCTTGTTGCCACATTAAGCCGGTAGCCTGATCAGAAATAGTTCCGTCGCTATTGTCTTGAAATAAATTAACGCCATACGCAAGATTGCCACGTACACAACGAATAAAGTGTTGCGGACCTGCACTGATATTATACGCCTTAATATGTCCGGTGCCAAAATTCACTCCGAAGGCAAGTTCTGCACCGGGCGTATCCCCGCTTATATTGCCCATTACACCGGTATATTTGTCGCTGCTCCAGAAAATGGCATGGCTCAGATCTTCCTCACTGGTGTAATTGATAGTAAAATATGCAGTATTCATATATGGCCATCCCGTGCTTCCATTCCATAATGAGTATAGTTCCTTTATTGTTGGCAACCTCCAGTCACCGAAGCCTCCATATTTTTTTTTATTCAACTTATCGATTACCTTTTGAGTTTCTGTCCAGTACAGCGTTTTACTGTCATAGCTTTGCTGCCAGGTTAATCCGGTAATCTCATCTTTAACTGTAAGATCATCACTGCTTAAGGTATAAACAGGAGTTGTATGTGTAAACTGAGCATCTTGCCCATAAAATGCGTCTCCTGGAACAGGAGCAGTGATTATATTTCCGTCAGCATCCCAACAGGACGTTTGTCCTGTGCCGACGATAGGGTAACAACCTGGATATGCCGCATCACGGGGTATGATTTGTAATTCTTTCTTACATCCTTCCAAACCTATGGTTGAAAGGATAATGACGCTTATAAAAAGTGGCAATATTGTTTTTCTCTTATTCTTTGATTCCATAGTCTTCATTCTTTAACGATCTTTTTATATTCTGACGTTTTCCCATTATTGAGTTTAATAAAGTAGATCCCCGGTAAAAGCTCATCTACCTGCACTGTTGTACTTTCAGAAATGCTGCCTGTTTTGACAACCTGACCCATTAGATTGAGGATTTCAAAGTTTACTGTTTTGTTATTTCCTTGCATTTTAATGACAAGTTCATTTGTAACGGGGTTCGGATATACGTTGAATAAATCCGGATTGATGTTTTCGTTGATAGACGCCGGTCCTGCAGCACGAACCAAGCGAGCATAATTATATATCCTAACCGCGTCTCCCTGGGGAGCATTTGCATTGTAATATCCAGTTCCATTTTGTGTATATCCGGTAAAACTTTTTGGTTTCGGATCGCTTCGCTGACAACCGGCGCCATGTATATCAGTCCACCCTAAACCGAAACCGGAGAAATAGCCCATAGCTCTTCCGAAGCAGACATAGCAGGCGCTTGCTCCGTTTGTAGGCGATTGTGAGGAAAAAGTAGTGTTGCTCCAGTACCAGGGATAATCTGCTACACCTCCTTCATTGGTCATCTGAGTGCAGTTGAATATCGGGTCTATTGCTGCAGAACTGGTTGTAGCCGGAGAACGGGTATAGTCAACGATACTTTGTAATTCTTTAACATCGGGTAACCGCCAATCCGAATGTCCTGCATAGGTCAAATTTTCAGCATAGCTTAAAGCATCCTTCCATAAAACACCTGTCCCGTTATCGTCTTGCATCCACATCAGTCCGGTAGCATCATCTGTAATGGTTCCGTCTCCATTGTTAACGAATTGATTGGTGCCATAAGCTGTATTGCCGCGAACATATAATACATAGTAATGCTTTGCTGTACCGCATTCTGGAACAGTGTAAGTAGTTGGATATCCTTTAATTCGTCCATCTATAAAATTAAACCCAAACACAGTTTCCAACATGCCAAATGTTGTGCTTACATACAATGTAGAGGATACAATTTGACCATCAATTACCCTTTCAGTGCCAAGGCTGCCGTGTGAAAGTGAGTTCACGTCACCGCAACCAACAGAGAAGTAGGTAGTATCAATAAATTTTACAGGCACTGGTTGGGTAGGTCCTGGTTCTGCTCCAAAAAACATGGCAAGGGAATATAATTCTTTAATAGTAGGTAAGCGCCAATCATTATAACCGCCCGTATTACATATTGCAGCGCTATCCACTGCCTCATTATAGGTCAGTTTATCATAGAAATTAATTGCTCCGTCACCGGTTCTGTCTTCTGTTTGCTCCCACATCAGCCCGGTTAAATTGTCGGTTACTGTTCCATCACCATTGTTGGTATAAGATCGCATGTTTCCGGGATGATTTGAATTCTGTCCGTAGAATGCCTGCCCTGAAGTGGGCATTACTATGGCAGCCGCTGTATCGTAGGATATTGTCTGACCTGTTCCGACAATTGGATAAGTATTGGTTTGGCTAAATCCAATTAAGCTTGTCATTGTAATCATACAAATTGTCATAAGAATCTTGACCGCGATTGATCTCTTTAACATTCGTCTCATTTTTCTATATTTTTTTATTATGCAAACAAAAGTAAAGCGCTTGATGTATTAAAAAAAGCATAATCACTCAACAGCATGATTGCATCACCCGATAATGGTTTTTCGTCACTCAACGAGTTTGAAAGTTAATGCAGACATCGCTTCACGAAACCCTAACTCACTCTTCATTTTCAAAAAACCGACAAAGTGTGGTATTTTTTTTCCATTAAAGTATTGCGGTACATAAAAGCTTTTAAATAATCATCAAAACATTAATTCATACATATTCTAAATATTATTAACATATTTTTAAGATTTAGAATCATTTCATAATAATTTGATTAACAGCTTTTATGATTAATTATTTTTGCAAAAAAATGATTTTTTGATTATCTTTGTTTGCAATTATAACATATTATTAACTTTAACAAAAAACATTGAATTTCGCTTTAAGCTAAACAGATTATTAACAAAAACTACGATTTATGAAGAAACTAAAAGGAATATCTTTTAAACAAACTAAAAACAAGTAAAATGTAGGTCATACGAATGACCGTTGATATTGTTTTAATGATTATGTTATGAAAAATACGATATTTATGTGTTGTTGTGAATACGTGCTGATGTTTTTCACAAAAAGTATTGCAGTAAAGAAAAAGGTAAGTACATTATACCTGATTTTTACTGCAATTTTGTTTTCTGTAAGCGTTACTGTTAATGGACAATTCTCTATTCAGGGAGTTGCACCCGTGCAATATCCCACTGGTGGTTTTGCCATTGATGGTGATGCCCTTGCCAATTATGTTCAACCCGGCACCTATGCAAATATTGGCGACTGGTTTTCGAGTCCTTTATATCCCGGAACCGGTGGAACCATATTTAACATGGCCACTCCAGACCCATACGATTTAAATTACCCAATGTCGTATCACTGGAACGATGGATGGCTGCAGGGAACAGATTTGACAATTTTCACTACGTCCACTCAGATTAATGATAATCCGAATGACTATACCTGGGGCCCTGGATCGCCTCCTAATAAAAATGAAATCAATAATGCCACCGTTCAATTTTCATGGGGAGACCCCGCCATTACCGGCGGAGATGCTGACGACCTTTGGTGTTTGTTTGCCGCCGACCGCATGGTGAATAATGGTGAAGCCTATATTGACTTCGAATTTCTGCAACAACCGCTCACTATGACAGGCACTACCAGCGGAGGCTTTTATTCAGCCGGCGCCGATAGTGGCAGAACCGTTGGTGATATCCTGGTTACCATAGAATTTGAGAGAGGAGGCTCTGCTGCTTTTGCAGTAATACATCAGTGGCAGGCTATCCCCGGCGGATTTGATTATGTCGAAATCACCCCTCCTGCGGGTGACGTTTTCTGTACCAGTAATGCGGCAGTGGAAACGGCTCCATGGCTGCCTTTTGGACAAACACAATATGATGTAAACCAATACGCTGAAGGGGCGGTAAACTTGACCCATTTATTCCACATTGATCAAAATCCCTGTCTCATCCTCAGTACTGTATTTGTCAGAACTAAAACTTCATCTTCGACAAGTGCACAATTGAAGGATTTTCCTGGGGCACCATTTCAGGTGAATATAGATTTGGATGATCTTGCTGCAACCTGTCCCCAGCCATACAACCTGACAGCATGCACCTCCCAGGCGAACGTTTTGAGCGCTTATAACTCATGGAAAAGCGGATTTACACACACAGGTGGAATTCCACCAATTACCACCAATATGGCTAGCTTCCCTGCCTTACCCGGAAACTTTGCCTGTACTGGAGGAACCCTGAATTTCGCCTATGTTGTTACCGATTCCTGCGGGAGAACTGATACCTGCTCCAGCTCATTTTACGTGGCCATGCCAGCGGCCATCGCCGTTAATTGTCCGGCACCGGTCAGTCTGACCGCCTGTACTTCACAGGCAGCCATCACTACCGCTTACAATGCATGGAAGGCCGGATTTACCTTCTCCGGCGACTGCAACGCATCCAGCAACATTGCCAGCATCCCGGCCTTACCGGCCAATGCTCACTGTACTGGTGCCGCGCTCTCGTTTACCTTCACGGCAACCGGTGATTGCGGAACCGCTTCGTGCAGTTCCACTTTTAATGTGTCTCAGCCAGCAGCCATTGCGGTTAATTGTCCTGCTCCGGTCAGTCTGACAGCTTGTACTTCGCAGGCAGCCATCACCACCGCTTACAATGCATGGAAAGCCGGATTTACCTTCTCCGGTGATTGCAACGCATCCAGCAACATTGCCAGCATCCCGGCCCTGCCGGCCAATGCACACTGTACTGGTGCCGCGCTCTCGTTTACTTTCACTGCAACCGGTGATTGCGGAACCGCTTCGTGCACTTCCACCTTTAATGTGGCACAACCAGCGGCCATTGCAGTGAATTGTCCTGCACCGGTCAGTCTGACAGCCTGTACTTCACAAGCAGCCATCACCACCGCATACAATGCATGGAAGGCCGGATTTACCTTCTCAGGCGACTGCAACGCATCGAGCAACATTGCCAGCATCCCGGCCCTGCCGGCCAATGCACACTGTACTGGTGCCGCGCTCTCATTTACCTTCGTTGCAACGGGTGATTGCGGAACCGCTTCGTGCAGTTCAACATTCAATGTAGCACAGCCAGCGGCCATTGCAGTAAATTGTCCTGCACCGGTCAGCCTGACCGCCTGTACTTCACAAGCAGCCATTACCACCGCTTACAATGCATGGAAAGCCGGCTTTACCTTCTCCGGCGACTGCAACGCATCGAGCAACATTGCCAGCATCCCGGCCTTACCGGCCAATGCTCACTGCACTGGTGCCGCGCTCTCATTTACCTTCGTTGCAACGGGTGATTGCGGAACCGCTTCGTGCAGTTCAACATTTAATGTAGCACAGCCAGCGGCCATTGCAGTAAATTGTCCTGCACCGGTCAGCCTGACAGCCTGTACTTCGCAGGCAGCCATTACCAACGCTTACAATGCATGGAAGGCCGGATTCACTTTCTCCGGCGACTGCAACGCATCCAGCAACATTGCCAGCATCCCGGCCCTGCCGGCCAATGCACACTGTACTGGTGCTGCGCTCTCGTTTACCTTCATTGCAACGGGTGATTGCGGAACCGCTTCGTGCACTTCAACATTCAATGTAGCAC
>Ga0208789_1000071_pt1 | contig 160084 bp, 127 predicted proteins | sample Methanotroph_Enr_FD_187368 | JGI IMG/M metagenome (GOLD analysis project Ga0208789, IMG submission 187368) | Enriched soil microbial communities from Old Woman Creek wetland in Ohio, USA - Methanotroph_Enrichment_5 (SPAdes) (version 2) | ecosystem: Environmental > Terrestrial > Soil > Wetlands...
TAACAGCCGAGTCATCGACATATTCTCCAGCTGACTGTGCCTTTTCAGTTGCCGATTCTTTTACGGCTTCAATTTTTTTTTCGGCTTGTTCGGCTGTTTTCTCGATCTTTTGCTCGGCATTCTCAGCTGCACGATCGATTTTTTTCCCTGCCTTTTCCGCCGATCCTTCTTTCTCGCAACCGGCCAGTCCGAGAGCTACGGATAAACAGGTAGTTAATAGAATCCCGTTCGTTAAAACCTTTTGCTTTCGCTCATTTCTTGTTTTCATGGGACTATTCCTCAAAAAGTAGTGTTTTCTGAAAATGCGCCAAGTGGCAGAGCGGTGTTCCCGAAAAAGCACCTTTCTTTGATTAAGCGCAGTGAGCTGAAAGCTCATACAGATCTTAACGGCAAGACTGAAAACGGTCTGTACGTTAACGCACATAAGGTCTTAAGGCGCGAAACGCTTCTATGTATTTTATCGTTCCCACGCCGGAGCGTGGGAACGATAAACGACCGATCAACTCGCTGATTTCGGCACCCCGATTTAGGATGGTCGGGGTGATGGTGTAGGGTGGTTGATAACGCTTTGAATAGCCATTCAAGCCCCCTCTACTGTTTCGTTGAAAAGACCAACACGCTGACAGCCCTCAAGAAAAGCTTTCTTGAGAAAATTAGCCTCAAGCCAAGGTGAAGTAGTCGCAATTCGAACTTCTGCGTCAAGCATTTCTAGCCGAGAAAGCTTGTAGTTTTGGTGTTCGTCTAACACACGATTGGCCCAATACAGTCCTCCGTTCTTATTACAGCATTTGGCCGCGTACCGTTGTTCTATTTGAAATAAAGTTTTCCAAGTCTCGGTTTCACAAGGGAATCGATTGGATTGAATATCAACAGATAGCTTTTCCGGGGTAAGAGAACTCCAACTCTTATCCTTTATTGATACAGTTATTGATATGTCTGGCTGCACTCCAGAAAAAGGGTAAAACGCTTTTCTGCGTTTATTTTTTTTATCATGCAACGGATCAGTATCTCTCTTGTTGCCTGAATTACACTTATTGCATGATGGTGCAAGGTTTTTTAGATTAACCGAATTAAAGGGATATTTACCTTTAGGCAGATAATGATCGAAAGCTTCTCTCGTAGGGTCAAACTCACCATCAATCGGCATAAGCCCACAGAAAGGACAAGCACCATCATCATTCTCACGAACGAATGATTTATAGTACTCGCCAAGTGTTGATTCAGTGTGTTCCTTGACGATTTCTAAGCCAAAGAAGCCAGAGGAATATAATTTCTTAAAAAACTCTTCAATTTTTTTGTTTAAAGTTTCTTTGACAGGGTTCAGTGACGCATATGTGGCAGGCATTATGCCTACTTCACCTCTGCATGCTTCCTCAATTCTATTGTTAGCATCGAATTTTTGCTTGTAATCTTGTATTTCATCGTTATTAAGTGTTTTGAATTCATTGTAAATTTCATTCACGCCCTCATAAAAAAATTTAGCAGCTCCTTCCTTGAGTTTTTCTGCCAAATCCAGCTTGAAAAACTCACCCATTATCGAATGCAGACCCGGTTTCGGCTCATACAGATGAAGACCGTATTCTGTATTCCGCGCCTTGCACCACACCTCGTAAAAAATGAAATCAATAAACTCCTGCATCTTCTCCATTTGGTGCGGAACGTATTTATAAGGGAACAACATCAGCCTTCCGCCTCCATGCTGTCGAGAATAGTTTTGATCAGCAGCACCTTTTCCACAGAGTCGCCAAGCTGCCGGTTGATTTCAGATATGAGTTGTTCTTTATCCTCGCCATCCACAAAGCGCTGCCGCAATTTCTCAAGCTCTGCCAGGGCATAAGCGCCAATGGTTTCGCGCTTATCGAATGTGTTCATGGTGATTTTGTTGATTGAAGCGCCCAATGTGTTGTATTCGGGCAGACTGATGTTAACCGCGCCGTTTTCCTTTTTGAACACCAGCACCTTCTCGGGTCTGCTATCAGATATCAAGAATGGAGTATGCGTAGTGACCAACATCTCCTGATTAGTGGACTGCTGCTTATCCATCAATAAACATTGGCGTAAACGAGAAATAAAGTTCGAACGCCAATCCGGATTGAAATGGGTTTCGGGCTCGTCCAGCAAAAACAGGCTATTTGTGTTCCTGAACAGCAAGCACATGCCCAGGCTATGCAAAAGTTGATGCTCGCCATCGGATAGCTCCTTCAGCATCATCGGTTGCGCTACGCCTTGCTTAGAGAACTTTACAAACTTGAAGCGCATGATGCGCTGGTCCGAAGCCAATGTGGGTACTGTTTCGCTAACATAGTGGCTATTGGACTGGTACAAATCGGCCTTAAGCGCGTCGCTCACTGCGTACAGATTCAAGGTCAACAACACCTGAAACGCTTGAAACAGAGGGATAGCCGACTTATTAACCTCATAGTCAAAGTTCACGCGAAACGCTTGCTTTGTCGCCTCGTTCACCCAATAGTCCAGTATCAGGCTGTCGGAATTCTCATCGATAAACCAACTGGTAGCGCAACGTTTTAAGCGGGTTACAATCGGGTCGAAGTTATCGGCCGAATTTTCATCGGCTTCCAGTAGTTGCATCAAGTTGATTTTTCTAAGCCCCGATTCCTCGTCAACACTTAGAGCCGGGTTGTCTTCGCCAAATTGATTGGCTAATTCATCTGAGGCGACAATGCTTCGTTTGATGATAATGCGGAATTCTTTCAACTCCTCAATCTCTACATCTTTTTGAAAAGGCTTTAGTGTTTCGTCATCTTGTAATAACAGATTGCACAGCAAAATCGCCTGGCTAAAGGAATTATCCATATATGCCAGCCGAGGTTCAGGGCGACCTGAATATGGCAATTGCTTGCTTAGCGCACTCCAGTATTCATCAAACTGGATAAACCGCATCTTGAAAAACGGCAAACTGAGAATCTCGTTCTCGCCCGATGAGTAACCAAGCACATATTGCGGCAGCAGAAAATCGCGCTCACGTTCGGTGACCTCGAGATCGGCATTCAGCCATTCGATATGCGGGGAGTCATCCGGCGATTTAGTCACGAGCACATGAGCCAAGCTCTCTTTGCCTTTTTGTTGCAGCTCGGGCGGCAAATTAATCAAATATTCCAATTCAAAGGCATTGGGCGAACCGTCGCCATCCTCAAAGCCTTGCGGATTATCATCTTCATCGAATATGAAAGTAGGCGGTAAAATACGCCGCACGCGCAACACTTCCAATTGAAAGAAAATTGCCGCCAAAGCTTCCAGCAAATTGGACTTGCCGCTACCGTTCCGTCCGGCACAAACAAAAGGCGCAAAATCTTTTTCCTCTTGCAGTGACCACTCGGAGCGAAAACGGTGTTCAAAATCCGGTTGCAAACTGCGAAAACCGTTAGGGTCGGTAATTTTTAGCCGAATTAATTTCATTGCTCCGCCCCGTTTTCGGCTATTGAAAATACCAGAATTTGTTTTTCCGGGTCGAAGCTTTGCTTTATTTGATTTTCGGCTAATAAATCAAAAAGGATGGTTTTGATAGTCTCATACCCTACGGCATCGACAGTCGCCAATTCGTTAAGCTGATCCATTAAGCTTTCGAACGGCAACGGTTCAGCCGCATCGGACAAAATGTCCAAAATATCTTCGGCATAGAATACAGATCGACCGTAACCTTCCTCGTTAGCCAAATAATTGGCTAACGAATTACTGGCTAGATACTGAGTGTAAGCGGATGCAGTGCTCCCCATAGCGCTACGTATATCTGCTAAAGGATCGAACGTTGCCTTTTGCGCGTCCAGATAAGCCCTAGATATGCTCGTGTCAAACTTTGGAACAATCGTTGAATAATCAAGCACCGATTGAACCCTTCTAGCAGATTCAAGTTGTCCCCGTTGTAAGGATTCCAGTCCTGCTATAGCTGAACTGGCAGATACAGAATTTCTTAACGCTTTATCGTGCAGATCAGACACTCTTAAGTTGTTAGTGAAACCAATACTTTTAGCAATAGAGTCAGCCTGGAGGTATTTCAACGACTCGATTTTTTCCATGGACGAGCGCATCGACTCAAAAGGCGCATTGGCGTATTTCAATGCCGCACTATGTTGCTGATCAAGCCAGCTCAGGTCGCTCTTGGATATTGAAGAAGCCATGCTGCGCGCCAATTCGGCAGTTTTAGCAATTGAATCATACTGGCTCAAATTTAACGGTTTTATTGTCGATTCAAGTTGCTCCATTGCCGAAGCGATACCTGACATATTTTTCAGTTGCTCAATAGGAGAACGATAGGCAGCCAGCTGAGCCGCTGCGTGTCTGACGATGTCGAACTGTTTGGAATCGATTAATGAAGAAGCCCGCGCTGCTCTTGCAATATTATTGAAGCCGCTTGCCTTTTCATTAAGCACATTCAGGCTTTCCAGCTTTATCTTAATGCCCTCGGGTATAACGCTTTTAATAGAAGCCACAGCTTCATCTTGCTCGTTTTCGCATTCTGCAAGGGAATCTGGCGGTAACGGAACCCGCGACAAATCCAGTTCACCTTTGAACGCCTGCTGGCTCAATGCGCCGTAGAGATTTTCCAGATCGGTTAGACTTTGCTGATAACGAGATTTTAGGCTTTCGATTTTTTCGGCAATTGTGGCAAATTGGTTCTGTAATTCGACTGGTGGTTTGATCATTGGAATCCGCTCAAAATCCCCTTTCGTCAGAATCTTCTTCATTCCTTTCGTGGCATGACTTTGGATGTAAGCTCGCGATAACTTGAATAGTCCGTACAAATAGAAAGGATTGACGTTTTCTGCTGGCTGTATCGCGTTGATTTGCTGATTGAAGGCTACAGTTCTGTTAGTCAGCGCAGCACGACCAATGGACTCAACGCTGCCGGCAATGCAGGCCACAAGCAACGCGCCATTTGTGACGATTCGTCCCCGCTGAGTTCCAGCCTTTGAGAGATGCTCGGCAGATGCTGTAACAAAAACGGCATTGCTAGTGATGTTGTCGGTTTTGATCCACTCAATAAAATCGTCGTCGTAGTTCTTTGGATCATTTCTCGGCGGAGTGTTGCCCGTTGATATTTTTCCGAAGTTTTTCAGCTCAGGCTTCTCCCACCCTCTCTCATTCAGCACAGGATCGCCGAACATCTCCAGAAACACGCCTTTGAGCAAGTCGTCGAGTTGTTGCAGGTGTTGTTTGCGCTGGGCTATTAGCCCTTCCACTTTGCCGAGTAGATGGGCAATGCGCTTTTGGTCACCGAACTCGATTTCCGGGATAATAATGCTTTCTAAAGCACTTCTATTGATGTGTGGGATCGTTGCGCCAGTTGCTGTCTGACGTAAATAGTCAAACTTTGATTTCAGGAACAGTCCTAAAAATGGCGTAGATAACCCAGCATCAGTGTTCAAGCGAAGTCTCGCAATCGTGCTACCGGCATACCCTGATTTTCCAAAACCAATGGTACCTGCGTTAGCGCCATCCCAGGCAATAAGCAAATCGTTGGGAGTAACCTCGGTACCCATTGGGTCGTTAGTGTAACGGATCAGATCATCGTTTCGCAGGTCATCAATGCCAATTAGGCGCTTTGCAGTTGTTGATGATATTTCAGCGACTTCATGTTTCTTACCTTTAGTGATTGAAACAAGGGAGCCAAGTTTTCGTACTACTTTCAAACTCATCCCACCATCCCCGTCAACGCCAATAGCTCCATCACAATCCCGCTATCCATGTTTTCCAACACTTTTTCGTGCCTTTCGTGCTTCCCCATCGTCCATTTCCCCGATTGCTGCATTTCGCTACCCAACGGACAGCTTTTTTCAGTTTCGGACAACGCTCTTCCCGACCGGGAGATTATTCGTGCCTTCATGCTCAACATTAATGCATGCCCTCTTGCCCAACTTGCTTTAATTGCTCATCTATAAACCGCTGCATATCTTCTTTCTTTGGCAATTCCAATTGGTATTTGGAGATGAACAATTGATTGTCCATGCCCGCCAGGGCATATTCCGCCAGTGCATGATTTTTATCGGTGCACAGCAAAATACCGATGGGCGGGTTGTCGCCTTCGGTCATTGCATTGGCTCGGTACCAATTGACATAGGTGTTGAGTTGGCCGAGGTTTTCGTGGCTGAATTTTTCCAATTTCAGTTCTACCAGTACGTGGCACTTGAGAATACGATGGTAGAAAACCAGGTCGATAAAAAAATATTCGTCGCCAATCAAAATGCGTTTTTGCCGCGCTTCAAAACAAAAGCCGTGGCCGAGTTCCAGCAAGAATTCTTGCAGTTTGCCGGTTAATTGATCTTCCAGATGAGATTCGCCCATGACTTCGGCCGGTTTCAGGCCCAGAAACTCAAAAACATAGGGATCGCGGATGTCGATGCTTGGCTGTGACTCTGCGCCTGAATTTGCCAATACGGATAATTTGCTTTTGTTGTGCGATAAACCGGCACGTTCGTAGTAGAGGCTGCCGATCTGACGCTTTAATTCGCGCACCGACCAATTGCCGCGCAGGGTTTCGACTTCATAAAAAGCGCGTTTCGTTAAATCGTCGATGGCGATCAGCTCTGCAATGTGAGTAAAAGAAAGCTTGGAAATTAAGGTTGTGTTATCGATGGCAAATTTTGTTGCGACCGGTTCAACGATATGGGAGTCAGCGCCTCCCGCTTTCGCGGGTTGAAGTAGGCGATTTTTAAATTCGGGAGGCAGTGACTCCCGAATGTTGGGATAGCAGATGTAAAACTGGCGGTAGCGGCGAAGTTCCCGCTCGTCGCTACGCGGCACGTTGAGTCTTGTTAGCTCAGCCGACAGCTTTGCAAGCAAAGCTGTCCCGTATTTTGCACGGTCGTTACCTTGCTGCTCATACTCGGCTATGTAGTAGCCAATTAACCAGTTACGCAGGGTGAGACTGATATTGATAGCTTTATTCGCTTGGGCAGCAAGTTCTGCGTGGGTCTGGCGAATTGAATTGATCAGCGTGGTAAACGTCCGTTGATCTTTCATGCTTTGCCGGCTCCAATTATTCCTCTTAACTCTAATAACTCGCGCACTATCCCGCTCTTAACCCCATCCAAAGCCTGTTCGTGCTTTTCGTGTATTTGGTGTATTTCGTGGTTAAAAAATTCCTCGCCCAGTTCAGCTTTAAGCAATCTATCCAAAATCACCATCGGATTTTCGTACACCACTTCCTCAAACACATCCTCCTTGTAGCGGCTCAAACTGAGGTCGTAGCTTTCTGCTTCTATCTCGGTTCTTGGCACCATGAAGTATTTGGCGGTACGGTTGTTATCGGTCTCGGCATTGCGGGCGCGGTACTTGGCAACAATGTCCTGCAAGTCGCCGTAGCCTTCCCGCTTGCTGCGTTTGTCATCCAGCGAATAGCCATCGGCTGCCATTTCATAAAACCAAACATGCTCGGTGGCCGGCTTCATCACTTTGTCCTTTGGCCCCCAGACTTTGGTAAACAATAAAATCGCGGTACTGACCCCGGCATAAGGTTTAAACACGCCGCTGGGCAGGGTGATGACTGCTTTCAGGTCGCAACGTTCTACCAACAACTGGCGCAATTGACGGAACGCGCCGCCGGAGCCGAACAGCACGCCTTGCGGCACGATCACGCAAGCGGTGCCGCCTATTTTCAACAGGCGGTAGATGTTCTCGACAAACAGCAGTTCGGTTTTAGTGGTGGACAGGCTGAGATTTTCGTTGATGTCGCCCTTGTCGATGCTGCCGGTAAACGGCGGATTGGCCATGACAATGTCGTATTCGGCTTCTTCGGTAAAACTTTTGCTGAGGGTGTCTTTGTAATCGATAAGCGGCTCGTCGATGCCGTGCATCATCAAATTCATCAAGCCCAGACGCACCATGGTGCTGTCGATGTCGTAGCCAAATAAAGTGCTATTAAGGATAGCTTGAGACGCTTCGTTTAGCCCTGCGGAAACCGAGGTGCGAATAAAGCCGTCTTCATCGGCTGTCAGTTCTTTTGCTCCATGTCTAAGCGCCAGTTGAGTGACGATATATTGATAAGCGCCCAGCAAAAAGCCACAAGAACCGCAGGCCGGATCGACAATGCGATGCCCCAGTTGCGGCTGCACCAGCTCAGCCATCAATTTGATGATATGGCGCGGTGTACGGAATTGACCGTTTTTACCGGCGCTGGCGATTTCGGAAAGCAGGAATTCGTAGACGTCGCCCTGAATGTCCTGGAAGGCTTGGCCGTTTTCCCGCGAGTCCTTCTCCATCACCTCAAAGATTTCATCGATGGTTTTCACCGCTTCCACCAGCAGCATAGGCTTAGGAATGATGAACACCGCGTTCTTCATGTGGTGGGTGAAGTTGGATTCGGCACCGTTTAGGTCTTTAAGAAAGGAGAATACTTTACCCTGAATATGTTGCAACATGTCTTCAGCTTGCATGCGCTTGAATTCGCTCCAACGCAGACTGCACTTTTCTATCTCATAACGCTTTTCATCTTCCAGCTTCTTTTGACGCTCTTCTTCCGAGTCTTCATCGCGCAAGTTTGCCCGGTATTCCGGTGGTATCCATGTGCCGCTAAATTTGGATGTGTATGTTTCTCCGGTCCATTCGGCATCGGCCTGTTTTTTCAAATCCAGTTCATCAAGCCGTTTCATGAACAGTAAATAGGTAATCTGCTCAATGGCGGTCAGCGGATTGGAAATGCCTCCGCTCCAGAATTTGTTCCAGAGCTGGTCGATTTTGGCTTTTAGTTCGGGGTTGTTTTGTAACATGGCTTATTAACGTTTATTTAAAGTATTCAGCAGTTCATGGCCTTTTGCGGTCAATCGGTATTTTTGCAATCGGCTTCTGGGTTTGTCGGGAATGGTTCTTTCCAAAAGCCCTTCCTGAAGTAAGCGGTGCAGATAATTGCGTTGAAAAGTCTCCCGGTGGCTCATGCCGACGGCTTGCTGTATTTCAGCGCTTTTCCTCGGTTCAATGCAGAACAGGAGTACGGTTAGCAGCCAAGGCTCGACTTGTCCGGTGACTTGTCCGGTGACTTGTCCGGTGACTTGTCCGGTGACTTGTCCGGTCGAATCCAGGGCATCTTCCACGAACGATTGGGCATAAGGCAGAATGACCCGCACCAAACTTTTGCGGATTTCAAACGCTTGTCTGCCATAGGCTTTGAGGATGCGCGGAATACCGGAACCCAGATGTTCAACGATTTCCAGGTCACGGAATACCCGCATGATTTCTTTATTGCGCGGCACCGAAAAGCCGCTAAAAAAATCCTCTTCATCGACGCCGTAGGGCAATCCGCCCATCGATGTGATTTCCAATCGATCGGAGAAAAACTCGCACTTGGGCGTGGCGCCATAGGAATAGTCATTATGCACAACGGCATTGATGACGGCCTCGCGCATGGCGATTGAATCGATCATCTCCCGCTCTTCGCGTAATGGAAAACCGATGCGGGTGAAAATGGTATTCTCTACCGCTATACGATCAAGAACCGCTTTAAGCGCTTTGACTAAAGAACAACGGCCAAAATCGCGATTCTCTATCAAATGAATGCGCGTAGTGTCGGCGTATTTTGCGACTTGCAGCGAGATGCCGTTGTCGTCAGCCAGCAAGTAGGCGGCATAGTTAAGCTTTCCGTCCGGCGTCAACAAGTCCAAATTATTCATGAACGCGTGGTTTAACGTCAGTCCGCGCGCATCGTAATAAATTTTGAGTTGTTCAAAAGTCAGCTCTTGGCGCGGCGACTCCATTCTGCCGATGGTATTCCGCACACGTTTGCCGTACAGGGCTTCAATCATGTCCTGCGACATGGGTTCCGATGCGCTGCCGACTCGCAGAAAGCAGCCTTTCTCGGTCATGCCGTATTTTTTCAGGTAATACGGTTTTTCCAATCCCCCGGCGACGGTAATGCGGATGATGTCGCGGTTATCGCGTTGCTCATGGATAATATCGAACAAGCCCATGATCGAAGGCTGGATATTGTTGCGCAACCTGTCCTTGATAGCGAGCTGTATCCGGTCACAATCGGTCACGCCGTAAACTTGGCCCTGTTTGTCGATACCGATATGAATAACTCCGCCATCCTTGTAATTCAGAAACGCCACGACCTCTTTTTCGAGGCTGTCGGTTAGTTCGCGCTTGTATTCGATGCGGTTGTTTTCAGTCATATCAAGCCGCCAATTTTTCTGTCAGCGCCAAAACTTCGTTAATTTCAGCCGGGGCAAATACGCCGCATATGCCCTGCGGATGAATAACGGTAAACGGTGCGTGGATTAAATCTTTCTTTTCGACTTTCTCACGCTCGACGATGAAGTTTTTCAGCTGGTTAAGAAAATCCAACTGCCGGGTACTGAGATTGCTGTGTTGCATAATGAATTGGTCAAACGCTTCGGCAACGGTTTCCGGGAAGCTTTTTAGTAGCTCGATGCCGAAAATATGCCGGATAAATTGGATAAAGCGGGCTTTGCGGTTTTTATAAACCTGGCGCAACAAGTCCTCGGTGATATGCGGATGTTCTGCGTGCAGCAGGCTTGCCAATTCGTCGGCTTCGGCAAGACTGATCTCTTGCCCGCTCTTGATTTTCGTGAGTATGGGGTTGTATTCGGTCAATTCGACGATCAGCGCTATGCGCGGCATATCGTTGTGGGTAAATTGGTCGAGCAAGCCGCCTTTGCCGTAAACGCGCGGATCGTCTGAAACCAGTACCTTCGCCAGTTCACCTTTATATTGGGGATAAAGTTTGTCGAGGATTTCTTCCATGCGCCGGGCGTGGGCCTTTGAGGAACAGAAAAAGATGGTCTTGCCGGGCATTACGCCATTGGCATCCTTGATGCTCTCTTCCATGAATTCTTTGACGATCAGGGTATTGGTGCCTTTGTTGATGACCTGTTTTTCCAGTTGCGAACCTTCGAAGTTGATTTCTTCGATTTCCTTGCCTTCCAGCAGCAATTTCTTTTGATCTTCCAGGGAAATGGTGCGTTTGCTGATGCCTTCTATCTGAAACCGGGTTTGAATCTTCATCACCTGAAAATTGCACAGGTAAGGCGGCACATGGTTGACGGCTTCTTCGTAAGTATAAGCAAAGGTCGGGATGCCATCCTCGCAATGAAACAGCTGGAAGGTGTTGTGGTCGATAATGCCGGTCGGCGTGGCGGTCAGCCCCAGGGTGATGGTTTTGAAATAATCGAGAATTTCACCGTAGGTGTTGTAGATCGAGCGGTGGCTTTCATCAATGACGATGAAATCGAAAAAATGCGGCGACAGCTGTTGCGAGTCGTCGCGGATGATGTTCAACATCGTCGGATAAGTGGCGACATAGATGCGGCGGTCTTTGGCGATCAGTTTCTCGCCCATGTTCGGCCAGCGCGGCTCGTTGGGCAAATGTTCCTTAAAGGCAGCTAAAGATTGTTCCCTGAGTGCGATACGGTCTACCAGAAACAGCACTTTTTCGGCGTGGCCCGCGCGCATCAATGCATCGACCATCGCAATACAGGTGCGGGTTTTGCCGGTACCGGTGGCCATGACTAAGAGAAAATCGCGCTTTTTTTGCTCAATGCCTTCCAAGACGGCGCGGATGGCGCGGATTTGATAATTGCGTCCGGCAATGACTGTATTGATCAATTCTTGTGTCAAAGGCTTGCGGTTGCGGCGGATGTATTGAAAGCGTTCCAGATCATCTCGAGTGGGAAAGCCCACTACTTTGCGCGGCGGACAATTTTCCAAATCCCAAAAATAAGTTTCCAAGCCGTTGGTATAAAAACAAAACGGCAGCTCGCCTTTGGATTGCCGGTAAATATTGAAACAATATTGCTTGGCCTGCTCTCGGCCGATGGCCGCGTCTTTGCTGGTTTTTTTGGCCTCGACAACGGCGAGGGGCTTGCCATCCTTGCCCAGCAGCACGTAATCGCTGAATTGGTGACCTTCAAATGGAGTGCGCGGCTCAAAAATGCCATCGGGGAGCGGAGCCGGAATGTCGTACTCTTCAATCACGTGCGTGAGGTCTTTGACATTCCAACCGGACCTTTGCAGCAATTTATCGATTAGCTCCGCCCGTGTTTGGGCTTCAGTCTTTGTCATGCTTGTTTTTTTATTTATCTTGACGCAATAGTTACCGAACGACCGAGTTGATGACGTTTTGCGTTGTTGACTTGAGCCGGAAAGTGATTAGATCGATGGGCATTTACTTAAGATGCCGCAAATCCATGCCGACAAAATATAACATCGCTATGCCATCTGCAAGTTAAGGTTCCGAAGAGCGGACTTAGGAAGCCCCGGACAAATCGCGTTCAGCGATAAGTATTCGGCGTTATGTGTTTTACCGTACTGATCCTTAGCCGGTTTTGCAATTAAAGTTCATTCCAGGTCTTACACGGCCCCAGACTCGTCCTTCAAGCTTGATGCTTGGCCGAGATGTTCTAATCGTTACCTTTTTTATCTTGGGAGAATCTCATGACCCAACCAATTCACACCGAATACCCCATGAATCCTGAATATGCGATGCGCTCTGAAAATTTCATGCAATCCTGCATAGACGCTTGCAGCGACTGTCATCAGCTTTGCCTGAAAACGGCGATGAACCAATGCCTGGAAATGGGCGGGCAACATGTTGAAGCGGAACATTTCCGCCTGATGATCAGCTGCGCCGAAATCTGCCAAACATCGGCCAATTTCCAGCTCAGTAATTCTCCATTCTCGTATCGTCTTTGCGCGGTTTGCGCCGAAGTCTGCGAAGCCTGCGCCGTTAGTTGCCGGAGGATAGGCAATATGGACGAATGCGCCGAGGTTTGCGGCCGGTGCGCCGAAAGCTGCCGGCAAATGGCAAGCGCTCGGCACTAAAATGAAACCAAGACGCTCACTACTGTTCACGGTCATATCGATAGCGCTGAGCGCATGCGGCGACGTGGCGCAGTTGCCGGTTACGGCGGGCATTGGCCCTAATCCCCAACTGCCGTCGCCCCGTTCGACTTTGTTTCCCACGGTGAACATCGCGCAAGCGGTAGGCTGGCCCGCCAACGGCACTGTTCCGCGCCTTCTCCCGAAGGAGAAGGCGCAAAAAGCGAAACCTACGATCTATCTATCAGACATGTCGTGATTTATCCGGCTGTGTTGCATGTCCCATTTGCGCCGTTACAGGCATCATATAGCCCACATAAGCCGCTGCCGCGGCGGTCAGCAAATGCAACCAAATGTCATGCCCGAACAGCGGGATAAGCCCGAAAATTGTATTCAAGGCGGGGATAAATCCAAACACGCCAAGTACCGCATAGATGACGGCGAGACTACGGGCATAAAGACGAGAATCCTCAATATCTCTATAGGCCAGGATGCCCCATGCGCCAAGTATCAGATGCACGACATTATGCAGGGAATTTACCGGAAACAGGCCGAACAGCAGTCCGTATGGGCTTGACATGGCCGGAGCGTTTGCCGGCGGAGCTGACATCAAGCCGGGAAAAAAGCCCAATATGCCAACAATAAAATAAATAATACCTAACGCTAGGGTGAATGTACGCAGTATGTTCATCGTTTCCTCCAGTTAACTTAAAAGCTGATATAGATATAAATTGGAAAAGCCATTCAGCCGTTTTTTGCTTCATCGCTCTCCGCCATGTCCTTTCTTATCCATTTTCATCGCCGTAGTAAGATCGTCCTTATATTCGCTTATCCTTGTGCCCGATACGGTTGGCTCCTTGCCGGCCTTCTTTCCTTGACGAAAATCTTGTCTTCCTCCCTTTTGCAGGTGAATAACCGGTTTGCTTTACCGATTATCTTTTTCACATTTATCGTTCCCACGCCGGAGAGACTGTGAAAGTATTCGTTTTAGAACAAAAGCAAAAGCATTCACCACGAAGGCACGAACGACTGCATGGATGCAGGAGGTAGGCAGAAAACCGCTCCATGCGTTTTCTGCATTCGCCACATCCCTGTGGTTTAGCAACGCAGGAGCAGTTGCCGAGATCACGAAGAAAAATAACTGTTTAAACTCAATGCATTGAAAACTTCGTGTCCTTCGTGTCTTCGTGGTGAATAGGTTTTTAAACTCATTTTGATAATACTTTCACAGTCTCCGGAGCGTGGGAACGATATGGAAAGTTTTCCGAAAGCGCGCACGGCACGCCCTACGCACTGAAATTTATAATTAGAAATAGAACACGGATAGCACGGATAAGAAGCTAAACCGGTAAAAATCCGTGCCGATCCGTCGCATCCGCGCCATCCGTGTTCCATCTTTAAGATCATTAGCGTCTGTCATTATTGATGCCGCTTAATTAAATTAGGCTTCTATACCCAAGCAATAATCGCTAAGGGTTTAATACAACCTTGATGCAACGATCCTGTTTTTCTTTAAAACAAGATACGGCTTTAAAATAAAATTGTCTGTGCGGCAACAGACTCAAGATTAACTTTCCGGGATAACCGGAACGGCGGATTAAGAAATATACGGATTATCAAACACCACTGAAAACACCGCCAACGTAAACACATTAATGCATATGTTTACTATACACATGATTTGATATGTTATAAGATGCCAATACAAACTATTTGATTTGTTACTAACATTAAATTATTTGTTATATAAACTATTGAGTGTGCTAATTAATAAGATTGCTATATGATAGCGTACATGACATACGAAGAATTTAAGCGACAGCTCGGCAAATCCGGATTATCTATCAAAACTTTTGCTGAATTGATAAAACAGAACCCGGTTTCCATTACCAATCACGCATCCAAGGGCGAAGTTCCGCCTCATCTAGCAATTATTGTCACGCTAATGGGCGAAATGGCTGAAAATGGTTTGGACATTCGCTCTGCGTTATCGAGGGTGCAATTTGAGGCGTCAAAACCTCGTGGGGCTTCTGTAAAAGGGACGTTTGGAGGCATCAAGCAAAGTGGTTTGTCGTTATTGGAGAAGAAACAATGAAGAACAAAGCCATCGATTTGTTTGCTGGTGCCGGAGGCCTTTCCATGGGGCTAAAAATGGCCGGGTGGGATGTTCGCGTAGCTGTTGAATATAATGCAACGGCCATTGAAACGCACCGGAAGAACATGCCGGATACCCTGCATTTGTGCGACGATATTCGCGACATTGATTTTCGTAATTATGAGGGGGCTATTGAACTTGTGGCTGGGGGGCCGCCATGTCAGCCATTTTCTGTCTCTGGCAAGCAACTCGGAAAACTTGATATTCGAGACATGGTGCCTGAGTTTATTCGTGTCGTTCGACAAGTTCGGCCTCGTGCTTTTCTTATGGAAAATGTGCGTGGATTAACTACTGCTCGTTTTCTACCATATCTTGAAGAACGGATCGAAGAACTGAGGGAGCTTGGCTATGATGTTCATTGGCAAGTCCTAAATGCCGCCGATTATGGCGTCCCCCAAAATCGATATAGACTCTTCGTCATCGGCGTACCTGCCGGGGTTAAGTTTACATTCCCTGAACCAACTCACGGGCCTAAGAGGAAGAACAAATATAGTACGGTTTCCGAAGCGCTAGCCGGTTGCCCTATTGACGAACCCAACCGCGCAAAGATTGTATTCGCCAAAAATCCCATTCTTCGTCGCAGCCCATATGCAGGAATGCTTCTGAATGGCAAGGGGCGTCCATTAAACATGAATGGGCCATCGCATACTATCCCTGCGACAGCAGGCGGAAATCGAACTCATATTCTAGACCCAAAAGGCGTTTTACATCAGTACCACGAACATTTACAGAATGGCGGGGTACCGAAGAATGGCGAGGTAGAAGATTGCAGCCGATTGACAGTCCGCCAGTCCGCTAGACTTCAAACGTTTCCTGACGGCTTCGAGTTTGCAGGGCGCAAGAATGAACAATATTCGCAAATCGGAAATGCGGTGCCGCCAGAATTTGCAGCAATCGTGGCCAAGTCGTTGTACGAAGCTTTGTTTTCATCGGGTGTCAAGAGGAAAAAGAAGGTTGCCACTTTACCAAATAGTTAAATTGACTTCATCAGGTCAATCCATCGACATACATGTTTATATTGAGCACCAAGCTCATGTAGAGCCTCGTGAACAACCCGAAGTAGTGCGGCACGCTGCTCAGGTGATAATAATATCAAGACAGTCGTGAAGAACGTCATTGCCTCGGAAACATTAACGTCAATTCCGCGAGTAAATTCATGAGACGCACGTTTTAGGATGGTGTCAGGGTCATCCATCTGCGGAGTAGCCTGCACTATAAATAGAAGATTGTGGACATTGGCTATTCTGGATTTCAATATTGATGACTCAACATCACTCAACGTAAGTGTTCGGTCTTTAACCTCGATTGCGAAATCAACTTTGCTATTTATTAAACGCTCAACGTCTCCAGCACGTTTTCCGGCCGCATCAGAAGAGTTGGTCGAATATGATTTAATCTCTCCAAAATCAGGGAATGCTTCGGCAAATGCCTTGAGTACAGCGTAGCAAACAACTTGAAGCCGCACACCGTTTGAACGTTCTTTTAGAAATTCACCAAGAACCTTTGTTACGTCGTCGAGACTAGCTCTCGATGGCCCAAAATATTCACGCTTGTTTTCCTCCAAGAAATATCTTGTTTCGATGAGTATAAGTCGTAGCAAGCGAACCGCTTCAGACTGTCCATTATCTTGAACATGCTGTGCAACATTAAAAACGAGTTTGTATAGTTGACGATTTCCAGCTTTGCTGGCCATTTCATCGCCGAAATTTTTGTATCGGGCCGGATTATTAACGTAAGGATCTGGATTTGTGCCTGGAAATGGCTTTCCGACCGCCTGATTCCAAGGTACCACAACATTTTTAACCAGCATTCGAACATCCCTAGCGCCTGGTAATGTGGAGCTGTCTTGTAGACACAAAGCGTTAAGAGAACCATCGGAGGCTTTGCCTAGCACCTGTCCTAGAAGCACATACGGATAAGTACTGCCGCCTTTTGTAATCAAAGTCTCAATAATTGGCCCCATTGCGTATCTCGCACTTGAGACACAACAGGAATTGCCATAACAATATCCCATTCATGGTCAAGTAGCGTTTTTGCTGCTTGATGTAATGGCGGAAGGGACTTTGATTTGCTAGTCATGAATATGGAATCTGCTTAAATTATCGTGCAAGTCTACCAGAAGACATAAAGAACGCGAATGTCGAGCATAACTAAATCCACGCAAATATGTTAATAATCCATTAAATAATTCGTATAACTTACTAGTATTAATAATTTTTTCGACTACTGCATAATACCGACTAGCTGTTGTAGCTACGGCACTTTTTCAAACATTGCTATGGCGGGGTATCGGAACTTGCTTTTGACAGGTCCGTCAGCTTTTCAAATTTTATCAAGCACTCGGACGGCGGGGCATCGGAATCCGTTACCGACGCTACCAACTCTACCAGGGATTCTATTAAGCATTCCGATGGCGGGGTGTCGGAACTCAGCAATTGCTGGATATACTGCGTGCTAAATTTTATCAAGCATTCCGATGGCAAGGTGTCGGGACATGTCATGCCCGCAGTAAAACCGGGACTGCATTTTATCAAGCATTTAGACGGCGGGGCATCGGAACACTCCGCCCCGGCCTTAATTTGAGCTATATCGACCAAAGAAACGAGCCTATCTAAACCTTAAAAATACGCTGTTCATCGACTATTTTCGCCAGCGATTGAAGCTCGGCAGAAATAATGACCGGGTATTCCGGGGTATGACTCAATTGCCGCAATGCCCCAGGCAAACTCTTTAATTGGCTTGCGGCGTATTCCCTGGCTTCGATCAGCATGGGCTGTCCCGGCAGCGTCTTTCCGTGCTGCATCACCAGTTGCAGTAACGGTTGACCGGCGCAAGGCGCATTGTCGACGGTAACGGTATCGCCGGACATCACGCCGTTATCGTAGTTGCGATAAACCTGTTTGCGTCCGGGCCAGGTCGCTTTGCCCTCGGAGCGCTTGCGCCGGGCGATTCCGGCATATTCCTGCAATTTGTAAGCGCAATCGAGATAAGGCGCATCGGCTGAGGTATCCATATGGGTGCCGATGCCGAAGCCGTCGATTGGGGCTTGTTGGGCCAGCAATTGTTCCAGTTCATATTCATCAATGCTGCCGCTGGCAAAAATGGTCGCATGGTTAAGGCCGCCGCGGTCGAGAATTGTCCTGACTTTCCGGGCATGATCGGCCAAATCGCCGCTATCCAAACGGACGCCTTTGATATTTATGCCTTGTGCGTACAGCGTAGCCGCCGCATCGACAACTTTTTGCGCCCCGGCTTCGGTATCGTAGGTATCGATTAAAAACACGACATTATCGGGGTTGGCCTCGGCAAAGCGGATAAAAGCCTGGCTCTCGCAGCTGTGCGTTTGTATGAAAGAATGCGCCATGGTGCCGAACATCGGGATGCCGAAATCCATCCCGGCCACTACCGTCGCCGAACCGGTAAAGCCTGCCAGATAACTGGCCCTGGCCGCCAGCAACGCGGCTTCGCTGCCGTGCGCCCGGCGCATGCCGAAATCGACCAGCAGCTTATCCGGCGCAATCAGTACCGAGCGCGCGGCTTTGGAAACGATCAGCGTCTGAAAATGCAGTAGATTGATGATCCTGCTTTCGATCAATTGCGCTTCGGGCAGCGGCGCGGTAATGCGCAATATCGGTTCGTTCGGGAAAAACACCGTGCCTTCCGGCATTGCATGCACATCGCCGGTGAATTTTAATGTCGCCAGCCGATCCAGCATTGCCGGCTTGAATCGCCCGCTGCTTGTCAGCCAGTCAATTTCAGCAGCGGAAAAGCGCAATTGTTCCAGGTACGTTAAAACCTGGGCCAAGCCTGCCGCGACCAGATAGCCGCGGTTTTCCGGCAATCTCCTGACGAAGAATTCGAATACGGCGAGTTCTTCCATGCCCCGGTCGCAATAAGCCTGGAGCATGGTGAGCTGGTAAAGATCGGTAAGCAACGCGCTGTTGGGCATTATTCGATCGTTGCCAAGGTGATAGGTATTGCGCCTTTTTCAATCATTTCATCGATCGCGTTTTCGCCATCGCGGGGCCGAACGTTGACGGCGCGTATCGCATCGGTCAACAGCAGCACTTGATAACCGAAACCCAGCGCATCGAGCACCGTATTTAAAACGCAATAATCGGTAGCCAGTCCGCCGATAAATAAACGGCGGATATCGATGTTATCCAATTGCGCCTTGAATGTCCGGTTTGAGAAACTTGAGTAGCCTTCTTTTTCAACATCAGTGCCTTTGGCAATGATGTAAGCAGAGACAGGCAGATGCAAATCGGCTGGGAATTCCGCGCCTTCGGAACCGGCGACGCAGTGTTCCGGCCAAGGCCCGCCTTGCTGAACAAACGAGCAATGCCCGGACGGATGCCAGTCGCGGGTTACGAATACCGGCAATCGGCGCTTGCTGAATTTATCGATATAGCCGTTCAGCACAGGGATAACCCGGTTTCCCTCCGGCACCGCCAGACTTCCGCCGGACAAAAAATCATTTTGGATGTCGCTGATTAGTAAGGCATCGCCTTTGCTTAACTGGATTAGATCGGTGCTTTTTTGGTTGTCAGCCATTGTTATTGTCAGAGGCGTAGGGTGAATAAGCGTAGCGCATCCACCGATACCAAGGATTGCGTAGTGGATGCGCTACGCTTATCCACCCTACGTTGAAACTAAATATTTATACCATCCGGGCAACCACCAATAACATCCGTATAACTACCTATAGCGGCACAATCCGGACTCTGCTAGGTAGTTCTGCCTATTGTGCCGGCGCCTTGTTTTTCCTAACCTGTAGCCGGCTTTTCAGGATAAACCCAGCATTGAGACATAAAGCGGAATGTGCGTAGGGCGTGCCGTGCGCGCCTTGGGAACTCAGAGATAGAGAGGATTTACCTTTTACCCAGTGGCCGTTGAATAGCTGGGACCGCTCAACTGATTTCATGCGCTCTATAAGGCGCGCACGGCACGCCCTACGCGAAAGCCTTCCGCGCTGGTTAAAATGACGACGTCTCGCGGACACTTGTGTATAACGACAAGCGCCGGAGCCAGGGGACAATAAAAAACACAACATCCCGCCGATCAACGATAAGGAACAAAACGATGAAACAATTACATCGAATCACCCGCACCGATCACTCTCACTGGGTAGGAGACGGTTTCCCGGTACGCACGCTGTTTTCCTACAATACGCCGGATGCCGAGGTCAGCCCGTTCCTGATGCTGGACTATGCCGGCCCCGCCGAGTTTCCGCCCGCATCGAAGCCCAGAGGCGTCGGCTTTCATCCGCATCGGGGCTTCGAGACCGTTACCATTCTTTATCAAGGCGAAGTCGAACACCGCGATACCGCGGGCCATAGCGGCCTGATCGGCCCCGGCGATGTGCAATGGATGACCGCGGCAAAAGGCCTGCTGCATGAAGAAATGCATTCCGCCGCGTTTACCCAACAAGGAGGCACCTTTGAAGCGATACAGCTTTGGGTCAACTTGCCGGCCAAATACAAGATGATGGAACCTCACTATCAGTCCATCACTAATGAACGGATTCCGTTAATAAAGCTGGACGACGAAGGCAGCATCCTGCGGGTTATTGCCGGACATTATCAAGCGCTTAAAGGCCCGGCCGATACTTACACGCCAATTAATTTATGGGACTTGCGCTTGCGCGCCGGACAGACTGTTGAGCTGGATTTCCCGGACAATTACACGACCCTGTTGTTCGCCTTGAAAGGCAGCGTAAAAATCAATAACTCGGCAACCATGAACGATGTTGAGTTGGCGTTTTTTGAACGCCAAGGCAAAACGATTGTCCTGACTGCGCTAAAAGATGCCGCTTTGCTGGTCATGAACGGAGAACCGATCAATGAACCGATAGCCGGTTACGGGCCGTTTGTGATGAATACCCATGAAGAAATCCGGCAAGCTATTGAAGATTTCGATACGGGTGTTTTAAGTCGTAACTGAGCGACTATAAAAGTATTATCCAAATGCTTATTCACCACGAAGACACGAAGAGCACGAAGGAAAAAACTCTATCATGAAAACTTCGTGTCCTTCGTGCCTTCGTGGTGAATGCTTTTGCTTTTTTCTAAGTTGAATCTGTTCATTGGGCGTTGCTAAATGCGATGCCTGAAATATCTTTGCATAGCCTTGATATTGACATTACCCGGCTGCAATCCTGAAAAACAATGGCAAGGGATTGAAATTACCGCTTATCCGCCGGCTTTTCGTTTGATTTGATTGCTTTGTTTGGCAATGCATTTCGCAACAACGCGACTTCGCGCGGCGTCACTCGGGCCGCCTCATTGCCCCAGCTGGTGCGGATAAAGCTCAGCACGTCGGCGATCTGCCGGTCGGAAAATTTTCCGGCGAAAGCGGGCATTTCCTGTGGCTCCGGTCCTGCTTTCGTCTGCGCGGTTATACTGCCTTCCAATAACAAATGAATCAGCGAAGTAACATTACCGGAAAGTACATTCGAGCTTCCGGCCAGTTTCGGAAACTTGCCGGCTTCGCCCTCCCCGGTTTCTTTATGGCATTTGACGCAGAACGACTGGTAAAGACCGGCGCCGGGACGCTCAACTTCGCCGGTTACGATTGCCGATAATGTCTCGGCAACGTCAGGCTGGTCCGGTTTATACGCAGCCTGTTCGTCATGAGCCGGAAGCGACTTCAGGTAATGCGCAATCGCACCCAGATCGTCTTCATGCAAATATTGGCCGCTGTTTTCAACGACTTCGATCATACTGCCGGATGCTGCGGTCTGTCCGTTATGTCCTGTCGCCAAAAATGCAGCGATATCGGCTTCAGACCAGCGGCCTAATCCGGAAGCGAGGTCTCCGGTCAGATTGGACGCAAACCAATTATCCAAAACGCCGCCTTTTAAATACAGCGGGGACGATTCGGTATACGCTTTTTCCTGGAACGCCAAGCCGCGCGGCGTATGGCAGGTGCCGCAATGGCCCAGGGACTGCACCAGGTAAGCGCCGCGATTCCATTGCCTATCGCGATCCTTATGCGCTTCATAGCGCTGGTGTTTAACAAAAAGCGCATCCCAGAACATCAAGCTCCAGCGTATGTTGAACGGAAACGGCAGCTTTGTTTCGGTCGGCTTATAATCGGCCGGCTTTACCTCATTCATAAAATAAGCATAAAGCGCACGAATGTCTTCATCGCTAATTTTGGTAAAAGATGGATAAGGCATTGCAGGATAAAGCCGGTCGCCGTTCTTATCGATACCGTTCCTGACCGCACGGCTGAAATCTTCCAAGGTATAATTACCGATGCCATTGACCGGGTCCGGCGTTATGTTGGTCGAGTAAATCACGCCGAACGGGGAATTGAGCTTCCCGCCTCCGGCAAACGGCGGCGAATCGGGTCCGGCGGTATGGCAAGCGACACAGTCGCCGGCCCTGGCCAAGTAAGCGCCCCGGTCAATATCGGCGCGGTCGGCCGGTTGCGCGATGAGCGGGCCGGGCAAAAACGCCGCACAGCCGCAGACGGCAAGCCTGAGCGCCGTTCTGTTTAGCACGCTGGCGGCTTTAGCGATTAAAACCATGAGCGGCATGGCGGCACCAATAGAACGGCAAAGATGTTGAATATAACCGCAACAATGAAGATGAAGCTCGACAGGATGCCTATCTTTACTAAAAACCGGTTTCTGTCCTCGCCGGGGTTGATGTCACGATCTTTCTCAAACCGCCGCCATGAAGTCCATGCGGCAAATCCGGACAGCAGAGCCAACGCAAGACAGGCAATGCCGATCGTCGTCAGTATGGTATCCAGCCCTGCAATAACCGGCTTTGCTAGCGGAGCTTGATGCGGATAGCAGGCATAAGCGGCAAACGGCTCGCTCAATAACAGTTGCGCTACCCACGCGCTCGGAGCGCCGAGTATGCCCAGCCATAGCCATATCATACTCGCCGGACTGCGATCAGAGGCCGACGCTTCAATAGACGGATTGCGGGAAGTGTTCATGTTCTGTCCTAGAAAAGATAAGGCGTCAGATACAAGCTGGTAAATACAAACAACCAAACCACATCGACAAAATGCCAGTACAACCCGCCGATGCTTACCGCAGCGTAGCGTCTGTGATCGAAATAACCGAGCGCCATCCACAGCAAAAGCGCCATCAGGATGACCAGCCCGACAATGACATGCAGCATATGAAACCCGGTAATCGTGAAATACAGCGATCCGTACAGGTTCGATGCCATATCGTAGCCTTTTTTGCTCCATTCATTGAGCTGGACGGCGACAAAGCAGACGCCAAGAATAAATGCCAGCGCCATTGACGCAAGGCTCCACTGCGATTGCCTGAGTTGAATGCAACGCTCGCTGGCCCAAACAAATACACTGCTGCTCAGCAAGATGACGGTATTCACGCCCGGCACCAACAAAGCAGGCAAGCCTTCAGGCGGCCAGCGCTGTTCCGATTGAGACGCCAGATAGAAGTAGGTAAACAACAAATAAGCAAACAACGAAGCCTCCGTGGCAATCAGTGCCAGCACGCCCCACCAGCCGCCGGAATGCTTGCCTTCGCTGCCCACCGGCAGAGCTTGGTCCAGTTGCATCGTCTCAGCCATGCGCGGCTCCTTTATCGTAGTTGATGTCCGGCACGCGCTGGACCAGGGCTTTTCTCGGCCACATCCATGCCATCAGCGACAGGATGCAAGCCAAAACCATCAGCACGGTAAAATCCCGCCAATGCAGCAATAAGCCGACAAAGATCAACGCGCTAAACAGCCCGAGAAAAAAAGGTGCGTAAGAATCCTCCGGCATTTTCAGAATAACGTCCGGCATCGCGTCCAGCGGCGTTGTGCCGATTGTTTCCCGGCCTTCCATCAATAAATAACCGTGATCGAGACTGGAACGGCCGGCGCCTTCATCAAGCCGCTCCTCCCATAACGGATGGCGGCTGGCGACCAATGGAATAACCGCAAAGTTATAAGCCGGAGGCGGCGATGGAACTGCCCATTCGAGCGTCGGCGCATCCCAGGGATTTTCAGTCGCCGTTGCGCCGCGCTTCAAACTGACAACAATGTTGACCAGGAATATCAAAATGCCAACAGCAAAAACAAACGATCCGACCGTCGTAACCCTATTGACCTCACTCCAACCCATGTGCGGCGAATAGGTATAGATACGGCGCGGCATGCCCAGCAAGCCCGATATATGCATCGGAAAAAAGCCCAGATTAAAGCCGATGAACATGACCCAGAAACTCCATTTGCCCAGCGTTTCGTCCATCATGCGACCGAAGAATTTGGGAAACCAGTAATAGATGCCGCCAACCACCGGGAACACATTGATGCCCAGCAAAACATAATGTAAATGCGCGACAACGAAGTAAGTTTCGTTGAGCTGCAAATCCAGCGGTACCGCGGCGACCATCACCCCTGACAAACCGCCGATCACAAACAAAATCACAAAACCGGCGAAAAACAGGAACGGCGTATTGAACACCGGACGCCCCAGCCAAATAGTCGCTATCCAGGCAAATACCGCAACCGCGCTGGGGATCGAAATCACCATGCTGGTCGCGCCGAAAAACGACAGCGCCAGCGTCGGCAAGCCGGTCGCGAACATATGATGAATCCATACCCCGAAACCGAGCAGCATGGTCGCCATGGTCGACAGCGCTACCGCCGAATAGCCGACTAACGGGCGTCGGCAAAAAGTAGGCAACGCGTCGGAAACAATGCCCATCGCGGGCAGTACAACCGCGTAAACCCAGGGATGGCCGAACATCCAGAACAAGTGCTGCCACAGCAACGGCTTACCGCCGTTTAAGATATCGAAAAAGTGGGTGCCGGTTTGCCGGTCCAACCACAATAGAAAAAACGCCAGACTAACCGACGGAACCGCAAACACATTGGCGACAGCGGCGGTTAGCGTGCCCCAAACCAGGATCGGCACACGGCCGATCGACATGCCCGGAGCGCGAGTTCGAAATAAGGTGACAATGAAATTGATCGCCCCGACCGTTGTCGAAATCCCCAGCAACACCATGCCGAGCGCGTAAACGTCGATATTGGGGCCGGTGTTGTATTCCAATCCGGCAAACGGCACGTAATTGAACCAGCCTGCGTTCGGCGCTTGTCCGAGCGGAAAGCTGGCATATAAAAAAATACCGGCAAACAGGAAAACCCAATAAGAAAAAGCGTTAAGACGCGGAAACGCCATGTCCCGCGAACCCAGCATCAGAGGCCAAAGATAGTTGGAAAAGCCCGACAATATCGGCAGCGAGTACAGAAAGATCATCGTAATGCCGTGCATCGTGAACAGCTGGTTGTACTGCTCCGGCGTCAGCAGGGTCTGGTTCGGGCTTGCGAGTTGCAGACGCATAATCAGCGCTTCGACGCCGCCCATCAGCAAGAAAATGAATGCGGTCACCAGGTAACGGATGCCTATGGTTTTATGGTCGACCGTGGACAACCAGCCGCGCCAGCCCGGCGCCGACTCCCATAGTTCGGTGAGCCGTATCTCGGCAGCCGATCCGATTGGGGCTGAGCCCATCTCGGGTATACGAGTCAGAGCGGGGGCTGATGTATTTTCAACGGCATCTGTCATCAGTGACATTCCTTAATTAAGCGTCGATAAAAATGCCGACAGCGCGTTCAGCTCTGTCGCCGTTAACATCATGCTGGGCATGCGCGCCCCCGGTTTAAGTTCCTGTGCATGGGTAATCCATTGCGTCAAATGATCCGGGGTATTGGTCAATAAGCCGCCGGCAATCAATCGGCGCGAGTTCAAATGGGTCAAATCGGGCGCATGAGCGCCTACCGCTTCGGTTCCGCGAACGGCATGACAGCCGGCGCACTGATCCAGAAAAATTTTCTGCCCGGCATTAACGCCGGCAGCCGAACCCGTTGCGGCAGTGCTACGTTGAGCGTTTTGCCATTTTTCAAATTCAGCCGTACTTTGCGCAACCACTTCCAAACCCATATGAGCATGCTGAACGCCGCAATATTGCGTGCATTGCCCCAGATAAATGCCCTCGGCGTCGGCTTCGATCCACTGCTGGTTGGTCAACCCCGGAATCATCTGGGTTTTCCCGGCCAACACCGGCACCCAAAAAGCGTGAATGACATCGGCGCTTTTCAGCTTGACCAAAACCGGCTGCCCGACCGGAATATGTATTTCGTTTGCGGTAACAAAACGGCGGCTGGGATCGGCATCTTCATACTCGACCTTCCACCACCAATCGTAGCCGGTGACCGTCAGCGTCAGCCCCGGCGCTTGCGCGGGCTTTGACACCGTATTCAGCGTAACCAGGGTATAAACAACCAGCGCAAACAAAATACAGGTGGATAGTCCGGTTCCGATATAAATCCAACGCATTCCGGCATCTTCGCGGCCGATTGAGTCAGGCGCGTCAGTCAGGCGTTTATGAAGAACAGCCCAGACCAGAAGCAGTGCGACGATGATAAAAATGACCAGCAAAAGCGCGACGAACACCCAGCCCAAATGCATCGTCGGCATTGAAGCCGGACCGTAACTGTGCAAAAAATAGTTAAGCGGAGCGATTTGGCTGTCCGTCATCGGCGAAACCGGCACGACCGTGAGAGCCGCGTAATTGATCCAGGCAGCGTGGCGAAATCCGGATTTTATATCGTTCATTGCTCGCCCCTGCCCGTTCAAGCATCTGTTAAGCGGCTTGCTTCTTAGCCACTTTGGCAACATGACTGCCCTGGAACCGGGCGATTTTTAATTCGTTCTCGGAAGGTTGGCGGCTATTATCGGCGCCGGCAAGCGTGCTCGCGCCATAGGGCGAACCGCCGGTGATTTCGTTCATGTTCAGTATCTCCTTACAGGAATAAGGAACGCCGACGATGATCATGCCCTGATGCAACAGCGTCGAATGAAACGACGTGATCGTGGTTTCCTGTCCGCCGTGTTGCGTGGATGTCGATGTGAATACCCCGGCGACCTTGCCTATCAGGCTGCCGTTCACCCATAAACGGCCGGTGCGGTCGAGAAAATTGCGCATCTGCGCGCACATATTGCCGAAACGCGTCGGCGTGCCGAAGATGATTGCGTCGTAGTCCGGCAGCTCGTCCACCGTCGCGATCGGCGCTGCCTGATCGAGCTTGGCTCCGGCCTTTCGCGCCACATCTTCGGGTACCAGGTCGGGCACGCGCTTGATAGTGACTTCCGTGCCTTCGACGCTGCCCGCCCCTTCGGCTACCGCTTTCGCCATGGTTTCGACGTGACCGTACATGCTGTAGTAGAGAACCAGGACTTTTGTCATGTTGTATCTCCTCATTGTCTGTGGTCTTGCCGAGCCTAACGAAAAGCCGGCCGGGCATGGCCCGCGAAAACTCAGAAATAGGGAGGGTATGTCGGCTCTCTACCGCTCTGGAGGTTGCCGGTGCGCGAATCGATCAATCATTCCCTTGAATAATTTGAAGCCGAGATACCCACGTTTGAAAATTTATAGTATTGGCCGGATCAATGATATTCGTAGCATTACTTAGCAGCAGGCGGTGTTCGCTCTCGTTCCCACGCCGGAGCGCTCGTCGTTATACACATTCCGGCCTACGTCCTGCGCGTCAGACCTTCCAGGTTTTAAAAACCTGGAAGGTCTGTATCTCGGCATATTCGTCGTCTCCACCCCCCCCCCATATACGTAACCATACGGATTTATCATCGCGCCAAAACAAGGGATACTTTGATTATGATCTTTTAGCAGTTGCCAAGATGTTGTTTGGGTCTTAACTCACCGAGGGATGCGATATGCAAAATTGCCCATTAATAATAGTGCTTGGATTTTTGCTTTTTTCTACCGCAGCGCCGGCTTTTGAGAAAACCGGCCCGGAACCGGTTCCTGAAATACGCCAACGCGCACAGCAAGTAGTGCCTTATACCTTAAGCCAAGCCCTGCAATCGTTTACCAAAACCGTTCATGGCGGCATTCAGCATGTTGTCGCCACATCGGCAAACGATACCCGGCAAATAAAATTAATCCAGCAACATCTACTTGAAATTTCCAACGCATTCAGAAAAGGCGATTTTTCTGTGACCGAACGCGTACACGGCCCCAATATGCCGGGTCTGGCCCAGTTAAAAACGGCAAAACCCGACGAGATAAAATTCGACTACAAGACCTTGCCCAATGGCGCCCAGATTCATTATTCAACAGAGTATCCGCAATATGTCCAGGCGCTTCACGAATGGTTTGACGCGCAAATGGTTGAGCATGGTAGCGATGAGATACCGGAACATAGCAAACACCATTTAACACCGGCGGAATAATAGAACGCGGATTATTCAAGAAAAATGGTAACTATTTAGCGAAAAAAGAAATGGAACACGCCGAATAATTACAAAAAATGCTTATTCGATCTAACACCCAGCGTTCCGTTTTTCCAATTTCGACCCAGGCCAACGTTGCCTCATTAAACAGTAATAATCCGGAATAACACCTTATGCCATTACGTGCTCTTGAAACCTGGATGTGGGCTGAAGCTTGCGAGATATTGGATCGGGCCGACCGCTTACATCGGCAATTTTTCAGGCCGTCTGTTATGAAGGCCGGACGGCCGGCTTGGGAGCCGCCGATTGATGTCTACGAAACCGATGATGAATTCAAAATCATGGTCGCGCTGCCGGGCGTTAGCCCTGAACACTTAAGCGTCATGCTGGAAGACGACAGTTTGATTATCAGCGGACGGCGGCATCTGCCGAGTAGCGCGGAATCGCAAATTCGACGTTTGGAAATTCCTTATGGACGCTTTGAGCGGCGCATCGAACTGCCCGCCGGGCAACTTGAAATCGACACCTGTGAATTTGCCAACGGTTGTTTATTAATTTCACTGCGGAAAACATAAAGGCGTCTTATGCAAATCAAGGACCTGAAAAACATACTGCTGGGTTCGACGGGGGATAAGGAACAGCCGTCTTCGGAAGTAAAACCGGAGACGCCCTCGCCGTTCCCGCCAATCCCCAATGATGCGCTGATCATCGTGCCGATGCGCGGCACCGTGCTGTTCCCGCAAAACGTGTCCCCGTTGGTGATGGGCCGGCCGGCTTCTGTCGCCGCAGTGCAGGAAGCGGTACGTTCCGAAAAACCAATCGGATTGCTGATGCAGCGGCGCGATAATGTTGAAGAACCCGGCCCGGACGATCTTTACCCGGTCGGCACGGTGGCGGAAATTCTACGCTACATAACCGGCCCCGACGGCACCCATCATGTCGTTTGCCAAGGCGTGCAGCGCTTTCATGTGAACCGGTTTTTGTCCGGCTATCCGTTTCTTGTCGCCCAAATCGAACGCTATGAAGAGCCTGAACAAAGTTCCCGCGATGTCGAAGCGCGCATGATCACGCTCAAACAAAAAGCGCTGGACGTGCTGGCCCAGACCAAACAAGCGCCGGAAGAGCTGGTGAATGCGGTCCGGGCGATCAACTCGCCGGGCATGCTGTCCGACCTGGTTGCCAGTTATCTGGTTGCCAAGCCCGAAGAAAAACAAGAGATATTGGCGCTGTTCGATATACAAAAACGCATCGACAAGATCCTGGAACTGCTGAACTATCAAATCGAAGTGTTGAAACTATCGAACAAAATTAACGAGCAAACCCAGGAAACCATGGGCCAGCGGCAACGCGAATTTGTGTTGCGCGAGCAAATGAAAGCCATCCAGAAAGAGTTGGGCGAAGAGGAAGGCGGCGCCGCCGAAATCGAAGAAATCAGCAATGCGATCACTGCCGCGAAAATGCCCGAAGAGGCGGAAAAGCAGGCGCGCAAAGAACTTGGCCGCTTGCAGCACATGCCCGATGCCAGCGGCGAATATTCGATGATCCGCGCTTATCTCGATTGGCTGACCGAACTGCCTTGGTCGGTCTCAAGCGAGGCGGTTATCGATATAGCCAAAGCCCGCGACATCCTTAATGAAGACCATTACGGCCTGGACAAAATCAAGCAGCGCATATTGGAATTTCTGGCCGTGCGCAAACTGAACCCGAACGGCAAGAGTCCTATTTTGTGCTTTGTCGGACCGCCCGGCGTCGGTAAAACCTCGCTGGGCCGCAGCATAGCCCGCGCCACCGGACGCGAGTTCGTCCGCGCCAGCTTGGGCGGCCTGCATGACGAAGCCGAGGTTCGCGGCCACCGGCGCACCTATATCGGCGCGTTGCCGGGTAATATCATCCAATCCATCCGCAAGGCAGGCACCAATAACCCGGTATTCATGCTCGATGAAATGGACAAGATCGGAGCCGGAGGATTTCATGGCGATCCCTCCTCGGCCTTGCTCGAAGTATTGGACCCCGAACAGAACTCGACCTTCCGCGATAATTATCTGGCCGTGCAGTTCGACCTGAGCCATGTCATGTTTATCGGCACCGCCAATGTGCTGGACAGCATACCGGGGCCTTTGCGCGACCGGATGGAAGTCATTGAACTGACCGGTTACACCACCGATGAAAAACTGCAAATTGCCAAACGCTACCTGGTGCACAGGCAATTGGAAAGCAACGGCTTAAGCGCCGAGCGATGCACAATCACCGACAACGCGATACTCGCCATTATCCAGGACTACACCCGTGAGGCCGGATGCAGAAACCTGGAGCGTGAGATCGGCTCGGTATTCCGTCATGTTGCGATGCGTATTGCCGAGGGCATTGTCGCCAATGAGCAGGTTGATGCCGAAAATATTCCGGGCATTCTGGGGCCGAAAAGGTTTTACAGCGACGTCGCGATGCGCACCAGCGTTCCCGGCGTTGCCACCGGGCTGGCCTGGACGCCGGTCGGCGGCGATATTCTTTTTATCGAAGCCACGCGCCTGCCCGGCAGCGGCAAGCTGATCCTGACCGGCCAGTTGGGCGATGTCATGAAAGAAAGCGCCCAAGCCGCATTGAGCTTGGTGAAATCGCACGCTAATCAACTGGGTTTAAATCCGGAAATATTCGAAAAAAACGATGTTCATGTCCACGTACCGGCCGGAGCCATTCCTAAAGACGGCCCCAGTGCCGGGATTGCGATGTTTACCGCATTATTTTCCGCATTTTCCGAGCATACCGTGCGTAGCGACGTGGCGATGACCGGAGAAATCAGCCTGCGCGGTCTGGTCTTGCCGGTCGGCGGCATTAAAGAAAAAGTCATTGCCGCGGCCAGGGCCGGGTTAAAAACCGTCATGCTGCCGGAGCGCAACAAAAAAGATTTTGAGGAAATCCCCGAAGCGGTAAGAAACCAACTCCAGTTTATTTGGCTGGAAAATGTCGATGACGCGTTGAAAAATGCGGTGGAGAGTAAGGCTGATATTAATTAATGAGGGATATTTATCGTTTTATCATTCCCACGCGCTCCAGCTTATTTATCGTTCCCACGCTCCGAAGACTGTGAAAGAATTCATGTGGGAGAGGCTCTAGCCTCGACTGTCGAGGCTAAAGCCTCTCCCACATCAAATAAAATCAAATAGTTACAAAAAACAAAACGTTTTAAACCTTATTTTTAGAATACTTTCACAGTCTGTCCAGCTTGGGAACCGGCGCCAATAAACGTCAAGGAGAGTCCATGAACCAAACCGAATCCGAACTCCCCTCCATCACCGCGCTGTCGCCGTGGTGGCGGCGCGCCGGCATCGCGATCCTGGTTTCCGGCCTGATCGTACTGCTGACGGTAACGCTCAGGGTCTACCACGACGCGCCGCCGATCCCGAAACAGGTTCTCGCGGCCGACAACAAGCCGCTGTTCAGCGCCGACGATGTGCAAGCCGGCCAGCAGGTCTTCCTCAAATACGGATTGATGGACAACGGCACGATCTGGGGCCACGGCGCTTATCTGGGTCCCGATTACGCGGCCGAATACCTGCACACTCAAGTGCTGGCCGGTACGGAACTGATCGCCCGGCAACGCTACAACCTGCCGCCGGACTTGCTGACGCCGGCGCAACGGGCCGCAGTCGAAGCCGAAGTGCGAACCGGCCTGAAACACAACGGCTACGACCCGGCCAGCGAAACCCTGACCATGCCGCCGTTCTACGGCGACTGGTTCAACCGGCAGCAAGCCGTCTGGAACCGCTATTTTTCCGCCCCGAAACAAAACGGCGGCCTAAGCATTGATACTGTCGCCGATCCGCGCGAATTGCACCAGTTGACCGCGTTCGTCGCCTGGGCCGCCTGGGCTTCGGTCGCCGACCGGCCGGGCAAAACGTATTCGTACACCAACAACTTCCCTTACGACCCGGTGGCCGGCAACACGCCGACGGCCGACGCAGTGCTATGGAGCGTGCTGAGCCTGATCTTCCTGCTCGGCGGCACCGCGCTGGTGCTGTTGGCGTTCGGCAAATTCAACTACCTGGGCTGGAAAAGCCACGGCCACACTCATCCGCAATGGACCGCCGGCGCCAGCCCGTCGCAGCAGGCGACGCTGAAATATTTCGCCATCGTCGCGCTGCTGTTCCTGGCGCAAGCGCTGGCTGGCGGCGGCGTCGCGCATTACCGCGCCGATCCCGAGACTTTTTACGGCCTCGATCTCGCCGCCTGGCTGCCCAGCAACCTGCTGCGAATCTGGCATCTGCAACTGGCGATTTTCTGGATCGCCACCGCATTCGTCGCCGGCGCGCTGTTTTTAAGCGCCGAGCTGGGCAAGCACGAACCGGCCCGGCAAACGGCCCACATCGACACACTGTTCCGGATGCTTTTAACGATAGTCGTCGGCAGCCTGCTCGGCGAATGGGCCGGCATGCTGCAATGGCTGCCCAAGCTTTGGTTCTGGTTCGGCACCCAGGGCTGGGAATACCTGGAACTGGGCCGCGCTTGGCAGTTGCTGCTCGCGGTCGCACTGCTGTTCTGGTTCGGGCTGCTGGTACGCGCGCTGCTGCCGGCGTTGCGCGATGCCGAACGGCGCGAAATCTCGGTTTTGTTCCTGCTGTCGGCGCTGGCGATTCCGCTGTTTTACCTGCCGGCGATGTTTTTCGACAGCACCACGCATTTTTCGATTGTCGATACCTGGCGCTTCTGGATCATCCATTTATGGGTCGAAGGCTTTTTCGAATTTTTCGTCACCGTGCTGGTCGCGGTGATTTTCTTCCGCTTCGGCGTCATTCCTAGGCTGGCGGCGACGCGGATCATCTACCTCGACGCGATTTTATACTTTGCCGGCGGCATCATCGGCACCGGCCACCATATGTACTGGACCGGCCAGACCTCGATCAACATGGCCTTGGCCGCGATGTTCTCGGCGCTGGAAGTGGTGCCGTTGACCTTGCTGACGCTGGACGCATGGGATTTCGTCACCTTGATGCAATCGCGCTGCGTCAATTGCCGCCAGCAGATTGCCGTGCCGCATAAATGGACTTTTTATTTCCTGATCGCGGTCGGCGTATGGAATTTCGTCGGCGCCGGGATTTTCGGCTTTATCATCAACCTGCCGATTGTCAGTTACTTCGAAGTCGGCACGATACTGACGCCGAACCACGGCCACGCGGCGTTGATGGGCGTGTTCGGCAATTTGGGACTGGCGCTGCTGGTGTTCGCGCTCAGGCAGGCGTCGAGCGACGCGTTGTGGGCCGACGTCGAAAAATACGTGCGGGTCGGCTTTTGGGGCATCAATATCGGGCTGCTGCTGATGGTCGTGCTGAGCCTGTTCCCGGCCGGCGTGCTGCAACTGCTCGACGTACTGGAAAACGGCTACTGGCATGCCCGCAGCCTGGCATTCACCGGCTCGGTTCAGGCCCGGTCTTACGAATGGCTGCGCCTCGCCGGCGACTTGGTGTTTATCCTGTTCGGCGCAATCCCCATCGTGGCCGCGACGCTCCGCGCCTATTGGGTGCAACGTCGCCAGGTGTTGGTCAAGCATCCTTGAACTCCACGATGACTTAATACACCGTCATCCCGGCAGCAAGATCACTGGGCGTTTTTAAGGCATTCCAACGGACAATTCATTTCGATAATCAAAATATCCAGCACCGGATTAGGCTCCGAAATGGGGCGCGATGCGCCCCTACCGGGCTTGGTTGTTATTTTGTTAGGTTGACGATGTCAACCCAACCACGCTTATCGCGTTTTGATTTTACCCCTTTGATTTTTATTCATCAGGGAAAACCACTCTGGCTTTCCTGATAAAAAGGGCACGTAATTTATCCCAGAAATCACCACCTAGAATGAAGAGGCTGATCAAAAATAGAGCATCGAACCCAAGATTAATCCACAGACGTTCCATCGAATTATCCGGTAGCCATTTGGGCAGGTAAGCCATGATATAAGTCGGTATTAGCGGCAGAAAGAAAAAAACCAGCCCGATGGTGTAGCGTACCCTTCCCACTTGGGACGGCGGTTTCAGTATTTTCAACCATGATTTTAATGTGGACATTATTCGTTCGAAATTCTCCTTTCCCATGATCATCACGGCAGGTAATGCCATAATCTCAAAGCCAAAGAAAAGTATACCGCCCACCGCCGCCTTTGCAGATGACGACCAAGTAGTTTGAGCCACGAAATAAATACAGAAAGGCAGGAAAAAGCCGATCACCAGTAAAATGATTCCAAGGGTAAGTCTAAAGTTTGCAGTCATTACCAATACCTTTTTAAGTCTCGTAGGGCGGTAGTTATTCAAGGATAAAATACAGCGTAACCGCACGGTTTAGAGCAACATAAGACGATTGCCACCTTATGCAATGCTCATTGGTCACGCAAAACTATTCACATTATCAGAAATCGATCTATTTTTTATTCATCCATCGATTTCACGATAGATGACACCAGTATCGCAACGAATGCCGCCCCCCATCTTTGCATGAGCCGAAAAATCAATGTCTATGACCTTAAACCCCCTATTTGAAACCGCCTCACATACTTTTGGAGCCGCACGTGGAAGAAGGACGGTATTTCTGTCAATATTTACTGCGCAGGGTGCAGCCGCTTTAGCTTCTTCAAAATTACACCAAACAGCTTCCCAACCTGAGAGCGGTTCAGGAAGTTTTCTTCCTGGAAACGCATCCTCATAGGCTATTACTACACCCGGAGCAATAATGCAGATAACAGCATAAAGATGTAAGATTCCGGTATCTGGCAACACGATAGTAGTTACCTTGAAACCGTCTGCCTCAAGTATGCGTTTTGCCCATTCGCACCCCCGTGGATTACTGGAAGTACCTGCTTTATCGTAAGCAAGAATTATGTTTCCATCTCCAACGTTAAGCATATCCCCAACTTCAAAATAAAAGTCTCCTGAATTTGGATAATTGCCAGGAGACGGCATAGGGCATGCATGGAAAAGAACAGATGGATCGGCATCTACATAAGGGAGAAAAATCTCTCGTACTGCCCATCTATGTGGGTTACCAGTCAATCTTCGCCAACTCGTTTCAATTATATTACGTCCAACACACCAGAATGGATCACATGGGAATACATTTGTTGCACCATTACCAAAAGAATAAGCAATCTCTTCATCTTTCATATCACGCGGGATGTGTACCTTTACACCATTTGAGGCATATACATTCGCCAAGACTTTACTTTCATCATCAAGAGATTGATAGAATTCCGGCAAAACCTCGCTGAGGAATTCGCCACCGTGTTTTTTTAAAATTTCTAATAGTTCCGGTGCTACGATTCCTTCAAGATTTGGATTGTATTCAGGAATTATCATGCCTTTAGGTGTACCTACTATCACTTCACGTAGCCGCCCCCAGAGATTCCATTCCCCAATATTTTTGTTAGTAAGTTTATGTTTATAGCCCTCAATAAGCTTGATGCCACCGTCACTAGTTGAATAAAGTATTTCGTTCATTATGTTATAAACTCCTTGGTTTAAATAAGATGGAAAAATTCGACAATTTTACAGCTAGTTTGGGTGGCTATCCGCCCTTAGGCCGAATGTCGTTTTATTCTTTAGCACTGAACCTAACGTATTATCATAGCTTTGGCAAGCGTCTATCATGAGTCTATTCGGTGCTTATCCGAATAACTTTGGAGCAAAATGGATATTCATTCATCCAAATGCGGCTGAATGTTGAGCCATATCTAATTTCTTATGAAATTCATGTCAACATCGGGTGATATTTTTTGTAATGCCTAAACGGCAAAGGGCGTATTCCTTTAACCGACTTGTTAGACCGGATAGTAACTATGTCAAAGCCAAATTAACTTACTTTGTATGCAATATTTTGATTAATTGAACGTTTTTACCTTTAATGTCCTTGTTTTGCTGGTTTATGCGAAAAGATAAAAATACACAACACAATAAGCACAAGAAGAACTGCCGATGCTGAATAGCGGCTCAACTCCAAGCCGCCATTGCTTATGGGCTTATCCAATGCGATAAGATGCGCCTGGATAGGATGTGCTGAGGTACGAAGCGCATCGTTTGCGATTGATGCGCCTCCTTCGTCGGCACATCCTATGCCTTACCTCGCGCACCCCGTCCCGTTTGCCGCGCCGAGCACCGGAGTTTTCGGCGGGACTAGCCCTTAAGGGGCGCGGCAGGAAGCCGCGCGTTGCCAGAGGGCCAGGGATGGCCCTTCTGGCAACCCCCGTCGAAAACGAGGAGCGCAGGACAAATCGGCAGGATAGCCGATTTGCATGCATAGCACCCGTAGGGCGAGGCACAAGGATGTGCCGAGTGATTCAAGCGGCAACCGGGCCGCCTTTTCTTTGGTTACTTTCTTTTCGACTGTAAGGATGCAGGAGGTAGAGCAACGCAGGAGCAGTTGCCGAGGCGGAGCAAAAGAAAATAACTCGCCCTCGGGGGCGAGACCCCGATTCAAATAATTCGTCGCGGCAGCGACTCCTTTTTTCAGTATTGCCATCCCTGGCACCTGGATCCCGGCAATCCCTGCCGGGATGACGCGTTTAATAAATATTTGTGTATAACGATGAGCGCTGGAGCGTGGGAACGGTTAGTAATCGGACATAAAATAATCAGCCTCACGTGCTTATATTTAACAAAGCGCCAAACACCGCTGCCCAAGCCCCAAGGATTCCCGTTTTATTCATCGCCAGCCCCATTCCGGAACCGAAACATCCGCATTCGAGGCCAGAACAAAACCGAATAACCCCAAAGTGGACGAATCCAACACCGCATGATAGCGATTCAATACCAAAACAATTTATTGCTATTTCCTCGAATTCTCGGACCGTGTGGTTGAGCTATGGAAGCATACATTTCCAGAGCTTAACCACAAGGCCTATAGACCACGAATAGCAAGGCTTGCAGACAATCGACCACGGCTGAGTCGTAAAAATGTACGGTTGAATAGCTAAACCATGCGGCTGAACTCCATAACCATGCGGCCAAAAGCCTTAACCACGTGGCGTAGACATTCAACCACATGGTTGTAAGACGCAACCACGCGCCTGAGAAGCTCAACCACATCACTGGACAGTAAAAGTGCACATCTGGACAACGCCGCCATGCCCAATCAGGCTAAAAGCGTATGCCGCCGTTCCGGGCTATCGCCATGCTGCCGCGCTGGATATGCGCATTATTTCCCGCAAAGCTCAAGAAAGCCTTTTCTAAGCCCGATATATCCCAATTTGTATCCCGGCCATGTTGCTTAGGTCTCCTATTTTGAAGTTCCGGGACGATGCCGTTGATGTTACGCTTTTGTTCTCGCTAATTTCCAACTGGATATGCGCCCTCCTACCGCACTTGTTAGAAGGCTTTAAAGTCTTTCAACATCCGTCAATGAAGCTATCCGGCTTATCTTTAGGCTTACACCATGTAAGCAAAAAACTACACAAACAATTTTCAAAACAATGCCTTATATAGATTTTTTTTGTTATAGTGCCCATCCTGTTAGCTTGTCGGCCTGTTTAAACTTTATGCCGCGCCAATTAACGCCTACCTGAATGATGTTTAGAAAAAAAGGATACCCATCTTTACTTGCGGATAAATTATGGTTTCAGGTCTGAACTATCTAGCCACCGTGCTTTACAATGCCATCCAAGAAAGGACATACCTCTTTGAGCGGCGTATCCTGGCTTTTAGCATTACGGCAGCGCCTTGTTTTTGCCGCTGATATTCATTAAACATTGGCCGAGCTGGGCGCACCGCCATCTGCCGATTTATTGGTATTCCGCCATGCTTTATGCACTGCCCTTTTTCTTTACTTTCATGCTGCTGAAAAACCACGGCTCTACCGTTTGGCTACTATCCACATTGATTGCCGTGTTCCTGATGATTTTGTTGCTGGACTGGCTAAACCTGCTGATCCAATTTTGCTTAGGAACTTTATTAGCCTGGCTGGCCTACTACGTAACGGCGACAGAGCAGCAAGCCGTGTTCATCAGCCTTGAAAGCCTGCCGATTTACCTGTTTGCAATTGTTTTGGGCAGTATCACTAATTACAGCGGCGAAAAAGAACGCCTTCGGGCCATGTTGGTGACGGCCAGTAATATCGCCCACGAATTGCGCACGCCTTTGCTGGGCATTAAGAGCGGGGCGGCTGGCTTGCAAAACTACCTGCCCTCATTGCTCTCCACCTACCAAATTGCACAAACGCAGGGCTTGGTGACCGAACCCATCAGGCTTGCCCACCTTAACGCGATGCACGGCGTATTGAAGCGGATTATCGACGAGGCTGAGTATTCAAACACCGTTATCGACATGTTGCTGATGAACGCCCGTACTGATGTTTTCAAGCCGGACACGCTTTCCGTTTGTTCCATCGGGCAATGCGTGGAAACCGCGCTAAAACGCTACCCGTTCGCCTCGGAAAAAGAAAAGCAATTGTTGGCATGGGATAACGCGGCTGACTTCAATTTCGTAGGCATTGAATTACTGATGGTGCATGTGTTGTTTAATTTAATGAGAAACTCGCTTTACCACATCGCTAAATCCGGCAAAGGCAGCGTGACGATCCAAACCCACGCAAGCCCGGTCGGCAACGTCCTGGTTTTTAGGGATACCGGAGCGGGCATCCCATCAGAGGTTTTGCCTCATATTTTTTCCCGTTTTTATTCCTGGTCTCCTAAAACGGAAAACAACCTTGGCTCAGGCATAGGACTCGCGTTTTGCCGTAGCGTGATGATCGCCTTTGGCGGCGACATCCAATGCAGTTCAAAACTAGGCCATTACACTCAATTCACCTTAACCTTTCCAACTTAAAGCCATGATAAAACCTAATTTGATCCAGCCATTCTATTTTCCGACCTCGGTTATTTTTGTCGATGACAACACTGATTTTCTGGAAAATTTAAGCCTGCAACTAGACCCGGATTTGGCCTTCCTGCTTTACGGTTCGCCCGTTGAGGCTCTTGCCGTAGTTAATGAAACATCCAGCTCCGGTACGCCGATAGAGCGGCTTTTTTCCTGTTCCGGCAATACCGATAACCACATGCGGCCCCACCATGTGATTGACGTTAACCTCGACAAGGTACACAGGGAGGTTTACAACCAACGCCGTTTTGAACAAATTTCTGTTGCCGTGGTCGATTACGACATGCCCGGCATAGACGGCGTTGAGTTTTGCAAGAACATCGAAAATACCAGCATTAAAAAAATCTTGCTGACCGGCAAGGCGGACGAAAAAATTGCCGTCCAAGCCTTTAACCAAGGCATTATCGACTGCTTTATTACCAAGCAGGACAAGGATGTCACCAACATCCTAAACAAGTCGGTCGCCCAATTGCAGTACGCCTATTTCAGCCAGACCGAGCGTATGCTGGCCGATACGCTGGCCCTCTGCAAGTTCGATTTTTTGCGCGATCCCTTGTTTCAGCAGGAGTTCAACGCCCTATGCGCCCGTTTGAAAATCGTCGAATTTTACTTGTGCAGCGAACCGGACGGCATGTTAATGCTGAATGGCAAAGGCGAATCTTATTTGCTGATTGTCCCCAGCGAAGACACCCGGCTTAGCCAGTATGAAATGGCTGTTGAAATGGACGCGCCCCAAGAACTATTGGACGCGCTCAAAAGCAACAAGGTCGTGCCTTATTTTTGGCGCAATGAGGGGCATTACTTCCCCGAGTACATCAACTGGCGCAATGATCTGTTCCCCGCCATCGAATTTAAAGGCAAGAAAAGCTATACCTACGCCATCGTGGAGAACCCCGTGTTATTCAAAACACATACGATCCTCCCTTACCATATGTTTCTTGACAATCTTGATCTAAAGCGGCGGAGTAAGCATTAGCAGCCCCGCCTAAAAGACACTGTCGTTCCGGCAGGGACGGATATTACGCTGGTTCCCAAGCTCCTGCTTGGGAACCCAGTGAGCAAAGCTCCAGCTTTGCGAGCTGGGAAGCTAGAGCTTCCCATACTGAATTCCCAAGCAGGAGCTTGGGAACTAGCACAACCGCCAAGTTACCGTCCCTGGCGCTGGATACCGGCATCCCTGCCGGTATGACGACTCTGAAACACACTTGTGTATAACGACGCCGTAGGGACGCTCCAGCGTCCCGTTAAACAGCTGATAGTCTTTGTCGATGTCCCACAACGCTGGAGCGTTGTAGGCTGAATTCCCACGCTGGAGCGTGGGAACTATTAACGTTTCTTGACAATCTTGATCTAAAACGGAGGAGCAAGCACTAGCTGCGTAAGTCGGGTTAGCGCAGCCCGACATTTACACCGGGTTGCGCTAACCCGGCCTACACGAATGAAATATAAGGAATATATGTATTCAATTTTACCCGCTGTTGTTGCAATTTTATTCTTGGTTTATGGTGTTTACGTGCTTCATAACCAAGGGTTTAACCGTATCAGCATTGGCCTGTTTATATTGTGTATGACCTCTTTTTGCTGGCAATTTACTTGGGCGATTTTGTTTCAGGTAAACGATGCTCATGTTGCATTATTGCTCATCAAGTTCGGTTATCTGATGATTTTATTTTTACCGACCGGTATTTATCATTTTTTAACTGAAATTTGCGAGCGAAGCCAAGAACGGCGCTGGGTTTATTTATCCTACGGCTTTTCCGCCGTACTGGCGATTGTGTTATTAAGTTCCGATTTTTTTGTTTCAGGATACTACCGCTACTTTTTCGGCTATTACCCTAAAGCGGGGCCGGCGCATGTTCTTCATCTATTGCAGACTGTCATTGCGATCACGCGAGGACTGTATTTAACCTATCGGACACAACAACAAGCCGCCCCGGAAATGCGTATGCGTTACGAATTGTGTTTGTGGAGTTTGTTGATTTATTTTTTCGCGGCAATTGATTATTTGTGTAATTACGGGTTTGAGTTTTACCCGCCGGGCGTTCTTTTTATTGCGCTTAGTCTGAGTAGTCTTATCGTATTTGGCGTTGTTAAATACGACATCCTTAATCCCAATTATATTGCTGCGATCCTCGCCCATGAAATGCGTACGCCAATGGCTTCAATCCGTCTTCGGGTCAATGCAATCGACCAATTTTGGCCTGTGCTTTATGAAGGCTATCGACTTGCTGTTGCTCATGGCTTATGCGAACAAAAATTGGGAGGAATACAGCAAAAGGTTTTGGCGGATTTAGCAGGTGGAATTACGCGCGAAATAGATAGAACTCATATTGCGTTAGATACGATGTTGCTGTCCGCTTCATTGGAAAATCACCGACAGCTTTCCTTTGCTAACTACACAATAAAGTCTTGCATAGACGAAGCAATAGAGCGTTATCCATTTGATGGAGTGCTGCGGAAGAAAATTAGTATCGCAGTCGATGAAGATTTCACTTTTCATGGTTCGGACACGCTGTTAGTTTTAGTGCTGTTTAATTTGCTTAGAAATGCAGCGTATGCCGTAAAGTCGTCGGCATCGGATAAAATTACCATTTATACCGGCCAAACCGGAGATCTAAATTTTCTGAGCATGACTAATACAGGCTCGGGAATCAGTGCAAGGCAACGGGATAAAATATTCGACTCGTTTAATACAACCAAGCCTATTACCGATGGTTCCGGTCTTGGACTCACGTTTTGCAGACGTGTTATGTCTGCATTCGGTGGGACAATCAAATGCGATTCCATCGAAAACCAATACACAACTTTCACGCTAGAGTTTCCTAAAATACGTGCCGCTTAAGCGTTGGCAAAACATTCCTTAGAAATGTGTCCGAAATAACTTGGGCAGGTTACCAATAGCCGGAGTGCAGGCTTTGCCTGCATGGATGTAGGCAAGGGGCCTGAGCACGACTGCATGGATGCAGGAGGTAGGCAGAAAACCGCTCCTGCGTTTTCTGCATTCGCCACATCCCTGTGGTTTAGCAACGCAGGGAGCAATTGCCGAGGAACGGAAGCTTCGCCTGCAAGCGCAAGCAAAGCTTGCACTCCCGTTGCAAACAGATGTTCAATTTATTTCATGCATGTTCCTTACTGAAAATCAGGGTGCCCCGACCGGGGTATTTTTTAATTTTCATAAGGAAAAAATCATGTTAAACAAAGAAATTGTTCATCAACAGGCGGAATCATCAGCAAAAAAAGCATTTTTATATACTATCGAGATTATCGAGATTGGCTTAAAAGACTCGAATGCCTATGGCAATACCTATTTTGCGCGGTATTTCGAATGGCAAGGGCTCTGCCGGGAGCAGTGGTTTTTTCGCTGTATTTCACCCGATATGTTGCAATCTCAAGGGGTTTTCATCACCCAATATGCCCACCAACATTATGCGCACGAAACTTTTCCATTTCAAACCGTGCAGTGTTATCTGAACACCTCCGACATCAAACCTTGTTCTTTTTGTTTGCAATTTCGGTTTTATGTCGGTGACATATTAATATCAACGGGTTATCAAAAAATTGTTTTTGCTAACCATGCCAAAAAGATCATTCGTTTGCCTCAGAGTATTGTTGATGAAATCAAGTTATATGCCGATCCTCTAATAACGCTGTAAGGGCCCGGCGGGCAAACGTGGGCAAACAGCTTCATCGTTTGCCCATATACAGCAAAAAAATATTATCGTTCCCACGCTCCGGCGTGGGAATGCAGGAGTAGACGCTCCAGCGTCCCGTAACCTGTGCGGGGCGAGGTTCTTTTTACCGCCAAGTCGGTGTCCCGCAACGCTGGAGCGTTGCAGACTGCATTCCCACGCCGGAGCGCTCGTCGTTATACACATCTCGACGTAGGCCGGAATAAGCCTGTCCGCGCGTTAAGCGCAGGACTGGTGTTTCCGGCGCTCCGATTGCCGGAAACATCCGCCCTTGCTGACGCCGGGCGGACTTATTCCGGCCTACATCCAGAGCCGACATTTCAGCCTTCATGCCTAAATGACGGTCTTGAACAGACTTGTGTATAACGACGAGCGCCGGAGCGTGGGAACGATAGATATTTCACTCCATCGCATAAGCCACCGCTTGAATGACATTTATCAACAACCCCGGATAAACGCCAAACCAAACCAGCAGCATCGTTAACACGGCGATTGTTACCGTGGAAATTCCATACCGACCGGGTTTAACGACCGCAACCTCGACATTCATCGACATCGCAACGATGATTCTCAAATAGTAATAAAGCCCCAAACCGCTACCGGCGATAACGGTAAACAATAATCCCCACAACCTGCCATCGGCGGCGCTGGTAAAGATATAGAATTTTCCGATGAATCCGGCCGTCAACGGGATACCCGCCAGCGACAGCAGCATCAGGGTAAAAACCGCCGCCAGCCACGGCCTTCGCCAAAACAGCCCGCGATAAAAAGACAGCTCATCGGCTTCGGTTTGCGGCGTTGACAGTATCGAAACCACGCCGAAAGCGCCTATCGTAGTAATGAAATAAGCCAATAAATAAAAGCTAATGGACTCTACCGCCAATGCCGGAGAAACCTTGTCCCCGGCAATAAATGCAACCAACAAATAACCCATATGAGCGATGGATGAATAAGCCAGCAAGCGTTTAACATTATTTTGCAGCAGCGCCAGCAGGTTGCCGCCCAGTATCGATAGCACGGCAATGACGCTTAAAACACTCAGTAACGGCGTGTAATCGTAACTGTCGGTATTGATAAAATACCGAAGCAGCAACACGAAAACAGCGCCTTTTGAAACGGTCGCGATAAACGCGGCAACCGGCGCCGGCGCGCCTTCGTAGACATCCGGGGTCCATAAATGGAACGGTACCAGCGAAAGCTTGAAACCCAGCCCCGCCACGATCAGGATGATTCCGCTTAAAACCATCGCGTTTATCTCATCCCGGCTCGTCATATAACCGCCGATGGCGCTGAAATAAAGTTCGCCGCATTGCGCATAAACCAAGGCCATGCCCATCAACAAAAAAGCCGAAGATACGCCGGACAAGACCAGGTATTTGATCGCCCCTTCCAACGGCTTTGATTGATTCAGCGGATAGCCGATCAGCACAAACAATGAGATGCTGAGTATTTCAAGACCGATAAAAAAGCCGGCAAAATGGCTGCTGCTAACCAGCACTAAAGCGCCCAGCAATGCGGTCAGCAGCAGTAGCGGCAGTTCTTCGTTTTCTCCTTCGCGCTCCTTGAAATAATCGTAACAAAGTCCCAGCACCGCCAGACCTGCCGACAGCGACAATGCCATATAGAACAGCGAATAAGCATCGACTTGGATCAATAAAGTTGCCCGAACCGGGCTTTCCTGACCGGCAATGCCCAGCGACACAAGCGACAGGATAATTCCGGCCGCTGCAATAGCAAAAGCCAACGCAAAATTCCGCCTGACCGCAATGCTGAGCATGACTGCTATGGCCGCTCCGGCGATAGTGACGATGGGCGCAATCGCGATAAGCAGGTTCATGTCCATTAGCGCTCCGTGACCATGGAATTCTGCATTTCCTGTTTCAATGCAGGGGCCGAGATGTTTAATACGGCTTGAGGACTCAAACCCAGCCAAGCGGCGGTGAGCACCAACAATCCCAGCGCTGCCCATTCCCGGCGTCCCAGGTCATGCAAAGAAGAATGCCGGGACACCGGACCGTGAAAAACTCTCTGTATCACAACCAGCGCATAAACCGGGGATAAAATAAGCACCAGGGCCGACACGGAAGCCAACAGCACATTGACGCTGAAAGCCCCCTGTAACACCAGGAATTCGCCGATAAAATTACCCAATCCCGGTAGGCCCAGCGAGGCCAGCGCAAAGAACAATGTCAATGCCGACAATTTGGGCAGCGCCGGCCAAAGCCCGCCCATATTGCCCATTTCCCGTGTGTGCAGACGTTCTTGCAAAGCGCCGGCGATCATGAATAAGGCCGCGGCGCTGATGCCGTGAGCCAGCATGGTGATCACTGCGCCCTGCAAGCCGAACAAATTCCAGGAAAACACCCCCAGCAGGATAAAGCCCATGTGGCTGACACTGGTATAGGCAACCAGCCGTTTCAGGTCGGACTGCGCGAACGCCATGACCGCCGCATAAAGCACGCCGATTGCGCCCATCGCCATCGCAACCGGGGCAAATTGCTGCGCCGCATCCGGAAACAACGGTATGACAAAACGCAGCAAGCCGTAAGCGCCGGTTTTCAGCATGACTCCGGCCAGGATCACGCTGCCGCCGGTCGGGGCCTGGGTGTGCGCGTCCGGCAGCCAGGTATGAAAAGGCAGCGCCGGCAGCTTGACGGTAAACGCGATAAAAAAGCCCAGCATCAGCCAAAAGGCAGCCTCCGGTTTAAGGGGGGTATTCAGCAAGTCGAAATAATCGAAGGTATAAGTGCCGCTATGGCTATGGTCTATCAGCACCAGGGCGACGATCGAGGCCAGCATCAGCAGACTGCCGACCTGGGTGAAAATGAAGAATTTTATCGCCGCATCGGTGCGATTTTCATGACCCCAGATGCTGATCAGGAAATACATCGGGATAATCATCAATTCCCAACAGAAAAAGAACAGGAACAAGTCAAGCGCCAGAAAAACGCCGACGGTACCGGCCAGGCACGCCAACAGGTTAAAGAAAAAGAAACCCTGGCGCTTGTTGATTTCGGTCCAGGAACTGCTGACAGCCATAAAGCCGAGCAATACCGTCAGCGTTATCAACAGCAGGCTGAGACCGTCCATAGCCAGATGAAAACCGATGCCGAAGCGTGGAATCCACGGGCCATAAAATCCGGCCAACCAGGCTGACGATAAAGCGTCCGCCTGTTGCGATACCGAATATGGCAATATCAGCAACAGCGCCTCAAGCGTCAATGTAACAATCGCCGCCCAGCGCGGAATGGCCGGACTCCAGCGCTCTGAGAACCAGGCGGCAAACCCGCCCAGCAGTAAAACGCCGACCAGCGCAGGCAGTATCATGACAGCCACCCTATCGCGATAATGATCACGGTGCCGAGCGCCATTGATGAAACATACCAGCGGATACGCCCGGTTTGGTATGAACTGAACATAAGATGTCCGCCCCGGCTGAGCATTGCTATCCCTGTGTATACGCCATCGACCGCATCGTTTTTATTGAGTTTGGCGATGGCTTTAAAAGGCCTTACCACTAAAGTATCGTATAAAGCATCAATACCCCAACCGTTAAAACAGAATATCCGTATCCGGTTTATCAAGTCTGAGCCAGCGAGACGTTGAGCGGAAAAAGTGCCGGTCAGATAGAACATCGCCGCAATCGACAATCCGGCCAAAGGCATCGCGATGGTGACCAGCGAAACAAAACTAAAAGCATGATCATGACCGAATAAAACCGGAAATACCGAATCCAGAGGAATTTGCAGCATGCCGCCGAACAGCGCCAACGCAGCAAGCACCATCATCGGCAGGCTCATTTGCCAACCGGGCTTATTGTCAATGGCCGGGGATTTGCTGCCGAAAAAAACCACGAAAACAAGACGGAAGCTGTAAATGCCGGTGATTATTGCGCCCAAACAGCCCGCCGCCCAAAGCATCGGCGAAACTTCGAAAGCCGACAGAAGAATCTCGTGTTTACTATAAAAACCGGAAGTCAAAGGCAATGCGGATAAAGCGGCGCTGCCGATCATAAAACTCCAGAAAGCCAACGGCATGGCTCTGCGCAACCCGCCCATCTTGAAAATATTGTGTTCATGATGGAAACAGAAAATCACCGCACCTGCGGCCAGGAATAATAAGGCCTTGAAGAAAGCATGGGTCAACAAATGAAAAATCGCCGACGACCACGCGCCGACGCCCAAGGCCAAAAACATGTAACCGATCTGGCTGATCGTCGAATAGGCAAGAATACGTTTGATGTCGGTCTGAACCAGCGCGGAGCAAGCCGCCATCAATAAAGTGATCGTCCCGATTACTGCGACTGCGAACTGAACCGACGGCGCCATCATAAACAAAGCATGAGTTCTCGCGATCAAATAGACGCCTGCAGTGACCATCGTAGCGGCATGGATCAACGCGCTAACCGGCGTAGGGCCGGCCATTGCGTCGGGCAACCATGTTTGCAGCGGCAATTGCGCGGATTTGCCCAACGCTCCGCCCAGCAACAAAGCCGCGGCGGCAACGGGCAACAGCGTACCCGGAGTCCATTGGCCGGTGGCCCGAAGCATCAGCAGCTGAATATCCAGCGTGTGCAATTGGCTAAACAGCAAAAATAGTCCCAGCAATAATGTGCTGTCCCCTACCCTGGTCATCACAAACGCTTTGCGCGCGGCATAACCGTTGTTCGGATCTTCATACCAAAAACCGATCAGCAAGTAACTGCCCAGCCCCACGCCTTCCCAGCCCAGGTAGAGCAGCACCAGATTGTCCGCCAGCACCAGCACCAGCATGGCCGACACAAACAGATTCATATACGCAAAAAACCGCGCATAGTCCGGATCGGATGCCATAAACCCGGCAGCATACAAATGGATTAGTAATCCGACGCCGGTCACGACAAACAGCATCGTGAGCGATAAGGCATCGAGATAGAAGCCGACCGGTATCGACAAATCGCCTATTTCCATCCAGTTCCCTAATATCACTCGCTGAGGCTGCATTGTTCCATTCAGGAAATCGGCTCCGATTAGCGCGGTTAATAATGCCGACATTGCCACGGTTCCGACGCCTACCCAGGCAATCAGCGGTTTGGAAAGCCTTGCGCCCGCCAGTACCAGAAGTAAAAATCCAAGGAACGGGAATAAGGGTAGCCAGCCCAGCAGTTCAATCACTTCCGCCCCCTACTCTTTTCCACATTGCCACGCGACTCCTTTCGGTAACGCTTCGACGTAGGCCGGAATAAGCCTGTCCGCGCGTTAAGCGCAGGATAGGTGTTTCCGGCACTCCGATTGCCGGAAACACCAACCCTTGCTGTCGCCGGGCCGGCTTATTCCGGCCTACTTCTGTGTTCATCATATTCATCTGCTACCCTTTCATCCCATTCAATGAATCCGCATCCAAGGTATGGAAACGGCGGAAAATTTGCAGCACCAAGCCCAAGCCGACGCCCACTTCAGCCGCCGCCAGGGTCAATATCAGCAGGAACATGACCTGTCCGTCCGCCTGCCCCCAACGTGACCCCGCCACAATAAAAGCCAGACCGGTAGCGTTGAACATGACTTCCATGGACATCAACATCATAATCAAATTACGCCGCGCCAATACTCCGGCCAGCCCCAGCGCAAACAGCACGGCGGACAGCAACAGGCCGTGTTCCATCGGAATCCCGTTCATGAATTTCTCTCCGGCTTTCTTATCTTAAGTATCGGTTTTGCCAAGTGATAAGCGCCGACCAGTCCGGCCAGCAACAGCATCGAAGCCAGTTCCACGGCCAGCAGATAAGGTCCGTATAAGGCTATGCCCACTTGTTTGGCGTTCACGATGTAGCCGGTTTCGGCATCGCCGCCGGACATCACGATGACCAGCATTTCGGCAAACAGAATCGATGCCAACAGAGAGGGACCGACCCAGATGCCCGGTTGTAGCCAGGCTTGTTCCTGGTTAATCGTCTGTTGGCCTTGGTTCAGCATCATGATCACGAAAACAAACAGCACCATAATCGCCCCGGCGTAAATAATCACTTCCAGCACTGCGGCAAACTGCGCGCCCAACAGAAAGAACAGCACGCCCACGGCCAGCAGCGACAAAATCAGGTACAGCAAGCCATGCACCGCATTGAGCCGGGTAATCATCATGACCGTCGCGAAAATAGCAACGGCGGAAGTGATATAGAACAGAGTCAATGCCATGATGTTCTCCTGGTTAATAGCTCCCACGCCGGAGCGCTCGTCGTTATACACAAGTCTCTGAGAGACGCCGTCGTTCCGGCAGGGGCAGATATGTGCTAGTTCCCAAGCTCCTGCTTGGGAATTCAGTATGGGAAGCTCTAGCTTCCCGGCTCGCAAAGCTGGAGCTTTGCTCACTGGGTTCCCAAGCAGGAGCTTGGGAACCAGCGTAACTTAATGGCAGTGGCGCCGGAGTGTGGGAACAATAAAAATCACGGCAATAAAGTTTTCACATCCACCGGCGGCGCTTCGTTTTCAGCCTGGCCCTTGGCCTTGCCGCCAATCGTCATCCCGGCAACCCGGTAAAAGTTGTAATCGTGATATTTTCCGGTGCCGTCGATCAATAAATGCTGCTTTTCATAAACCATGTTCTGCCGGTCGTATTCGCACATTTCAAAATCCGGCGTCAGTTGGATCGCATTGGTCGGACAGGCTTCTTCGCAATATCCGCACATGATGCAGCGGGAAAAGTTGATGCGGAAAAATTCCGGATACCAGCGTCCGTCCTCGTGTTCGGCTTTCTGCAAAGCAATGCAATCCACCGGGCAAGCGACCGCGCATAGGTTGCAGGCAACGCAACGTTCTTCGCCGTCAGGATCTCGGGTCAGTATGATGCGTCCGCGATAGCGGGGGGAAAGCGCCGGTTTCTGTTCCGGGTATTCGACCGTATCCGCCTTGACGAAGGTATGTTTCAACACTTCCCATAATGATCGCAATTGGCTCAGCATCGCTTTATCCTTACCTCAAATCATATAGTTACGGATTTTTATTCACCACTAAGACACGAAGAACACGAAGAAAAAACATAAACTTCGTGTCGGGCTGGTTCCCAAGCTCCAGCTTGGGAACCCAGTTAACGAAGCTCCAGCTTCGCGAGACGGGAAGCTGGAGCTTCCCGCACTGAATTCCCAAGCAGGAGCTTGGGAACTAGCGCAAAACTGCTTTTTTTCGTGCCTTTCGTGCTTTTCGTGGACCCTATTTTTTCTTTAACCATGCAACGACAACACGACACCGCCGGTAACCAGCAAATTCACCAACGCCGCCGGCAACAACACTTTCCAGCCAAAGGCCATCAGCTGGTCATAGCGTGGCCTCGGCAACGATCCCCTTAACAAAATAAAGAACATAATGCCGACGCTGGTTTTCAGGCAAAACCATAACAGCGGCGGCAGCCAGGGCCCCAGCCAGCCGCCGAAAAACAGCGTTACGATCATCGACGAACTGAGCGTAATGGCGAGATACTCGCCGACGAAAAACATGCCGAATTTCATCCCTGAATATTCGGTATGAAAACCGGCCACCAGCTCTTGCTCGGCTTCAGGCAGGTCAAGCGGCGTCCGGCGGCTTTCGGCGACAACCGCAATCAGGAAAATAATAAAACCGAGAAACTGGGGAACGATGAACCAGCCGCCGCGCTGGGCTTCGACAATCTCCCTTAAATTAAAGGTGCCGGCCAACATCACCACGCCCATCGCCGAAATACCCATGAATACTTCGTAGCTGACTGTCTGCGCCGCAGCCCGAAGACCGCCAAGCAGCGAGTATTTATTGCCGGACGCATAGCCTGCCAGCACGATGCTGTAAACGGACAGCGAGGACAAGGCCAGGAAGTAAAGCAGTCCGAAGTTGAAATCGATGATGCCGACGCCCGGCGCAAAAGGAATGACGGCGAAACCGGTCAGCATGGTGATGAAGACGATGGTAGGCGCCAATACGAATACCGGTTTGTCGGCAAACGGAGGAATCCAGTCTTCCTTGAAGAACATTTTGATCATGTCCGCCACTACCTGCATTAAACCGAACGGTCCGACCCGGTTGGGTCCCAGCCTATCCTGCCAGACTGCCAGCAGGCGGCGTTCCACCCAGATCAGCAGCGCCGCAACGACAATCGTCGAGACAAGAATGCCGCTTATGTCGGCGGCTTCGCCCAAGCTTGTATTCTGATTTCCCCTCACCCAACCCTCTCGGCAATTGCTCCTGCATTGCTCTACCTCCTGCATCCCTGCAAGTCGTCCCTCCGGAGAGGGCTTTGTTGCGATTAAGTCGGCAGTGTTGACATTCATAACCCGCCCTCCCGATACACTTTTTTTAGATTGACCTCAGCCCAGCTTTTCATAAATTGAAATACCGGCAATCCCGCTGTTATCCCCAATAAACCGCAGGGCAATGTATTCTCGATTTGCACCGGCACGCTCAGAATGGAAACGCCTTCAGGGCTGCTGATTTCCACCGTCTCGCCGCTATCGATGCCTAATTTTTCAGCGTCCAACGGATTCAGCAAAACGCAAAAAGGCGGCAAGCGTTCGAGCAGCGCCGGCGAATGCAGGCTTAATTCCTCGCTGCCGAAGATATGCGGCAACGGCATGATCCGCCAGCGGCCGGGGACCGGTATAAACTCGGCTGGAATGTCGCAAAACCAAGGCAGAGTACCGGCTGCCTCGATCAAGCGCACTCCGGCATCTCCGCCACGCAGAGAGCCGCCTGTTTCTTGCTGGAACTTGCTGATGGCCTGATTGGAGTTCCAACCCGGCGCCCAAATGACCGGCAATAACGCCGGCGGGGCTTGTGCTGTATCGCCTTCCAGCGTAAACGCGAACGGCGTTTCGCTATCATGCGGCTGACTGGGTTCGCTGACGTTGATATTGGCGTGCATCGCGGTACGGCCGCTGTAACGGTGAGGTTGCCGGGGGATTTTGCTGCCTTTGACGGCGTAATCCGCCCCCGGCGCGGCCTGGATAATATCGGCAAGATTGGGAAATGCATTTGCGCAAGCGGCGGTAAGCGCATCGAGATGCTGCCATTTGGGATCGTCCATCGCACTGGTCAACCACTGCCAGCTGCCGCGCACCGGTTCTGCCGCCGGGTAAACCGGAAAATAACGCTGAGCGCGGCCTTCGTTATTGACCAACGTGCCTTCGGATTCGGCAAATGTCGATGCCGGCAACACCAATTCGGCATGCGCTGTGCTTTTGTTTTCCAGGCTGTCGATAGCGACGATATGATTAGCAAGCTGCAAAAACAAATCCACATTCCGGCCCGGCGCCCGGCGGTAAAGATCGTTCTCAAGAATAATCATGGTGTCGGCCAAACCGTTACCGACGCGTTCGGAAGCTTGCGCTAAAGGTAAGCCCCCCATGATTGCCAAGCCAAGGCTGTTACATTCAGGAACCGTAAAAGTCAGCTGTTTGTTGACTGACGGCAGCGCCTTGGCGACATTGTAGGCGGCCTGAATAACGGCAAGGCTTGCACAGCCGGTTCCCGATACGATCAATGGGCGTTTCGCCTGTTTCAAGGCGTCGGCAATGCTTGTTGCCAGCGCTTGTTCGGCATCGCCCAAAGCGGCAGGCGCGGGAGCCGATTGGTCAAGATAATGGGCAATCGCAAAGCCCAGGCGGGCAATGTCTTCCGGACCGCCTCGATAAGTGTCCGTGGCAATATCGTCCAGGCGCGTTGCGCAAATACTCGCAATAAACACCTGCGTTAAGGCTTGTTGTTCCAGGTTCCTGACCGCCGCATCCTGCCAGGGCAATATATGCAGGCTGCCGGCCAGTTCGAACGATGCATGACGCGCCGCCTGACGTAACGAGAGCGCCAGCCTCGGCGCGCTATGGGTCACGTCTTCGCCGAGAATTAACACTGCATCGGCTTGTTCGACTTCGCGCAGGGATGGCGAATGGATGCCGCCATCGCGCATCATTTCGGCAATAGCATTTAGCAAAGTATGTTCGGTATCGTCCAAGCCTAAAAAGAAGTTTTCTTCTCCGACCAGCATGCGCAACGCAAAATTGGCTTCCAGCGAGGCGCGCGGCGAACCGATGCCTATCGCCGGGTTGGAGCCTTTCAGCAACTTACGAAAATAACTCTCGGCCGCATCGGCCGAGATGTCCGGATAGCCTTTGAGCTGAGGCTTGCGGATGCGCTCATGGCTGTTGCCGAAGCCGTAACCGAAGCGGCCTCGGTCGCAAAGAAAATAGCCGTTAATCTCGCTGTTATAGCGATTGATAATCCGCCTGAGTTCCCCGTAGCGTTCGCCGGGAGCGGTGTTACAACCCAGGCCGCAATGGACGCAAACCGACGGCGCGCTTTGCAAATCCCACTTTCGCACATAATGAGCGCTGAAGGTTTTATCGGTGAACACCCCGGTCGGACAGACTTCGACCAGATTACCGCTGAATTCGCTTTCCAGCGCGCCGTCCTCAAAACGGCCGAAATAAACGTTGTTATGCATGCCCAACACTTGCAAGTCTTTGCCGCCGGCATATTCGTCATAGAAGCGCACGCAACGGTAGCAGGCGATACAGCGATTCATCTCATGATTGATAAACGGGCCGAGATCCTGGTTATTATGGGTCCGTTTCAGGCCCCGGTAGCGTCGGAAAGTATGGCCGGTCATGACCGTCATATCCTGCAAATGGCATTCGCCGCCTTCTTCGCAGACCGGACAGTCGTGAGGATGGTTAGTCATCAGCAGTTCGATATTGTCGCTACGGAATTTTTGCGCGTATTCGGCGTTTAGCGAAACGCGCACACCGTCGGCTACCGGCGTCATGCAGGCCATGACCAATTTCCCCCGTTTGTCTTGCGCATCTTTGTACTGGATGACTGCGCATTGCCGGCAAGCGCCCGCCGAACCCAGCGCCGGATGCCAGCAAAAATAAGGCAGATCGAGGCCCAATGCGAGACAGGCTGATAACAAATTGCTGCCGTCCGGCACATCGTAAGACTGATTGTCGATTTCGATGCGGGCCATTACGCAGGCTCCTTTGCCACAATGTAGCGTTCAAAATCCGCGCGAAAATATTTAAGCGCGCTTTGCAGAGGTTCCACGGCTCCGGGAGCCAACGCGCAAAAGGTATTTCCGGGACCCAACATGCGAGTTAATCCGGTCAAGGTATCCAGGTCTTCGAGACGGCCTTTGCCGGCGACGATGTCTTTCAATAAAGTGACCGTCCACGGCAATCCGTCCCGGCACGGCGTGCACCAACCGCAGGATTCCTGGGCAAAGAACTGTTCCAGGTTCAGCACCATTTTTACCGGGCAGGTCTTGTCATCGAGCACAATCAGGGTTCCGGTACCGAGCCGGCTACCGGCTTTGCTGACGGCTTCGTAATCCATGAATACGTCCAGATGCTCGGGCAGCAGGAAATCGGTCGATGCGCCGCCGGGCAAGAAGCCGCGCAGTTTGTAACCGTCGCGCATGCCGCCGGCGTATTTTTCAAAAATCTCCCGAATCGGAATACCCATCGGCAGCTCCCATAAACCGGGATATTTAACCCGGCCGCTGGCTCCGAATAGTTTGGTTCCCTTGTCTGCACCCCGCCCCAAACCCAGATACCAGTCAACGCCGTAATGCAAAATGTGCGGCACGTTGCATAAGGTTTCGACGTTATTGACCACGGTCGGCTTGCCCCAAAGCCCGCTGACCAATGGATAAGGCGGTTTGGCGCGAGGCGTGGCGCGCTTGCCTTCAAGGGCATTCAGTAGCGCCGTTTCCTCGCCGCAGATATAACGCCCTGCGCCGGTATGCAGCACGATCTCCAGCTTGAAATCGGAATCCAGAATATGTTCGCCCAGATAGCCTTTGAACCGGGCTTCCTGCAACGCATATTCAAGACGCTGCCGGGCAAGGTGGTATTCCCCGCGCAGGAAGATATAAGCGGTATTGGCTTGAATCGCGTAGGACGCAATGATCAGGCCCTCGATTAACTGATGCGGGTCTTGCTCCATCAGCATCCGGTCTTTGAACGTCCCCGGCTCCATTTCATCGGCATTGGCAATCATATAGCGGGTTTGGGGCTTATCCATAGGCACCATGCTCCATTTGAGTCCGGCGCTAAATCCGGCTCCGCCGCGTCCCCGCAATCCCGCATCCTTAACCCATTGCTGCACGTCTTTAGGTTGCAACTCGTTGATGGCCTTGCGCAAACCTTGATAACCGCCGGTGCTTTCGTAATCGGCCAGCGTCGCAAAGGCACGGTCCGGGCGGATATTTTTAGTCAGCGGTTTATTCACGTTTTCCATCGCGCCTCACCTTCCGAAAATCTCGTTGACCGCATTTTTAGTGATGTCGAGTTTCAGTTGATCGCCGACCATCGCGACCGGCGCATGATCGCAAGCGCCCAAACAAACAATCGGCAATACGGTGTATTCGCCGTCGGCCGACATTTGCCCCAACTCGACGTTCAAATGCCGGCATAAGCGTTCCTGTACCTGATCGCTGCCCAACATCCAACAAGTGACGCTATTGCAATAATGAATGACGGTTTTACCGACCGGTCGGCGGTAAATCAGGTTGTAGAAAGTTGCGACCGCTTCCAATTGCGCAGGCGATATGTCCAATAATTCGGCCACCGCAACCAGACACTCGTCGGAAATCCAGCGCCGGTATTTCTGCACGATTCTCAACGCCTCGATAGCAACGGCGGCTTTATTTTCGTAATGACCGGTTTCGGCATTAATTTCGCGGATTTCCTCGGGGCTTAAACCGGTAAAACCAGTTTTTTCAGTTTGCTCGTTCATTTCGGTTACCACGTTAAGGCGAGACAGTTTATGGTCAAGGATTTGTTGGCCGGCAATAACTTCCCGAAGCCCGGATTTATCGTTCTCACCGTGACCTTAGCAAGCCTGGAAGGGCTTTCGCGTAGGGCGTGCCGTGCGCGCCTTGGGGAGCTCAGAGACCGGCAGGATTTAGCTTTTGCCCGGTGGACATTGAGCCGCTGGGGCCGCTCAACCGATTTCATCCGCGATATAAGGCGCGCACGGCACGCCCTACGTCGGCTGTGCGGCACCGCGCCGGCATGACGCGTTGTGTACTCCGCGACGGAACCATAAAAAAAGAAAACCGGCTCATTCATGTCAGCGATCCACGTCGGCCATGACAAAATCGATACTGGCCAATATTGCAACCAGGTCGGGGATCATCATGCCCCGGCACATCATTGGAATCATTTGTAAATGCGGAAAAGACGGAGTGCGAATACGGGTACGGTAAGATAGGGTGCTGCCGTCGCTGGTCAGGTAGTAAGCGTTCAAGCCTTTGGTGGCCTCGACAGTTACGCTGGATTCGCCGGCAGGAATCACCGGCCCCCAACTGACCGTTAAAAAATGCTGGATCAGCGTTTCTATATCATGCAGCGTGCGTGCTTTGGGCGGCGGCGTGGTCAATGGGTGGTAGGCTTTATACGGTCCTGCCGGCATGTTATCCAGGCATTGCCTGATGATACGCAGGCTCTGGCGCATTTCTTCGACCCGCACCGTGCATCGGTCGTAACAATCGCCGTTATTGCCGGTGGGTATGTCGAATTCGTAATTTTCATAGCCGGAATAAGGCCGCGCTTTGCGGTAATCCCAGGCAAACCCGGTGGCGCGCAGGTTCGGGCCGGTCACGCTCCAATCGATCGCTTGTTCGGTGTTATACGCGCCGATACCTTGAGTCCGGCGTTTCAACGTGCTGTTTTGCAGCACCAGCTTGTCGTATTGATCCAAGCGGGCCGGTAAATAATCGATAAACTCGCGTATGCGTTTATCCCAGCCTTTGGGCAAATCCATGACCACGCCGCCGATCCTAAAGTAACTGGCATGCATCCGCGCGCCGCTGATCGATTCGATAATGTCGAATACTTTTTCGCGGTCGATAAACATATAAAAGATCGGCGACATCTGGCCCAAGTCTTGGGCATAAGTGCCGTAAAATAATAGGTGGCTGGCAAGGCGGTAGAGTTCGCAGATCATCACCCGGATGACCTGGGCGCGCGCCGGCACTTCGATTCCGGCCAGCTGCTCCACGGCCAGCACATAAGGCAGGTTGTTCATCGAGCCGCCCAGATAATCGACCCGGTCGGTGTAAGGGATATAGGTATGCCAGGATTGCCGTTCGCCCATTTTTTCCGCGCCGCGATGGTGGTAGCCGATGTCGGGCAGCGCATCGACGATCTCTTCGCCGTCCAGTTGCAAGGCGATACGGAACACGCCGTGCACGCTGGGATGATTGGGTCCCATATTCAGGAACATGAAATCGGTATCGTCGCTGTGCCTCTTCATGCCCCAGTCTTCCGGCACAAAGCGCAACGCGTCTTGCTCTATTTCTTGCTGTTCGTCGGACAGGCTAAACGGTTCGACTTCGGTCGCACGGGCATAATGGTCTTTGCGTAGCGGATGTCCCTGCCAGGTCGGCGGCATCAGGATGCGTTTGAGATGCGGGTGGCCGTCAAAGACGATGCCGAACATATCCCAGACTTCGCGCTCGTACCAATTGGCCGAAGGCCAAATATCGCTGATGGTCGGGAGAGATAAATCGGCTTCGGCCAATGCAACTTTGATACGAATGTCTTGGTTGCGGTCGAACGACAGCAAATGATAAACGACGGTAAATTCACTGTCGGGGAGTCCTTGCCGGCGAGTGCGCCAACGCTCGTCGATGGCGCACAGGTCGAACAGCAGCTTATAGGACTGCGATTTTAAATCGCGGAGCATCGCATACAGGTTTTGCCGTGGAACCCAAACCGTGGTTATGCCGTCGCAAGTCGGCTGGATGACAACGTCATTTACACCTGCCCGTTCCGCCAGTTCGTGCACGATTTGCGGAGTATCAGAAGGAATAGTGATCTTGTCAGCGTTACCGTCCAATGTATTCCCTCCTTATTTATAGATTTATAAAGCTTAAAAGCTTCACCACGAAGGCACGAAGAAGAAAAATGCATAGTTCCCACGCTCCGGCGCACGTCGTTATACATAAATCCAGTTGTATCCCAGAACGTCGTCATACCGGCATGGATGCCGGTATCCAGTGCCAGGGACGGTAACTCGGATATTGCATGTGCTTGTTCGACGCGAAGTCCCTGCAAATAGATTCACCTCCCTGTGCCTGGGTTCCGGCATCCGTGCCAGAACGACGGGTCTCTCAGATACTTGTGTATAACGACGAGCGCCGGAGCGTGGGAACGATAAAAGCTTCGTGCTCTTCGTGCCTTCGTGGTGAATAAAAGTTCTTAGAATCTCCGAACGAGCTTATATCTCGTCCTGACTACTCAACTGTCCTGTATGCATCCGTTCTTCGGTCAATAAATCACGGTAACTGGGTTTAGCTGATTTGATCACCGTCTGTTCGCCGACCATCCAGCTTAACGGACGCCGTTCCTTGCCTATCGCCTCCTGCAACAGGATCAATCCTTGCAGCAAGGCTTCCGGCCGGGGCGGACAGCCCGGCACATAAACATCCACCGGTAAAAATTTATCGACGCCTTGCACCACGCTGTAAATGTCGTACATACCGCCGGAATTGGCGCAGGAACCCATCGATATAACCCAGCGCGGTTCCAGCAGTTGATCGTAAAGCCGTTTAATCACCGGAGCCATTTTCCTGAACACCGTGCCGGAAATGACGATTAAATCGGCCTGTCGCGGCGACGCCCGAATCACTTCCGAACCGAAGCGGGCAATGTCATGGCGGCTGGTGAATGCGGTCGCCATTTCCACATAGCAGCAAGACAAACCGAAGTTGAAAGGCCAGACCGAATTGGACTGTCCCCAGGCAACCATATCCTCAAGTTTGGCGAACAGGAAATTACGCCGTAGCGCTTCTTCATAAGTTTGCGGCCCGGATTGAGGAGATGGATCTGTTTTTGCTTCGGTTAGAGTCCAATGCATCATTCCCTCCTTAATCTGCCAATGCGCTGCCTACGGGTGCTCCAATCGAGTGCGCCTATAGACCATAAATAAACCAATGCAGCGATTAATACGCCGATAAAAATTAGCGCTTCGATAAAACCGGGCCAGCCCGATTCCTGCAATGCGACCGACCAGGCAAACAGGAATACGCTTTCCATATCGAAAATAACAAAAAAAATGGCAAGCAAATAAAACTGAACGGAAAAACGGATATGAACATCGCCTGCCGGAACAATGCCGGATTCGAAAGGCTCGTCGGCAGCTTTGGCCCGGTGCCTCTGCCCCAACAGGTATGAGCCGCCGAGCATAATGCAAGCGATAGCGGCTACGGCTCCGAAATAGACGGTCAAGTGGAGCAGGTCGGCAGCGAGAATAGTTTGGGAATTCTGCATATCGAAGATGCCTCATGTTATTCATAAACTATGAAAGCGCTTTCAGCCCGATTCGCTTTTGATCGACAGCTTAGAGGAGGCCCGTTATTTGTACAATCAGTAGAAATGCCTATGGGATGAGGGTGCTAATTACAGAAAACTAGAGCATGAAGCTTTTTATTTCTTCGTGTTCTTCGTGCCTTCGTGGTGGTATCTTTTAGTTTTTATTAACAACCGTATATACGCAGCCCCCCGTAGTAACACCTATTGAAAACGCTGTTTTATTGTGAAATTATAAAATCGTTTTTTTCATTGATCCGTTCTGCGTATAGGTTGCCACAAGCAGGATTTTCTTTTGCTTTGTTGAGTTTTCTACCCCATCGACTTTTAGAAGCTCACCATTACGCAGCAAGTCCGGAAAACAGGAGATCTTACAACTCTGAGGAGATCCAACAATGAAACGTTTAGCGTTAGCAATAGCTCTTGCAGGGATGATGCTCACTATGAACGGTTGCGCCGTTTATGTTCCGCCATACGATAATGTCGGCATTTCTTACAATTATGTCCCTTACGGCGCTTATAGCTACGGCAGTTACGGGTTCAGTCCGCGCTTTTACGGCGGCTGGGGAGGATATGGTTGGCGAGGCGGCTGGGGTGGACACGGGTGGGGCGGACGCGGCTGGGGCGGTCATGGCTGGGGCGGACACGGCTGGCGAGGCCACGGTTGGCGTTGAAACCTGGACTATACACCAATCAACTATCGGGATAACCGCCACGCAAACTATTCAATAGATGAGGAAACGGGTAATGATGACCGGAAAATTATCGATTGCGCTGATGATCATTGTCGGCTTGTTAACTAGTACAGGCTCGATAGCTCATGATGGCGGCGGCCTTGCCGGCTCCCGTAGCGGAGGCAATTTCGGCGGAGGTCAAAGAGGCGGAACTACCGGCAACCCCAGCGGCGATTTCGGCGTTCATGGCTTTGGCGGAGCCAGGGGCGAATCCGGCGTTCACGGCTTCGGTTCCAGAGGTGATTCCGGCACACAGGGTTTCGGCTTTAGGAATGATGGCCGTGCCGGCGATAGACATTTTGACGCGCCCCGCCATCATCGCCATGGCGGAAGCGGCTTTTTTATAGAATCGCCCTATTCCCAGCCGTCGTTCTATTATTGGCCTTACTATACTTTCCAACCCTATTACTCTTCACCGACCGTCATCGTCCCTTCCACGCCTCCAGCTTATATAGAACAAGGGACTGCCCCCGATACCCAATCGCTCGAACCGAACAGTTGGGAATATTGTTCGGATCCCGCCGGTTATTATCCTTATGTACAAGAATGCCCCGGAGGATGGCAAAAAACCGACCCTCAGCCGATAGAGCAGCAGCCCGGCTATTGGTATTATTGCGACGACCCTCCCGGTTACTATCCCTATATCAGGGAGTGTTCATCTGTCTGGCGGAATGTTGTTCCCTAATAACGGAGGCATGCGAAATGTTACAGATCCTGACCATCCTGATTTCCGTTTTCCTGCTCAGCGCTTGTTCGACCATGCCGAGCGGCCCTAGTATTTTGGCGTTGCCCGGCGCCGGTAAAAACTTCGACCAGTTCCATAATGACGACCTGTCCTGCCGGCAGCTTAGCCATAGCCAGGTTGCGACATCGCAGCAGGAACCGGATTCCAAGGAAGAAGCCCAACAAGACTACGACATCATCTACATCCAATGTATGTACGGTAAAGGCCATAAGGTGCCGGTACCGGGGAATTTGATGTACAACGCACGGGACGACTGGCATCCGCCCCCGCCTCCGGGTATGACGGCGCCGCGTCAATCGGCCCGTCCGAGGCATCCTTAAGTTAAGCCAGAAAACTCCGGCGTGCCGTGCGCGCCTTCATATCTCAAAGGCGCGCACGGCACGCCCTACGCGAAGACACCTTCCACGCTTGCCAAGATTCGCTCTCGTTCCCACGGGCTCCGTGAGAATGCAGTTCCGGACGCTCTGCGTCATCTTACAAAGACAGTGCATCGCATTAGCTAACCACAAACCCAGCAAATCCGGATAAGTAATAGTACATATTGATTGAAAAATTAAACGCTTTACCATTTTAACTTTCCAAGGCTCAAACATTGTTTCGGCTCCCATTTCTTCATGACAGCACACGGACCGAAGGCTGCTTTAAGCCATCCTGAATGGCTCACGTTTTCATCTTTTTTCCTTTATCCGACAAATGCAGCCACTTATCGATTTTTTCAGTATTACCGATTTCACCCCGCATGGTTATTGCCTGTCGTGGAAGCCCTTGTTACTTTGGCTTCATGTTATCTCGGACCTGCTGATCACTCTCGCCTATTATTCCATTCCACTGATCCTCGTCTATTTCATTCGGCAGCGTAAGGACTTTCCTTATCCGTGGCTGGCTATCATGTTCGCCGGATTTATTATCGCCTGCGGCACCACGCATTTGCTGTCGGCTATCACGATCTGGACGCCTCTATATTGGCTGGACGGCTTGATCAAAGCCGTTACCGCGATTGTTTCCGTCGCCACTGCCGTAATCATGCTATGGGTTATTCCCGGCGCTTTGTCTTTGCCCAGCGTCGCCCAACTGCAAGCGGAGATACAACAACGAAAAGCGATAGAAGAGACATTGAGGGAAAGCGAATATCGCTGGAAATTCGCCATTGAAGGTTCCGGCGACGGGGTATGGGACTGGGATGTCCGGACCGATGAAACCATGTATTCCAGTCGCTGGAAAGAAATGCTGGGCTATGCCGAAAACGATATTCCGTCCAATCTTCAGGCCTGGATAAACCTTATTCATCCCGATGACCGGCCGCGCGTTACCAAAGCGGCACAAGCATACTTGACTGGAAAAGCGGCAATCTACGTTATTGAATATCGGTTGCGCTGTAAAGATGGGAGCTACAAGTGGGTTTTGAGCCGCGGCATGGCGGTTAGCAGTAACGAAGACGGCAAACCTTTGCGCATGATCGGCATGCATAAAGATATTTCGGTGCGCAAACAAGCGGAAGAAGCGCTACGGCAAAACCAGAAAAAACTGCAAGAAGCGCAACGGATCGCCCATGTCGGCAGCTGGCAGCTGGATGTGACGACTCATCATGTCGTTTGGTCGGAGGAACTTTACCGTATATTGGGTTTAAACCCGGAGTTGCCGCCGCCGGATTACACGGAGCATTTTCGTTTGTTCACCGCTGAGAGCTGGGAACGCTTGAGCACTGCGCTATCCCGCACCCAAAAAACCGGGCTGCCCTATGAGCTGGAACTTGAAATGATCAGGGCCGACGGAACGCACGGTTGGATGGTGGCACGCGGAGAAGCCGTACGGGACGCCGGCGAAGCCATTACCGGACTGCATGGCGTGGCGCTGGATATTAGCGAACGCAAACAGGCCGAGCGCATATTGACCCAGCTCAAAGCAATGATCGATATATCGCTGGACGGATTCTGGATCGTTGATTTGATGGGCAATATTTTGCGGGTTAATGAAGCTTACGCAAAAATAAGCGGCTATTCGATTGATGAATTGGCGAACATGCACATCAGCCAGTTGGAAACACTTGAAGGGCCGGAGCAAGTCAAAGCGCATATTGCAAAAGTTGTTGCGCAGGGTTATGACCTGTTTGAAACCCGCCACCGTCATAAAGACGGGCATACCATCGATATTGAAGTCTCTGTCGCCTTCCTGCCCGAATTCCAGCAGTTTTGCGTATTTTGCCGCGACATCACTCAGCGCAAACAAATGGAAGCCAAACTCAACGCCATTTTCGATGCATCGGTGGAAGGCATTATTACTGTTGACCAAGCCAACATTGTCGTATCCGTTAATAGCGCAGTAGAAACTATTTTCGGCTATAAATCCGAGGAGCTGATCGGTTACAGTATCTGCAAACTTATACCGATCGGTTGCAGTGTTTGCGCGTTCATGCCGTCATGCAGCAGTTTGTCCCAAACAGTAAAATTATTTGACAGTCAAATCCAGGAAATTGAAGGCGTTCGTAAAAACGGCTCCGTGGTGCCTCTGGATCTGTCCATAGCGGAGTATTCAATTAATAACACCCACTATTTTACTCATATTGTGCGTGATGTCAGTTTGCGCAAACACCGGGAACAGCAAGACAAGGAACGCCTGAACGAACTCGCCCATGTCACCCGCCTTGGCCTGATGGGGGAGATGGCTTCCGGCATTGCCCATGAAGTCAATCAACCGCTGGCGGCGATTTCCAGCTACGCGCAAGTCAGTAAAAACCTGATTAATAGCGAAAGCCCCGATCTGGTAAAGCTCAGCGAGATCTTATCCAAAACCCAGCAACAGGCTTTACGGGCGGGACGGATCATTCATCGGATGAGGGAGTTTGGTAAATCCCATTCCAAGCATCGTTCAAGCGCCGATATTAATACTTTGATTCATGATGCGGTCAGTCTGTGTATTGCCGAACTTAAACAAAACGACATCAAGCTGACATTTGACCTGGAAAACAATCTGCCGCTTCTCTATGTCGATCATATACAAATTGAACAGGTCATCATCAACCTGATCAGGAATAGCGTGGAGGCCTTGCAAAATTTGCCCGTAAATCAGCAACGCCAGTTGACCATCTATAGCCGGCTGACGGTTAATGATGGCATACAGGTCAGGGTGAAAGACAATGGACCGGGACTTGATGAAGACCAACAACAGCAGATATTAACGCCTTTTTACACCACCAAGGCAAACGGCATGGGCATGGGGTTATCCATCAGCCGCTCGATTATCGAAGCCCATGATGGAACCTTGCATTTCAATAGCCAACTTGGAAAAGGCACCTCTTTTTATTTCACTTTGCCGATACAGAGAACGTTTGATAAGAATCCGCAGGATAGGTAAATAACCCAGTCATTCATCTTCCTGCTTGGAGAATCGCTTCGAAGACAACAAGCGAATTTGACTACAACTAACAAGATAGAGTAAAAACAAAACCTCCTCGTTACTACACGCCGACGCGATGGCAACTTTCACAAAATCGGTATATTTCGATCTATACTCGGCAATGAGGGCACCGCGTCGACAGATAAAACTTAAATTTACAAGACGCTTCTATCCGCAGACGCTATTAAACAGTTACTGCTTTTGAAAGGAGTAAACAATGAAAAAGCACTCGATACTATCCGCCCTGCTACTGCTAATTTGCAGCTTGTATAGCTGCGTCAATTGGGCGCGCCACCACGGCCATTCCGGTTTTGGCTTTTATTTCGGCGCGCCGCTTTATTCTTATCCTTATTATTACGATCCTTTTTATCGCGACCCTTTTTACTACCCTTACTATCAGCCGCCGACCATAATCACCGTACCGGCGACGCCGCCCGTCTACATTCAGCAATCGCCTCCCGCTGTCCAACAATATCCGTCCGGCTATTGGTATTACTGCAACAACCCGAAAGGTTATTACCCTTATATCAAGGGATGCCCAAACGGTTGGCAACAAGTTGACCCAATACCGTCTTCACCTCGCTAAGGAGTACCAATATGTCGCGCATTTCTATAGTAATTTTGACGATGCTTATACTGGCAACCGCGGGTTGCGTTAGCCTGCCTACCGGGCCGAGCGTCATGGTATTGCCCGGTTCCGGCATATCTTTCGAGCAGTTTCGCAACGACGATGCGGTCTGTCAGCAATACGCTTCGTTCCAAGTGGGCGGCACTACCGCTAACCAAGCGGGAATAAGTAGCGGCGCCACCAGCGCCGCCGTCGGTACCGCTTTAGGCGCGGCGGCCGGAGCGGCCATCGGCGGCGGACGCGGCGCTGCGATCGGGGCCGGCACCGGTTTGCTGGGCGGCGGCCTGGTCGGTTCGGGCGCCGCCAGCAGCTCCATGTATGCAACGCAAGACCGCTATGATGTGGCTTATATTCAATGCATGTACGCCAAGGGCCATCAGGTTCCGGTATCGGGACAATTCACTACCGAAACGCCCCGTCAAGCTGCGCCGCCAGCCTCGAATATTCCGCCGCCACCGCCCGGCTCACCGCCACCGGCGCCTAAAAAATAATAGCGCTGTCAGCGAGCAGGCTATTCTGCTGGTAGTGCTAAGTCCAATACAACTCTACTCAGAAGTAGGCCGGAATAAGCCGGTTTGAGCGGTAGCGAGAACTGGCGTTTCCGGCGCTCAGAATGCCGGAAACACCCGCCCTTGCTAACGCTGGGCGGGCTTATTCCGGCCTACACCCGAGCCATCAACATCACCATGAAATCTGTGAAAACCTGAAAATCAACGGTTGATAACCTCAAGACAGGCAATCATGGTATGGCGGATGATAAAAAAAGTCATCGCTATCGGGTAAAGCGCGTAATGCCGGGTAATCAGCAGGCTAACCAGCACCAGCCCCACAAGCACGCCGGTATTGAAGCGGGTGTTTTTCTCCATATAACGCAGGTGTATGACAGATTCCAGATCGAAATATTCGCTTTTGTTGATCAAGGTTAGCGTCAAGATCGAAGTCAGCAGTGCGTAATACAGCGGAAAGAAAAAAAACATCGGCGCATCGCCGTTAAACTGCGGCTCCCAGTAGGCATACCAGGCCAACAGGCAACCGGTCGCAAAGCCGTCGTGCCAAGTAACCGTGGAAACCTTTTTCAGGTGTCCGAGCAACAGGCTGACAGCCATGATCGTCAGGCCGATGCCTAAGGCTACAGGCGTGGCGAGTAGCGGTAAAAATTGGTTTTGGTTCTGTACCAGAGCAGCCAGAGCCAAGCTGCAAAGAATGAATCCGATCATGATCAAATACCCCCGTGTAAGTTTGCCCGGACTATAACACCGCAAGCCTAAGGAGCAAAAAACTGGGTAATGCTAAACCCCACGTGACTACTCGGCAGCTAAAAATAGAACGCGGATGCGCGACTTTGCGCATCACTTTGCGTAACTCCGCGGTTAAATCATTTCAATCTGTGGCGGAATAGTTGCCTATAGAGTTTGGTTAAATAACAGCTCATGTTCTTTCCGGTCCGGTAACCCCAAACGCGCGCCCATTTTTGCGCAACACAAAGCGCCCGCAGCACTGGCGTACCGAAGCAGCGCTTGCCAATCCATACCGGCGGCCAATCCGGCGGCAAAAGCACCATGAAAAGCATCGCCGGCACCGGTGGTATCGATAGCGGTTATCGGATAAGCAGGCAGTGCGCCTTGTTCATTGCCGCGTTGCCAGATCAATCCCCGTTCACCTAAAGTAATAATCACAACCGGGGCAAGTTCGGCAAGCCGGCTTAAAGCTTTACCTTCATCGCCGGCATATTGACCGGCAAACTTTTCCGAACAAACCAGATAATCGACACGGTTCATCAACGCCAAGGTTCCGTCATGCATTGAACCGGCATCCAACACCGTTGGAATTTTATCTTGCCGGGCTTTTTCAACAAGCGGTAGCGAAATAAAAGGCTCATGGCCATCGAACAATACAACTTTCGCCGGAATACGGGTGGGCTTCAGCGCATCGGCCGGCAATGCTTGGGTATCGCCTTTGTAATTGATTAAACAACGCTTGCCGTCGGGTTTGACCAGGATGGTCGATAACGGCGTAGGAGACGCGCCGCGAATGGTTAGCCGAGTGTCGACACCGTAATCATTAAACTCCTGGGCATGTTTTTCGCCGTAAAGATCGCGCCCCAAATAACCGGCGAAGGCCGACGTTAAACCCAACTTGGCAACGCAAACGGCGGCATTAGCAGCCGGGCCGCCGCCGCAACTAAGCAAGCTGTCGGCAACTATTTTCTCATCCGCGCCCGGATGCCGGCTTACCGAAAAAATTAAATCGTAAGAAGCGTGCCCTACGCACAGCACATCAACAACATTAACGGTCATAGTTACAGCCTGTTCCGGTTATGGATAGGCATCCGGCAGCTCAGGCGAATGAGACTGCGAGAGTATTACCAAAATTAGTTTAAAAAACTTATTCACCACGAAGGCACGAAGATCACGAAGAAAAAAATAGTTTTTTAAACTTAATACATTAAAAACTTCGTGTCCTCGGCAATTGCTCCTGCATTGCTCTACCTCCTGTATCCATACAGTCGTTCGTGCCTTCGTGGTGAATGCTTTTTGCTTTTGTTCTAATACAAACGAATCCTGAACTGCCGTCCGCCGTTAAATGAATTTATTCAAAATAGTCCCACGGATATTCGGGCGTTAAAATCGGCCGAAATCCGGCAGGAACCGGAAAAGGCGCGGAGATGAATTCATAAACGCCAACCATCTCGCGGGTTACCAACATGCCCAAACCGGTAGCAAGACCGATAGGAAGGCCGACCGCTCCTTTAGCCCGTGTTTCCTTGACAATATTCCCCGGTAACTCAAGAAAACCGGTGGTCATGCCTGCAAATCCCCGGCCTAACTTCTCCGCCGCTGTCGATGTCTGTGCAGAGGAAGCAGAGGTAGCCGCTTTATGCGCATAAACATTGGTGAATGAAAATAGCGTTAACACTGTAAACGCCGCCAAAACATGAATACGTAATTTTTTCATATCTGTTTTCCTTTATTTTTTTTGTACGGAAGCTCTATCTTAACCGATGAGCCGGGCATTAATAATTGAATTTTTTGCTGCGGTAAATTGAAACGCACTGTCCACGAAAAGCACGAAAGGCACGAAAAATAGCAGCCGTAGGGCGCTGACGGCCTCATACCCGGCATTCATTGACAGACTTCCTTTCCGTTATACCCCGTGTTTGTGGGACACAGTCGTTCCGACAGGGATGACGGCGATAGCCGGACGGGATTGCAAACCGCGTCCCGCCCGGACATATAAACAAGATGTGTATTTTGCAACGAGCTTATATACGTATTTCTACTTATATATACTTTTTCCACTTTCATTTAATATCGGTAAATTAGATTACTGCCCAATATTTTCGCTCTATAAATATATAAAAATCAATAACTTTACACGGATTCCCAAGCTCCGGCTTCGCGAATCGGGAAGCAGGAGCTTCCACGACTGCATTCCCAAGCCGGAGCTAGGGAACGAGCGAAACTCCACTAGATATTTACCTTTCGTTTAATAACGCAATCGGCTATTTCATCCCTATATTTCATTATCCCTATGAAACATGTTTCCCTGTTTAAGCGCTTCCTATCACGGCTTGCCCTGCAATGAGCCTACCTGAAGTGATTGATGTCCCCAATCAACCGTTGTATGCCCCGAAACTGGGCAACTATATCGTTACCGAAAAACTGGGAGAAAGCTTACAGGCCGTGGTATTCAAGGGCTACCACAAACATGTCCCGGACCAGCCGTTAATCGTCAAACTGCTGAAACTGTTGTCGAGTTGGGACGACCAGTCCCGGCATCTGCGCCAAAAAATCGAACGCCTGAAAGTGCTGCACGATCCGCGGGTTTCCACGCCGCTCGTCCTGGAAACCTACGGCGACCTGCAATTTATCGTTCAATCCTGGTTCGCCGGACAACCGCTGAACTGTTGGATGAAGCAACAAGACCAACTCGATCTTAACGATTTTTTTACCCTGGCCTGCACCCTGGCCGATACGCTGCAAGCGGTACACGATGCCGGCATTACCCACGGCGGCATCAAGCCGCACAATATATTGTTGCAGCCGAAGACGCTGACCCTGCGGCTGACCGATTTCATCACCCCGCTCGACATCCGCGATGTCAGCCATTTTATTTACGACCCGGAATTCGTCCGCCATACCTTGGCCTACACCTCGCCGGAACAAACCGGCCGCATCAACTATCGCGTCGATTTTTCCACCGATTTGTATTCATTGGGCATCGTCTTTTATGAACTGCTAACCGGCCAATTGCCGTTTTTTTCCAACGATCCGCTGGAGTTGATCCACTCGCATCTGGCCGAAGAAACGCCTAAAGTCAACCGGCTCAAACCGCAGCTTCCGCAAGCCTTGGCCGATATTATCGCCAAACTCACAGTCAAACAGCCGGAAAAGCGTTACCAAAGCGCTTCGGGGTTACTGGCCGATTTGATGCGCTGCAAGAATGAATTCAGCGCCACCGGCACCGTATCGGCGTTTACCATCGGCCTGCACGATCGCAGCCGCCGGGTTATTTTTATTTCGAAAATGGTCGGCCGCCAGGCCGAAAGCCGGCTGATACAGCAGCAATACAACGAAGTTCTCGACGGTAAATTCCGGTCGGTGTTTATTTCCGGCCTGTCCGGCATCGGCAAAACCCGGTTGATTCAGGAACTGCAAAAACCGTTGGTCAAAAATCGCGGCTATTTCACTTCCGGCAAATTCGACCAATACCAGAAAAACATCCCCTACAGCTCATTGATTCAGGCTTTGCGCAACCTGATGCGCATCTTTTTGACCGAAAGCGACAGCCAGGTCCGGCAGTGGCGGGACAAAATACTCGAGGTCGTGGACAGCAACGGCCGCGTCATCGCCGATGTGTTGCCTGAACTGGAATTCATCATCGGCCCCCAGCCGGAAGTGCCGCATCTGCCGCCGGTCGAAGCCCGCAACCGTTTCAATAATTTATTCGGCCGCTTCCTGGCTTGCCTGGCCAGCGAGGATAATCCGCTAGTACTGTTTATCGACGACTTGCAATGGTGCGACAGCGCAACGTTCGATTTCCTGCAAAACCTGTTCGACAACCATCGCGAACATCCCTTCCTGTTTTTCATGGGTGCTTACCGGCATAACGAAGTCGACAGCAGCCATCCGCTCAGCAAGCTGCTGCGCAAGATCCAGGACAACAACGGCCCGTTCGAGGAAATTCGCGTGGAGGCGCTAACCGACGCCGACTGCCACGAGATGGTCGCCTATATTCTCGATTCCTCGCTGGAAGCCACCGCCAACTTGGCGGAATTTATCGCCCACCTGACCGAAGGCAACCCGCTGTTCGTCAGTGAAAGCCTGGCTTGGCTGTATAACGAGGATTTGCTGAATACCGATGCCGAGCGGCACTGGCGCTGGGACATCAAACGGATTCGCGACACCCGGATGCCGACGTCGGTAGTGGAATTGTTCAGCTCCAAAGTCAGCAAGCTGCCGGCCACAACCCTGCATATCCTCGACCACTGCGCCTGCATGGGCAACCGGTTCAGCGTCGAGGATGTGGCGTTGGTGCTGGATATTCGCATCGAGCAATTGTTCGAAGATTTGAAGCCGGTATTGAACCTGGGCATGCTGCTGGAAAACAAATCCGATTTACAGTTCGTCCACGACCGGGTCCAGGAAGCGGTGTTGCGCCAAGTCGATCCTCAAGCCAAGCCTGCTATCCACTGGCGCATCGGCAACCGCCTGCTGCAAGCGGTGCCGGCAGGAAGCGATCTTGAAACGCTGGATAACCTGTTCACCATCGCCGCCCACCTCAATCTGGGCCGTCCGGCGGACATGGACCAGGAACTGGCCTATCGGCTGGTCAATATCAACTTTCATGCCGGCAATAAAGCGCTGGATGCACTGGCCGGCGACGCGGCCAACGATTTTTTCCTAAAAGCCCACGACTATCTGCCGAGCGATTGTTGGCAACAGGCTTACAACCTGACTTTTCGGATTTACCAGCGCCTGGCCAAGACCGAGCTGATGTGCGGCCGTTACGAAAAATCGGAAGTGCTGATTAATCACCTGATCGAACACGCGATCAGCGACCTGGACAAAGCCGAAGCCCTGGCCGAGCAAACCACGTCGCTATCCTCGTTCGGCAATTTCAACAAGGCGATAGAAACCGCCAACCGCGGCTTGGCTTATTTCGGCAAATCGATTCCCGAACAGCCCGAGACCGCCCGGCAACGGATGCTGGCGTTAATGGCGGACATCGAACAGCAAGGCGATGTCTGGACCACTATCCTGCAAATGCCTTTTACCCATGACCGCAAAAGCAAAATCGAACTGGCGTTTTACAGCGAACTGATCCCCGATCTTTATATGTCCGGCCTGGTGCCGCAGCTGTATCTATCGGCGGCGCAATCGACCGTGCATTGTTTGCAGGGCGGCATGGACGAATCGGTGATTTATTCGTTTTCGATCATGGGCCTCAATCTCGGCGAGCAAGGCAAGTTCGAACAGGCCTTCCTGTACCAGGACCTGGCCCACGACCTGTGCGAAAAACACCCCAATACTTTTGGCGCCACCCGCGGCATGAACGGCATCGTCTGGTGCAACATGCATTCGCGCAGCCATCCGGCCGAGATTGCCGATTACTGCCACAAAGGCATACAGTGCGGCAAGAATTGCGGCGATTTGTACAACGCCGGCCTGTCTTACGGGCCATTGATGTGGAATTTGCAGGTGCAGGGCAAAAACCTGCGTTGGGTCGAAGAAGCCGCCGAGGAGTGCCTGAATTTTTCGCACAAGAACCAGCTGTCGTTCTCGGTCGGCCTCGCCGAAGCGGTGCTGGCCGGCTGGGTGGCGCCGATGAAACCCGATTACCGTCCGGTGGATATGACCGAAACGCTGGCGCGCTGGGAAGCCGACAATTATGTCTCCGCTTCCGGCAGTTATTTTGCGCTGCTGGGTTTCGCCCAACATTACCTGGGCGATTACGCCGCCGCGGCCGTATCCCTGCAAACCGTGGAACGCTACCTGCACGGCCTGACCGACAATGTGCTGAAACGCCTGTGGTATGTGTTTCGTATCGTCAATCGCCTGCGTTGGCAGGAAGGCTCGGAGTGGCCGGCGCTGGAAGCGGAAATCGCGCCGTTGCTGGCGCAGCTGGAAACCTGGGCCGGTCTAGGACCGCTGCTGAAACCGTTCCTGGCCTTTACTTATGCCGAGATCGCCCGCGCTAAAAACCAACTGCGCGATGCCCGCAACTTGTATTTGGATGCCATTGCCATCGCCCAGACCCAAAACTACGGCCTGCTCACCGGCCATTTATACGAAATGCTGGCCGAGGTGCTGACAGCCGGCAATCTCGGCGATGCCGACCTTTACTACGGCTCGGCGCAACGCATGTACCGGCTGTGCCGCGCCGACCGGAAAAGCGCGCGCTTGCAACAGCGTCACCCCATTGTCCGCGACAATACCGTTCGCATCGAAAAATCCGCTGCCATCGGCACGACGGCTACGCTGCCGAATCTCGATTTTAATTACCTGATGAAATCGGCGCTGGCGCTATCGGCGGAAGTGGACCTGAACCGGCTGATGCAAAAAATCATGACCGTCGTGCTGGAAAGCTCGGGCGCGCAACACGGCTATCTGCTGATCAAGGAAGCGGATGACCTGCTGGTCGCGACCGAAAGCCATGTCGGCAAAAAACACATCGTCAACCGCCGGCATCTTAGCCTTAGCCAGACTTCCGGCAATATCAGCCGCGCCATCGTCAATTACGTGCTGCGCACGCGTAAAAAAGTGCTGTTGCATGACGCGATGGCCGCAGGCGAATTCCAGAATACTCCGGAAGTGCAGGCGCTAAAATTGCGTTCGGTGCTGTGCCTGCCGGTCATTAAGCAAAACGAATTGATCGGCCTGCTCTACCTGGAAAACCGGCTATCGCCAGGCGTGTTTACCGCCGAAAAAACCGACATGACCGAATTATTGACCGCGCAGGCTGCTATTTCCCTGGAAAACGCCCGGCTGCTCGAACAAACCCGGCGGGCCTACACCCAACTACAGGAAAACCAGGAGCACATGCTGCAAATGGAAAAACTCTCGGCCTTGGGCACGCTGGTCGGCGGCGTCGCGCATGAGATCAACAACCCGCTGATGGGCATCATGAATTTTGTCGAATTCGCCGCCAACAAAAGTAACGATGAAAAATCGAAGCAAGTTCTCGACCAGGCCTTACAGCAAATTCACCGTATCAAGAAAATCGTCAGCAACATGCTGTTATTCGTCCATACCCGGTCGGCCCCAAGCGGCAACTGCCGGATCGCTGAGGTCATCAGGCAAACCCTGTTGCTGCTGGAAGGCGAATTGAGCAAGAAAAACATCAAGCTTGAGGTCGATGCCGCCGACGATCTGCCGGCCATCCACTGTAGCGCCGACAGCTTGCAGCAGATATTAGTTAACCTGATCATTAACGCCCGCGACGCGCTGGCCGATAGTCCGCAACCGCAAATCAGGATCACGGCCAGGCCCAGCGAAGAGATGCTTGAGTTGAGCGTAAGCGATAATGGTCCCGGCATTCCGCAGGATGTGCAAGGCAAGATTTTCGATCCGTTTTTTACCACCAAGCCGCCGGGAAAAGGCACCGGCCTGGGTTTATCGGTGATCCGCCGCCTGGTCCAGGATGTCGGCGGCACGATACAGGTGGAGAGTTTATATGGACACGGCTGCTGCATGCGGCTGCGCTTTTTCCCTATTTGAATATTTAAATCCCAATAACCGAGAGACACGATATATGGCAAGTAAAATTCTGGTAATAGACGACGATCCCGCGGTGCGTTCAGCCTTTAAACTGATTCTGGAAGAGGATAACTTCTCGGTTCGAGAAGCCGAGAACGGTACGCAAGGCATTGAAATGGCTATCGCCGAGCGTCCCGATTTGATTTTTCTCGATCTGCGCATGCCCGGCATCGACGGCGTGGAAACCTTGCGCCGCCTGAAAGCCATGGATGAAACGCTGAACATTTATATCGTCACCGCCTTTGCCAACGAATACATGGAGCAACTGAAAGGCATTCATAATGAAGGCTTTCAGTTCGAGCTGGCCAGCAAACCGTTATCTTCCGGACAAATTCGCGATATCGCCCAGACCGCCATGCCCCAGGCAGAACGGCGCGCCATGCCGCACAAGCTGGTGCTAACCCTGTACGTGGTTTCGTTGAACAGGGAAACCCGCCAGCTGGTCGAGCAGATTACCACAGCGCTGACCAACCTTTACGACCCCGGACAATGGGTTTTCGATGTCGTAGAGGTATTGGGCATGCCGGAAAAAGCGCTGGAAAAAGATGTGTTTGCAACGCCGATGCTGGTCCGCGACGTACCGGAGCCGGTGCTGAAACTGCTCGGCGACCTGTCGCGGGTGCCTTCGGTCATCGCCGCCATTACTACCCAAGCGAAAGGAATCGGCGTGCAAACCATCATTATTTAAATAAATTCGTCGACCATGTTCACCGATCTATCCAAGCTTGACCTGATTCTCGACACAATTACCGACGGCGTTTTGGTGGTAGATAGCCAAGGCGTCGTGCTCTACGCCAACCAAGCTGCCGAAGTCCTGCTGGCGCGCCGTCCGTTAATCGGTCAATCGCTGGCGATTCCGGTCAATCCCGATAACAACAGCCATCAGGATATTAACCTGATCCGTCCGGGCGGATTCGCCTGGGCGGAAATGCGTTCCGCGCCGCTGGAATGGGATGGACGGCCCGGTTACGTCATCGCCCTGCGCGACATCACCGAACGCAAGCATATGGAATTGGAACGGCAAAAGTTCGTGTCGCTGGCCGACAACAGCATGGAGTTCATCGGCATGTGCGACATGAATTTTATTTCGTTCTATATCAACGAAGCCGGCATGCGTCTGGTCGGCCTCGACAGCCTGGAACAGTGCATCCGGACGCCGGTTCAGGAATTTTTCTTCCCCGAAGACCAACGCTTTATCCTGGATGAATTCTTCCCGCGCGTTGTCCGCGAAGGCCATGCCGATGTGGAAATCAGGTTCCGCCATTTCAAAAGCGGCGCCGCGATCTGGATGCACTACAACGTATTTTTTATCAGGGACAGCTCTGGCGAAGCTATTGGTCTCGCCACGGTCAGCCGCGATATTTCCGGCAGCAAACAAGCCAAGGCGGCCCTGCACGAGGCCGACCGGCGTAAGGATGAATTCCTCGCCATGCTGGCTCACGAACTGAGAAACCCGCTGACCCCGATCAACAACGCCGCCCATATTTTGGCGATGCTGAAGCTGGAAGACCCGCGGCTTAGCTGGGCTACGGACATCATCAAACGGCAAGTGCTGCACCTCACCCACTTGGTCGACGATCTGCTGGATGTTTCCCGTATTGTGCGCGGCAAAATCTCGCTGAAGAAAGAACGGCTCGACCTTGTCGAAGTGATTAAGTCAGTGTTGGAAAGCGCGCGCGGCCCGATCCGGGACAAGCAGCAACATCTCGACGTTTGCCTGCCTGAGCAACCGGTATTGCTGGAAGGCGACTCCGTGCGCCTGTCTCAAGTGTTGCTTAACCTGCTCGACAACGCCAGCAAATACTCCCTGGAAGGCGGTCAAATCGAGGTTAATGTCCAACGGTACGGGGCCGAAGTTGAAATCCAGGTGCGTGACGACGGCACCGGCATCTCCGAGGAATTATTGCCGACGATTTTCGACCTGTTTCAACAGGGCGCGCGTACATTGGATCGATCTCAAGGCGGGCTGGGCATCGGGCTTACCTTAGTCAAGCAGCTAGTGGAACTGCACGGCGGACGAGTAACCGCATCAAGCCCCGGCGCCGGTTTGGGTTCCACATTTTGCATCCGCTTACCGACGCTGACCGAAACGGCTATGTTGCCTGCTGCCGAAACATCAACGCCATCGCCTAACGCAGGCATGCGGGTATTGGTGGTAGACGATGACTCCGACGTAAGAGAGAGTACCGCCCTCCTCCTAAAGCTGAACGGTTACGAGGTCGAAACGGCTAATTCGGGCGAGCAGGCCGTGGCGCAGATAGAGGCATTCCATCCCGAGGTGGTGTTGCTGGACATCGGAATGCCCGGAGAAAATGGCTATCAAGTGGCTCGACGCATCAGGCGCTTGGTCAAGGGAAACGACCTGCTTCTGGTCGCATTAAGCGGTTATGGCCGGGCCGAGGAATTAGCCCGTTCGCAGGAGGCGGGTTTCGATCATCATCTCATCAAGCCATTGAATTTCAGCGCGCTCAGCAACTTGCTTTCAGAATGGGAGAATAGGCATGTTGCTATTTGACCGGCGCAGGTTGTTTAGGAAATAATTTATCTTAATATCGGACTACGTTAGAATTTTGATAATCATATCGATAGCATTTTCGTATGATCAACCGTTACCCAATGCGCTTAATTAATAAGCGATAAAAATTATTCCATAACAATAATCGATAATAGGAATGAAATGAATAAGAAAACGTCAGTGTTTATCGCGGCTTTATGCATCGGCTTATCGGCATGCAGCGCGGAGAAAGGTAATGAATACAAGGTTAAGTCGGCTTTCATCGATAACTGTATAAAACAGGAGAGTTCCACGCGTCCTGTCGATCAGGCCAAATCTTACTGCGATTGTGCAGCGGATAAGGTTTTTAGCAATAACGATATTTCCGATGAAACAAAAAATCTCATGCTTACTATGAGTGACAAGGACAATAAACTCTATAAACAACATGATGCGGCAAAGGTTAAGGGCCTGCTTATGTCCTGCTACACCGCTAAGTTTTATAAAAAATAAGCCCGGCGCGGAAGTGGAGCCGCTCACCGTTAGCGCGGCTTGCGAACATCCATTAATTACGCAGTCGGTCGAATTTAGACTGCAAAGCGTCTTCATTAACCCCTCTTTCGGTTAGACCATGAAAAAAATCCTGCTTTCATTCTTGGCTGTCATTCTAATCATCGAAGAATGGCTTTGGGATTTACTGACTGCATTCGGACACTCGCTGGTCAGATGGCTGCATATCGAATCGCTCGAACAATGGCTCAGCCGGACATCGCCGGCTCAAGCCTTGGTGGCGTTCAGCATTCCGGTCCTGATTGTCACGCCGATCAATCTTATTGCCTTCGGCTTGCTGGCCCACGGTTTGATCCTGCAAGGCATTCTGCTGGAACTATTGGCAAAATTATTGGGCACCGTGCTGATAGCCAGGGTATTCGCTTTAACCAAGCCCCAGCTTATGACCTTTGCGCTGCTGCGGATTATTTACACCACCGTCACCGATTGGCTGCAATGGGCGCACCGGCAAATCACTGAAACCGCCGTCTATCGCTGGTCGAAGCAATTCAAAGCCGAGGCTAAAGCGAGATTTGCTGCGTGGTTTAACTAACTTTCAGGTCCAGTAGGCATAAGTATTTACACAACTTATTGTTCCCACGCGCTATGCTCATCGTTAGCTACCGGTGTCGGAGGAACGCTGTCTTTTCGACACCAATCTGCCAGGAACGGATTGGCATTGCCCCTGCGTTGAGCAAAAAAACAGGCCAATAAACAGACCTTCCAGGTTTTTACTGGAGCCGCTCCCGGCAGCTCCAGCACTTCCGCCATCCATGGCAGTCGTAAAACCTGGAAGGTCTAATTCGCGCAACGCTCAACGGAACGAAAGCAACGTCATCTATTTAAAGTTGTGTAAATCCCTATGCCCTGTAGGTCGAGTGGCCACTTTTCGTTGTCCGACAGCTTGATCTTGTAAAGGTCGGGCATGAACCGCATGCCCAGACGATAAGACTGGAACTGCTCAACGGAGCGCTGAACGAATTGCAGTAACCCTCACTTGCGCCTTGGGGCGGATGAAATCCCTGCTCCAAGGCATGCCATAACGCCCCTTCCCCGGATCGAGGCTAGTGTTTATACGTAAGGCAAAACCCGTCTACATTTCAGCTTTTACTGACATACACCGGCAATTTTTAGGGGTATAAAACAAAGGTTGAGTTTATCTTTGGCAATCCACTTTACCGCGCCAGTCCGGTAGCTCAACAAGTCAAGCAACAACAGCATGCCCTCCCACGAAGTAAATCAATTAATCGGGCATGGCTTCCAACTCAATTAACCCACCATTCACTCATGATGTGTTTGTTCATTAATTAAAATGGAGGTAAGTAAGATGGCTGATTCAGACTTAAACAATAGCCCATCCGCTTTTTGCGATTTAATCATGAAAGGCGGTATCACCAGCGGCGTCATTTACCCGAAACTAATCGGTAAGCTGGCCGAACAATATCGGCTAAAAAACATAGGCGGCACCTCGGCCGGCGCGATTGCGGCAGCCGGTGCGGCGGCTGCGGAGTTCTGTCGATATACCCAAAAAGACAACCCAAACTTAGGCTTCGATAAATTAGAAGAATTACCGGCTTTTCTTGGCGGGACCCCGCAAGGATGCGACCGCTCGCGATTGCTGAGCTTATTTCAACCGTCACCGAAGCTAAAGCCTCATTTCGAGGTTTTGCTCAATACCCTCAATGTTAAGCTAAAGACGCTAGCCGCTTTGGAAATTGCTTTTCAAATGCTTCGCTATTTCCCATGGCCCGCCTTGCTTGGCTTGGCGATAGCTACGCTGTTGCTGTGGTCGATGTTTTTGGGGCTAGCGGGGCATTCTTTTGTCGCGTTTTGCGGTGCCTTAGCGGTACTCGCGGGTTGGGCTGCCGATACGTTGATTATCCGCTTTTTGTCCAAGGGCAAAATTACGGACAACCAAGCTTTGCTCCGTACCGTAGGAGCCTGGCTTCTGCTCGGCATCGCCTGGACCGCTGTCGCCGTACGGCTTTTCGGTCCCCTTGCGCCGTCGTTCCTGGTATCCATCCTGGAAGTAAGCAGTTTAACGCTGGAAACGCTATTGGTCGGTTTTGTCATTCTGCTCGCTACGCTGTTCTTTTTTGCCCGATCCTTGGTAAACGGCTTGTCCGAAAATGACTTCGGCTTTTGTAGCGGCTTGAATGCAGACGATGGAGCTGATCCGAAGGCGCTAACCAATTGGCTGACAGACTATTTCAATGAAGTGGCCGGACTCAGTAAAACGGAAAGACCGCTGACTTTTGGCGATTTATGGCGAGGGTATCGGGATCCAGAAAGCACAATTCCGGCTGAAAAGGATCGAGCGATTAACTTCGAGGTGATGACTTCGGCAGTCAGCCGAAAAATGCCGTATCGAATTCCGTTCATGCTGAAAGGTACGGAATATTTCTTCGATCCGGTCGAATGGGCGCAGTTGTTTCCGAAGCCTGTGCTCAAGCAATTAAAAATCAACGGTCCCTGCAAGATAGTATGCGACCCGGACCCGACAAAATCTAACCGTACTTTTTATCTTTTGCCGGAAGCGGATAAATGGCCGATTGTCGTTGCAGTCCGCATGAGCCTGTCTTTTCCGATACTCCTGTCGGCACTGCCTTTATACGCAATCGATTCGACGCTTAAATCGGTCAAAGAGGTGAGGGATTACAATAAACACAATCCTGACAAGAAGCCCATGCCGCTTTCCAAAGTCTGGTTTTCCGATGGCGGCCTGTCCAGCAACATACCTCTGCATTTCTTCGACTCATTCCTGCCGCAGCACCCGACTTTTGCCATCAACCTGGCCGATAAACGTCCGGATGCCGATGCAGGCAATCTCAAGTCTCCACCTGTATCCGGATTCGAAAAGTGGCGGGTCTTTTTGCCGGTCGGAAACGACCAGGGCGTGGAAAGATATTGGAAGCCGCCTACTGAGACCGGATTCGCCGGGTTATTCGAATTCCTGTCGTCGATCATTGATAGCATGCGAAACTGGCGGGATGAAATTCAGTTTCCCTATCCCGGTTATCGCGACCGGATCGTTCAAATCAGCCAATTACCGGAAGAAGGCGGGTTAAACCTGAATATGCCGACAAAAACGATCGAAGCCCTCGGCAATGCCGGCGATAATGCGGCCGACCAATTGATAAATCGGTTCGTTAGTGGCGGCGGCTGGGACAATCACCGTAAAATTCGCTTGCGCAATCTCTTAGCGCAACTTGATCTCAAGCTGGACGACTTCGATGTTAAAGAAGCCGCAGTCTGGCAAACATTTCTGGATCAAACGGCAAACCAAGCCCCTTACAAAATGACAGCCCAAGAAAAGAATCTGGCTGACGAGACCTTAAAAGCGCTGGTGGATATGGCCGCCCACTTGCAAAACGCTCACCCGGTAACGCTGGCCGGAAGCCATGCACCGCATCCGTTCGCAGATCTTCGCATTACACCACGGTATTAGCAGAAACGGCGCAATACGCTAATGCTATTGCGCCCTACCTCTTGATATAGGAAAACTCATCGCGAACTATTGAGAAAATATAAAAATAAATCACCGACAACCCTTGTTTTCGCATGCTCTCTAGCCGGCACGCGAAAGCATCCTCTTACGTAATCAAGCTTATTGTCTGTGTAGCCGGACGCGGCCAACATACCCCCTTATTCCGTCCGAGCGACGAACATTTTCTTAGCCATCAAAATTCCGGAGGACGAAATGGTCGATGCAAAATCTAACGAAAACCAATCTGCCGTTGTGGCTAGCCATATACCGGGACGCATCCGCTTTAAACTTCATCCGCAGAACCGCGATAAGAAAACGATGGAAGGGATAAGGCGTAATCTGGAAGCGCAAGAGGGTATACACGACGTCCGGCTGAATCCGGCCTGCGGTAGCATGACCGTTCATTACGATCACGATCGCCATTCAATGTCCGGTATTCTGGGTTTACTGGAAGATATGGATGTGATTATTGACTCCATAAAGCATTTACCGAATGGACATGCCGACCACGACGGCGAAGCACCGGAATTTGTCGCCGCCGTCAATGACCTAAACCAGCGTATCCGCGAAGCCACCGGGCTTCCTGTCGATTTGAAACTGGTGCTTCCGCTGGCGTTCGTCGGCGCCGGTGTCTGGTCGATAGGCAAAAAGGGCTTGATGCTCGAAAATGTCCCCGGCTTGCTGTTTCTCTGGCTTGCCTTCGATATGTTCGTAAAGCTGCATTCAGCCCGCGCCGATAGTTCCGAATCACTCAGATAATGGCCTGATAGATGCGTCGGTCGAACACCTGTCTTTCGTCGCCCGGCGTTTTGACTGCCGATATTAAAAATTACCAATCTCACAGCCTCTACCAATATAAGCCGCTGTGGTAAAGTTCAAGAGAAACTAATACGGAGACACGGAACCCCGTACTCTGTGAGTTCCATTCGGGCTAGCTGTTTAACCTCTTTATAAATCCGGATAATTTTAATTGGTCTATCCCCAGCTTTAATGTCACTATCGGGCTAATGCTTGTACGCATTAATAAATGTTTTCCAAATCAAGCTTAATGGTTATGAGGACACGATTATGAATATTCTTATTACCGGCGGTACCGATTTTATCGGCAGTGCATTGACTAAAAGCCTGACCGATCAAGGCTATAGGGTTACGGTGTTAAGCCGCAATCCGGATAAAGTAGCCAAAATATGCGGCCCCGGCGTTAATGCACTGGGCAGTCTGTCGCAACTTAAAGCGGAAGACAGCTATCAGGTCATCATCAACCTTGCCGGTGCGCCGCTTTTTGACGTCCGCTGGACTGAGGATCGAAAACAACTGATCAGATCCAGCCGTATCGACCTGACTGAACATTTGGTAACCTGTATCGCCCGCATGACGGTTAAGCCCGAACTGTTGATCAGCGGTTCCGCTGTCGGCTATTACGGCAATCAGGGCGATACGGTGTTAACCGAACAATCGACGCCTTATGAAGATTTCTCGTCGCAACTTTGCGCCGATTGGGAAGCGGCCGCAAAACAAGCCGGGCAGCTCGGCATCAGGGTCTGCCAGATCAGGACCGGCTTAGTCATTGCCGACGGCGGCGGTTTTCTGCAACGGATGTTGCCGATCTTTCGTTTGGGCTTGGGCGGGCGTTTGGGCGACGGGCGGCAATGGATGTCCTGGATTCATCGTCGGGACTGGATCAATATCGCGCAGACCATGATCGCCGATGCAGCGATGCAGGGCGCTTATAACGCAACCGCACCGAATCCTGTTACCAATGCGGAATTTACCCGGATACTCGCGCAATGCCTGGAACGCCCTGCCCTGCTGCCGGTTCCGGCCTGTCTGTTAAAACTACTGCTCGGCGAAATGTCGGAACTGGTGTTAGGCAGTCAGCGGGTAATGCCGGAACGGCTGTTGGCGCAGGGTTTCAAGTTTCAATATGACGATCTTGCCGCTGCGTTAAACGAGGTGTTGTCGCATAAATAGCAAAGCCGGCTTTGAACCATTTCATTCACGAAGACTCGAAGAAAATAAAACTTCGTGCTCTTCGTGTCTTCGTGGTGAATAACATATCCGGAGCCGCTTTAACCTTTAACCTTCACTCTATGACATGCGCCTGTTGCAATTGCGCACGAAGCATTTCCACCCGCTTGCGATTAACCCCGAAATCGCCATAGCCGACGCGCGACGCGGACCGGATATGAATTATCCCGGCCGCCTTATCCAATATCGCGTCTACATCATCGACAAAACGAAACACCAGGCTGGTTGCCTCGGCATGAAGCGTGTCGCCGGTTTCGTTGGTAATCACGGTACGGCTTTGGCTGAGCAAGGCTCTTTTCAGTGCTGCCCAGGCCGCTTCTATATTGCCGCTGATTTTAAACGGTGCAATAAAATGATCGGCGTCCGCCGCTTGGCTGGAAACGCAGTTTGGGCTGCTTGGGCAATCTGCTAGTCTTTTTTCCGATGCTTGTGTTGCTGAGCTTAAGGTCATAACGATAAGGTAAAAAATAGTTTTAAATTTCATTAGTGTAACTCCTCAAAACAATTTGCAACAATGAACCTACAGAATCGGTTAGATTCCAAGGCATACTCACTGCCCGCCCTGTTTGCCTATGATTTTTTCAATTGCCCTGCAATCAAGCCGGTAGCGCTTTAATAAAAAGCAATTAGCCGCAATAGATGTAACTATAGGACTCATTGCCGGTGTTTTATCGGGAACACATCAATAATTGCTGGCAATCGTTGCCTAAAAAATGTAAAACAACTGTTTTTAAGAAGAATTTAACGCCGCTCAGGCGTTTGCATAGACTGAAGCTATCTTGGCATAAGTGCAAGCGGCTTTATAAATACAGAGTCTGGTATTCCACCGAACATAACCGACACTAACGCATTCATGACAATTAATGATCAGGAAATCGCCGAACGCCTGGCGTTTTTACAATTAAGTCCACGCGATATTGATCTGCTAAAAACCCTGCATGACACATTACAAGGCCGTCATGCCACATTTATCGATGATTTCTATGTACAGTTACAAAGCTTTGACGCAACCCGTAATTTATTGACCGATCCGGTGCTGGTAGAGCGCCTGAAAAACAAACAGGAAGCCTATTTCGACCGCCTGATCGCGGGTTGTTACGATCTTGATTATGTCAAGGATCGTGTCAATATCGGCGCAACCCATCATCGCATCGGACTGAAACCGCAGTGGTATGCCGGCGCTTATCATTATTATCTGGCGTGGCTGTTGCCTGAAATCCAAAAGCAGCTGGCAGACGATCAAACCGCCTGCATCGATACGATACAAGCCGTAATCAAGGTTATTTTGTTCGATATCGAATTGGCTGTGGATGCTTATTTTCAGGCCGATCATGAAATGTTGAGACTGATGGCTCAAGTTTTTCAAAGCAATATCGAAGGCGTCATCATTACCGACATCCGACGGCAAATACTCCACGTCAATAATAAAGTGACAGCCATTGCCGGTTACCGTAATGCAGACCTGATCGGACAACCGGTCACCTTAATGTTACCCGACCAGGAACGGGAAGCCTTTATCGGCCATTGGCAAGAGATTAAGCTGGGCGAGCCGTGGCAGGGCGAATGCTTGCTGCAACATAGCCGGGGCAGCCTGTTTCCGGCCTGGGTCAATATCAGCGCCGTCAAGGACGAAGCCGACAACGTCACCCATTTCATCGTTGAGTTTTCGGACATCAGCGCTTACCAAGCCGCCCAGGAAGCTTTATCGAAACGCACCGAAGAATTGGCGCGTTCCAATAGGGAGTTGGAGCAATTCGCTTACGTCGCCTCCCACGATTTGCAAGAACCGTTGCGCATGGTGGCCAGTTTCACCCAACTGTTGTCGCGGCGTTACCGGGGCAAGCTGGATGCCGATGCCGATGAGTTTATCCATTACGCGGTCGACGGCGCAACCCGGATGCAAACGTTGATCAACGATTTATTGGCTTATTCCCGGATCGGTTCGCGCACCAAGCCGTTTGAATCGGTAAATCTTGCAACAGTTTTACAGAGGGCTCTAGCCAATCTGCGTCTGGCTATCGAGGAAAGCCAGGCCAAGATCGACTACGACGAGTTACCGCACACGCATGGCGATATGACTCAACTGACCCAGTTATTCCAAAACCTGATCGGCAATGCGGTCAAGTTTCGCGGCGAACTGCCGCCTGAAATCGGGATTAGCGTATCCGACGCCGGTAAATACTGGCGTATTTCGGTGCAGGATAACGGCATAGGTATCGCGCCTGAATTCTTCGAGCGTATTTTTGTTATTTTCCAGCGCCTGCACAATAAGGAAGACTACCCCGGAACCGGTATCGGCCTTTCCATTTGCAAGAAAATCATCGAGCGTCATGGCGGACAGATCGAAGTTAAATCGGAACGCGGTCAAGGTGCTGCGTTTATTTTCACCTTACTTAAACCCCTACCCGAGGAAACTAACTGATGAGCTTAGAAAACATAGGCCGTGCCGCCGAATTTTTACTGGTGGAGGACAATCCGGGCGATGTCCGTTTAACCTGCGAGGCGCTGACTGAAAGCAAGGTAAAAAACAATCTAAGCATCGTCGGCGACGGCATGGAAGCGATGGCTTTCCTGCGCCGGGAAGGAACGTACGCCGATGCGCCGCGTCCCGATGTGATCCTGCTCGACCTTAATTTACCGAAAAAAAACGGGCTTGAAGTGTTGGCGGAAATCAAAGCCGATGCAAATCTAAAACGTATTCCCGTGGTTATTATCACTTCTTCCGAAGCCGAGCAGGATGTGCTCAGAACCTACGACTTGCACGTCAATTGCTATGTCAACAAACCTGTCGACCTCGAGCAATTTATTAGAGTCGTGCAATCGGTCGAAACTTTTTGGTTGACTATTGTCAAACTACCTTCGGAAATCGTGGATTAAACTATGGATCGCGTCATCGCAAGAGTCTTACTGATTGAAGACAATCCGGGAGATGTCAAGTTAGTGGAAACGTTATTGGAAGCCAACCATAACGCCAATAAACACTTCGACTTGATCTGTGTAGGCTTACTCAGCGAAGCTTTTCCGGTTTTGGAACAAGGCGGCATTGCCGCGATATTGCTCGATCTCGGTTTGCCGGACGGTGACGGATTAGACAGCCTGACTCAAATATACGCGGCAGCGCCGACCATTCCGATAGTCGTATTAAGCGCCCAAGAAGATGAACTGCTGGCGATACAATCGGTGCAACTAGGCGCTCAGGACTTTTTAGTTAAAAGCGGCATTTCGGAATTAGCCTTGCGGCGCTCTTTATATTACGCAATAGAGCGCAAGAATTTACTGGAGCAGCTGCAATACCTGGCTCATTACGATGTCCTGACCGGTTTGGCTAACCGCAAGTTGTTTTATGACCGGCTCAAACAAGACATTGTCGGCGCGCGTCGCTCGCAAAAATCACTGGCGCTGATTTTCCTCGACCTTAACGATTTTAAACTGATCAACGATTCGTTAGGCCATCGTAGCGGCGACGATTTACTCAAGGAAGTGGCAAAACGCTTGCAAAACTGCATCCGCACCACCGATTGCGCGGCACGGATGGGCGGCGATGAATTCACTCTTGTTTTAAACGACTTAAACACTGCCGAAGATGCTGCGTTAATCGCGGATAAGATATTACGGGCTTTGTCCGAACCGTTGACTTTAAATGGCCAGCAAGTCACCACTCATGCCAGTTTGGGTATCGCCATTTACCCTGACGACTGCGCCGATATTGAATCGCTGATCGGCGCGGCCGATGCCGCGATGTATCAAGCCAAGGAGGCCGGCTGCGAGAAAAAAGGCGGTTTTCGTTTCTTCTCGGCGGCCATGGGCGCAAAAGTTCAGCGCAATGCCGATAAAGTCGAGCGCTTAAACGCGGCCTTCGAACACGGCGAATTCGAATTGCATTATCAACCCACTGTCGATGTTCGTAGCGGCATGATCGTCGGCATGGAAGCCTTGTTGCGTTGGCGGCATCCCGAACAAGGCCTGCTCACGCCGGCAAAGTTCATGGCTGAGCTGGAAAGCAGCGGCCTGATAGTTCCGGTCGGCAATTGGGTGCTGCAACAGGCCTGCGCTCAAAGCAAATCCTGGCAACAGCAAGGCTTGGCGTCCATGGCGATAGCGGTCAACGTCTCGGCCCGCCAGTTTCGTCAAAGCGGCTTTGTCGACACTGTCGTTAATGCGCTGCAAGAAAACCATTTGCCTCCTTCACTGTTAGAGCTGGAATTTCATGAAGCCACGCTCTGGGAGGATGAAGACTATTCCGTGCAGGAACTTAACCGGCTCTCGCAAATGGGTATAAAGCTGTCCTTGGATAATTTCGGCAACGATATGATTTCATTTAAATCGCTGACCAAGTTCCCGATACACGCGATCAAAATCGATCAATCGCTGATCCAGCAGGATTCGTTGCATTCAAGCGAAGCGGTTATTGCCAAAGCGGCCATTGAAATAGCGCGGATTTTTCATATCAAAGGCTTGGCTACCGGTGTCGAGAGCGAGTCGCAACTTGAAATGGTTCGCCATATCGCCTGCGACGATGCTCAAGGCTATTTATACGGCCGGCCGTTGCCGGTCAGCGAAGCCAGTGAATTAATCGCCCGATGCGCTACCCTGAATTCATAAAGCAGGAGCTATTAAAGCTGCATATCGCGCATCTTCCATTGAATTGAGATAATAGGTGCGCGGTCTACCCTACCGCAATTAACACCTTTATCCACCTTATCCAAGCAAACGTAGTGAACATGAATATTCTGCTAATAGAAGACCACAAACCCGATGCTGTGCTGCTGCGTGAATTATTAGCCGAAAACACCAGACAGACTTTCCATTTGGTTCATGCCGAATGCCTGGAAGAGGGTTTAGCCCTACTAAAACAAGAAAGCTTCGATGCGGCCTTGCTGGACTTATCGCTGCCGGACGCTTTCGGCCAGGATACTTTTTGGCGGCTGCACCGGCAGGCGCCGAACCTGCCGATCATTGTCCTGACCGGGTTCGATGACGAAGATTTGGCGATAACATTGGCGCAGGCCGGTGCGCAGGATTACCTGGTTAAGAGCGACCTGACCAGCGGCATATTACATCGAAGCCTGCACTACGCCATCGAACGCAAACGGGTAGAGGAAAAACTGCGCCTTGCCGCAACGGTATTTGAAAACACGCTGGAAGGCATTTTGATAACCGATGCCAAAACCAACATTATCAGCGTCAATCAGGCCTTGTGTTCGATTACCGGTTATAGCGCCGAGGAAATCATCGGCAACACGCCCAATATCATAAAATCGGAACGGCATGGTCATGCCTTTTTCCGCCAATTATGGGATATTCTGAATAAGACCGGCCAATGGCGGGGCGAGATCTGGAACCGCCGTAAAAACGGCGAGATTTTTCCGACTTGGGTCAATATCAGCGTTGTTCCCAATAGCTCGGCTTCGGATACAGCCCCTGCATCCGAGCAATCGAACAATGCCAGCCATTATGTGGCGGTATTTACCGAAATCACCGAACTTAAGCTGTCCGAGGAGCGGCTCAACTATTTGGCCCATCACGACCCGCTAACCGGATTGCCCAACCGCCTACTGTTCCATGACCGTCTGGAACAAGCCGTCTTTCAGGCGCAACGCAACAAATGCATGGTTGCCGTTATGTTCCTGGATCTTGACCGGTTTAAAGCCATTAATGATACCTTGGGGCACGTCATCGGCGATGAACTGTTGGTTGCCGTCTCCGAACGGCTCAAACGTTGCGCGCGCGAAAGCGATACCATCGCCCGTCTGGGCGGCGATGAATTTGCAGTGGTCATTACCCAGATAAACCATGAAGAAGATGTCGGACAGATTGCGAAAAAAATCATTCAAGCCCTTTCTTCCGTTTATTCGGTCGGCGGTTACGAAGTGTTCATCACCGCCAGTATCGGCATCAACCTGTATCCCGGCATCGATAATGATCGCGGCAAACTGCTGGAAAACGCCGACGTTGCGATGTACCAAGCTAAACAATATGGGCGCAACAACTATAAATTCTATTCGGCGGACATGAATGCCGTCGCCTTCGAGCGCTTGATGCTGGAAACCAATTTACGCCGCGCTCTGGAGCGCCAGGAATTCATGCTTTATTATCAACCCCAAATCGACATGCAAAGCGGCGCTGTAAACGGCGTGGAAGCGCTGATACGTTGGCAGCACCCCGATCTTGGCCTAGTGTCGCCGCTTGAGTTTATTCCTTTGCTGGAAGAAACCGGGCTGATTATACCGGTTGGCGAGTGGGTAATCCGGACGGCTTGCGAGCAAATCAGGGAGTGGCTGGATGCCGAATTCGCTCCGCTAACCATGGCGGTCAATTTATCGGCAAGGCAATTCCGCCAACCCAACCTGATCGAAATGATCGGGCAAATACTGCAAGAGTTCAATGTCCCGCCCGAGCTGCTGGAACTTGAACTTACCGAAAGCGTTATGATGGACAATATAGAAGAAACCGTTGAAACCCTGAAAAAATTAAAACTGCTGGGACTCAAAATCGCCATTGACGATTTCGGTACCGGAGTTTCGTCTCTGGGCTATCTGAAGCACTTCCCTATCGATACCTTAAAAATCAGCCATGACTTCGTGCTGAATCTGCCGGCGGATTCAGCCGATGCGTCCATAGCCAGCGCAGTCATCGGCCTGGCTCGCAATATGCAGCTTAGTAGCGTTGCTGAAGGTGTGGAAAACCAGGGACAAATGGACTTTTTACGCGGCCAGGATTGCGAACGGATACAAGGTTTCTTATTCAGCCGCCCGGTTCCGCCCGATCAAATGACAACCCTGCTTGAGAACTGGCAAGCTATGGCGGTTAAATAATTCGATGATGTTATGAATAATTTCATCCTATGAAAAAAATCCCTATCGGTATCAGCAGTTGTTTATTGGGCCAAAATGTCCGCTATGACGGCGGCCATAGGCTGGACGCTTATATCACCGGCACGTTGAGCGAATATTTCGAGTTTTACCCGTTTTGCCCGGAGATGGGCATAGGCCTGGGCGCGCCCCGCCCTACCCTGCGCCTGTTCAAAATCGATCAGGCCATTCATTGCGTAGGCATTAAAAATCCTGAACATGATGTCACCGAGCCGTTACGCGATTGTGCCGACCGGCAAAAGCACCTGCATGCCGACTTATGCGGCTATATCCTGAAAAAAGGTTCTCCTAGCTGCGGCATGGAGCGGGTCAAGGTTTATAGCAATAATCAGCCTCATGCTGACGGCGTGGGTATTTATGCCCGGCAACTGATGCTTAATAATCCATTATTGCCGGTAGAGGAAGAAGGCAGGCTCGGCGACCCCGGTTTGCGCGAGAATTTTATCCAGCGCGTTTATGTGCTTTACCGCTGGAAAACGATGTTGGCAGAAGGGCTGACGGCAAACAGCCTGACTAACTTTCATACCCGCCATAAACTGATCATCATGAGTCACGAGGACTATCGCGATCTGGGGCAATTATTGGCCTTACTCAACAAGATTAACCTTGCCCAAGTTGCCGAACAGTACATTTTGCAGTTGATGAATACGCTGAAAAAACCGGCTACCCGCAAAAATCATGTCAATGTCTTGCAGCATATCCAGGGCTATCTAAAGAAAGCTTTAAGCGCTGACGATAAAGCCGAACTGTGCGAGGTGATTGAACGCTACCGCAATGGCTACGTCCCGCTAATCGTGCCTTTAACCCTGCTTAAGCATCATTTTCGTAAAAGCCCCGATCCGTATATAGAAGAGTCCTATTACATGTCGCCTTATCCGCAGGAACTGCAATTGCTCAATCAATTGTAATCATGGCAAAGATTTTAATTGTCGGCTGCGGCAGTATAGGATCTGAACTTGCGAATGTATTATCGGCCAAGGGCCATCAGGTCACCGGTTTAAAACGCAAGCCGCCCTTGTCCAATTCTATCGACTATGTTGCTGCCGATATAAGCTCGCCCACCGGCTTGGCAAATTTGAACACCGACTTTACCCAGGCATTTTTTATTGTTTCGCCTGACGGGCGTAATGAACAAAGCTATCGTGCTATTTATGAGACCGGATTAAATAATTTACTCGCCAAACTTCCGAAAACACAGTGGCTAATGGTCTCATCCACCAGCGTCTATGGACAATCATATGGCGAATGGGTAGATGAAGATTCAGTCGCAGAACCGGGCAATATCACCAGCCGCTTGATCAGGCAGGCGGAACAACGATTGATCGCCGTAAACCCGGCCAATATCGTGGTGCGTTTTTCCGGCATTTACGGGCCGGGCCGCGAGTCCCTGTTAAGGCAGGCGAGGCAAACACCGGCCATACAACAAACCCCGCCTTATTTTACCAACAGGATACACCAACAGGATTGCGTCGGCGTTTTGGCGTTTCTGCTGGAACAGCGCTTGGCGGGCAAGCCATTGGAGCAATGTTATCTTGCCAGCGACGACGACCCTGCGCCGATGTGGGAAGTAATGACTTGGCTGGCGGAACGCCTGCATTGCCCGCCGCCAATAGCTAAGGCAGTGGGTGTTGAGGCCGGGATGAATAAGCGCTGCAGCAATGCCAAATTAAAAGCATTGGGTTATCGGTTCCGGTATCCAAGCTATAAGGACGGCTATTTAGAATTAACCAATGCGGATGTTCGGTAATTTCCTCGTTCCTATGCTCCAGAGACTGTGCTGCTATCCAAATATTTACCACGAAGAACACGACGAAAATAAACCGATTAATTCAATATATTAAAACTTCGTGTTCCCGTATTCTTCGAGGTTATCCTTTTAAATCAATCTTCTCCGAGTACAACCACACCCGTCACGTTAGCTGGCTTTAGATGACAATCATTGATGTAGTTATAAACGTTTTTGTCAGTTAAGTTGCCGGGAGTAGTCAAGTTAAATGGCCCCTCAGGGTAAGCAGGAGGAGGTGGAGCGGGAACGAAACTTCCAAGTGTCACACACCCCATGATGTAATCCCTCATTGTCTTAGGTAATGGCTTTCTACGCGCCCCATCAAATTCAAATTCAACCTTCCATTTGCTATCGGCAAATGCTGGAGTTGCTATGCTTGTCGCCATGACCAGAAAACACGCCACATAAAGAAAAATTTTTCTTATTAATTTTTTCATCTCAATCTTCCAATCAAAACAAGTAGGTAAGCATCGCGTACCAGTAATGTTAAAACGAATCCAACGCCGATAAGGTTTGCGGTGCGCACCCTGCCAAGCTTGTGGTTCGGTTCATACAGTAACGCAAAGCCAACTACCCTGCAAGTAACGTTACGGTAACAGCCAAATTAGGAGGAGAAACAAAATTGCACTCGTTTCGCTAGTTCCCAAGCTCTAGCTTGGGAACCCAGAAGGGCAAAGTTAGCGCTTTGCGAGATGGGGAAGCTAGCGTTTAAAAGCCAGCCTAATATTAAATATACTTCGGATAATCGGTATAACCCTTTTCATCGCCGCCATAAAAAGTCGCCTGATCGGGCGAATTCAACGGCAGGTTTTTAGCCAAGCGCTCAGGCAAATCGGGGTTAGCGATAAATAATTTACCGTACGCCACCATGTCGGCGTGGCCCTGCTCAATAGCGCTGTTGCCGCTTTCCAGGTCATAACCGTTATTAGCCATATAGAAACCGGCAAAACAGTTTCTTAATTCCACGTAATCCACCTGCCGCTCACCGGTCAACATGTCGCCTTCCAGAACATGCAGGTAAGCCAACGGGTAATCGGATAACTTCTTGGCAACAGCGTTAAAAGTCTGCTGCGGCCGGCTGTCTTTAATATCGTTAAAGCTGTTTTCCGGCGACAGCCGCACACCGACACGATGGGCTCCCCAGGCGGCAATGGCTGCTTCAACCACTTCAATCAACAAACGCATCCGCTTGGCAATATCGCCACCATAGCCGTCTTCCCGATGGTTAGTCCCGTCTCTTAAAAACTGGTCCAACAGATAACCATTGGCGGCATGAATCTCCACGCCGTCAAATCCGGCTGCTTTTGCATTTTGGGCGGCGCTTGCATAATCGGCAACGATACCCGGCAATTCATCAGTGGTCAGCGCATGCGGCGTTTCAAAATCCTGCAAGCCTTCATAGGTCATAGCCTGACCGGCGGCTTTCAGCGCTGACGGCGCAACCGGTAAACTGCGGCCCGGTTGCAGCGATGAATGGGAAATTCTGCCGGTATGCCAGAGCTGGATAAAAATCCGGCCGCCTTGGTCGTGAACGGCATCGGTAACGCGCTTCCAGCCGGCAACCTGCGCTTCGGAATGAATGCCCGGAGTTCTCGGATAACCGATACCGCTCGCAGATATTTGGCTGCCTTCGCTAATGATCAGCCCGGCGCCGGCCCGTTGCCGGTAATATTCCACATTCATGTCTTGAGGCGCATTGCCCTCGCCTGCCCTGTTGCGGGTCAAAGGCGCCATGATTATCCGGTTGGCTAAGGCCAAATCTCCGAACAGTATGGGCGAAAACAGGTTGTTTTTGTCATTTGTTACTGATGTCATGCTGCGCTCCGGTTAAAACTGTTAACTTTTGTCTTAGATCATCAAATAATATTCGTTGTAGCTGGAGCCGCTAACTATGACAAGATTATTCTTGCTCATCCGGGGCACGAGATATTGGCGCCGGAACAAGATCAGGCTACCAGTGATAACTGTCTTATATGAGTTACGATTATTACTAAAGCCCATGCCTTGTTTAATTAAGAGCTGCTTTTTCCGCTTTAGCAAACAATGATATTAAATTGATGCATTGTAAATAGACGACATGCCTTCACTAATCTTTAGAGACGATAGCGAAGGCATTATTTAAGTCATCTTGATGGAATTTATGGGACAAAGTAAAACTGAAAAGATGTTGTTACCCTAATCGACACCCTATTTCATTAAAATTTATTTTAGAAATCTGCACTTATTACAAATACACTCAAACCTGCCCGGCCGGCTTTTTTGACGTCGGCTTAACTTCTTTTTTATCGGCTTTGCCCTGCGCTTCATTTCCAGGAGCTTCATTGCTTGGCTCGGAAGGTTTACTCGTTTGCACAATCTCCTCTTCCTCGGGCGGACGCGGTTCTTTACCGTCCATTAAATCCTCAATTTGCAGTCTATCTATAGTTTCCCACTTCATCAACGCATCGGCCATCTTATGCAGGATGTCGATATTTTCCGTTAGAATGGTTTCCGCACGTTGATAGTTGCGGTCTATCACCGCCCGTATTTCTTCATCGATAAGATGGGCGACATTTTCGGATACGGAACTGCCTTGCGCGCCCGGATAACCCATAAACGGTTGCCCGCCTTCTTCGCCATAAACCAGCGGCCCAAGCCTGTCGGATAAGCCCCAACGCTTAACCATGTTGCGGGCCAATTCGGTGGCCCTCTCAATATCGTTCGATGCGCCGGTAGTCACCCGGTCGCCGCCGTAAATCATCAGCTCGGCAATCCTGCCGCCGAACAAGCTGGCGATCTGGCTTTCCAACTTGCGCTTGCTGGCGCTGTACTGGTCCCGGTCGGGCAGGAACATGGTGATGCCTAAAGCTCTGCCCCGTGGCATGATGCTGACTTTATAAACCGAGTCATGCTCAGGCGATTTTTGCCCGACAATGCAATGTCCCGCTTCATGATAAGCGGTCAACAATTTGTCTTCTTCGGTCATGACCATGGTATGCCGTTCCGCGCCCATCAGGATTTTGTCCTTGGCTTTCTCAAGATCGGCCATATTGACTTCCTGCTTGTTGGAGCGAGCGGCAAACAGCGCGGCTTCATTAACAACATTGGCAAGATCGGCGCCGGAAAAGCCGGGCGTTCCCCTGGCGATATATTTCAATTCGACATCGGCAGCCGCCGGCACTTTTTTAATATGCACATTCAGGATTTGCTCGCGGCCGCGCACGTCGGGCAAGCCGACATTGACCTGACGGTCGAATCGCCCCGGCCTGAGCAATGCTTTATCCAGCACGTCGGCGCGGTTGGTCGCAGCGATCACGATAACGCCCTCGTTGCCGTTGAAGCCGTCCATTTCGACCAACAATTGATTCAGGGTTTGTTCCCGTTCGTCGTTGCCGCCGCCCATGCCCGGACCGCCGCGCTGGCGGCCGACCGCATCGATCTCGTCGATAAAGATAATGCAAGGCGCGTGTTCTTTAGCCTGGGCAAACATATCCCTAACCCTGGACGCACCGACACCGACGAACATTTCGACAAAATCGGAACCTGAAATGGTAAAAAACTTGACCCCCGCCTCGCCGGCAATAGCTCTGGCGATCAGGGTTTTACCGGTTCCCGGCGGGCCGACCATCAAAATGCCGCGCGGTATTTGTCCGCCTAGTTTTTGAAACTTTTGCGGATCGCGCAGAAAATCAACCAGCTCGGCCACTTCTTCTTTGGCCTCTTCGCAACCGGCAACGTCGCTAAAGTGAACGGTCATTTTGTCTTCTTCAAGCAATTTGGCCTTACTCTTGCCAAAACCGCCGCCGCCCATGCCGCCTTGCGTCCTGCGCATGTAAATAATCAGCACCACAATCATTAACAGCATCGGAAACCAGGAGATGAAGACTCGCATCAGGAAGGTTTCCTGTTCGGGAGGAATTGTTCTTATCTGAACGCCCGCAGTCAAAAGATCGTCAATCAAATGCCCATCGCCGGGATTAAACGTCTGGTAGTTTTGGCCGTCCGACGTCCGAACGCCGATCTGCTGGCCGGACACCTCCACACGCTCAACCTGACCATGCTTTACTTTGCTGATAAAGTCGGAATAGGCCAAAGTATCCTGTACCGGAGGCGTCGAGTGGACGCGGTCGTAAATCAAATATCCCCCGGCAATAACGACGCCGAAAATCAGAATATTAAACAAATGTTTCTTCATGTGTATCTCCTAAGTTACGACTGCCATGGATGGTGGAAGTGTCGCAATCGGTAAGGAATCGATGCGACCGACTGCCATGGATGGCGGAAGTATCGCAATCGGTAGAGAACCGATGCGACCGACTGCCATGGATGGCGGCTGCAACTGCTTCCGGCAGTCATCGGCCTTTCCATCATCCATATAGGTCAGTAATGCGGCAATCGGCAAGGATCCGATGCGACCGCTTAAATAATGAGCGTTAGTCATAAAAAACTCATTAATTGCTTGCCATAGCTGAGTTTCATTTTATTCAGCGCCTTAACCTGAATCTGCCTAACCCGCTCTCTGGTTAAGTTAAGTTCGGCGCCGATTTCCTGCAATGTCATTTCATCATTATCGGTATTGATGCCGAAATGGCAACAAATAACCTTTAATTCGCGTGGATCAAGGACTTTAACCGCTCTGCCGATCCAGGCTTTGAGATCCGACTGCTCTATTTTTTTAAACGGGTGAGCAAAAACCTGCTGTTCTAAAAAATCGATCGGCGCTAATGATTCCTCTTCGTCATCCAGGTTTTCCAACGCTACTGCTGTCTGTGAGGTGCATAAAATAGCATTTATTTGCTCGTCAGGCATTTTCGAATATTCGGCTAACTCTTTAATCGAAGGCTTCCTGCCTGTTTTTGCCAGCAGTTCGTTTTTAACGCGCTGCACTTTATGAATATTAGCCACCTGTTCGCAGGGCACGCGCACGACTCTTTCATTACGGGACAGCGCACGCGAAATAGCCTGTTTAATCCAGTATGCCGCGTAAGTTGAGAATTGAAAGCCCAATTGATGATCGAATTTATCGATAGCTTTCAATAAACCGGTTTGACCTTCCTGCACCAAATCGTCAAAGTCCAAAAAGCCGCACTTGTATTGGTTGGCGATGAATAAAACCAGGCCGGAATTCGCCTCCGCTAATGCATCCCTGGAACTTAACCAAAGCTGTTCGGCAACAACCATATCAACCACGCACCGTTGCATGTCAGTGTCCGATAAAAACAGAAATTGCCGGTCGAATTGGCTGGCGCCCATGACTTCAATTATATCAGGCAATTCCAACTTGCTGCGCCGGCTCAAGCTTTGCAGCCGTTTAGTAAGCAAACCGGAATCATTTTGGGCTGATTGCCGGTCAATATTCCGAGTGTTAAAAACGTGACCGATTAGGTCAGTCAGCGCCGACAAGTCTTCAAACGAAAAAGGGAATGCTTGCAATGCCTCGGTTAAATGCCGTTTTTCAGCGCTATCGGCCTGATGATTGAATCCTCTGCCTGAAAACGACAGGCTAGCCAGTAAATAACCGTTCTTGATTTCGGCTAAGGTGGCTCTCAGCGTTTCGGCAACCTGTTGTTCGGACTTGCAAGCATCCGCTTCGTATTTATGCAGCAACCATAACGCAGTGGCGGGAAATTGGGACAGTATATCGATCAACCTGGATTTACCGGCATCTAAATGACCTGCCGTTTGAAAATTGCAATACTCGGCGCTTCCTTCCGTCGCGCTATTAACAATCGCCGCTTCCGGCTTTGATAAAGCTTTATTTAAATACATCATAGCCCCCCAAATCGTGCAAACACGGTTCTTTAAAACTTATTCGATGGAACTCCCGGCGTGGAAAATAGTGCGGTTAACTGAATTTATTCATCATCATAATCTCCATTTTCCTGAAAAAAAATCCTTATAAAAATGGGGTATTTCCGCTACAACCCGCTTTGCTCGTGCTGATCAATAGCTCGGACGATGTGCGTCGTTTGTCCGCGGCATATCCATGTCCCTGCTGTTTGAATCCTTTATCAGCCGCGTAGCTTTCTTTATACTGTTTAAATCTTTTAGACAATAGCAACTTCAACAAAGCCGACAACAAAACACCGAACGGGAGTTGCTGACCGCCTCATTGCTCGCAATTTATTTGGCATGGCGGATTTATTCTGCAAAGCGGAAACTATCCCTGAATGTGCGACAGGTAAAAACAGCCGGGCTTCAACTGACTTGTCAGGGCTTGGATTCCGAGTTTTACCTGATCGAACAATGCTTGCGAAATACCGCCCTGGCACGGCACCATAACGAAAGTATTCAACAATGGGTCCGGCGTTTGCAGCTACCGGCATTAAACCGGCTTTATAAACTGCATTACCGCTTACGTTTTGACCCTATCGGGCTTTCCGCCGAACAACGGCGGCAATTACAGCAACAAGCAAAGGAATGGACTGATGATTTCCAAAACAACGCAGCCAAGCATTAACATGAACTTACAACAACCTTTATGACTTCCGTTCCTTTATTAATTACCACGCCTCATCCTTGCAGCTATTTGGAGGACGAACTGGCGCAATCCGCGTTTATTGTGCCCTCGTTTAAAATGAATACGGCCGTTTATTCGCAACTGATCGCTCACGGTTTCAGGCGTAGCGGCGATGACGTTTACCGCCCCCATTGCGCGCAATGTTCGCAATGCGTTCCGGTGCGCCTGCCTGTTGCGCAATTCAAAGCCAACCGCCGGCAAAAGCGTTGCTGGCAAAAAAATCAAGATAACTCAGTAATAATCAAGCCCGCCGTCTTCGAACAAGCCCATTACGATCTTTATCTGCGCTACCAAAATCAACGTCATGCCGAGGGTAATATGGCAAGCTCCAGCCCCGACGACTACATCGGATTTTTAGGCAGTTCATGGTGCAATACCCAATTTATAGAATTTTCCATTGCCGGAGAACTTGCCGCCGTGGCGATTGTAGACCGTCTCGATAATGCCCTATCCGCCGTTTATACCTTCTTTGATCCCAAGTTTTCCGGTTATAGTCTTGGCGTTTATGCGGTGCTGTGGCAGATACATTATGCGCAACAACAGGGCCTGGAGTGGCTGTATCTGGGCTTCTGGATTGCCGGCTGCAAAAAAATGAATTACAAAAACCAGTACCAGCCCTTGCAAGGCTTTATTGATCAACAGTGGAACTTTTTAAAATAATATTCGGATTGCAACCATGGAAGTTCTTGATAAAAGGTAACTTCCCAATAGAACACGGATGACACGGATCAAACGGATAAACACGGATTTAAGAACGCAAACAAATCGGGGGTCGAACTAAAAATCCGTGTCAATCCGTCCTATCGGTGTCATCCGTGTTCCATTTCTCTATGAGCTGAATAGTTACAAAACTTATATATTTACCCAGACAACAACGTTGAAAAAGGACAAACATCAATGGCCAAGTTAAAGAATGAACCTCAACTGCTGAAAAAAGCTGTCGAGGTTGCTGAAAATTATGCAAAAAATCGCGGCTACTCCGGATTTTCCTCGACCGATTCGGCAAAGGATAAGGTTGAATCGCTTTATCGGCTACTGGTCAATGACCAGCTTATTCAGCCCCTGGCAATCGATCAGGAAAACGGGGTGAACATGAAACATAAATTAGCGCTATGGATAGCAAGGCAACTGCCGAAAGATCATCCGCTTTTGAAATAATCCAGCGACTCAACCTTTCACTAAGAGGTCAATCCGATGAATAACAAAACAAAATTGCGCTGGGGCATTTTAGGCGCCGCGCGTGTCAATGAGCGGCTGATGCCTGCCATCGTCGAAGCAGCCAATGCAGAGCTGGTTGCCATAGCCAGCCGCCGCCCCGGCGCCGCCGCGCAAACGCTGGCGCAATACGCGCCGCAACAGCAGGCCCGGACTTATAACAAGCTCGAAGCCTTGCTCGACGATCCGGAAGTCGATGCCGTGTACTTGCCGCTTGCCAACCGCGAACATGCCGAGTGGACTTTGCGCGCCATTGAACATGGCAAACATGTGCTGTGCGAAAAGCCCATGGCGCTGACTGAGGCCGACATAGACGCCATTCAAGCCGCCGCCCAACGGCATAAGGTCACCGTCATGGAAGGCTTTATGTACCGCTTCCACCCGCAACATGACAAGGTGCGGGAACTGATCCAGTCCGGATTGATTGGCGAAATCAGGTCGGTGCGCTCCAGCTATTCTTTTATGATGCGGCCTGCGCGGTTGTACCGTTTGGCGGAAAGCGTCGAAAACGGCGGCGGGGCAATGTGGGACATCGGTTGTTACGCGATTCATTCGGCGCGGATGTTTTTCGATGAACCTGCGCTCTCTGTAACCGCCATGGCCAAATATGCCGACAGCGGCGCCGATACGGCAACCAGCGGCATCATCGATTTCGGCGACGGGAAATACGCGCATTTCGATTTCAGCTTTGAGCGCGCAAGACGTTGCGAGTATGAAATCATCGGCGCCAAGGGCGGCATTAAATGCCACAACGTCTGGGCTATGCCCGGCGATATGCCGTTGATTTCATGGTGGACGGAAGACGGTGAACCCACTGAAGAATGGCTGCCGGCTGCTAACCATTTTCGGCTGGAAATCGAGCATTTCAGCGATTGCGTATTAAACGGCAAAGCCCCGGCGCTGCCGCTGGAGGATGCGAAAGCCAATTGCCGAATCATCGTTGCCGCCTTGCAGTCCGCAGCTTCGGGACAACGGGTCAAGCTGGCTTAAAGCAATACTTGGACGTTTTTTCAATTCTTAGATTCAACTCATAAGTGCAATCGGCACAGAGCGGAAAAGGTTTGCTTAGGAATGAGCATGAAACAATTTGAACAACTCGCGGCGTGAGTTTTCAGCTGGTGTGCAAGCTTTGCTTGCGTTTGCAGGCGAAGCCTGCACTCCGGCTATGGGCACTTGTTCAAGTTGTTTTATGCACCTTTCTTAGCTATCTGAAGCCAGTATCATTGAAACAGCAGACAATGTAAAACCGTCCTCAATTTCGCCGGACGCAATCATTCCTAACAATTGCTGCATATTAACAAAACGGCCATTGCGTAAGCCTTCGTTTTGTTCAGCCGGAATAGTGCTATCGCCCGACTCAACACATACCATAAAGACCGGCACCCTATTGCTTAGCAATGTGGCATTCGCAAATACATACCCTATACATTGCGGAGCTTCCGTCACTGAGTAAGCGAATCCGGCCTCTTCCGCCAGTTCCCGAATCGCTGCGGCTGCCAGTAATTCATTCGATTCGGCATACCCCCGAATAAATTCGCTAAACCAGCGTTGCGCCGCATAATGAAACGCCTCATGCAAATAATATTGTTGGGCTTGATTTCGCACGACTACCACGGCGCCGCCGCTGGGTTCTTCGATAACAAAATGGGTGCCGCTCTGTTTGTTATTGAACTCAATATCGTCCAATCGAACACGCACGAAGCGATTTTCAGCGACTATCGAACCGCGCAGTTGCCGAATAGGTAGGGTTTTATTGGTCATTAGCTCTCCTCAATATCCATTATCTCGCGCCGCATCACATAACTCTGCCGATTTTCATCTGAAAAAAGCATGACGGCTTTAGGGATGAAAATATCGTAGATGCGGAAAGCATCCACTTCACACAGGACTTTATTCGAATGGTTTTCTAAAAATGCGCCCGCTGAAAGGGTTTTTCTTGGAATATCTTCCGGCTGTTCGTTCAAATTCCCATTCGAGCTTAAGCTCAAGAGTTCCGATTTTTGCTTAGGAAGAAGCCCCGCTTCTATCCTCTGATGGGTAGTTGGTAAAGTGGAATAGGGCTGAATGGTTTCAATCATATTTGCCTGATGTTGCAATGCTAATAGACGGTTATAACCGTGGTCATACCAAGCCTTTATTCTATCGGCAACTTCACGATTATCATCTTGTTTCCATTCTTTTAGTTTTTTGTTTTTATAAGCCTCGGACCTAATCCTTTTTTCTTTTAATTCTTTTATACACTCTATTACGTCATTTATTTCGGGTGTGTGAGCGTCATTCAGACTTTTTGAATCCTCTATAATCGACACCACTAATCCGGCCGGATCGTCAAACGTGCAGCCAAACATTTGGCCAAAATTAAAATCATATCTAGGACGCCATTCTTTTATGGAATTCGGGTGATCTATCATTTTTTGAGCCAATTTAAACCAGCTGTTGATAACGCTACCAATGGGAGAAGCAGGTGCTACATCTTCTAATTGTTTTATGAACCATTCAATGCGTTCTTTTACTGGTGCAGTAGAATCAAAACCAGAAGCAGAAGTTGGCTTTATTTTCAACCCCTTAAACACCTCAGCGAAATTTTGAATCTCATCATTTTTATCTTTATCCAAAGACGACATTGCCAATGTTTCTGGAGTTAAAAATGAGTCTTTGAATAAAATAGACCACATCGTTTCAAATGGATCTTTTTTTCGACATCTGATTTCAAAATACTGCCATATTTCAGGACTGGCTTCAATCAAATACTCTCTCAAGAATTTTCCATCAAAAACGCTGGAGTCGGTAACCACAATTTTGCCAATTTCCAATTCGACTAATTCTTCTATGTAGTCGTTATACTTTTCCTTAAAATCTTGGTTCTCTTCTAGCAGTGACGCCTGTACCACGCTGTCGAAAATTTCCGACATTAAACGGACTTGTTTCCACACAATGTCTTTCGCAGCAAACGGTCTATGAGCTCTATAATAATTTGCTCCGGTGTCGATTCCCGCTGTTCTGGTTTTCTTTATTTGTTCATGGATTTCATGAAAAGCTTTCTCAAGCGCTGGTTCGGCACCATACCTTAATGCAATCCCGTCAAAGCTTATATCGGGAAACCAATGATTTAACTCGTCCAAAGAGACGGGCATATTTTTATTGCCTCGTCTACTCAATGGTGAGTCGTTCAAAGAATTGTATTGAATGCGTCGGTCAAGGCTTAAAATTCCCCAAATCAATCGATTAAGAGGAAAGCTTTTTATCGAGTACGCTGTAGGCCCTCTTCCATGCAGTGTTAGCTTATCATTCGGGCCGAAATCCTTTAACAAACGGAAGCTTGTCCTCAAAAGGGGAAAAGGCATTTTGTTATTTTCTTCCTTAAAGGTATTTTCAAACAAAGCAATTATCTGATTTTCAGCTTCTTGAATTTTTTTAAGCGCTTGACCGGATAAGCTGAAAAGATTATTGACCTTTCCCGAAAGCGAGATCTGCAATTCTGAATGGGAAGGTATTTTATTAAATGAATTTCCTAACAAATCAGAAATAATCTCTTGCTTAGCGTCTTTAAGCTGTTTTGCCATGTCATCACAGGCATCTCGATACTCATCCTCCAACGTCAAAAGTCTTTCTCCGAACCCTGAAAAAACAGGAGCTTCTGATAATTTCCTGATCTTCTCCGCCAAATGCTCTTGTTTAAAGTCTTCAACTAAAAACTCAAAAACATCCGTTAATCCTGAGTCGCCAGTACCGGAAAATAAAAAATTACGCGGATTAGTGTTTCGACTGATCTGCATGGGACGGTCATTCCAATAACAGGTTTCTTGTTTCTGCCTTTCAATGACTGAATACACTGCTGACGGGATGCCATAATTAATCGTAGCATCCTTCCCAAAACCGACACAGAGGACAATATAGTCATACTTTTTTTCAATATGGTCGTTGGGATATTCTGGTTCTGAATAGTGAATGTGAGCGATTTTTCCAGTAGTTTTAATCTCCAAGTTCGGGCAACTTGTATGAACATTTATCGACGGCTTAGTCTTGTCTGGTTTTGCAGGATCATCATTATATAATTCACAAAAAATATCCCACTGCTTTCGTATTTGCTGATTAACTATCTTACCCTCGCCGGCTTCCCAATTGAGGATAGGTACATTGGCTTTCCCTTCGTTCCAATGCGGCTTAGGCCAATCGTACAATCTGGGATGCAAATATCTGCTGGCGTTGTCGAGCTGAGTTAAAACTTTTTCCTCTTTCTCCCAAATATCGACAATACAGCCATAATGCGCCGCTTTTCCTGCAAACGTGCAGCCAGCAATTCCTGCGCCTATAACGCATATTTCAATTCTTTTTTCCTGCGCGCGTCGTTCTTTGAATATTCTATCTTCAGTCAGTGCTGAAAATAAACTGAGCGCCCGCACTTGCTGCGAAAGCACCGTCACTCGCCGTTCAAGTCCGCAATTGATGAAAAAAAGGTTCTCGTATCCTGGAACCGATAGATGATTAATAAAAAAATCAGCTTTATGCTGGTTCACGTATTAACTCCCTACTTATTTAGTCAAGGGGATAAAAAGCCACGCTTTTCTGTTTACGGCATTGATGAACTCATACTTTAGGCGTTAGAACAAAAGGCAAAAAAAACTCCTCTCACCCTACGTCTATGGCTTTAATATATCCTTTAAGCCAGGATTAGCCAATAGCACCCGACAGGAAAGCAAGCCTATATTTTGGCTTCTGAACGGATAATGGTAACTGATTAACGCTGGAGGCAATGTCTCGGAATCATTATAGGTCACTATGATATAACCGGTTTGATGATGTTTGGCCCACTTGTATAAATCGTCGATGTACGGCACCACGGTAATAGAGTGTTTAAGACGTCCGGCAAACTGGTATTGGCCGTGATACTTGCTGCCGTAATAAGCAATGTCCCTACCTTCATCCATTAAAACGGCAATCGTCCGGGCTGCCGGTTTAGTGTCGTAGTGGTCGGCTTTAAGTTCAAAAAAGCCGCCTGAAAGCGTTATGCACGCGATAACCGAAGCCATACAAATATAAATAACCGAATCCAGCGCTCCTCTTGCCCTGTTTACGCCAAGAACCACTGCACTGATAATTAACAAACCGCCCCATACAGGCGAGATTAACGATAACTCAGCCCGCCAATGATAAGCATCGTTTAACCGCGGCAATAATATTAATACCGTACCCAGCAATCCGAAAACCGCCATCACAATAACGAGGACTCGCTGCCAACGCTCAGGCTCGGTTACTTCATCTACGGCCCGAGCCACTATCAAGGCTATAGCGGGAACTAAAGGTAATATGTAGTGTATGCGCTTGCCGCTGATCAGGGAAAACGCGATAAAAACCGGCATCAGCCAAGCCAGGCAAAAACGAATGCCCAAATCATGGAATGCGAGCCGGCGCAATCCGCGCCACAAAGGCCGCCAAAACAACCACGGCAACAGCAATAGCGGTAACATCTCTAAATACCACCACCACGGCAACCGATGCGCAAAAGATGCGACCAACCGCCCTCTGGTCTGGCCCAGAAAAATCGCCTTGCTATAAGCCTCTCCGCCGGCAATTCCTGCCGGTATTGCCCAGCACAACGCGATGCCGGCTCCGATTAAAACAGCGGCAACCAGTCCAAGATACCAATGCTTCCACTGGAAGCCGGATGTTTTCAACCACCAAGGGGCCAGTAATGCAGCGGGCAAAATATGCAACAGGATCACCGGGCCTTTGCTAAGAATGCCGCCACCTATGGCTATTCCTAACAGCATCCAGTATTTTAAAGACAAACTTGAGCCAATAAGTTTTAACAGACTGTAGATGCCCAGTAACACGAAAAACGCCAGCATCATATCGAACATGGTCAATGTGCTGTAGACCATCCAGAAAAACGTCCCCAACAACAACAACGGCGCAAGTGTTTCGACCTGTTTCCGTTCAGGCCATAAAATACCGGCTACTGAACCGGATAAAAACAATGTTGCCAAGGAAAAAACGGGGGAAATCAGGCGGAGCGACCAATCATTAACGCCGAACAGCCACCAACTTAACTGCATCAACCAGAATAACAGCGGGGGTTTGTGGCTGTAGGTTTCGCCATTTAGATAGGGGACGAGGAAATCGTTTCTGAGCCACATTTCCCAGGCAACAGCGGCATACCGGGTTTCATCGATCGGAAATAATGGCCGAATATAAAGACTAACAGTGGTTAAAACGCCCCAAAGAAGGAAAATCCAAAGCCTGACAGGCAGCAATCGATACATGGCGAGTTATTCCATGCTTAAATTTTTACGCTCGTGAACCACAAAATACAGGTTCCGGAAATAAATAAACAAGCCGCTAAGCTGCCCGACGATAAAAACAGGATCTTGCCGGTAAATGGCATAAGCCAGCAAGGTAACGCCGCCGCCGATGCTGAAATACCAGAAAGCGATAGGAAACACGCTTTTCTTCTCACGTTCGCTTTTGATCCATTGCACGAAAAATCGCGCCGAAAATAATGCCTGCCCTACAAAACCGATAACAAGCCAAATGGTTTCTTTATCTACGCTCACTCACTTATCTCCGGCAGTTTTGCCCGTTTCTGTAACCATATCACGCCTAATATATCGACAACGCCCACCCAAAGCCGGTCCAATGTGCCGTACTTGGAGTAGCCGTGCGTCCTGGCCCTGTGATTAACCGGCTCGGAAATTACGCGCCCACCTGCTCTTAAAATCAGCGCCGGTAGGAAACGATGCATATGGTCAAAATACGGCAAGCCCAGGAATTCGTCCCTTAAAAACACTTTTAAACCGCAACCGGTATCCGGCGTATCATCACCTAACAGGCGGGAGCGAACGGCATTGGCGACTTTTGATGAAAAAAGCCGCCAAGCGGAATCATGGCGTTTGTTTCTCCATCCGGCCACCATCCATAAATTGCTGCTGATTTTTCGTTGCTGCATCAATACTTCATACAAGCGGGGAATATCGGCCGGATCATTTTGCCCGTCGCCATCCAACGTTGCGATATAAGGATAGCTTGCTGCTTTTACTCCGGTATAAATGGCGGCGCTTTGCCCACAACTTTGCCGATGGTGAATGACTCTCAGGGTTTTGACATGTTGCAATGCCTGCTTTAAAACCGCCGGGGTATCGTCATTACTGCCGTCATCAACATAGATAATCTCGTATGCTTTTGCCTGACCCATTGCCGTAACAATCTCTTCAATCAAAGCATTTATATTATCAGCTTCATTATAGACAGGAATAACAATCGAAACTCTCACAGCCCTTTCTCCTTTAAACATCCATAAAAAAGGGCCGCATCCTTACGAATGCAGCCCTTTTGATTTCCACATGCGTAACCCAGGTTACTACATAATGAAATAATCGATTAACGTTTCGAGTACTGTGGACGTTTTCTGGCTTTATGTAAGCCGACTTTTTTACGTTCAACAATACGTGAATCGCGGGTAACGAAACCGGCTTTTCTAAGCGCTGGGCGTAAAGCTTCATCGTATGCCATCAATGCACGTGTCAGGCCGTGACGAATAGCGCCAGCTTGACCGGATGGACCGCCGCCTTTAACGATTACATTAATATCGAATTTACCTTCCATGTCAACACAACCCAGCGGTTGACGAGAAACCATCTGGTCGGTTTTACGGCCAAAATATTGTTCGATAGTTTTTGTGTTAATAGTGATTTTTCCGGTACCTGTTGTTGCGTAAACACGTGCGATTGCACATTTACGACGACCTGTTCCGTAGTACTGAGCTGCTGCTACCATGATCTACCCGCTTATAATTCTAATACTTGTGGCTGTTGAGCCTGATGATCGTGTTCAGGACCTGCATAAACTTTCAATTTCTTGAACATTGCACGACCCAGCGGATTGTTAGGTAACATACCTTTAACTGCTGTAGTAAGAATACGATCAGGGAAAGTTTTTCTTAATTTACCCAGGCTGACGGTTTTAAGATTACCGATATAACCTGTATGGTGCTGATACAATTTATCGTTTTCTTTATTGCCGGTAACGCCTATCTTCTCTGCATTTACTACAATAATGTAATCACCGGTATCAACATGCGGTGTGTATTCTGGTTTATGTTTACCGCGAAGGCGTAGCGCAATTTCAGAAGCAAGACGACCAAGCGTCTTTCCTTCTGCATCGATCACGTACCAATCACGCTTAACTTCTGCTGGCTTTGCACTAAATGTTTTCATCGTTGCTTAGGCTTTCTGTTAAAGGCTCAAATATAAAGAGCGAAATTCTACTAAGAATTATTAAATGTTTCAAGTTTATTTGTGATTCAGGTTCAAGGTTCAAGGTTCAAGGTTCAAGGTTCAAGGTTCAAGGTTCAAGGTTCAAGGTTCAAGGTTCAAGGTTCAAAAGCATAACCCTTGTACCTTTCACCTTGCACCTACAATTTTATATTCAATGAATGTAACTTACGATAAAGGTGAGTTCGCTCCATACCTACTGCGGCCGACAACTTTGCGACGCTACCGCCGGTTCGCTCAAAATGGTATTCCAAATAAGCTTTCTCAAAATGATCCCTGGCCTCTTTTAACGGCAAATTAAAAAACTCAGGCACCGCATGGGACATAACAGTATCGCCAATTACCGATCCCAGAGCCGCTTTCACCTCATCCAGCTCTATGTCTTCCCCGGCCCCCAGAATCATCAACCGTTGCACCAGATTTTTCAATTCCCGGACATTGCCCCGCCAGCTGTAATTGCGTAAGAAGTTTTGTGCGGCCATCGAAAACCGTCGAAAAGGCAATCTATCCTGACTGACAAAATAATCGACATAAAAGCTCAGTAATGCAGGCACATCCTCGCTGTGTTCACGTAGCGGCTGGATATTGAGAGAAACCTCATTAAGCAGATAATACAAATCTTGCCGAAAACGCCCGGCCTTGACTTCCTCATCCAGGGCAATGCGGGTTGACGCCACCACTCGGACCTCGACACGAACCGCTTCACTACCCCCCACCCGCAGGAAAGAACTCGACTCCAACGCACCGAGCAACCTTAATTGGGTTTCCTTATCCATGCCGCCGATTTCGCCTAAAAACAGCGTTCCCTTATGCGCTCGCTCCAACAATCCCGGATAAATTTTGCCCGCGTCCTCTTTGCCGAAAAACTCCACCGCCGAATTTTCCGGCGATATACTGCCTACCGCTACATCCACAAAAGGACCGTCCCGGCGCGCACTGTTATTATGCATATAGCGCGCATACATCTCTTTACCGACGCCCGCTTCACCGGCAAATAGCACCCGCGCATCATGCTGGGCCAAACGTTTTAGCTGATCCTTGGTTCTGGCAACGGTAGCGCTTTTACCGACCGGTTCAATGTCGGCAACCAACTGCTGTTTAAGCCCCGCATTTTCTATTTGCAGACTGCTGGCTTCCAAGGCCCTTTCCACAATCAATAGCAATTTTGCCAGGGACAATGGCTTTTCAAGAAAATCGTAAGCCCCCAACCGGGTTGCTTCAACAGCGGCCTCAACGGAGCCGTGCCCCGACATCATAACCACGGGGCAAAGCATGGCTTCCTCGGCTACCCATTCTTTCAGCAAGGTAATGCCGTCGGTATCCGGCATCCAAATATCGAGCAGAATCAAATCGGGCGCTTTAGACTTTTTTAATTCCCTGGCTGCGCCGGCATTCTCGGCCGTAGCGACTTCATACCCCTCATCCTCAAGAATTTCACAGACTAAGCGGCGAATGTCCGGCTCATCATCGACAACCAATATACGCTGTATATGTACACTCATATTTTTTTACGGCACCTCAAAAATTACACGCCGGAAGCTGGATGATAAATCCCGCCCCCACTTTGTCTGACCGGACCGCTACCGATTGCGACGCTTCCCCACCTCCGGACGGCCGACGGCTGGTGTCGACCCAAATCGCACCGCCATGCTCTTCAATTATTTTTTTAACTATCGCCAAACCTAACCCCGTACCCTTGGCCTTGGTGGTCACATAGGGTTCAAAGATTTGTTCGATTTGCTCATCTTTAATGCCCGGCCCGTCATCGTAAAGCGCTATTTCGATAAAATCGGTATTGTTTTTTTGCACCCGGTGCAGGCTTATTTCGATCAATCCTTTGTCGCCTATCGCTTCCAGCGCGTTTTTTATCAGGTTATGCAGCACTTGCCTGATACTAACCGGGTCGCCCTTAATCATCAATAAACCGGCATCATAATCCAGTTTAAATTTAACGCCCGACTTTAACACATAAAGCGCCAACACTTCTTGAACCAAGCAGGGCAAATCGATATCGACCGTCTGTTTTTTGGAAGGTTTGGCATATTCCGAGAAATCATCGACCATTTCTTTCATTGCCACAACCTGCTGCACAATGGTTGTGGTCGAGCGGTGCAACATATCCGCATCGCCGTCGGTCAGCTTGTCGGCCAGCTTGTGCTGTAGCCGCTCCGCCGATAATTGGATCGGCGTTAACGGATTCTTGATTTCATGCGCCAGCCGTCTGGCCACTTCACCCCAAGCCGCATTTTTCTGCGCCTGAATCAGGTCGGTCACATCATCGAAAACCACTACCGCGCCGACCCGCTGCCCTTCCTGGGAAAACAGCGGCGTGCCCCTGCACAGTAATTCCTGCCGGCCATTAGGGCCTAAAAAAGCAATCCGCTGCTGCCATATATCGTCGGCTTGCTCCAACAAACGCTGAATGGATTTTAACGGTTCGGCCAGTTCGGCATAATTATCGACAAGTTCCAACAAAGTCCGCCCGACAAACTGATTCACATGAATATGGAAAATCCGGTAAGCGGCCTGATTCGCTGTCCGTATCTTATGCAGAGCATCGAAGCTAATCACGCCGGCGGTCAAATTCGCCAGTATTGTTTCCAGGTAAGCCCGTTGGTTTTCGACCTCAATGCCGGCCATTCTGGTTTCATAGCTGGCCCTGGCAATACGATGCGTCATCTCATTGAAAGACTCGACCAAAAAGCCCAGATCGTCCTGGGCAATAACCGGCAGCTCCTGGTCGTAATACCCGGAGGCCACCGCTTGCGTGCCTTTAACCAGCGCTTTTACCGGAGCAATAATATTACGGATACTGATAAAGGCCACCCAGATAGCCGCCAGCAAACTCATCAGCAAAACCAGCGACAAGGCCAGCGAGAAACTCAACTTTAGCGAGTCCCTCAAAAAATGCATTTCCTGGTAACGGACAAAAGCAAATTCCACCGAATCGGCCAAATCGGCAATTCTGACCGGTACCGGATATAAAGCCTGTAAATATTGCGGTTCCTTGGCCTTAATAGTGACGATCACCCTAATCATCAATTCATCTTCGCGTACCGGCGCCAACGCGACGTATTCGGAATTCTGCCGCAACTGCAACCAGGTATGCTCATCCGGCAAACTCGGCAGGATATCGCCTGGATTAATGCTGCTTGAGGCAATAATCCGGCCTTGACGCGAGAACAACGTCATCTCTGCCGCGCCCGAAAGCTCGCGCAGATTTTCCATTTCCAGCGTCGCCAGCGTTTCCGGCACGTCCACCAGCTTCCTCGTCAATTGCTGGGTTTGCCGCAAATGCCAGCGCATCCGCTGATCCAAGGATGCCTGGCTGAGTTCCAGCGCGTCTTCCATCGCCCGGTCTATTTCCACATTAAACCAGCTATCGATGCCCTGATGCAGAAATTGCATCGAAAAATAAAACACAATAGCGGCGGGCGCCAAAGCCAGCACCACAAACAGCGACACCATGCGCGTGGTTAACCTGGAACCTGCCTCGCGTTTTTTTAACTGCCGCGCCAGCGAATAAATATTGACGCCGACCAGTCCCAGCAGCACCACCGAACCCAACGCATTGACCAAAAGCAGCCATGAATACATCGCGCTTAGCTCGGAGGATTCCTGTGTTGCCGAACTCATTAGCTGCAACAACAGCAGAATCAGGCCAAACAGGACCAATACCGACAAACTGATCGGGGGTTTTATTTTGTCAAAGGCCATAATGTCCAATCGCTGGATAAATACCATTGAGGGTTAGTGTAGGCAACCGGGCGTAGCGGCAACGGCAGCGCATCCCGATCGAGCGTTACTTTGATGCCAACAGCATAGCGCTTTCCCGACACATAAGACGCCTTGTTCATGACACGAAAATTACGTATTGCCGACATCGCATCCAGCGCCGCGGACAGCGTGGAAAAATTATCTACTTCGCCGCTGCCTTCTTTTCTGACCCGGTACATATTCAGTAAGGCATGATATTGAATACGGTAACGAATACCGGTGTTAAGCAGCGTTTGATCCCAGAAGTAATCTCGATGTTGGAAAGTTTTGATGTGGACATCCCAATACAAAGGCACGCCGTTTTCCAGCGCATCTTTTGCTCGCGCGCTGAGCTGATAATCTATATCGGCAGACAATACATAACTATCGCCTTGCGACGTAACCTCGGCATTTTTCACTTCCACGCCGAAGCCCTCGGCTGTGCTTGGGATAGCCTCTTCAACGGGACTCAGTACAGGCGCTTCGGCGTAGCTAAAAGCAGGCCGCAGCCATACTAAAAAAAAACACAGCAATAAACGGTAAAGCAATGCTTTATTTCTTAATGAGGCAGGCATAATAAAATCCGTCCATTGCCGATTCACCGGTAAGAATCTGCCGACCGCAAGTTCCGGCCGTTCCCCAGTCGGCATCTATAGGTAACTCGACCGCATCGGGGTACTCGACCAAAAAAGCCCTAACCTGATCTTCGTTTTCCTGTTTCAAAATGGAACAGGTGGCGTAAACCATGATTCCACCGGGAGCCAACAGCGGCCAAACAGCTTGAAGAATGGCTTTTTGCAAAGCCTGTAACTGCCCAATATCCTCGGCCCTACGCAATAATTTAATATCGGGGTGGCGGCGAATGACTCCCAAGGCCGAACACGGCGCATCCAGCAATATCCGGTCGAACGGCTTGCCGTCCCACCAGCTTTGCGGGTTTGCCGCATCGCCAACGACCAGCTTGGCTTGCAAAGTTAAACGCTGCAAATTTTCGCTAACCCGCTGCATCCTGGATTCGTCTATATCGACGGCGACCAACTCTTCTAACTGCGTTTGGCTTTCAAGAATATGCGCGGCTTTGCCTCCCGGCGCGGCGCAGACATCCAATACCCGTTGCCCCGGTTGCAGATCCAGCAATCCGGCAGCCAATTGGGCTGCGGTATCTTGGACCGAAACAAAACCATCGGCAAAGCCGGGCAACAAATCGACCGGCACCGGCTTTTCTAATTTAATCGACGACGGGCAAAAGCTGACGGTTTCCGCAGTAATTTCCTGTTCGGCTAACAGTTGCAGATAACTTTCGCGGCTGATTTTCGCCAGATTGACCCGCAACGCCATCGGCGGCTGTTGATTGTTTTGCTGCAATATTGCCGGCGCCTGCTCAGGCCAATCCTGCTCAATTTGCCTGAGCAGCCAGTCAGGATGGCTCAGCGCTGCTACCGGGGATTTATCGGCTTTGTGTTCCAAACCTTCCTGTTCCCGCAGATAGGTTCTGAGCACGGCATTGAGAAGAGACTTGGCCCACGGTTTTTTGCGCGCGGCTAAAACCGTTTCCGATACCGCCGCGTGCGGTTTTACCCGCATGAAGTTGAGCTGGTACAAACCCACCAAAGCCAGCGACTTAACGTCGGCATCTTTTAGCGGTTTATCCAGCAATTGGCTTAAAATGAAATCCAGCCGGTGATATTGCCTGCAAACGCCGAAACATAGCGCTTGAATGAAAGCCCTGTCTTTACCCGATTCCATGCTCGAAAACGCGTTATCCAGAGCGGCAGTTAAAGACTGCCCGTCTTGCAAAACCCGTGATAACACCCGGGCCGCAACTAATCTTGTATTCACTCAGTATTCAACCTAGCTTAATCCCATCAATATCGTGAGCGCTGAGAAAAGCCTGAACAGGCATGCGTTTTCCGCCCGGCAGTTGCACTTCCAACAATCGTAAAAAACCTGAGCCGGTTGCTACATCCATGTTTTTATCGATGCATCGCACTACGCCGGACTCCGCATACTGAGATGAATCATTCACTTCCACAGCCTGCCAAATACGCAATACATTGCCCTGATAAAGCGTTTGCGCGACCGGCCATGAATTTAAACCTCTTACTTTTCGGGCGATGTCCACGGCCGGTTGCGTCCAGTCGATAACGGCTTCGCTTTTTTCCAGTTTTTCCGCATACGTCACCAAAGCCTCGTCCTGCGGTTCCGCATGAACGGCCCCCGATTCAATTTGATCCAGCACCTTGGCCAGTCCTATTGCGCCTAACGAGGCTAATTTGTCGTGTAAATCGCTGGCCGTATCGGTTGGCTCAATCACGCATTCTTCCTTGTGCAACATCTCGCCGGCATCCAATTTGCGCACTATCTGCATGATGGTCACGCCGGTTTTTTGATCGCCTGCCATCAATGACCGTTGTATCGGCGCGGCTCCGCGCCAGCGCGGCAACAATGAAGCATGCACATTGATACAGCCCAGTTTGGGTACGTCCAGAACGGCCTGCGTTAAGATCATGCCGTAAGCGACCACCACCATCAAATCGGCATTTAACGCACTGATCTGCTGTAAGTCCTCGCTGGTTTTCATCGTAAGCGGCTGGAAAACAGGGATTCGGGCGGATAAAGCCAACTCTTTGACAGGGCTTGGCTGCAACTTGCGCCCCCGGCCCGCCGGACGGTCGGGCTGAGTATAGACGGCGCAAACCTCGTGCTTTGAATCCAGCAACATCTGCAAACACGGCACGGCAAACTCAGGAGTTCCGGCAAAAATGATCTTCATGCTCAGCTCACTTCCATTTTATGAATTTTTTCCAATTTTTTCTTAATCCGCTGCCGTTTTAACGGTGAAATATAATCGACAAACAGTTTTCCGTCTAAATGGTCCAGTTCGTGCTGGACGCATACGCACAGCAAATCCCTGGCGCTTAACTCAAAAGGCTCACCTTCTCTATCGAGCGCTTTGACTATGACATGTTCAGCCCTGTTCACTTTTTCAAAAAAGCCGGGCACGGAAAGACAACCTTCTTCGGATTCCTTAACGCCGTCTTTTTCGATAATTTGGGGGTTGATTAAACATAATGGGGTATCCTTTTCCTCACTGACATCAATGACGACTACCCGCTGATGCACATTAACCTGCGTAGCAGCCAAGCCTACACCATGCGATTCGTACATGGTTTCAAGCATGTCATCGACCAATTTTTTGATTTTATCATCGACCTTTTGTACGGGCGCCGCCTTCTTACGCAACCGCTCATCCGGAAACTCGAGAATAGATAGAATACTCAACAAACTCTCCACTATAATAATTGAATACTGGAATTCTATCTGAATTCATCTAAACTTTGAATTCAGATAGTACAAAAAGACTCGACAGGAATCTCCCCCATGGTTTTTCGAACACTCACCGGATTGATCGTTTCGTTCTTCATCAGCCTATCCGTATGGGCTGATGAAATACAAATCAACCCGTCACATCCCGATCAATATACCGTTGCCAAAGGCGATACCTTATGGGATGTATCCGGTAAGTTTCTGAAGCACCCTTGGCAATGGCCCGAATTATGGAGCCATAATACCCAGATTAAGAATCCTCATTTGATTTATCCGGGCGATACGCTCTATTTTTCTATAGTCAGCGGCAAACCGCAGCTTAACATTTCCAGAACCGACCAGCCTCAGCCCCAGACCGACCTTGGTTCGCCTTGCGTGCTTCGGGAAGAGGACTATAAGCATGGGCGCAAAGACTTTGCCGTTTCCGAAAACGGAAAGTTACTACCTTGTATTCGGGAAACCGAGCTGAAACAAGCGGTAAAATTAATCCCCACCGAAAATATAGCCAGTTACCTGACATCGCCCAAAGTAGTGAATGAAAACGAACTCAATAACGCCCCTTATGTTATTGACTTTGCCGGCGAGCACCTTATTGTCGGCACCGGCGACCGGGTTTATGTCCGTTCGATAAACGAACCAAAAAGTCTGGCATATACGATCTATCGGCCGGGAATCGCCTATATCAGCCCGGAAAGCGGAGAACATTTGGGCTATGAAGCACAATACATTGCCGATGCCTCATTGCAACAGCCCGGCGACCCGGCAACATTAACCATAACCAAATCAAGCACTGAAATTCGTATCGGCGACCGGATTATGCCCAATGCCAACGAGGATCTTGCGTTAAATTATTTCCCCCGCCCGCCGGAGCAAAGCATCAAAGGCAGTATCGTCAGCGTACTTGGCGGCGTTTCCCAAATCAGCCGATATAACGTGGTTGTAATAGACAAAGGTACTGAGGACGGCCTTTTAACCGGACACGAACTGAACATCTATAAAACCGGCAAGATTGTCAGGGATGCTTACAGCCCGGTTAAAAACGATGCCGTTAATCTTCCCGATGAAATTGCCGGCACCCTGATGGTTTTCCGCCCTTTTGAGCGCGTCAGTTACGCGCTGGTCATGAAAGCGAGTCAGGCTCTTCATGTTTTAGACAAAGTCAGAACCCCCTGAACATTACCACTCAACAAACCGACCACGATATAAAATACTGGCTTGCGCTGTTACGCACGCCAGGAGTCGGCTGCCGAACGTTTCTTCGCTTACTCGAAAGCCATAGCCCGGCCCAGTTATTTGCAGAATCGTCAGCCGCACTGAGCGCCTTAGGTCTAAAAAGCGACATTGTTAATGCGCTCAGGAATCCCGATTGGGCGCTTATCGACTACGACCTGCTCTGGCTGAGCCAAGACAATAACTGTGCAATCACGCTCAATGACACGAACTATCCTGCACTGTTAAAAGAAATCGCCGACCCTCCGCCACTGCTGTTCGTACGCGGCAATCCCGAACTGTTATCGCTGCCGCAGATTGCTATTGTCGGCAGCCGTAATCCCTCGACTTCGGGCCTGGAAATCGCCTTCAACTTTGCCAAGACGTTAAGCCACTGCGGTTTCGTGATCACCAGCGGCTTGGCTTTAGGCATTGATGCGGCCAGCCATCACGGTGCATTAAAGGCCAACGGCTATACCATTGCGGTAGCCGGGACCGGGCTGGATCGTGTTTATCCATCAAGACATAAAGACCTGGCTACTGATATTGTCAATACCGGCGCGATGATCTCGGAATTTCCGCCTGGCACTACCGCCAAAGCCAACCACTTCCCCAGACGCAACCGCATTATCAGCGGCCTATGCCAAGGCCTGCTGGTCGTTGAAGCCGCCAAGCAAAGCGGCTCACTGATTACTGCGCGCATGGCCCTGGAACAGAACCGTGAAGTTTTTGCCATTCCCGGCTCCATTCACAACCCGTTGGCTCGCGGTTGCAACGCGTTAATCCGTGAAGGAGCAAAACTTGTCGAAACAACCCAAGATATTCTTGAAGAACTAAATCAATACAATCAACAACATGAAGATTACATCCCAGCAACAATGCAATCAACGCTTGACCTGGAGCAGCAAACATTATTGAATCTTGTCATGTTTAGCCCAACTTCCATCGATACCCTGGTTGAAAACGCCAACGAATCCGTCGAAGTTATTTCATCAATGTTACTGATTCTTGAGCTGCAAGGATACATAGAAGCATCCCCCGGCGGTTGTTATACGAGAATAAAATAATCATAAATAACTAAAAACTTATGAAAGAAAATATCTTTGATGTCCTGATGTATTTATTTGAAAACTATATGGAAGATGAAATTGAAATACTTCCCGATAGCGACATTGTCAGAACAGAATTATTGGAAGCGGGCTTTGAACAAATCGAAGTCAATAAAGCTTTCGACTGGCTGGAATCGCTTAGCTTGCAACGGGCGATAAAAGCATCCGCGGCACCGGCATTCCGCATTTTTTGCAGCCAGGAAAAAGCCAAACTGGATATTGAATGCCGCAATTTACTGATGTTTCTTGAAAATAGCGGCATCCTGAGTCCAGCCAATCGGGAAATTGTCATCGACCGGGCCATGGCGCTGGAAAATGAAGAAATATCAATGGAAAAACTGAAATGGATAGTGCTGATGATATTGCTCAGCCAGCCGGACGAGGAAATAGCTTTCTCCAGGATGGAAGACATCGTCTATGACCTTATTCCAACTTATTTGCATTAAGGTGCAAGATGCAAGGTTCAAGGTTCAAGGTTAAAAACATACAACTTCCACCTTGTACCTAAACCTCACCTTTCACCTTGAACCTTTCACCTTGAACCTTAAATGAGCAAGAACCTCGTCATTGTAGAATCGCCTGCAAAAGCTAAAACCATAGAAAAATATTTGGGCAAAGACTTTCAGGTTTTAGCCTCTTACGGACACGTGCGCGACCTGATTCCCAAGGAAGGCGCCGTCGATCCGAATAACGACTTTGCGATGAAATACGAAGTCATCGATCGCAATCAAAAACATGTGCAGGCAATCAGCAAAGCGCTTAAAGCCGCGGACACCCTTTATCTCGCGACTGACCCCGATAGAGAAGGGGAAGCTATCTCCTGGCATTTGCTTGAACTGCTGAAAGATAAAAAACTCTTAAAAGACAAGCCGGTGCACCGGGTAGTCTTCCATGAAATCACCAAAAAAGCCGTCACCGACGCCATTGCCAACCCTGAGCAGGTTGCCATCAGCTTGGTTAACGCCCAGCAGGCGCGCCGCGCCTTGGACTACCTGGTCGGCTTTAACCTGTCACCGTTGTTATGGAAAAAAATCCGCCGCGGCCTGTCGGCGGGCCGGGTGCAAAGCCCGGCCCTGCGCATGATCGTCGAGCGCGAACTTGAAATCGAGGCTTTTAAATCCCGCGAATACTGGACTGTCGATGCAGCATTAACCGCGCAGGATCAAGCTTTTAAAGCCAAACTAACCCAGTTTGACGGCGAAAAAATCACGCAATTCAGCATTACCAACGAAGAACTGGCGGAAAAAACCAGGCAAACTTTGCTGGATGCGGCTGACGGCCAATTAATGGTCGCCAAGCTGGAAAAGAAACAGCAAAAACGCAACCCCGCCCCTCCTTTCATCACCTCGACACTACAACAGGAAGCCTCGCGCAAGCTGGGTTTCACCACCAAGCGCACGATGATTGTGGCACAGCAACTCTATGAAGGCATCGATATAGGTGGTGAAACTGCGGGATTAATTACTTATATGCGTACCGACTCGGTCAACCTGTCAGCCGATGCGGTCGAAGAAATCCGCACCCTGATTGCCGAAAACTACGGCGCTGAAAATGTTCCTAAAGAGCCGAGAGTCTTCAAGACCAAATCGAAGAACGCCCAGGAAGCGCACGAAGCGATACGTCCGACTTATCCGAGGTACACACCCAGCCAGCTAAAGACCCATCTGAGCATTGAACAATTCAAGCTCTATGAGCTGATCTGGAAACGCACCATTGCCTGCCAGATGATTCATGCCACACTGAACGTTGTCGCTGTCGATTTAACCTGCGGCGACGGCAAGCACGTATTCAGGGCAACCGGTTCCACGATAGCATCGCCCGGCTTCATGGCCGCCTACCTGGAAGGAAAGGACGACAGCAACGAAAGCGATGACAAGGAAAGCTTTCTGCCGCCGATGGAAGAAGGCCGGCCAGTGCGGCTTAACGACATCAATGCCGCACAACATTTCACTGAGCCGCCGCCACGCTACGGCGAGGCCAGCCTGGTAAAGTCTCTTGAAGAACACGGTATCGGAAGACCATCGACCTATGCGTCGATTATTTCGACTCTGCAAAACCGTGAATACGTCACCTTGGACAGCAAACGCTTCTACCCGACCGATGTCGGCAGAATCGTTAACAAATTCCTGACCGAGCATTTTACCAAATACGTCGATTACGATTTTACCGCTAATCTGGAAGATGAACTGGATGCGGTATCGCGAGGAGAAAAAGACTGGATTCCGCTAATGCGCGACTTCTGGACGCCTTTCGACACCCTGATTCATGAAAAAGAAGAAAGCGTCCAACGTAAGGATGTCACTCAGGAAGCCATCGATGAAAAATGCCCCGATTGCGGCAGCCCGCTGTCTATCCGCTTAGGCAGGAACGGCCGCTTTATAGGTTGCACCAACTATCCTGAGTGCTCTTACACCAGGAACCTGAACGATGATGGCGGCGCCAGCGATGAACCCGAAGTTATTGAGGGCCGGGTATGTCCTAAATGCGAATCGCCGTTAGTGATCAAAACCGGACGCTACGGCAAATTTATCGGTTGCAGCGGCTATCCCAAATGCAAACATATCGAGCCTTTGGAAAAACCGTCGGACACGGGCGTTGAGTGTCCGCAATGCAAAAAAGGCAACATCCTCAAGCGCAAGTCCCGGAACAGCAAAATATTCTATTCCTGCTCGGAATATCCAAAATGCGATTACGCATTATGGAACGCGCCGATACATGAAAGCTGCCCTGAATGCGCATGGCCTATCTTGACCGTCAAAGAAACCAAGCGGCGCGGCGTGGAAAAGGTTTGTCCGCAAAAAGATTGTAAATATGCAACGCCGTATGAAGGCGACCCGGCGGATGTGCAGGGGCCTAAATAACTTGAGTATTCTGGTTCCCAATCTCCGGATTGGGAACATCGACTGCGAAGCTCCTGCTTCGCGAAGCCGCTTTAAAACAGAACGCCCAAGTTTAAGCTTGAGAACTAGCACGACTTAATGATGCCCTATCATTCCCCTTTTAAAATAAAAAACGCCATCCGTCATCTCAAAGCCGGAGCAGTGATTGCATACCCCACAGAAGCCGTCTACGGCTTAGGCTGCGACCCGCTCAACGAAAATGCAGTGATGACCCTGCTCGACATCAAACAGCGCCCGATTGAAAAAGGCCTGATACTTATTGCCTCATCTCTGGAGCAACTGCGTCCCTACCTCGTTTTAGACCAAATCATCATTGACCGGATAACACCCACTTGGCCCGGCCCTGTGACCTGGGTGATTCCAGCCCAACCCTGGGTGCCGAAATGGCTGACCGGCGAACATCAATCCTTGGCTGTCAGAGTAACTAATCACCCGATAGCGCGCGATTTATGCGTCCAATTCGGCAGCCCATTAGTTTCCACCAGCGCCAATCCCACTACCCGGCCCGCCATCAAGGAATCGAGAAAACTATTAAAAACCTTTGCCGGTTCCGATATTTTTATCGTTCATGGCAAAGTCGGCGAGCTGGGGCAGGAAACCGCTATTTATGATGCAGTCAGCGGAAAGCGGTTGCGTTGACAAAGAGCATTAATTCGTTCGCGCGCGGATACTTGAGAGATACTGATGTTTCGGCTTTCCCTGTAACAGCTAAATTCGCTCCACCCCAAAAAAACCTTGAAAAGTGAAGTTGTTTTTCATTGTAAATCAAACATCACGGACGAGGCTGCATGCCTCGTCCGGATCAAACCTATCCAATAACGTCCAGACCGCTCATATAAGGCTTCAATGCATCAGGAATACGAATGCGCCCTTCCGCGTCCTGATAATTTTCCATCACCGCAATCAAAGTTCTGCCCGCCGCCAGACCTGAGCCGTTCAGGGTATGCGCCAATTCGGGCTTACCGGTTTCCGGGTTGCGCCAGCGCGCTTGCAGGCGGCGCGCCTGGAAGTCCTTGAAGTTGCTGCATGATGAAATCTCCCGGTAAGTACCCTGCCCCGGCAGCCAGACTTCCAAATCATAAGTTTTGCTCGATGAAAAACCGGTATCGCCTGCACATAACAACATTCTGCGATACGGCAGGTTTAGTTTTTTCAACACAGCTTCGGCGTGATTGGTTAATTCTTCATGAGCCCTAGCGGAGTCTTCCGGGGCGACGATTTGCACGATCTCGACTTTTTCGAATTGGTGCTGACGGATCATGCCTCTGACATCGCGGCCGTAGGCGCCGGCCTCGCTACGGAAACAGGGGCTGTGGCAAACGAATTTCAGCGGCAGGTCTTTAGCTTCGATAATCACGTCCCTGACGATGTTGGTGACCGGCACTTCGGCGGTCGGAATCAGGTATAAGCCGGGATCGTCGCTGGCCTTGAACAGGTCGGCTTCAAATTTGGGCAGCTGGCCGGTGCCGCGCAGACTATCGGCGTTGACCAGGAACGGCACATAAGTTTCGCTGTAGCCGTGCTCAATGGTATGGGTGTCGAGCATCAACTGGATGATGGCTCTTTGCAAGCGCGCCAACGGCCCATTTAAAACGACAAACCTTGCGCTGGCGATTTTTGCACCCAACTCGAAATCCATACCTATTTTGGCGCCTAAATCGACATGATCTTTCGGCTCGAAATCGAAAGCCGGAATTTCACCCCAACGGCTGATTTCAAGATTATCGTCTTCGCTCTTGCCGTTCGGCACCGATTCATCGAGGATATTCGGTATGCCTTCCATCAACGCGGTCATTTTTGCCTGAATATCGGACAATTCGCTTTCCGCGGCTTTTAGTTCATCGCCCAAATGCTGAACCTGATCCAGCAGCGGCTGCACGTCTTCGCCTTTGGCTTTAGCTTGACCTATCGCTTTTGAACGGCTGTTGCGTTCGTTCTGTAATTCCTGGGTTTTAACTTGGATGTCTTTGCGCCGGGCTTCCAGCTCGGAGTAATACTCTGGGTTAAAGTCGAATGAACGCCTGTTTAGTTGTTCCTTAACAAAATCAAGTTCGGTTCTGAATAAGCGGGGATCTAACATGATTGCGTAGTTACCTTTAATAAAATTGTGTTGTTGACTTCGCGCCGCCGGAGCGTGGGAATGATAAAAATTGTGTAATTGTTTAATAGAACACGGATGACACGGATTAGACGGATTTAAGCGGATTTAAAGAAGCCAATGAAAGCCTAATCTAATGGCTTATCGGTGTATATCGGTCCAATCCGTGTCATCCGTGTTCTATTTTTATCTAAGTAAGTAATCACAATGTTTCTTCGTGACTATCTATCCTGAGTGTTTAATCTCTATATCTGCTTGCCCACCAGCAAGCCCATCCAAATCACCGAGATACAAATCAGGCTGTTACCGACAAATATGCCCAGCATTAAATTCAAATTAGTGTCGAATGAATAACCGTGTTCGACCAAATACAGCAGTAGATACAAGCCGGACAGCGTTAAAAAAACACCGACTAAAATCACTGTCAGCGCGACGCGATATTCCACGGATATCGCCACTTTCTGCAACAAAATCGTCGCCAGCATACTGATCAAGAAAGCGAATATTGCGTTAATCGTCATCAGCGCATAAGGAATGACGCCGCCCGACCATTGGATAACGCCTTCGGAATAATAAAACAAGCCCCTACCGCACAATAGCCCGATCCAGATCGCAAATATACAGGCCGAAACGCTGGTGAATATATTCAACGCCGCTTTGGTTAAATTGCCTTGCTCTATCAGGTAAAAAGTTTCCAGCGAAAACGTGGAGAAGGTTGTGAACGCGCCGATAAAGCCAACCAAAATGGCCGCCCGGTATTCAAAGGTGACGGTGATGCGTTGCATGATCAACGATTCTGTCAGCAGGCCGAGCATAAACGAACCGATCACATTGACTACCAATGTTCCGTAAGGAAAGCCGCGCCCCAACCACTGGTAAATACCCGATGACACCAAAAACCGAATCACTGCGCCAAACGATCCGCCCAACGCAACGGCAATGATTTGATTCATGAGCTAGACCCTGATGAAGTGCTCGCGGTAATAACGCAGCTCTTCGATAGATTCGATAATATCGTCCAAAGCCTGATGCGAGGACTGTTTTTTAAAGCCGTCTTTGACATGAGGCGCCCATCTGGCGGCCAATTCTTTCAGCGTTGAAACATCGATATTACGGTAGTGAAAATACGCTTCCAGAGTGGGCATATAGCGATACAAGAAGCGCCTGTCCTGGCCGATACTGTTTCCGCACATCGGAGAAGCTCTTTCCGGTATCCATTGCTTTAAAAACTCTAGCGTTTGCCGTTCGGCTTCAGCATCGTCAATAGCAGAAGCCTTGACCCGCTTGATCAAGCCGGATTGCCCGTGGTGATGCCGGTTCCAGTCATCCATTGCCGCGAGTGCCGCATCGGACTGATGCACGGCCAGAACCGGACCTTGGGCCAGAATATTCAAGTTTTTGTCGGTGACGATCGTAGCAATCTCGATGATTAAATCGTTGTCCGGATCGAGTCCGGTCATTTCAAGGTCTACCCAGATAAGATGCGATGAGTCCTGCGCCATTTACTGATTCCATTGTATTGAAGGTGGCGGTTAGTGTAGCATTGGCTCATCTGCACGTCTAACTCTTAAACTTTGAAGAATCCCGCTTATGAACAGCTTTACCGTCGTCTTCTTAATCGCGCTGACCCTCTCTTTTTCAGTCCAGTTTTGGCTGGCTAAGCGGCACGCCTGTTATATTGCCAGGCACCGTTCCGCAGTGCCTGAGGCTTTTAAAAACACCGTCTCGCTGGAAGCCCACCAAAAAGCAGCCGACTACTCGCTGGAAAAAATCAGGCTGGGCAATATAGACAGCATAATCGGCGTTGTATTGCTGTTGGTTATAACCATCGGCGGCGGCATTAATTGGGCTTTCGAATTTTGGGCGTCGGTCATCGAAAGTTCTTTGCTCGCCGGGCTGGCGGCGGTAGCCAGCGTTTTCTTGGCGATGACTTTAATTGAAATTCCCACCAGCATCTATCAAACTTTTGTCATTGAAGAAAAATACGGTTTCAACAAAAGCACGCCGCAACAATTCATCAAGGATCAATTGCTGCAACTGACTTTAGTGGCCGTTATCGGCATGCCGTTGCTGGCTCTAATCCTGTGGGTCATGGACAGCATCGGTTCATTATGGTGGTTATGGGCTTGGGCCATACTGATAGGCTTTTCGTTATTGATGAGCTGGCTTTACCCAACCGTGATCGCGCCGTTATTCAATAAATTCACGCCAATGGAAGAAGGTTCGTTAAAAGACCGGATTCAGGATTTGCTTGCGCGTTGCGGATTTAGCAGCAACGGCATCTTCATCATGGACGGTTCCAAACGGTCAGGCCACGGTAATGCTTACTTCACCGGACTTGGCAATAACAAGCGCATCGTGTTTTTCGACACCTTGATCAACTCTTTGGATGATGAGGAACTGGAAGCGATACTGGCCCACGAACTGGGCCATTTCAAATGCAAACACACCATTAAGATGCTGGTTGCCAACGCCATTATGACCCTGGTCAGTTTCGCGGTTCTGGGGTGGCTGATCGATCAGCAATGGTTCTATAACGGGCTGGGAGTAGAACAGCCGTCGCATGCCGCCGCCTTATTGCTGTTCATGCTGGTATCGTCGTCATTTACCTTCTTTATCCAACCGATCACCGCCTATTTTCAACGCAAATTTGAATTTGAAGCCGATAATTTTGCCTCAAGCAATGCCAAAGCCGAAAAGCTGATCAGCGCCTTGGTTAAATTGTTCGAAGAAAACGCCAGCACGTTAACGCCGGATCCTTTGTATTCCGCTTTCCATTACAGCCACCCGCCCGCGGCTATCCGTATCGCTAATTTAGAATCGCAAATACGCCCCGCTTGATGAGTGATTTAATTGAAGGCCTGGTCATCTCCCATTTAGGCCAGGGCATTGCGGTTGAATATGACGATAACAAAATTGTACTCTGCCAAACCCTGCGACGGCTTGAAACCGTCGCAGTCGGCGACAGGGTTTTATGGACACAGTCCTCGCCCGACCAAGGCCGTATAGAAGAAATCCTGCCCCGGCGTTCATTATTGATGCGTCCGTCCAGAAACGGCAAGACCCGCCCGGTTGCAGCGAATATCGACACCGTCTTTGTCGTCTTTGCCGTCGAACCTTATTGCGATTTTTTACTAATAGACCAGTATCTGGCTATTTGCGAAAACCGCAATATCGATGCGGCGTTAGTACTGAATAAAACCGACTTGGCGCAATCGGCCAATATTGAGAAAGAACTGTCGGACTACACCAATTTGGGCTACGCGTTATACCGGGTCAGCGCCACAGAGGCATCGGGTTTGAATGAACTCAAACAGGCTTTAAAAGACCAAGTCAGCATTTTAACCGGACAATCCGGCGTCGGTAAATCATCGCTTACTAACGCAATCATTCCCGATAAAGACCTGAAGACCAACACCATCTCGGCAACCACCAAACACGGCCGACACACCACGACGGCGGCAACGCTGTATCACATGGATCAAGGCGGCGATTTAATCGATAGCCCCGGCGTCGCCATTTTCGGACTGGCCGGTCTATCCGAGCAACAATTAGCTTACGGCTACCGCGAATTTCAACCGCTAATTGACCAATGCCAGTTTAAGGACTGCCGGCATCTGGTTGATAAAGGCTGCGCGGTTCGGGGAGCTGCGGAAAACGGTGAAATCTCGATGACGCGGTATCAGCGGTTTTTAAAGCTTAGAGAGAAGATGCCGACGGCATATCCCTAATAAAAACTCATCAAGAAGAATTACTTAGAGATTGAGAACCTACTCTATTTTGTTACGTAACAAAGATTATCGGTGGCAAATAAAGTCATATCTCCTTACAATATACGGTTAATTTTCAGTCTTTTCGGTAACCTTTCAACTACAGATAACGTTATTTTTATACGTCCTGTATGAACAAACTAATCATCACGAGAACTATGGAACAACACAATCTTACCCTAGGCATTCCCGGCTTTAATTACTCCGACTTATACGATTCCGCACGTCTGAAAGATTTGCTGGATGTGTTCGATGCGTCGGTTGAGCGCCATGACTCGCAACTGCATAGCGAGTTCAAAGCTTACCGCCAGAATCAAGGTGTAGGATTATCGCCAGAAGCCGTTTCCGACCTGTTGGTGCGCATGGGGCCTTATGTTGGTCAGTTTGTCGCCAAGCTTTTCGACGTGTCCGAACAGCATCAGGCGCAAGGCGCAAAAATCAAGGACGAGATTGACACCATTTTTACTTATAAAAATGAGATAGTCGACAAACTGGCTTTCTTCTTTAAAGGTGAAGATACCAGCGAATGGGCTATTCCGGCGATCCTGAACCGTTTCGACCTGCTGATTGAGGCCGGCTTCCCTGAAGCCAATCAGGATGATGACGCCGAACACCGCGTAGCACGAGTCGGTGCGACCATCGGACTGTTATACAGCCATTACAAGCTGGTTGCCAAAGGCAAAGACAGCGACTACGAAAATGCCGATTTAGTCGCAGAGGCTCTTCGCGCCAAACTTGCCGCGCATCAAGAAGCGGCCACTGAATTTAGCGACATTATCAGCCAACAAGAACCGGCCGAATTTATTAACGGCTTGATGGACATCGTATTACGCTGGAGCTTTGTCGCCCAACAGGATAATGATGTGGTTGCGACCTGGCCGAGTTTCAAACTCCCGCAAAAACGCGATTTCGACCATTTGGTTGAGCATGAACTGGTCGATCGCGGCGAGTTTAAAGCCTGGATGGGTGAGCAGGAACATCGCCGCCGCCGGGACGGCTTTAAGCTAACCGACCCGCGTTTTAATCACCGCCAGGCATTGTCCGAAGTTAATCACTGCATTTATTGCCATGAGCGCGACACCGACTCCTGCTCCAAAGGCATGCGCAACAAGAAAAACAATACTTTCAAAGTCGATCCACTGGGCGTAACCACTATCGGTTGCCCATTGGATGAAAAAATCTCGGAAATGAACCGGGTTAAACGCGGCGGCGACAATATCGGCGCACTGGCGATTGTCATTATCGACAATCCGATGTGCCCCGGTACCGGACACCGTATTTGCAACGAGTGCATGAAAGGTTGTATCTATCAAAAAACCGACCCGGTTGATATTCCGCAAATTGAAACTAATGTCTTAACCGACGTATTGTTCATGCCCTACGGTTTTGAAATATACAGCTTGCTGACCCGCTGGAATCCGTTAAACGTCAAACGTCCTTACATGCTGCCTTACAACGGCAAAAACGCGCTGGTCGTCGGCCTGGGGCCTGCCGGTTACACGATGAGCCATTATTTATTAAATGAAGGCTTCGGCGTTGCCGGTATCGACGGCTTAAAACTGGAGCCGCTACCTGTCGAACTGACCGGCGACAGTACAACACTGCCTGCGCCGATTGTGAACTTCCAAGACCTGTACGAAGACTTGGACAAACGCATCCTGGCCGGTTTTGGCGGCGTTGCCGAATACGGCATTACCGTGCGTTGGGACAAAAACTTCCTGAAAGTCATTTACCTGACCCTGCAACGGCGTCAAGCGTTCCGTTCTTACGGCGGCGTGCGTTTTGGCGGCACGATTACCATTGAAGACGCCTGGAAGATGGGCTTCGACCATATCTGTATCGCATCCGGCGCCGGCCAACCGACGATTATCGGTTTGAAAAACAACCTGATGCGCGGCATACGCAAAGCTTCGGACTTTTTGATGGCATTGCAATTAACCGGAGCAGCCAAAGCCTCTTCACTGGCAAACCTGCAAGTCCGCTTACCTGCCGGCGTTATCGGCGGCGGCTTGACCGCCATGGATACCGCAACCGAACTGCTGGCTTATTATCCGGTGCAAGTCGAAAAAATCCTGCATCGTTATGAAACGCTGGTTAATGCGTTTGGCGAGCAAAATGTTCGTAAACGTTATGACCGGGAAGAGACCATCATTCTCGATGAATTCCTGGCGCACGGAAAAGCCATCGTCGCCGAACGCCAACGCGCCGAAGCAGAAGGTGAGCAACCGAACTTCCAACCTTTAGTGGAATCGTGGGGCGGCGTTACGCTGTTTTATCGTAAAGGCATTTTTGATGCGCCAGCGTATCGCCAAAACCACGAAGAAATCGTCAAGGCGCTGGAAGAAGGCATCGCGTTGGCCGAAGGCATGAGTCCGCTCGGTGCGGAAGCCGACGAATTCGGGCATTTAAATGCCGTGGAATTTGAGAAACTGGCACTGGAAGACGGACGTTGGAACAATTCAGGGCAGACCGTCAATATACCGTTACGTAGCTTATACGTTGCCGCGGGAACATCGCCGAACATCATTTATCAAAGCGAATATCCGGATACTTTTGTGATGGATAAATGGTTCTTCCAACGCTATCAGCCGGAATGGACCAACGATTCGGTTGACTTGGTACCGATGAACGATGAAAAACTGCCTAAACTGGGTAAACCTGCGCCGCTGACGTCTTATCAAAAAGACGGCAAATTCATCAGCTTCTACGGCGACAACCATCCCGTTTACGCAGGCAACGTGGTTAAAGCCATGGCTAGCGCAAAGAATGGCTACCCTTATGTGGTCAAGCTGTTCGAACAGGAATTGACAAAGCTAAACCCAGCGCAACAACCGGAACGCGATGCGGCATTAAAAGACTTGTTTGCGCGACTGGATGACGCATTTAAAGCCACTATCGTAGCCATTAACCGCCTGACACCGACGATTATTGAAGTTGTGGTCAAAGCGCCAATGGCAGCGGAAAAATTCCGTCCGGGACAATTCTACCGCGTACAAAACTATGAAGCCTTTGCGCCTGTTGTCGAAGGCACTGTACTGGCTGCCGAAGGCATCGCCCTGACCGGCGCGGAAGTCGATAAAGAAAAAGGCACAATTTCCCTGATTGCGTTGGAAATGGGTTCGTCCTCGCGGCTGTGCGCAACCTGGAACGTCGGCGATCCGCTGGTCATCATGGGCGTCACCGGCACACCGACCGAGATACCGACCGGCGAGACCGTGTTGCTGCTCGGCGGCGGCCTGGGTAATGCGGTACTGTTCTCTATCGGCAAGGCGTTAAGAGCCGCCGGTAATAAGGTGATTTATTTTGCCGGTTACAAATACGCTCAAGACCGCTTTAAAGTCGAAGACGTTGAAGCTGCCGCCGACATTATCATTTGGTCGGTCGATAAAGGCGAAGGCGTCACCGCCATTGCGCCGACTCGTCCGCAAGACAAGACCTTTGTCGGCAACATCCTGGAGTGTATGCTGGCTTACGCCAAAGGCGAATTGGGCGAACAACCTCTTTCTCTGGCGGATGTCGATCACCTGATTGTGATCGGTTCCGATCGCATGATGGCGGCGGTAAAAAGCGCGCGTTTCGATGTATTGAAGCCTTATTTAAACAAAGCGCATCACGCCATCGGCTCGATCAACTCGCCGATGCAGTGCATGATGAAAGGCATTTGCGCGCAATGCTTGTGCAAACATGTCGATCCGGAAACCGGCAAGGAATGCTTCGTATATTCCTGCTACAACCAGGACCAGGACTTGGATAAGGTTGATTTCCCGCATCTGAATGCAAGGCTGCGGCAAAATACCGTACAGGAGAAATTGTCTAATCTTTGGTTGGATTATTTATTGGAAAAGCAGCAGGGATAAAGGCCTTGCCCTGCGGACGAAATGTATCGGCTCGTCCGCAGGGATTTCACATGAGCCAAAGAAATAGGCTATCTCCAAAACACTCGTGACAAAATTGTAAATATCCCGGCACATGGGATTATCAGGAATCCGTGTATCGGCCTGCCATTGCTGAATATGTACATATACAGCGTTTTCAATTTGAATTAGCACGGACGCAACACCGGCAAGCAAAGCTTGCACTCCCCTCACACTATAGTTAGCCGCTATTTTAGCAATTGACTGAATTTGGCAGCGCTGCAAATAGACATATCAAAAACGACAAAGGCCCGAAAGATACGAGGTTCTGAACCTCGCACCCTTCGGGCCTTTGGGCAACGTTTAAAATCCTGTTTAACGGTCTTCTAAATTAACTTAATTTACCGTGACACTGTTTGAACTTCTTACCCGAACCGCAAGGACAAGGATCATTACGACCCACTTTATTGCCCTCCCGGACAAATGGCTGCTCTGTAACAGTGTCTTCTTCCTGTTCGGGCGCCGCCAGTAACGACTCCTCGTAAGCGTCCAAAGTCGGCGCTTGGGCATGCTCAAAATGCATTTCCCTAGGCGCTTGCATTTGCTCATCAATAGCGTGAACGTCTTCTTCCTGCCTGACCTGGACTTTAAACAGAATTCCTATCACTTCATACTTGATATGCTCAAGCAGACTGGTGAACATTTCAAACGCTTCACGCTTGTATTCCTGCTTGGGATCTTTTTGCGCATAACCTCTAAAATGTATGCCCTGGCGCAGATAATCCATCGCCGCCAGATGCTCTTTCCAGCTGTTATCCAGCACTTGCAACATCACTGATTTCTCAAAATGCTGCAACACTTCCTTGGACATTTGCTGTTCTTTATCTTTATGGTTTTGTTCCAGAATTTCGATAATACGCTTGCGTAAAGTCTCTTCCTGTAACGTGTGGTCTTCGTCCAACATTTTCCGCACCGGGATTTCGACGTTGAATTCCTGATGCAAATGTTCTTCCAGGCCTTTGGTGTCCCACTGCTCAATCATGGTTTTGGCCGGGATATACTGGGTAATCACATTATTGACCACATCTTCACGTATCGCAGTGATAATGTCGGAAATTTCCTCAGCCGCCATCAACTCGTTACGTTGTGCGTAGACAACTTTACGTTGATCGTTGGCGACATCGTCATAAGCCAGGATTTCTTTACGTACATCGAAGTTGCGGCTTTCAACCTTGCGTTGAGCGCTTTCAATAGAGCGGGTTACCCAAGGATGCTCAATGGCTTCGCCGTTGCCCATGCCTAACTTCTGCATTAATCCCGCCACCCGATCCGATGCAAAAATACGCATCAAATCATCTTGCAACGACAGGTAGAAACGGGTTGAACCGGGATCGCCCTGACGGCCCGAGCGGCCTCTTAACTGATTGTCGATACGGCGCGACTCATGCCGCTCCGAACCGATAACATGCAAACCGCCGGTGGCGATAACTTGCTCGTGCCTATCCAGCCACATGCCGCGAACTCGTTCCTTATCCGCATCGCTGGCGTCTTCGCCCAAGGCCGCCAGTTCCGCTTCCAGATTGCCGCCGAGTACAATATCGGTGCCTCGCCCGGCCATGTTGGTCGCGATGGTGACCGCGCCCGGCATACCGGCTTGTTCGATAATATGCGCTTCGCGCTCATGTTGTTTGGCGTTAAGCACTTCGTGTTTAATGCCCTGTTTTTGCAGTAACGCAGACAGACGCTCGGAATTTTCAATCGACGTGGTTCCGACCAACACCGGCTGCCCACGGCTAACGCACTCTTTAATATCTTCAGAGACCGCTACATATTTCTCGTCGGCAGTCAGGAATACCACGTCGCCCAAATCCCTGCGGATCATGTTGCGATGCGTGGGAATAACGACCACTTCAAGGCCGTAAATCTTGTTCAACTCGAACGCTTCGGTATCTGCGGTACCGGTCATGCCGGACAGTTTTTCATACAAGCGGAAATAGTTTTGGAAGGTAATCGAAGCCAGCGTCTGGTTTTCATTTTGAATAGAGACATGCTCTTTCGCTTCAATGGCTTGATGCAAACCTTCGGACCAGCGCCGACCCGGCATAACCCGGCCGGTGAACTCATCGACAATAATCACTTCATCATTGGCGACGATATAATCGACGTCTTTTTTGAATAAAACATGACCGCGTAACGAAGCATTTAAATAGTGCATCAGACGGATATTGGTCGCATCGTACAAACTGCTGCCTTCCGCCATCAGGCCATGCTCGACCATTAAATTTTCAACCCGCTCATGGCCGGCTTCGGTCAGGTATAACTGGCGTACTTTTTCATCGACCGAATAATCGCCCGGCTCGCCTTCTTTTTCCTGCTTGGACAGGAAAGGAATGATCTTGTTGATCTTGATATAGATTTCGGTGCTTTCTTCGGTAGGTCCGGAGATAATCAGCGGCGTTCTGGCTTCATCGATAAGAATCGAATCCACCTCGTCAACAATCGCAAAACTTAAGTCGCGCTGGACTTTCTGCTCCAGGCTGAAAGCCATATTGTCGCGCAGATAATCGAAACCGAATTCGTTGTTGGTGCCGTAAGTGATGTCGGATGCATAAGCTTCGCGCCGTGCGTCGCTGTCCATTTGGCTGATAATCACACCGGTCGTCAAGCCTAAAAAGCCGTAAAGCCGCCCCATCCATTCGGAGTCGCGCTTGGCCAGATAATCGTTAACGGTAACGACATGCACGCCGCGTCCCGGCAAAGCATTCAAATAAGCCGCCAAGGTCGCCATCAGGGTTTTACCCTCACCGGTTTTCATTTCGGCAATTTTGCCGTCATGAAGTATCATGCCGCCAATCAATTGCACATCGAAATGACGCATACCGAAGACTCTCGTCGACGCTTCCCTGACTGTCGCAAATGCTTCTGGAAGCAGATTGTCCAGTTTTTCACCTTGCGCCAAGCGATCACGAAATTCCTGCGTTTTTGCTTTTAATGCATCATCAGATAACTTTTCGTAGTCAGAAGCCAGAGCATTGACCTTTTTGACCAACGATCTTTTCTTCTTTATCAGCCTGTCATTACGGCTCCCTATAACTAATCTAACCAACTTACCCAGCATGTTTTTTTCCGGTATGAATTTAGTAAATGATTGAATAAAAGCCTAGGATTATATACCGTCTACTGCTTTAGTTACAGTTAAAAACACGCCTTACCCCACCGGCAACCGGCTTTAGCCTTAACCAAGAATATTTAAAAATCAATACGAAACCCGGCCGGAGAGGTCATTTTTCCGGTCTATCGTTCGCCTTGCCGAACCCAGCCAATGTCAACCTGCCCTGTGACTAAAACCCGGACTCCCTGATCATTACGGCGGCAATTTGCCGCCATAAAGACGAGGCGATGCTTTCGGCTTTCCCTTCAATCAGCACATTGCCTTTGATGGCTCGATTGATCGATTTGCCGGTATCCATAGGCCGGAGCCAAACCCGGTAAACCGATGCCTCGGGAACCAGTGAGTCCTTGTTGTTCCCCCTGATAGCGATGCTTCCGCTGTAACGGGAAGTAAAAACCGGCGGCAGTTGCAACGCGGCGGCATTGTCGATGCGCACGATCCGGCACGGCATCACCGGCCAATCCAGTTGCTCGGGATAAAACTTCGCATCAGCGCCGGATTGAACCTGCCCTAAATGATCTTCGGCCAAAAAAGCTTCTATCTGGTAAGCATCGAACTGCCCCACCGTTAACAGCGACTCGTCTTTGGCTATCCATTCTCCGGTGTTCAAAAGGTCGTTAACCTCGATAATTTCACCGTCAAAAGGCGCCCGAACAGTCAGGCGCTTATGTTCATCCATAAGGCCGTCATATTCGCTAACCGCACTTTCCAGTTCGGTCAATGCCACCAGATGCCGGTCATTCAGGTTTTCTTCCTGGCCATGAAAAGACACCTCCCACTTTAACGCTTCAATCTTTATTTTGCTTTGCTCAAGACGCGAATCCAGATCGGACGAATTGAATTGAACCAACGCTTGCCCAGCCTTAACATTTTCGCCCTTGCCGACCAAAATCCGCTCCAGCTTGCCGGGGAAAGGCATAAAAAGTTCGGTATGGGCCGCTATTTTCAACAGGCCGGGCGCTTCAATGCGACTCTTCCAGGGAATAAACAAAATGCCGATTGCGATCAGGACAGCCGACAAGGTCGTCAACGTATTGAGATTCCATTCCATATGTTGACGGTGTTCAATCCAGTACTTAATTTCTTTGACGATAGGGAGCATGATAAACCAGCCTATTTCAACCATCATTAAAAACAGGCCGAGTAATTTAAAGAAAAAGTGATACACCAGCAAGGCGATCCCCAAAAACAGGAAAAAGCGATAAATCCAGATACTCCAGGCATAAATCAGCAGTAGCCGTTGCGTCCGTAGCGGAAACCGCTCAGGAATCTCATCGACAAAGCCGAACAATAGCCGCCGCAATTGCCAACGCGCCAACTCGAACGCCCTGCTTTGCAGGTTCTCAATCCCCCAATAATCCGACAGCAAAAAATAGCCGTCAAAACGCATTAACGGGTTTAGATTGATAAACAAAGTCATGATCCAGGTAGTTGTCGCCATCAGGAATACACTGCTGCGCAACGGGCCGTCGGGTAAAAAATGCCATAGAGTGGTGCACAAAACAGCCAGCCCTAATTCGGCGGCAATGCCGCCAAAACCAATCGCGACCCGTTGCCGCCGCGAGGTCAATTTCCACGCATCGCTGGCGTCGGTATATAACACCGGCATCATCACCAAAAAAGCCACGCCCATCGCCGAAACCCGGCAGCCATAGCGATGCGCGGTATAGGCATGGCCCAACTCATGCAGGGTTTTGGTCAAGGTCAACGCGACAGCGTAATAGACAAAACCTTCGGCCGAAAAAAAATGCAGGAAAGTCCGGCTGAACATGTCCCAGCGATCGATCAGCAAATAAAAATTAACCAGTACCAGCGCCATCAACACATATAGCACCATCGGCTGATAAATCCAACGTAACGCCGGATAAGTTCGCGTCAACAAACGATCCGGGCGAAGCAGCGGAATTTTAAAAAACAGGTAATGATGGATCAGCCAGGCAAACCAGTGATGGCGTGCAGCCTTGGCTTGACCGACCAGACGCTGCACCGCCTCTTTACCCCTGACTTGAAACAGGTTATGGGCCGCTAAAAACTGCAAAAAATGCTGAATATCGTCAACACTGACACTGAACAAACCGTGTTGCGATATTTGCTCACTGATGGCTTCAGGCGAGTTTAAGTCCCAATGCGCCAGAATCTCGTTTTCAATCTGTCCGATACGATAGAAGTGTTGATTGACCGGATCGTAAAGCGTCCAGGTCGGAGAGCCGTCAAATGAACAAGGTCCCGGAAGCAAATCCAGCTCTTCACGCAACGGCGGCAGGTAAATTACATTCCCATCCATTGTCTCAAGGCCGCCAAAGGTCTTCTTAGCACGTAATAAACAAACGGAACCCGCGAACCGAAAACCTTGGCCGTTCCCTTCAGGCCGATTCTGGGCAACTCGCCGGCTTGCTTGAACCGGGCTTTCAAACGGTAGGCCAAGGCCTCATCAGGCGTAACCTCGGCTTGATAGGCGGCGTAATAAAGCTCGGCCGAAACCGGCGTGGTCGGATCGACGTTTAAAAAAAACTGCACCTTGGAGTCCGGTTCCAGGTTAATCGCATCGGCAATCGGCAACTGGACTTCCAGTTCGACATCGGCGGGATCGGCAACCATCAAGATACGTTCGCCGATTGTGACCGGTTTGCCTATCCAATCGTTAACATCGGAAAACACCGCAATCCCGGCATGAGGCGCTTTAATATCGATACGCGCAAGCCAATCCTCCATGCTGCGCACCTCGGCTTCCTGCTGCTCGGTTTTGCTTTTAAGGATATTGACCTGCGCCTTGCTGTCCATATCGAACATCGCCTGCTGCGCGGTTTTTCGATATTCGGCTTCGGCAACCGCCAAGGCCTTGCGGGTAACGGCCAGCTTATTTTTAATAGTTTCTTCTTCAAGGCTTAACAGCGGCTGGTCTTTAGCCACCTGATCGTTGGGCTGAACGTAAAACCGGTCGATGACGCCGTCAATCGCAGCCCTGAGAATTGTCGGATGGGCGGGAATAACGCTGGCCGGAGCCAGCGCCGTTTGCCGCACCGGAATCCATAGCAAGCAAAACAGAGCCGTTAGGCCGATCATCAGGCGTTTTTTAGTCAGCCAGTCCTGCTTCCAGAAAGGCGCCCTCGGCGACAATGCCGCCCAGGCATGGCCGAACGCGTCCGCCACATGTTCCAGCAAATACAGTTCACCGTCGGTCCAGGCAGACTCGCGCGCCAACAACAGCCCGGCTTGCGGTGCGGCGCCATAAGCCGATACCGGTAGCCATACGCCATAAGCAGGCAACCATTGCGGCCACTGCTCGGCGCAATCGCCCTCAAGGTCTCCGACAGTTAAAGGCCGAACGGTTCCATACGTAGCCGCCGACAATTGCTTGAATACCTGCTTCAACCAACTTATATACGGCGCATTAGTGTCTATCACCGCCAGACCGGAGACGGCAACCACTTGCGAAGCGTCTATTTGCCACAGCGCCGCCTGCCGGAATTCAATCAAACTGCGGCAGTCATTAACTAATGTATAGGCCAGCGCTTCGGCGGTATCGGCGTTACGGAAGGATTTTTCCAGTTGCAGCAACGTTGCCAGCGTAGACAGCTGCCTTTGAGCATCAATCATGCGCGGCAGCGAAAACGGCGCGCCCGCTCATCCCGGCCAGAAGATCGTCGGCCTTGCCGGTAATGACCCCGGTAATTTTTATCGATTGACTGACCGCGTCGATACGCGCCCCGACCATCTTGACCTTGGCCGGATACTCGCGCTGCGTTTCTTCAAGAAAAATCTTAAACTCATAGCCCGGCTTCAACCATTTTAGCCAGCTGGACGGCACCAGCACGGTAACTTCAAGCTGGCTGTCATCGAGAATATCCAGAATCGGATCGCCGGCTTTGACGTATTGATAACGCTGCACCAGTCGCTCCGCCACGCGCCCCGAAAAAGGCGCGCTAATCGTGCATTTTTGCAACACCGCACCCATCAACGCAATATCGGCCTTGGCTTTGGCCACTTCCGCCGCCGCCATCTCAAGCTCCAGCGGACTCATCGAATTGAGCTTGGTCAAACGCGAGTTCACCTCATACGTTTTTTCGGCGGCTTGCACCACGGCCTGAGCTTTTTTCAATTGCGCCTGCTGTTCCGAGCAATTGAACGCAACCAGCAAATCTCCTTGTTTGAATCGTTCCCCTTCCTGAACATTGAGCTGGAGGATTTTTGCCGCCATTTCACTGGACAGGATCGAGGAATGCTGGGCATTGAGCTGAGCGCGAATTTCGGCAGGCTCGGCGGCATAGACTGTGCTGAAAACGCAAAAACCGGTGGTGCAGATGAGCAATCGTAAAAAAGTACGCATATTTAGGAGTTAGATCAGGAAAATTGTATGTAAGGAATCTTTATAACTAAAACGTAGGCGGTTTGGCAGAACGGCTTTCGACTTGATATTGACCGGTCCAAGCAAGCTTTGAACTCCAAAAATCATAACTACCGAGGCTTAAAGAACGCAGGCCGGGCTAGAGGTAGCGTTTCCGCCGGTTCGAGAGCGGAAACAGGAAAAATTACAACACCGTCAAATAATCGCTACTTTCGGTATGAATCAAATCGCCGCTACGTTGCAAGACAAAATAGCCGCGTTTTAACGCCTCTTCCTTCGCGTCATCGTTGATATGAAACGTGGCTATTGCACCGTATTGTTTAAATGCCCGATAAATCGGAAACAACTGCTTAAAGTGCTTCATTTTCCGGTCTAGCTTATCCAGGTCGTTTTTATGCGCCTTGTATTTTACTTCGACAACGGCAATGGCATCGCCATTGGTCATGACCAGATCATATTCCTCCTGAATTTGACCGCGATGCTTCTCCATGTTTTTTACCACATCGTCAAAATGAATATTTCCTAAGTGATTGTCTTTTATCAGACTGTGAAAAAAGAACTCCTCGGCGACGTCGCCCTGATTTTGGCTGATATTACCTAAAGTAATACCAATACGTTCCAGCTTTTCATCAGTGCGCTTCAACTGCTCGTCGGTATGTTTCATCTGCTCGTCGGTATGTTTCATTTGCTCGGCAGTATGTTTCATTTGCTCGGCAGTTGCCTTTATTTGCTCGTCGGTAACCTTTTGAGCCTCGGACAGTTCTTTTTGAGCGACAGCAAGACTTGCAACCAATTCTTTCAGCTCATCGTCAGTCATTTTTCATCCCCAAAAATTGCTTTTGTCGTTCAACATTTTAACACATGCGCGAACACTTACATTTTGCGCTTTTTTGCCCCTAGCCCGGCCAGCAGCATTAACATTTGCACGATGTCGGAACCAAATTAATCAACTTGAAACGTTGCAATACCCTGCTAGCTGTACACCTCAAATCAAGCATTGGATTCCGGAAATTATAATTACCGGAATTCAAAGCTTGCCTTGAATAACATCGGACAGCGCATCCGGAAGCCGTCATGCGCCCACTGCATTTTCAGGTTTATCGAGGCGACATGATTAGCTTAACGACACGCTAATTAACAGCCGATGCCTTGTTTGCTCCCGATTTCGTTACCACAGGAAATTTACCGGCTTGCCAGTTCTTATCTACTGCTTCGATGGAACTTGCCAGAGTATTAATATCATAGTTTTCAATAAAGACCGGCAAAGGATCAAGCCCCAACGAAACATAAACCCTGCCTAGCGAACTTTGAATACCGGCATAAGCTTCAAGCAATTGTAACCGCGACATCAAGGCATTGGTTGTTGCACGGATGCGTTCCAAGCCGGTTTTGGCGTCATTCTCGGCATCGTTGGTAATATGCGTTGAAATTTTCTGGTTGATTGCATCCAGCTCCTGGGTACGCTTATATTGCTGACTCGCCACTAAAAACTGCTGATAGGACAAATGAACTTGGGTCAATACGGCCATATACACCGATAAGCGGCGAGTATCCCCCAACTTTTCCTGCGCATCGATCTGGCTAAAGCGAGCCGGAGCCGAGATCAGCTCCATCAGGTTCTGGCTGATAATGCCGCTCAATTCCAGCCAATTGTTATTTAACAGATAAGAGTTGCTGTCGTGGTTATAACCGGCCTTGAATTCAATACCGGGGAGCAGGCGCACCATCGCTTTATGGGCCTCTTCCGCGGTAATACGATTGTTGTAAATTTCCTCGCGCAGTTCGGGGCGCAACTGCAAGGCCATTTCTTCCATTTTATCAATCGCCAATGAAAACTCCAGAGTCTGTAATGCATTATTTGCGGGCAGTTTCAGCTCAAATTTCTGGCTGGGCGATACCCCTAACAATGAAGCAAGCTCGGTTTTGGCAAGGCGGAGCGTTTCCGATAGCTCTTCCAATTTTCGAATGATTTCCAGCAAGTCTTTTTCATATTGCAATATCGACAACGGCGCGGCCAGGCGTTCGGTTTCAATACCTTGGGCATCCTTTAATGCTTGTCGGGCGCTACCCAGGATTTTATCGATCTCGCCTTCCATTTGTTGGGTTCCGGCCATGCGCCAAAATGCGGTACGGACATCCTGCATTAATAACTGGGCGGTTTTACGGCGGCTTTCTTCAGCAACCAAAACCCGGTTTGCATCCTGCTTGGCCTGAAAATAACTGACACCGAAGTCCAGCACGTTCCAGCTCAAGGTGAAGTCGTAAACTTTGCGCGACCGGTCTTGAGAGGTCGATGTCACCAATGACTGCTGGCCCGTGGAGGTTGAACGGCTGCTGGAGGCATTGTAATTGTCGCGGCCCCGGTAACCTGCCGAAGCGACCAGATCGGGCAATAAATTGTATTTTGCCAAATCGGACTGTCCGTCGGCCACCGCGTGCTCCATCATTTTGACGCGATGATTGAGATTATATTTTAACGCCCTGGCCATCGCTTCATATACGGTGATGGGCGCCAAAATGGGTTCCTGTTTGGCAAAAAGAACCTGCTTATCGGCATTAAGCGATGCCTGTTGTTCGGTTTGAGTGATCGGTTCCGGCATGATGGCGCAACCGGTTAACAAGACAATACCGGAAAGGCCGGCGATAAATTGAGGAGCTGGATGATTCATGATAATTTTTTATTATTAATATATTGAAAGAATTACGGGCGGCCCTGTCCGCCTTGTTTTACTACGCCCCTATCAGCAAAACCATACCAGTAAAATGTATCCGGCAATTCGATAGGTGTGTGCAGTCTTACGCTGAACGGGGTGTGTTATCCCGTCCAGCATCGGAATCGCATGTGTTATTCGATTTGCTGCTCCCTAACTTATATATCAGGCAGCATTCTTGTCGCTGCTACTAAGGCTTGCCAGACTGTCCAGTAACTTCATGCGTTGAAGCTCAAAGCCTTTCCTGCCCGCCATTTGCAACTGCTGAGTCAAGCCGGGCTTGCCGGCTTGGGCCAGTTGTTTGTCGGCCTGCTCCAGTTGGCTTTGCCGGTTTTGCCCGCTTCCCTGATCCCGCGAATGCCCTCCATTGTCATCGCCGGGCTGTTGACCTTGACCTTGACCTTGACCTTGACCTTGACCTTGACCTTGACCTTGACCTTGATTTCTTTGCGGCTGCACCTTGACTAAAACAACCGCCTGTTTACCCTGACTGTCCCTTATAGTGACTTTTACGGTTATCGGATTCGTTATGACAGCGCCCTCTTTTACCGTGACAGCTCCCGTACTGGGATTAACGCTGATAAACGACGGCAGGCTTTGCCCACTCGACTGAGAGGCTGTAATAGTTACCTCCCCGGTCATATTCATCCCGGCAAAAGCACTGGCCGGTAAGTTAATAGTACCGCCGGAGCCACCGTTTCCGTGTGAATCAATACCCAGCTTCATATCCACAACGACGGTCTGGTTAGAACTGGAGTTACTGTTGTTATTACCCGAGCTATTGTTCCAACTATACGTATCGTTCGAATTGTTGCCCCTGTCAGCGCCGGTATTATTGCCCATACCGGAGCTATTGCCTATACCGGGGTTATTACCCATGCCGGGGTTATTGCCTGTATTGGGGTTATTACCGGCACCATTACCCGGATTGGGGTTATTGCCGTCGCCATTACCCGGCTCGGTCTTGTTGCCCAAACCGGAGTCGCCATCTGAATTACCCGTTTGTTGCGTTAGGTTGGGTGGCGGTAAAGCCTCTACTGGAGCCGTTGCCCCACTGGTTACTCTTTCCTCCTTACCTTGGCCGTCAGTATAGATAGCAACCACTTTGATGGTTTTACCAACTTCCGCCTCTGTCACTACATGGCTGCTGCCGGTTTCTCCGCTGATGTCAACACCATCCGCTTGCCACTGATACCTGACGGGGCCAAGGCCATCATTATCAGCCAGATTGTTGTCGGCCCTTAGAGTAGTTCCCGGCAAGGGTGTTCCATTGATGGTTACCGTACCGGTAGGCAAATCATTAACCGGGAGCACAGTGATGGTAAACGTCTGTGCGATACTCCTATCGACACCGCCATTGGCCGTACCGCCGCTATCCCTGATCGACACCGTTACTGTCGCGGTACCGTTGGCATTAGCCGCAGGGGTGTAGGTCAGGTTGCCGTTGCTGTCGATAGTCGGCTGTACGCTGAACAACGCGTTGTTGGTATTACTGGTGATAAAGCTCAGGGTTTGGCCGCTTTCATTAGCCGGACCGGTGCTGAGGCCGGTCGCCCAGTTACTCACTGTTTGCGCGCCGGCATCTTCATTGACAGTCTGATCGGTGCCTTTGGTAAAACTTGGCGCATCGTTGACAGCCGTGATGTTCACGGTCTCCGTGTAAGCGGAACTGCTGTACACCGCCCCATCGTGAACTTTGAACTGGAAGCTGGTGCTAGGGGAACCGAAAGCATCGGCCGCGCCTCTGAACGTCAGCTTTCCGGCATCTATATCAGCCTTGGTTATTGCTTGGTCAACGGTCACCGTTGTCCCATTTAACGCCAATGTACCGGTTGACGGCAACGCGGTAATCTGCACTTGGGTTAAGACATTGCCGGCATCCACATCGCTAAAGCTGAAATCGCTCGCTACGAAGGTATAACTTGTATCCTCGTTGACGGTTATCGTGCCATTGCTGGAAGTGGGCGGAACGTTGGCCGTCACCGTAATTCCATTGCCGGTAAGATCGGCTACCACCACCGCTGGATCCGCACCCGCGGCCCAGTCTTCGGCGGCGGCCAGATTGTAAACCGTATTATCGTTAGCGTTGAGGCCGGTCTTATTGAATAAGGCGTTGACGCCGGCCTTGTCCGCCCCGGTCAGCGTCAGCGTGAACTCCGTAGCCGAAGTAATTTCAACTCCCGCCGTGCCTGTTAAGGTATAAGTCGCTCCGCCCTGGCCGGTAAAAGTCAGTTTGGAAGCATCAATGTCGTTGTTAGCCCCTGTCAACTTCAAAAAGTTAGCGCCAGTCACGACCAGCACGCCGGTGCTATTGACATAAGTAGCGGAGGTAATGCTGGGAACCGCGACATTGCTAACGGTGATGCCGTTGCCGGTCAGGTCGGCATCGGTGACTCCGGCCGCCGCGCCGGCGGTCCAGTCTTCGGCGGCGGCCAAATTGTAGGTGGTCGCGCTAGTTGATGCCGTGCCGTTCTTGTTGAGGATCTGGTTGATCGCGGCCTTGTCGGCCGCGCTCAACGTGATCGTGAACGCGGTGCCGGAGGTGATTTCGACGTTCGACGTATCGGTCAGCGTGTAGGTCGCGCCGCCTTCGCCGGTAAAGGTGAATTTGTTCGCGACGATGTCGTTGGTTGCGCCGTTCAATTTCAAGAAACCGGTACCGGTCACGACCAGTGCGCCGGTGCTGGCGTCGTAAGTGGATGAGGTAATCGCCGGCACCGCGACATTGCTGACGGTGATGCCGTTGCCGGTCAGGTCGGCATCGGTGACTCCGGCCGCCGCTCCGGCGGTCCAGTCCTCGGCGGCGGCCAAATTGTAAGTGGTCGCGCCGGTCGATGCCGTGCCGTTCTTGTTGACCATCTGGTTAATCGCGGCCTTGTCGGTCGCGCTCAACGTGATCGTGAACGCGGTGCCGGACGTGATCTCGACGTTCGAAGTATCGGTCAGCGTGTAGGTCGCGCCGCCTTCGCCGGTAAAGGTGAATTTGTTCGCGACAATGTCGTTGGTTGCGCCGGACTTCGACAGGAATCCGGTGCCGGTCACCACCAACGCGCCGGTACTGGCGTCATAGGTGGATGAGGTAATCGCCGGGACCGCGACGTTGCTGGCGGTGATGCCGTTGCCGGTCAGGTCGGCCACGACCACCGCCGCATCGGCGCCGGCCGCCCAGTCTTCGGCGGCAGCCAGGTTATAAGTGGTGGCATCGGTCGAACTGGTGCCGTTCTTGTTGAGCATCTGGTTAATCGCGGCCTTGTCGGTCGCGCTTAGCGTGATCGTAAACGCGGTGCCGGAGGTGATCTCGACGTTTGCGGTATCGGTCAGCGCGTAGGTCGCGCCGCCTTCGCCGGTAAAGGTGAATTTGTTGGCGACAATGTCGTTGGTTGCGCCGGACTTCGACAGGAATCCGGTGCCGGTCACCACCAACGCGCCGGTACTGGCGTCATAGGTGGATGAGGTAATCGCCGGAACCGCGACGTTGCTGGCGGTGATGCCGTTGCCGGTCAGGTCGGCCACGACCACCGCCGCATCGGCTCCTGCCGCCCAGTCTTCGGCGGCAGCCAGGTTATAAGTGGTGGCATCGGTCGAGCTGGTGCCGTTCTTGTTGACCATCTGGTTGATCGCGGCCTTGTCGGTCGCGCTCAAGGTGATCGTGAACGCGGTGCCGGAAGTGATTTCGACGTTCGAAGTATCGGTCAGGGTGTAGGTCGCGCCGCCTTCGCCGGTGAACGTCAACTTGTTGGCGACGATGTCGTTGGCCGCACCGTTCAGTTTGGTAAAACCGGTACCGGTCACCACCAACGCGCCGGTGGACGCGTCATAAGTCGCGCTGGTAATCGCCGGCACCGCGACATTGCTGGCGGTGATGCCGTTGCCGGTCAGATCCGAAGTATCGCCCGCTGTCACTTGAGCGTTCCAATCATCGGCAGCGGCTAAATTGTAGGTCGTAGCGCCAGTTGATGTGGTGCCGTTCTTATTGACGATCTGGTTAATCGCGGCCTTGTCGGTCGCGCTCAAGGCGATTGTGAACGAAGTTGCGCTAGTAAGTTCCACATCCGCCGTATCGGTCAAGGTATAGGTTGCGCCGCCCTCCCCGGTGAAGGTCAGCTTGTTGGCGGTGATGTCGTTGGTCGCGCCGGCTTTGGCCTGCATATTGGCGCCGGTCACCACCAGGCTGCCGGTGACTGCATCATAAGTGGCCGAAGTAATTTTCGGGGCAATAGACACGGTAATGGCATTGGTGGCGTCGGTTATGGTAGCCGCCGGATCCGCCCCGGCCAGCCAGTTATTGGCCGCTGCCAGATTGTAGGTGGTGGTATCAACAGCGCTGGTGCCGATTTGGTTAAGCAATGCGTCGACGTTGGTTTTATCGGTTCCGGTCAAGGTAACGCTAAACGAAGTGGCCGAGGTTATCTCGACGCCGGTGGCGCTAGTCAGGGTGTAAGCGGCGCCGGCCCCGCCTTGGCCGGTAAAAGTGAACTTGGTGAGGTCAATATCGTTATTGGCGCCTACTTTGCTGAACAAATTGGTGCCGGTTACGGTCAGCACACCGGTGGCCGAATCGTAGGTAGACGAGGTAATAGTCGGCGTTTGCACATTGCTGACCGTTATGCCGTTACCGGTAAGGTCGGCCACAACTGTCGCGGCGGCGGTACCCGCCATCCAATCTTCCGCGGCGGCTAAATTGTAAACAGTGGCGCCCGATGACGAAGTCCCGTTCTTATTCAGCAAGCCGCGTACCACGATTTGGTCCGCGGCGTTCAATGTTACCGAGAACGTGGTGGAATCGGTAATTTCGACATCGGATGAGGTCAACGTATAAGTTCCGCCCTCACCCGTCAGCGTAAGCTTGGACACCGCAACGTCATTGGTTGCGCCGGACTTGGAGACCAGATTAGTGCCGGTCACCGTCAGCACGTTAGTGCTGGCGTCATAGGTGGCCGAGGTCACCGTCGGGGCGGCGTAGTTGCTCACCGTGATGGCGTTGGTGGTATCGCTGCCGTTAGTCGCATCGCCCCGGTTCCAACTGGTCCCCGCGGACAGGTTATACGTCGTGGAACTCACCGCGGAGGTTCCGTCCTTGTTCAGTAATGCTTCCACATTGGTCAGGTCGGCTCCGCTGAGCGTCACCGAGAACGAGGTTCCCGAGGTGATTTCCACGCCGGTGGCGTTGGTCAGCGTATAAGTCGCTCCACCTTCACCGGTAATGGTCAGCTTGGTCAGGTCAATATCGTTGGTTGCGCCACTCTTGCTTAAAAAGCCGGTGCCGGTGACCACCAGGATATTGGTATTGTAATCGTAGGTGGCGCTGGTAATGGCCGGCACCGCGACGTTGCTGGCAGTGATGCCGTTGCCGGTCAGGTCGGCCACGACGACCGCCGCATCGGCGCCGGCCGCCCAGTCTTCGGCCGCGGCCAAGTTGTAGGTGGTGGCGCTGGTCGATGCCGTGCCGTTCTTGTTGACGATCTGGTTAACCGCGGCCTTGTCGGTCGCGCTCAAGGTAAGCGTGAACGCGGTGCCGGAAGTAATTTCGACGTTTGCGGTATCGGTCAGGGTGTAGGTCGCGCCGCCTTCGCCGGTAAAGGTGAATTTGTTGGCGACGATATCGTTGGTTGCACCGGTCAAACTCAGGAAGCCGGTACCGGTCACCACCAACGCGCCGGTGGAAGCGTCGTAAGTGGATGAGGTAATCGCCGGCACCGCGACGTTGCTGGCAGTGATGCCGTTGCCGGTCAGATCGACCACGACGACCGCCGCATCGGCGCCGGCCGCCCAGTCTTCGGCCGCGGCCAAGTTGTAGGTGGTGGCGCTGGTCGATGCCGTGCCGTTCTTGTTGACGATCTGGTTGATCGCGGCCTTGTCGGTCGCGCTCAAGGTAAGCGTGAACGCGGTGGCGGAAGTGATTTCGACATTCGCCGTATCGGTCAGCGTGTAGGTCGCGCCGCCTTCGCCGGTAAAGGTGAATTTGTTCGCGACGATGTCGTTGGTCGCGCCGTTCAATTTCAGGAAGCCGGTGCCGGTCACCACCAACGCGCCGGTCGAGGCATCGTAGGTGGATGAGGTAATCGCCGGGACCGCGACATTGCTGACGGTGATACCGTTAGTGGCATCGGAAATGTCGCCATTGGTAATGACGGTATTCCAGTCATCGGCTGCGGCGAGGTTATAGGTGGTGGCTCCGGTCGACGAGGTGCCGTTTTTGTTAAGCATTTGGTTGATCGCGGCCTTGTCGGCCGCGCTCAAGGTGATCGTGAACGCGGTGCCGGAGGTGATTTCGACGTTCGAGGTATCGGTCAGGGTATAGGTCACGCCGCCTTCGCCGGTAAAGGTGAGCTTATTGGCGGTAATATCGTTGGTCGCACCATCGGCTTTGACCAGATTGGTGCCGGTCACCACCAAACTGCCGGTGCTGGCGTCGTAAGTGGACGAGGTGATGGTCGGCGTCTGCACGTTGCTGACGGTGACGCCGTTGCCGGTCAGGTCGGCGTTGCCGGCATTGGCAACATTCCAATCGGCAGCGGCGGCGATGTTAAAGGTCGTTCCACCGACAGACGAGGTACCGTTCTTATTCAGCAAACCTTCCACGTTAATCTGGTCGGCGGCATTCAGGGCCACGGTGAACTGGGTTGCCGAGTCGATTTCAACGTTCGCCGAAGTCAGGGCGTAGGTTGCGCCACCCTCTCCGGTCAGGGTCAGTTTGGTGACGTCGATATCGTTGGCGGCGCCCGCTGTTGCAGTCATGCCCGTCCCGGTTACCACGAGGGAATTGGTGCTGGCGTCGTAGGTAGCTGAGGTGACGGCGGTGGAAACAACCGGATCGGTAATCGAGAAATCATCCAGCGCGATTGCCGTCGAGTTAGTTGCAAGCACGATGGTCAGGCTGGTAATGCTGTTGAAATTGGCCTGCGTAACCGGCGTAAATGAATATACAGTACCCAAACCATCAAGAGCGGCAAGTTCCTGACCGGTAGCCGATCCGTTTGGCTTGAGAGTATAATCTCCTCCCTGGAAACTGGTATCGAGCAGCTTAAATGAACTTAACTTGAACGCATCGCCAAACGTGCCATCGTTACCCATATCGGCGGTGATGGTAATCGAAGCACCGGCAGCAAGCGCTTCGATAATTCCGTATTTACCAGTAAAAGTGGTGGTATATCCGGTTCCCGCATCATCTGTGTCTCTCCATCCTGAAGTACCGCTATCTAATGTCAGTTTGAGCGTGTTGACGCCATCGTTTACGGTTAGCACGGTTGTAGTAGTACCAGTGATTGTACCGGTGCTAAAATCAAAAGTGCTCGCCGCCAAAACGTCGCGATAGGCGTCTATTGCTGAGTCGCTAAAGGCTAGATGGGTATCCATCTGCGCCGTCGTTGTTTCCAGTATCCAGTCCCCACCCAGGGACGCATTACCGGTTAAATCGGTGGATGCGGCAATATCCGCTTGAGTCGCATTCGCCAGCGCGGAAACGAAAGCCGCGCCGTCCGATCCCGCCGCCACATCGCAACCGTACAATAAAATACCGGCATTCCGGCTTAACGCGCTGCCGATAGTCGCCAAATCGGCGGCATGGTCTTGCAAGTTTTGCGAAGTCAATGTCAGCGCGCCCAGCTCCACCGATGCTTCGAAGCCGTGAGAGACGATGTGGATCGCGTCAATGCCGCTACGCCCTTCCAGAATCTGCGCCATTTGCGCCAAGCCGTCCTGCGAAGCATCCAGCACATGCACTTCCGCATTAGGACTGACGCCGTTAATCAGAGCCTGATAGTCGGCCACGTTGCTTTCAATAAAAACGACCTCGGTGCGTTGCGGTTGCGACGCCGGATCGGCTTGCACCGCAGGCGGCGCATCGGCGGCGGCTTGGGCAAGCTTATCGGCATCAATAGCAGCCGTATCCTGTGCAACAGGGCTGGAGTCTGCCGTGGCATCCACGGCTGTCGCCACCGCCGCGCCATCGAACATAATGCGCGGTTCCAACGCTATCATAGTCCGGCGATATTTAAATAATGCGGGAGCCGGCAAGTTTGAATTTACTTTGCCGTTTTTTTCGTTAAGCATGGTTTTGATAAATTGCATGTCGATACTCCCTGCATTGGTGATAATGAGCTAGCGCGTAGGCCTAACTTGAAATTTTACGTGTAATGGGCGCGATTTAATTATAAAAGGCAATTTTTTAGTTTGTTCATGTCTGCCCGGCAACCTTGTTGACTATGTCCAAGCATTGGCTTCCATCGCTACGACGATTGCCTATCGGATAATGGGTAATAATACCTAGTCCAACATTTCAACGCAATTCATTACTCTAACGCATGCAATCTATATTATGTTTTTTGGGCTGTAGCCTTGTTGCCATGACAGACGGAATGAGGTTCAGCACAAACGGCCTGACGACCGGGAGCTTAATTCCGGAGTAACGCTTCACTGCGGCAAAGAAATCCGTCATTGCGGAGAAGATTACACCCTCTCCCGATGGAGTGGAATTTTGAGCTTAGTGCTGAATAGTTACGTTTGGGGAAGTTAAACCCTTAATCCTCGACAGCGTTTCTAAACTTAGGCGAACAACCCTAAATATGCCGTCTGCGGGCTAGATAAAAAAGCCGCAATCGTCGTTTTTCAACCAAACGCGCTCTTAGTTGTCGCTACCGGATATTCCGTTATACACTGCGTTGCCGTTAGAAGAGCCATCGGGAGATTTAACATCGACTTGATACGGTGGATGTTTACCGGATTATCAAAATACACATCCACGAACTCGGCTATACGGACAATTGAGGTTGCGAGCAGAAAACGCAACCGTATTCTTTTCACACTATCGCGATCCACATTCACATCATTCAATAATAAAACTTAGGAGTAACAAACTATGGATGAACCATTAATTGGAAGTATTTTTATCTGGCCACTATCCTGGGTTCCGCAGGACTTTCTTTTATGCAACGGAGCAAGCGTGCCGGTTGGCCAGTACCAAAAACTATTTTCGCTCATCGGCTTCGCCTACGGCGGCAATGGCACGACCATGTTCAATCTGCCGGATTTGCGCGGGCGGTTTCCGTCGGGCCTAATCATCAAAAACCCTGGCCTTGGCAAAACTGGCGGACAGGAAACCGTCAAATTAACAACAAACAACGTGCCGAGACATACCCATCCGGCAACTTTCACCCCCACCCGATCTAAGTCAGAACTGTTTACTATTCATCACGGACTGGACTCCGGAGCTATTACGGCAAGCGCGTCGATAGACGTTACTCCAGGCAATGCGGGAACTCTACCGGCAAACGGAACCAACACTTACTACCTAACCGGCGGAAAGATCGGCAACAATAATATCGGCGGGTTCACGACCACCGCTCCCAGCTCCGGCAACACGGCGGGCGTCACCGGCATTAAGGTTGCCGTCAATAGCGCCGATTACCGGCCCAATATTCCTGAACGAAAAGCAAGTCCCAAAACTGTCACCGGCGGCCATGTCCTCGTTGGTCCCAACACAAACCCGAACAAGCCTTTCGATATTGTCCCTCCGTACCTGGAATTAAATTTCATCATTGCCTTCGATGGGACGTATTCGCCACCTCCAAAGTAAATGTCAACATAACTGTCGCCAAAAGTTTTCAGATTAATGAACGGTGTCGGTCGAGATGCCGTTCGGTTTATCAGGGTTTAGGCACTTGTGTATAAAGGCGAGCGCGAAGCGTAGGAACGAGAAGTTCAGGTTTCGGGAAGTTATTGTTGACCGAATCCTTAGCGCTGAATAATTACGTTTTGGTAAGTTAACCCATTAATCATCGACAGCGTTTCTAAATTTAGGCGAACAACCCTAAATATGCCGTCTGCGGGCTAGATAAAAAACCGCAATAATCGTTTTTCAACCAAACGCGCTCTTAGTTGTCGCTACCGGATATTCCGTTATACACTGCGTTGCCGTTAGAAGAGCCATCGGGAGATTTAACATCGGCTTGATACGGTGGATGTTTACCTGATTATCAAAATACACATCCACGAACTCGGCTATACGGACAATTGAGGTTGCGTGCAGAGAACGCAACCGTATTCTTTTCACACTATCGCGATCCACATTCACATCATTCAATAATAAAACTTAGGAGTAACAAATTATGGATGTACCATTAGTTGGAAGTATTTTTATCTGGTCACTACCCTGGGCCCCGAAGGGCTATCTTTTATGCGACGGAGCAAGCGTGAATATTAGCCAGTACGAACAGCTATATTCGCTCATCGGCCACACCTACGGCGGCAATGGCACGACCACTTTCAAGCTGCCGGATTTGCGCGGACGGTTTCCGCGGGGCGTAAACAACTCCTCCTATGAACCTGGCAGAATTGGCGGACAGGAAACCGTCAAATTAACAACAAACAACGTGCCGGGACATACCCATCCGGCAACTTTTACACCAACTACCACAATAGACACAATTACTATTCCTAGCGTACGGGGGTCCGGAGCTATTACGGCAAGCGCATCGATAGACGTTACTCCAGGCAATGCGGGAACTCTACCGGCAAACGGAACCAACACTTACTACCTAACCGGCGGAAAGATCGGCAACAATAATGTCGGCGGGTTCACGACCACAGCTCCCAGCGCAGGCAACACGGCAGGCGTCACCGGCATTAAGGTTGCCGTCGATAGCCACGCTTACCACCCCTATATTCCTGAACAACAAGTAAGTACCGTAATGGTCACCGGCGGCGATGTCCTCGTTCATCCCAACAACAACGACAACAACAACCCGATCGACCCTTTCAATATTGTCCCTCCGTACCTGGAATTAAATTTCATCATTGCCTACTTGGGGTTGTCTCCGACACGTCCACCAGCATGAAGATAAAACAATTTCGGGCCGGTTTCATGCCATAAGCCATGCTCAGGGGGAGTCAAGCCGGGGTATCCGCTCAATAACAGAAAGCGAACATATCAAAATAGCATTGCGGGGCGATAACTAGCCCAGCACGATGTTCGCCTGAATGAAGGCTGGGTTACCGGATAGCAGGTCACGCAGCTATCCGTTTTACACGCCAAAAGCGGAAGCTTCGCTTGCAATGCAGGCGAAGCCTTCACTCCATTCAGTCTGTATGGACTACCGGCTATGCACAGCATGCTTGATCCACATTCTTATGCCGTTAACAGTTCATTGGCAAAAAACAAATGCCGCTATAATGACAATACGACAGCCATTTTGGAGGAACGACATGCTAGCCGTAAAAGATACCGGACTCATTAGCCCGGAAGACTATTTGAAGGGTGAACCGCTTAGTGAAGTCAAGCATGAATTGATAGACGGCCATGCTTATGCCATGGCCGGGGCCAGCGCCAATCACGAAAGAATATCGGTGAATGTTTTAAGAAAATTTGGTAATCACTTAGAAAACACTCCCTGCGAACCTTTCGGCTCGGATATGAAAGTGCGGGTCGGTTCCAATTTCTATTATCCCGATGTCACTGTCGATTGCCATTTCGACGATTCGGAACCGTATTTCACCGAAACCCCTATCATTATTGTCGAGGTCTTATCGAGATCAACGCGCAGAACGGATGAAACCATCAAGTTGATGTCGTATATCAGTATCCCCACTCTGCAAGAATATGTGTTGATCCAACAGGATTTTGTGGATATTCAAGTCATACGGCGAAACGAGGGATGGTTGCCTAAGCATTATTTTCTAGGCGACGAGATTACTTTCGAATCGATTGGCTTAAGCCTATTCGTCGAAGATATTTATTATCGGGTGCAAAACGACGATGTGATCGAATTCCTAAACAATAAAGCCGAACAATCGCTTTAATCGCCGGCTAACAGCTTTAATAGCTCCCACGCTCCAGCACTCGCCGTTATACACAAGTGTGTTTCAGCGTCGTCATGTCGGCAGGGATGCCGGTATCCAGTACCATGGACGGTAACTCGGAATTACAAGTGCTTGATCAACGCGAAGTGCTAGCCGACAGATTCACGTCCCTGTGCCTGGGTTCCGGCATTCCCCACAGGGATGTGGGGAATGCCGATATTGCATAAGGCCATGGATGGCCTGTAGTAGAGCAATGCAGGAGCAATTGCCGACGACTTGTATGGATGCAGGAGGTAGAGCAACGCAGGAGCAGTTGCCGAGGAGCAAATATCTATCCCTGCCGGAACGACGGCGTCTCGTAGGCACTTGTGTATCAAGGCGAACACGGAGCGTGGGAACGAGAAGTTCAAGTTTCGGGAAGTTATTGTTGACCGAATCCTTAGCGCTGAATAATTACGTTTTGGGAAGTTAAACCCTTAATCCTCGACAGCGTTTCTAAATTTAGGCGAACAGCTTCAAATAGCCGTCTGCGGGCTAGATAAAAAGCAGCAATAATCGTTTTTCAACCAAGCCCCCATCTTGGGTTGTCGCTACCGGATATTTCGTTATACACTGTGTCGTCGTTAGACGAGCCATCGGGAAATTTAACAACGACTTGATGCCGAGGATGTTTACCGAATTATCAAAATACACATCCACGAACTCGGCTATACGGACAAATGGGGTTGCGAGCAGAGAACGCAGCCACATTCTTTTCACATTATCGGGTTCCACATTAACATCATTCAATAATAAAACTTTAGGAGTAACAAATTATGGATGCACCATTCCTTGGAGCTATTTTTATCTGGGCAGGAGCCTTTGCGCCACGCGGCTACCGTTTCTGCGACGGTTCATTAATGCAGGTTCAACAGAATGCAGCGCTCTTTGCGATACTCGGGGTACAATACGGCGGCAATGGCCGAGATACTTTCGGCCTGCCGGATTTGCGCGGACGGTTTCCGGTCGGATTCAATGCCTCTAATCCACAACTTCCTATTCTGCCCCAACTTGGCCAAACCGGCGGACATCCAACAGCCACATTATCAACAGATAACCTGCCGCCTCATGACCATTCGCCAACGTTTAATGCCATTAATAAACCACGCGACGTTACTATTAAAGGTGCAGCGAAATCCGGGAGTATTACGGCAAGCGCATCGATAGCCGTTACACCGGGAAATGGGGGAACGCTACCGGCAAACGGAACCAACAATTACTACCTGACCGGCGGCAAGATCGGCAGCAATAATGTAGGGGGGTTCACGACCACGGCTCCCACCGCCGGCAACACGGCGGGCGTCACTGGCGTTAGCGTTAACGTCGATACCTCCACTTACCAGCCCGCTCTTGCCGATCGCGTAGTAAATATCCCTGATCTTCTCACCGACGGTACTATCACCAGCGCCCGTATCGGCAACAGCAAACCTGTCGATATATACTCTCCGTTTCAAGTGTTAAATTATATTATCGCTATCGAGGGGCTGTTTCCGCCGCGCAACTAGGCCGTCCATAGACTGCTGAAACTAAAGCCCTGCCCCGCTTGTCCGGGACAGGGCTTTTTTATGGCAACCGGCCAGTAAAATCGCCCGTCAATTGAAGATAGCCAGGTAATAAATGCCGTTTTCGTCTTGGCCGGATGCTGCCAAGCCGATTTCCAATACTCCGCCATTGCCGTCCACCATCGACACTATGCCATCGGCTAAGCGGATCTCCGCCGGCCCTACAAAAGTAAGGCGAAACGGTGTATCGCGGAACGGCAACGATTGCGGCCAACTGCCTGGTTTTTCTATGCTGGGCAGCGCTTCCACAGCCGTCAAACGCAACTCCAGCGCGGAGCCGTCAATCAAAGGAGCCGTATACACTTTGTCCTTATGCGGAGCGAAATCATCTATTGTCATCATTTCCATACTATTTCCTCTCATACCTAAACATTAACGTAAAAAATCTGTATCTGGACGCCAAACCATATGATCCTCTATCGGACCGGTTTGCTCCACGATGAAACCCAGCCGCAGGTAAAGTTGCTTCGCTTTTAAATTGCTGCGCATCACGTCCAATACCAACGGAGTCCGCATGCCGGCTGCCGCCTGCTGCAACCCACGCAGGATGCCGCTGCCGTAACCTTTGCCGCGCGCCGCGCCAATAAAGGCAATGCTCAATATTTTAACTTCGTTGCCGTCAAAATTCACGATGACCCGGCCGATACGCTCGCCAAGTTTTTCCACCACCAGCTGGAAAGCGTTGGGATAATGAGCCGCGTTCCCTTGCATTTGCAAAGCATGTTGCATCCTGATCAGACCTTCGATAAAGTCGTTATCGGCATCGATCTGTCTGAGGTCGTTCCGGGTCGAGCTGTACAGCGCTTCCAGAAAATCGCTGTCATCCGGCTGAACCGGACGTAGGTTCAAGCCGTCGGGGACGGGTATAGCGTTGAGCTGCATGATGTTTCCTTTAGTTGCTGCACTGCCATTAAGAAATGTGTACGAAATAACCTGGGCAAGTTGCTAATAGCCGGAGAGCAAGCTTTGCCTGCACTCCAGCTGAAAACTTCCGCCGCGAGTTGTTCAAGCATACTCCTAACTTAATAGCCGTGTTGAGTTGCCTGGGCGTTACGATTACAATCAAAAAGTGCTTTGATAAAAATGCCGCCATTTTAAAACTGTTTTTCCGATAAACCTACAAATCCTGTTTTTCACCAAGCAAGGAGTTGCTCTCATGCCGTCAACCGCATCCGATCCTGATGCTATTATCGAAACCGCCCTTCGCCTGCCTTTTCAATTCGATCCGGCCCGGCTTGAGGAAGATCTGACCCGCATCAATAGCGCAGCTTGGCAAGCTCATTTCAACAACAGCATTTACCGTGGGGATTGGAGCGGAGTAGCCTTGCGCGCCGCACCGGACGGCCATATGGCCCTTTATTCGAACCCCGCCGCCGATACTTGGGTGGATACGGCTTTGCTGGAGCAATGCCCCGCTTTCAAGGCAGTCCTGGACAGTTTCGCCTGCCCGCTGACCTCCGTTCGGCTATTGCGGCTGGGGCCGGGCGCCGTTATCGAGGAGCACCGCGATCCTATGCTGGGGCTGGATTACGGCGAGGTACGCATTCATGTGGTTATCGCCACCAATCCGAATGTCGAATGCCGCCTTCAAGGCCGGCCCTATCATTGGGCGGCGGGTGAATGTTGGTATGCCGATTTCAGTTGTACGCACAGTTTCGTCAATCGAGGCGATACCGAACGAATCCATATGGTATTGGATTGCAAGGTGAACGATTGGTTACGGGGATTGCTGACACAACTAGGGGAAGCGTCGCTGCCCAGGATGCCGCTTATCAGGCCTGCTCTTCCTGCCATCCCCACGCAAATCGAAACGTTAGACGACTGGATTATGTTGAAAGAGCGTGTTGCGCTGATGCGGGCAGAAAAATGCTGCCTTGCCCATGAACGCGTTAAAATGGAAAACGGCGTACCCGTCCGCAGCAACGAAATGGAAGACAGCTTCCGCCGCCTCGGGTTCTGCCACCGGGAAATCCGCGATCATCAACTTGGCTGTGCGCATACGATGGTGCGCTACCAGTTACAGGATATTATCCGGGCATTGGGCAACAGCGACATAATGACAGCAGAAGATTCTACGTCATTGGAGCAGTCATTGAATTCTGCGGGTAACGAAATCCAATTCATGGATCATCGTAAAGGCGCCGCGGAAAAACATTATACAATCTTGCACGAACAGCTGAATAATCCCGCCACGCAACTCTCCGAAACGGCGCTTTTGGCCGCATCCGAACAAATCGCTGCCATAGACATAGAGCACGACGCCTATGTGCAACAAGTCGGTTCGGTACGCGACCGGGTTTTGGCTTATTTGGAAGCGGGTATTGCCCGTGAATCGGCCGCATAAGGTATGAGCATGAAATAAGCTTATAACGGGAGTGCAAGCTCCGCTTGCTTTACTGTAAAAACACGAAGCTCAAGACTTTGGCAGGCAAAGCCTGCACTCCTATCAAATATTTACCGAAAGCCTGACACTTAAATTTATTATGGATACGCATTTATTTCACTTGCTACGGCAGCGAGTGCATGGAGACCACGCTTTGCAAACGCGCTTGTTTGAATTAACCGATCCCAACGATTTTTTTGCCGCTGTCCGGGCATTGGCCGAAGAATTAGGATACACATTGGAAAAAGCCGACCTGTTTGAAGCCACATTGGCCGGACGCCGCGCTTGGCATAACAGGAGCCGGTAATGAACAATACGGATGCAATGGCCGGCTGGCTGCCATTTTTTCTCAGCGCACACAACGGCCAAAGGCAAGTGGAATGGGGCTATATGGGCCGGGAGCGGTTTACCGAACCGTTCTTTCCGGATACCTTGCAACTCCTGCTATACCGGCAATTCAATCATTTATTCCGCCAACAAAGCGGGCTGGATTTACTGCTGGAACGAGCGCAATCCCATCCCGGCTTACCGCTAAAAGGCATCGTATTCCACATGAGCCGTTGCGGTTCCACGTTGGCCGCTCAGTGGTTGGCTGCCTTGCCGGACAGCGTGGTGCTGTCCGAGCCGGAACCGTTAGACACTTTATTGCAATGGCCCGCCCCCTATAGCGACAAAGAAACGATACAAGCATTGCTAGCCGCCCTGGGCCAGCCGCGCCGGGAAAGCGACCGCCGTCTTTTCCTGAAAACCGATTGCTGGCACACGGCTCACATTGACCGCTTACTGGCCGCCTTCCCCGATACGCCATGGTTATTTCTGTACCGCAATCCGGTGGAGGTATTAGTGTCGCACCAACGGATGCCCGGCTGGCATATGGTGCCCGGCACTATGACCGGCCACGGCCTGCATCCACCCGATGAACTGTGGAATAATCCTTTAAGCAACGGCGCATGGATTTTATCCTCTATTCTGGACCAAGCCGGACAAGCCATGAAGCGCCACGGCAACGGCCTGTTGCTAAACTATTCTGAACTGCCGGAAGCGCTGGAGAATAAGCTGGCCATTCATTTCGGCCTGGATTTAAGCGCGCAGGACGCCGAGACTCTCCGCACGGTGGCCGGGCGGAACTCAAAACATCGCCATGCCGAGTTTAAACCCGATGCCGCCGAAAAACGCGCCGTTGCCGATACCCATATTTTGAAACTGGCAGACCGTTGGCTGGACAAACCGTACCGATTGCTTGAGCAGTTGCGCATGGACAGCGCGACAAATCCGGCAAGTAAACCGTAGCAACCGATTATTTGTTGCCGCCTTAAATTTAACAGCCTGCCGAAAAACTGCGTAGCGAGCGCCACCGAATGCCCCCCCCCTTTAGCTTACTATTTCATAACACAAACCGGGATGCGCTCCCAACTGATAATGGAATTGCAAGATTTCGCCGCCTGCAAACATCGGTTTTCCAGGCAAAGCTTGCGGTAAGTTCAGGCTACTGTCGTAATCTTGCAAACAGGTTTGCCCATAGACCACGATCCGGGTCAGAAGGCGTAGCTGATAACGTTGCAGCAGAGGCGTTGGTATTGCGATGCTTCCGGCAGGCAGCCGGTCCTCGGCTATATCGGCCCACTGCCTGATATTTTCTGCATTTAGCTCAAATATTTTGCCGAGATAAATCCTATCGCGCACCGGCTCTACAAACTTTTCCGGTTGCGCCGAATCGATCGGCGCATGCTCCTTCGACGGATTCAACAAACAAACCTCAACGCTGATCGCTTGCGGCACCATCAGCGCATCAGGCGCTTGCGCCAATAAATGACGCTCAATGGTTACTTGCGGCTCTTTGCCCAAACAGACATTCATCGTTTCGCTGACGATCACATCGGGAATCAAGTCAGGCGGGATTTGGTAGCAGGTTGCGTCCGCGCATACATACTCGACCACGTGCCCGGAAAAACCGAACCCATCGATCAAATGCTGTGCGCAACGCAAAGATTCAGGATGAATATCGATCAGCGTGAATACAGCTTGCTTTGCTGGAAATACCGCCATCAACGGCAATGCCAATAACGCAAAAGGGCCGCAACCGGCATACAGAACGCGTACCGGCCGGTCTTCACGTGCCGCATCCTGCACGGCGGCTCCGGCGCCTTTGATGAAAGCAGCGCTACGGCATACTTCGCGCGCACAAAAAGCCGCCATCAGCGGCGAAACCGCCATGCCGCTATCGAGCATGGTCCTGCTCTCGCCTAAATTGACCTCCGGCGTCAGCTTTAAGAGGGTATGCCGTTCAAGCAAGGCTCTCAATTCGCCAATGTGCGGAATCAGGTCCGCCAAGGTGTTCATGGGATCGAGAATATCTTGCGCGATCCTCGTGAGGTTTTCTATATCCCGATCGTTTATCGCTCCCGAATCGTTTAGCGACGGGATAACATGTTCCGGCGATGGCATTATCTCAATAACTCCTTTTAGCATATAACGGCAAAACTAGGCTGATTCACTAACCGATAGACATAAAAAAACCGTAGCTCCCGAAAGAGCTACGGTTTTTTGGTCTGCAATTAGATGACTGTTACTTCTTCTGCTTGCGGGCCTTTTTGTCCTTGAGTGACAATAAACTGTACTTTTTGTCCTTCATCAAGAGATTTAAAGCCTGAGCTGTTAATGTTACGGAAGTGAACAAAAACATCCGGGCCGTTTTCTTGCTGAATGAAACCGAAACCTTTTTCAGCGTTAAACCATTTAACTATACCTGTAGTCATTTTGTGTAATCCTAGTTTGTAGTAATTGAAGCCTTATTAAAGGCCGATGGAGCTGGGAAATTAAAGAATTACTTATGATAACAGGACGAGCAATTGCATGAAGAACTTCGTAAAGATAAGCAACGGTAAAACAATTTCGAGCTAGGGTCATTCTATAAGCGCAATCAGGCAATGTCAAGCAAGCCTTTTGGTTTACTTGTGATATTTATTTTTTGCGTATTGCTATGTAGCTGGCGGAGAGAAAAAACATGAAGCGCCCTATGCGGCATGGTCTTTCAGCCACTCTTTCAACGCTTCGTTCATGCGCGTTTGCCAGCCCTTGCCCGTGGCCTTGAAGGCTTCCAGCACACTATTATCAACACGCAAGGCAATTTGGGTTTTATCTGATCCGGAAGGTCTGCCACGGCTACGCGCTAGGGCCAGTCCGGCGCGTAATTCTTCCTCAGTCAACGGGCGGTCATCTTCGTCAACGCCGTCCCAAACATAATCCTGCTCGGGTGGTATTGCACGCACGGCGTCCAATAACTCTTCGCGCGTCATAGAATTAGGGCTTTTAGGTTTCATTGTCGAGCCAGTCATAATAAAAATGCCTCTCAGATTGGTTGGTGCGGCGAAAACTGATAATCCGGTTGGAACCGCCGCAGGGTATGTGAACTACCGTAAGAACGGCCAAAACGCCCAAGACGTAAGAAAACGATTGAATGCGTAATTCTTCGCCGCGATTGGATTCGACATCCATCCTGTAGCGCGAATCCAGCACTGCATCGGCATCGGCAAAATCTAAGCCATGCTTTTGCAGGTTGCTTTGTCGTTTGTTTTCGTCCCAGGTGAGTTTATTTTTCATGGAGATAAATGTATATACATTTATTTATCAAAGCAAGGCTTATTTCCAGCCTGATAGGATGGGCTGATACAAGTGCGTAGGTTGGGCAGACGTAAGGAAGCCCAACAGATTGGAACCGTAAAGTGTTGGGCTTCGTACCTCAGCCCAACCTACGAGCTAAGTTTTGTAAGGCTGTCGTCGTGTGGTGGATTGCCTCGCGGCGAATCCACCTTACAGCTTTAAAAGGTACGCGGTGCGTACCCTACCTGGCTTTCATTTTCTGTTTGCCCCAAAGAAATAGCCAACAATTGTTCCCAGTATTCCAGTGATCGCTTCGCCCGGAATACGTTCGTAGGCTCCAAGCGCCAAGATAACCGGGAGTAGAAACGCGAGACCCAGTATCTCTACCAAGTGGCTACGTAGTGGATTGGATTCGGCTGGGAAACTTAAAGCGATCGCCGCGATGACGATGCCGGCGACAAGCGAAGCAATTGGCACCCAAAGTGCAACATCACCTATAAACATTTTGTACCTCCATTGATGTAGTATCAATGGCTGGGTTGAATGTAATGAAACCCAGCGGGTTTGGCATCAAATCTGGGCTTCGCGATGCTCTGCCCAGCCTACCGCGCTACCGCGCTGAATTTGAGTTAATCGGGCAAAGTGTCGATCAGATGGTATTGCCGAGATTTAGTGGCTAAGTTTTGTAAGCCTGTCGGGGGGATGCCTAAGCCGTGTGGCGGTTTCGCGTAGCAAACCGCTACATACGCACAACGCAGATTACAGCCTGTCGTCAAGTGGTGGATTGCCTAACGGCGAATCCACCTTACAGCTTTAAGGCGTTTTAGACTTGGCCATGTCATCAATGGTTTGCTTCACGTATGCACTGATTGCGTCCATTTTAGCCACCCCAACTGCTATTACCCCAATCACTATAATTGTAAGCATATTTACAAGAAAGTTTGAAGCTAAGTCGCGCCCCCAGCCTACTACGCCCTTGCGTTCCGATAATACAGCAATGACTTTCGATATTTCAGAGTTAATAAGATCCCTTGACGAATCTATATTTTGGCGAAGACTACTCTCTACTGCCTTTGAAGTTGAGACGAAAGCAGACTCCTTAAGTGCTTTTTCCATTTCATCAAACTGCCCAGCAAGGACTTGCTCCAAAAACTTATCAAGCATTACCTCGGCTTGAGCACGAATACCGGCTTCGAAAGTATCAGTGTCTGTGGATATATGGAACGATTTTAGAGCGGCCTCATCAGGTTCGACCCCACTATGTTCCTCTGTGTAAGCTTTTATATAAGCAATTTTGTGGCGCTTATAGAGCGCGTATGCAAGCGCACCAACGACATCATCTGGATCTTCTATTAATCTTTTAGATATCCAATTGTAAGAACCGTGCTCATCACTCATTCAGTTATGACTTTTCGCAGCTGATCTCTACTGCGCGTCGCGCATCAGAAAATGCGCGACGAATATCGCTCGCAGATGGCTTATTTTGCTGAATGATATTCGCAACACTGCTTGGCATTCTTGAAAAATCAACACCCTTACCCTGAATCAGAGCCATATTGGCTTTAATAATAGCATCACGCGTGATGGTATTGCGTTTAATGGACATGGAGAATTCCTCATCTATAGTCAAATCAAGTGTACTCCCAAAAATAGCAACATCAAAAAACAGGTGAAATTCGCTATTTTTATGAAAGCTTTTTATGGGCATCTATGCCCGATAAGCAGCAATACTACACAACTAAATTAGCTAGTCAGGATATATTAAAACCGAGGCGATTGATACCTTAAATAAAAAAACTTAGATTCAACTCATAAGTGCAATCGGCACAGAGCGGAAAAGAAAAAGGCTAGCTGATATAGTTTCACGCTTTTTTCAATCCGACCAAAGACGATGAAGCGTATGAGAAATTATAAACAGCTAAGCCCCGCACAAAGATACCAGATTGGGATATTAAATAAAGCGGGAAAAAACCAGAAAGAGA